>Ga0065705_10002505_pt1 | contig 14346 bp, 16 predicted proteins | sample SwibulcommuniRL2_FD_59092 | JGI IMG/M metagenome (GOLD analysis project Ga0065705, IMG submission 59092) | Bulk soil microbial communities from switchgrass field near Rose Lake, East Lansing, Michigan, USA - RL2 Bulk Soil v2 (version 2) | ecosystem: Environmental > Terrestrial > Soil >...
GCAGGTGGCGGCGGCGGTGGTCCCTCGATGATTGCGGGAACCGATCCGACGATGCCGCCCACGATGCCGCCTTCAACACCTCCGGGAACGCCCGCCTCAGCGGTCGCAACGCCGAGCGGCTCCGGTTGAATTTCGAGAGGTGCTTCGATCGGCGCTGCGAACGCGTTGGCTGGAGGTGGTGTCGGTTGCGCCGCGCGGGCTGTCTGCACGGGCGGCGGCGGCGGAGGGGGCGGCGCTACCGCGGGCATCTCCGCAATGAACGCGAACATGTCCGGAACCGGAGGCAGCTCGCGCGACGCAACAACAAATGACATCGCCGCGATAACGGCAAGCGCGGTCCCCTGAATGGTCGAGGACACCAGAATTGGAATGGCGGGTGTGCTCGGCACGTGCTGCACCTTTCCAGTAAATAGGTCGAACATGGCGTCTTGACCTCCGCGTTGTGCTGTTACAGGGCAACGGATGTGCCGCAGCGGCGACCGCAAGTAACCCACGAAATTTCCGGTGTTTTGAAGCCTAATGCCTCGGCGACCGCGACCGAGGGCCCGAAAAATCACGCGCTGGTGCGAAGTCTTCGATGCCGACACACGTTGGGATTTGGAGCTTGGGACTTGGGATTGTGGGTTTGCCCTGGGGATCTGCCTTGGGCTGCGGCTTGCATCGACAGCATGTGCGAGGAGGTGCGTCATGGCTGCCGATTCACAGGACGCCGTTGCGCATGTTCAACTGGTGGACGGATATCGCTTCACCGCAACGTTCCCCGATGTGGTCGGCGCGTCCCCGATCACACTTGACGAGGCGCCACCGCTCGGCACGGGTGTCGGTCCGACACCGGTCGGGTTGCTGGCGGCCGCCGTCGGTGGATGTCTTTCCGCAAGCCTGACGCTGTGCCTGAACAAAGCGCATCTTGAACCCGATGCGGTGAACGCGCACGTTAGGGCACACGTCGGGCGAAACGCGGCCGGGCGGCTGCGCGTCGAGGCCATCGATGTCGATTTGACGCCGTGCTTTCCCGGAACAGACAGCGGCCGGTTCGAACGCTGCAAGGCACTCTACGAAGATTTCTGCACCGTCGCCGAGAGCGTTCGACAGGGAATCCCGATCAACGTGCATCTCGCACGGTGCGGCGAGGAGCTGAAGCGTTGCGCGTAGGGGCAGCTAGGCGACTTTTCGGGTCGGTTCGGGATCGCCAGCGGCGCGGCGCGCGCGGGCCGCGCGTCTGTCGCCGGGCTCGGGGATCAGCAGGATCAGGCAGAACACACCGACGAACAGCAACACATTGAAAAAGACGCTCATCGCATTCTCCATCTATCCGAACCGCGCGTCATCAGCAGGATGATCGCCGCGGCGACCAGTGGCGCCAACGTGATGAGGAACCACACCGCAAGCGCGCTCGCATACAGGGCACCATCGCGGCCACCAAGCGCATCGGCGGGCGAGAACATGCCGAACATCCAGAGCAGTTGAATCAGCGTCAGGATGGCGATGACGGCAGCGACTCCTCCTGCAAGCACGCGATCGGACATGGACCCTCTTTCACTAAGTTGAAACGTGGAAAAGTGGAAAAGTGGAAAAGTAAGTTGAAAGTGCGTCAGCCCTTTGGGTTGGCTTTCAGCGAACCTTCCCACTTTCCTCCTTCGACGAGGGGGAGAGGCAGGTCTGATGCCATCCGATGCTGGCGGCGATTTCCCCGAATATCCGCGCAGAAATCGCTGCGTGAGGTCATCGCCGGTGGTGAGGGCGCGGGGAGAAATTCGCGGAGGCGACGGTTTTTTCGCGCGCTGCCAGCCGTTCCCGNATCGTTCTCGCCTGATTTACCGCGCTCGNACCGTTGATGAGGAGCGGTACCGGATTCGCACAACGTCCGAGCGAGCCCGGAGGACTCGACAGATGCGACGCCNTGAACGGTTGGTCCTCGTTACCGCAGCATTCGCTGCATTCCTCGCGCTGCCNGCATGCGCGACCATGAACGTAAGCTCCCACATCGAACGGGGCGTCGATTTCGCCCAGTTCCGGACCTGGGATTTCGGTCCGGCCGACGCGCTGCCGACGGGAGATCCACGACTTGATAACAACCCGTTCTTCAAGGACTATCTCGAAGGCGCGGTTGGCAAGGCGCTCGAGACCAGACACTACACACGTACGACGTCAGGCACTCCCGATCTGCTGGTGCACTATCACGCGAACATCAGCAAGACGTTCGACATCAACGGCGTCGACAGCCGATACGGCTACTGCTACGACGATTGTGAGCCGCGTTTCATTGAATACGAGCTAGGCACTATCGTCCTTGACGTCGTCGACACGCGTACCAACCGCGTGGTCTGGCGGGGCTGGGCACAGCAAGGCATCGACGGCATCATTGACAACCAGGACTTGCTGAGAAAGGAAGTGAACAAAGGAGTGACGCGGATGATGGAACTGTTTCCACGGCACCTGTAAGACCACGATGAACCCGCCCATGACCGCGATGCCGTCTGCGGAGGCGCTTTCGATTCATTCGCTCATCACGCCCACCGCCGGCGGCATCGCCAGCCGCGTTCTTACCCGCACCCCAGGCGGCAACCTGACGCTCTTCGCATTCGACGCCGGACAGGAACTCGCCGAACACACGGCGCCGTTCGATGCGCTCGTGATCGTTCTCGAAGGAGCTTTTGATCTGACGATAGGTGGTACGCGCGTCCACGCTACGCCGGGAACGATTGTCAGCATGCCAGGTGGGGTTCCGCACGCCGTCGAAGCACCAGAACCAGCGCGGATGCTGTTGCTGATGCTCCGCACTCCCTAAGGACGTGGTTGCATCCATTGATGCGATCCCGTTAGTGTGGCGCCGAGCCAATCATGCCTATCGTTCGACGTGAACACGTCAGGGCCACCGTTTCGGGTTTGGTGGCCGCCGCCCTTCTTGCGGCTCTCATCGTCATCGGTTCGCGCAATCTCGATCATTTCGACGCTGCGCTCGTCGGCTATACGTTCGCGACGCTGTTTGCAACATTCGGGATTACCTACCGTTACGCGATGTGGCTGCAACGTCCGCCGACGCGAATGTACTGGCGCCGCGGCTGGCAGGTGTTTTTCACCGGACAGTTTTTCGGTCGCAATCTGCTCGAATTCGTCCGCCGGCTCGTGTTCCAGTTCGCAGCCAACCGGTTCATATTCCGGCGAGGCAACCTCCGCGGCCTCGCGCACTGGCTGATCATGTGGGGCTGCCTTATTGCTGCGGCAATCACTTTCCCGCTCGTCTGGGGATGGATTCACTTCGCGACGGTGCCCGGCAATCTGGACGAGTACCGAGCCTACGTCTTCGGCTATGCGGTCCATGACTTCCGCGTCGACTCATGGACCGCATTCATCGTGTTTCACGGTCTCGCCTGGGCGTCGTTGCTCGTGATCGCGGGTGTCATGCTGGCCTTCCGCCGGCGCATGGTCGATCACGGCGCGGTTGCGCTTCAACAATTCGAACAGGACATCCTTCCGCTCGCGCTGCTGTTCGGGATCAGCATCACCGGCCTGATGCTCACGGCGAGCTACACGTGGATGAAGGGGTACGCCTACGATTTCCTGGCAATCCTCCATGCCGCAACCGTGATTTTCACGTTGCTGTACCTGCCGTTCGGCAAGCTCTTTCACGTCTTTCAGCGCCCTGCCCAATTGGGTGTCAGCTTCTACCAGGATTCCGGCACGCGCGAGAAACAGGTGCATTGCGGCCGGTGTCGGCGACCATTTGCGCCTGCGTCGATGGTGCGTGATCTCGAGATCGTGGAGCGCGAGCTAGGCTTCTCATATGAAATGAGCCGCGCCGATGGAATCGACCATTACCAGCAGATTTGCCCGCGATGCCGTCGTGCGCTGTTGGGTCTGGCGCAAGGCTCGTTGTGGGGCGGCGGCAATTGACACGACATGGCTGCGATTCCCGTCGATGACCTGAAGATCACCACGCGTTTCGGGCCGCACCGCTCGGCGATGACGGGCGTACGCCTGTCAACCAGCGTCGAGCCTGAGCGGCTCGTGAAGACGCATTGCTGTTTCTGCGGGCAGCAGTGTGGAATTCAACTGAAGGTCAGGGACAACGAGGTCATCGGCTTCGAACCTTGGGAAGAGTTTCCGTTCAACCGCGGGATGCTGTGCCCAAAAGGCGTCAAGCGGTACCTGCAGGGATCCCATCCGGATCGTCTGCTGACCGCGCTGCGGCGTGACCCGACATCCGCTCAGGGGTTCGCGCCGATGCCGTATTCAGAAGCGATCGGCAGGACGGCGGCCGAAATCGACCGCATCCAGCGCGCACACGGCCCACAATCCGTTGCGCTGCTCGGCGGCGCCAGCCTGACCACGGAAAAGACGTATCTGCTCGGCAAGTTCGCCCGCGTCTGCCTCAGGACACCATATATCGATTACAACGGGCGGCTCTGTATGGTCAGTGCAGGCGCCGCCAACAAGAAAGCCTTCGGCATCGATCGCACGACGAACCCATGGTCCGACATGGTCGGGACCGACGTCATCTGGGTGGCCGGATCCAACGTCGCGGAATGCTCACCAATCACGACGAACTATCTATGGCAGGCGCGGGAGCAGGGCGCAAAGATCATCGTGCAGGATCCCCGCATCACGCCGGTCGCGCGGACATGTGATCTGTATTTGCCGGTCAGGCCTGGCCGCGATGCGGCGCTGTTTGCCGGTGTGCTCCATCTGATGATCGAGCACGGCTGGATCGATCGCGAATTCATCGACAGGTATACGGTCGGATTCGATGACGTCGCGCGGTACTGCGCCGAGTGGACGCCGACCCGAACAGCTGATGTGACCGGCGTGCCCGAACGATCCATCCGTCAGGCCGCAGAATGGTGGGGCACCGCAAAAACCAGCTTCCTGTTTCACGCGCGCGGCATCGAACACCACTCCAACGGCGTCCAGAACGCACTCGGGACAATCAACCTCGTCCTCGCCACCGGCCGGATTGGGAAGCCAAAGAGCGGCTACGGAACCATCGTCGGGCAGGCCAATGGCCAGGGTGGCCGCGAACACGGGCAGAAATGCGATCAGCTTCCCGGCTGGCGGGACATCAGCAACCCGGAACATCGGAAGTACGTCGCCGGCGTCTGGGGCATTAACGAAGAGGACCTCCCGGGTCCAGGAGTTGACGCATACGAACTGTTCCGCAAGATCGATAACGGCGAAATCAAAGCGCTGCTGTCGATCTGCTTCAATCCAAAGATCTCGCTGCCAGACAACACGTTCATTACGCGGTGCCTCGAGAAATTGGAGTTCTTCGTCGCCGTCGACTTCTTCCTGAACGACACCGCACGCCACGCCGATATCGTCCTGCCGGGCAGCCTGCACGAGGAGGACGAAGGCACCGTGACGCAGGTCGAGTGTCGCGTCATCAAGATCAACAAGGCAGTGGACTGCCCGGGCGAGGCGCGGCAGGACTGGCGCATCATTCAGGACCTCGCGAAGGCGCTGGGCCGGCCGCACGGCTTCACCTTCAACAGTCCGCGAGAGATCTTCGACGAGCTGCGCGTCGCCAGCAAAGGCGGCGTCGCCGATTACTCCGGCATCACCTACGAAAAGATCGAACGTCAAATGGGCGTCTTCTGGCCTTGCTACAGCGAGGACCCCGAAACGGGCAAGCCGGTCGATCATGCCGGCACGCCACGGCTGTTCGAGCGCGGGAGCTACAACCCGATTGCGAAAGGCGCGGGACCGTTTTATTTTCCGGACGGCAAGGCGCGGTTCAACGTCGCCGAATACCGGCAACCCGTGGATGATGCCAGCGAGGAGTACCCGTTGTTTTTGACGACGGGGCGTGTCGTCAGCCAGTTTCTGTCCGGAACGCAGACACGGCGCATCGGCCCTCTCGTCGATCAATATCCGGAGCCGTGCATCGAGATGCATCCCCGACTCGCGACAAAATTCGGCATTCAGGACGGTGAGTGGACGGTCGCCGAGACACGACGTGGCGCGATTACGCTTCGAGCGATGGTCGTCGCCACGATCCGACCGGACACCATTTTCATCCCGTATCACTGGCCCGGTGAGAAGAGCGCGAACCGGTTGACGGTGGCTGCACAGGACCCCATCAGCAAGATTCCGCAGTACAAGGTGTGCGGTTGTCGCATTCGCAAGGCGGATAAACCGCCGGCATACGCTGCTCAGCTCGAGCCGCAGCAGTAGCGCCGATGCCCAAGCCGGAATATCTCCACTTTTTCGTCGATCCGAACCGGTGCATCGGCTGCCAGGCGTGCGTACAGGCGTGCACCGAGTGCGACACGCACCGCGGAGAATCGATGATTCATCTGGAATTCATCGAGCGCACCCGCAGCACGCAGACGGTGCCAGTCGTGTGCATGCACTGCGAGCAGCCGACGTGCGCCGAGGTCTGTCCCGCCGATGCCATCAAGCGCACAGGCGACGGCATCGTCCAGTCTGCCCGCAAGTCGCGCTGCATCGCGTGCGGCAACTGCGTGGTGGCGTGCCCGTTCGGCGTGCCGGAGCTGTACGACGACCGGCAGATCATGATGAAGTGCGACATGTGCTACGACCGATCGAGCGTTGGCAAGAAGCCAATGTGTGCAACGGTCTGCCCGAGTCAGGCGCTGTTTTTCGGAACCCGCGAGCAGATCGAGCAGCTGCGCCCGCTGTCCACGCCGGTCAACCGGTTTCAGTTCGGCGCACAAGCCATCTCGACACGTGTGTTCATGATGGTCCCGGCGGCGCTCGCGTCGCGCGCGCCGATCGTCGACGTCACCGCCGCGATGGATGAACAACCACACGAGCGATCGCTGGTGCTGAGAACGATTCCACCAGCGGCCGTGGACAACGATCCATTTGCTGGCGTCACGGTTTAGGAGAGATATGACTGAAGAAGACCCTCGTGCGCCGGTCGACGCGCGCATCGATTCGCCGGGACGCGAAGGGCTGACTGGTACCGCGCCGGCAACTCTGTACCGGAAGTTACGTGACGCCGAGGACATCACGCTGGCGCCCGATGGCCGCCCCGTGGCTGAGCAGCCTGCCTGGCGTCGGGACTTTCCCATAGACTGGCCGCAGGATCAGTACGTCGAGCGCCGTGACTTCATGAAGTTCATGGTGCTCGTCAGCCTGTCGCTCACGGTTGGTCAGTTCTGGATCGCGGCTCAGAACTGGTGGAGACGGCGACGCGGTGAACCACCAATCACACCGGTCGCATCAATAAGCGATCTGCCGATCGGCGGCGCGATGGTCTTCACTTATCCGGGGCCCTCGGACGATTGCCTCCTCGTTCGGCCGACGGCGAATACCTTCGTCGCCTACGCGCAGAAGTGCACTCACCTCTCCTGTGCCGTGCGACCGCGCGCGAGCGAAGGTCTCATCGCGTGTCCGTGTCACGACGGCTACTTCGATCTGCTCAGTGGACGTCCCGTTGCCGGTCCACCACGCCGGCCGCTCGCGCGGATTCGCCTCGACGTGCGCGGCGACCAGATTTACGCGACAGGCGTAGAGACGAGGACGGTATGAGCGACGAGACGACTCGCCGGCCGTTCACGCGTCGGCAACGTATGACCGTCCTATCGGGCATGCTGGCGTTCGTGCTCATGCTGGTCGTGCTGCAGCTCTGGTTGTTGATAGCCACGATGAATGCGTATCTCGGAGGCGACCAACAGGTCGTCTGGCCGGCCGCTCTTGGCAGTACCGCCTGTTTTCTGCTCAACGCAGGGCTCCTACGTTACCTCTATTTTCTCGATCGCGAGCACCGATGACGGCATTCGCCGACCGGCTTGCGTCGATGCCTCCAGCATCGTTCGCAATGGTCATGGCCACGGGGATTGTGTCCATTGCCTGTCAGCTGCTTGGAGTGCCGTCCGTGGCCGCAGCGCTCCTTATCGTCAACATCATCTTCTACGTGGCGTTATGGATCCTGACTATCACGCGTGCCCTGCGCTACCGCGCACGCCTGCTGGCTGACCTCACGCATCACGCGCGTGCGGTCGGCTTCTTCACCATGGTTGCGGCAACGTCGGTTATCGGCAGTCAAGTGCTTCTTGTCGTCGGCGCCTGGAGTGTCGCGGCTGCGTGCTGGGTGGCCGGCATCGCACTGTGGGCGATTGTCACTTACAGCGTGTTCACCGCCTTGACTGTCCGGGTCGATAAGCCGTCGCTGGCAGAAGGAATTAACGGCGGATGGCTCCTGCCGGTCGTGGCGGCACAGTCGGTGTCGGTGCTCGGGGCGCAGCTCGCCAGCGGTCTCGGATCGCATACACCGCTCGCGCTGTTCTTCTGCGTCGTGATGTGGCTCGGAGGCGGGATGCTCTATATCTGGATCATCTCGCTGATCTTCTACCGGTACACATTCTTTCCCATGAGCCCTTCCGATCTGGCGCCCCCCTACTGGATCAACATGGGTGCGGTTGCGATCTCGACACTTGCCGGCACATTGCTCGCGGCCGCAGCGCCACTATCGCCGCTCGTGCAAGACCTCCTTCCCTTCATCAAGGGGCTGACGCTGCTCTTCTGGGCGACGGCGACATGGTGGATCCCGATGCTCGTCATTCTTGGCGTATGGCGGCACGTGTATCGTCGCTTCCCGCTGCGCTACGACCCGCTCTATTGGGGCGCCGTCTTCCCGCTCGGGATGTATACCGTCTGCACGTTCCGCGTGGCGGGCATGGTCGATGAGCCGGCGCTGCTGATCATTCCGCGCGTGTTCCTCTACATTGCACTCGGAGCCTGGGCGCTCGCCTTTACCGGGCTAGTGGGCAGCTTCGCGAAAAAATCCTGAAGCATGGGAATTCCTCCCCCTTCGGAGCGACCGGGGTGAAGAAATCATCGGAATTGCGGCGGCGCGAAACCTGCACAACGCGACGCCATGCAAGCGCATCGATTGCTCCTGATGGTGGCAACCGCCCTGATCGGCACCGGATGCACCGGCGCATTCGGCGCGCAAAAAGATTTCATGGGCGAACCCTTCAAGGCCGCAGACTTGCCCCAGATGAAGGGGCAGATCGCGACCTGCAACGGTCNTCGTGAGAAGACATTCACGCTCGAGGCGGGCGAAACAACCGTGGATCTTGGATTGGGCATCAAGTTCGCCGCCTGGACCTACAACGGTGTGCTGCCCGGACCGGTCCTCGAAGCGTGCGAGGGGGACAGCGTCACAATCGTCATGACGAACCACGCAGAGGCCTTCCATGGCCTCGACTCACACGCGTTTCGCGCCGACACCATGCAGTTCGGTCCCGTCGAACCCGGCAAGGCGATGCGGATTCAGAAGACGGTCGATACGCCCGGCGTGTTCATGTACCACTGCGCCGACGGCCCGTCCACCGACTATCACGTCAAGAGCGGCCTTGCCGGAGCGATGATTGTCTATCCGCGAAACCGGCTCCTCCGCGGTGCCCGCGAGCTGGTCATCGTTGAAAGCGCTGTATTCGGCGAGGCCGATGCCTCAGGAGTCATCCCCGGAACGGACTCGGAGCTCACCAGAAAGAACGAGCCGTCGATCATGATGTTCAATGGTCGTCTGTCGCACGAACCGTTGCCCGTCGAACCGGGTGATCTCGTTCGCGCATATGTTGTCAACGTCGGACCGGGGACATCAGCGATTCACGTGATGGGAACGATCCTCGACACCGTCATGGACGGCGCGTCGGTTATAACTGATGTGCAGACATACGGAGTGCCTGCGGGAGGCGGTGCGATCGTCGAGTTCAGGATCCCGGAGCCGGGCATGTACGGCCTGGTCGATCACGACAGGCTGGCGTATCTGCCGTACGGGATGGTCATTCCGTTTGTCACGCCCGGTCACGGAGAGAACGGAACGAAATAGCCCGGCGCAGCCGGGGAATAGGAAGAAAGATGTCCACGAAAGCATGCCCGTCACCTGTCTGTTCCGTCCTGCTGACGACAGTCGCGATTGTTGTCGCTGTACTCTCGAGAGCAGAGGGTCAGACGGTGCAGACCAAACAGGTGATGCAGCAGAAACTCGCGCAGTCGCAGCAGCTGCTCGCTGCCGTCGTCACCAGCAACTGGACGGCGCTCACTCAGCGCACTCAGGCGCTTGAATCGTTGACTCGGCAGCCTGGATGGCAGTTCCTGCAGACGCCGGAGTACCGGAACTATACGGCAGGATTCGAGAAGGCGACGCAGGCCTTAGCGGCTTCGGCGCAACAGCGCGATCAGCGCACCGCGGCAATGGCATACAACCAGCTGGTTAACAGCTGCGTCGAATGCCATCGCTACGTCGCCCGATCGCGCATCGCGGCTGACACGCCTCCGATCCTGCGATCAACCGTGTTCCGTTAGCTTTCTCTCGCCCGCTGCTTGGTTCTCGTCGCGCCTACTTTGCGTGCGAGTGAATGTAGTTGAGCGCAAACGGCCGGAAGCGATCGTTGAGCCCTAGCGCGTTCGCCTCGGTCAGCGCGCGCTGCTCATCCCACCCGTCCGCCAGCACCCGCTTCACCATCCACAGCGACGCCGCACGCCCGCCGGCTGCGCAATGGACATACGCAGGCTGATTGGCCGGTGCCGTGACCGCCGCGATGAAGTTGTCTATGAGATGTGCGTCAGGATTCTGCGCATCGAATGGCAGGTGCACGTAGTTCATTCCCGCGGCCTTCACCGCGGCACCTTCCTCCTCAACCATGGCCCCCTGCTCGCTTGCCAGACGCAGGTTGACCACCGACTTGAATCCCATCTTCGCGATCTCGCGAATCGCTTCCGGCTTCGTCGCGCCACCACACGCGATCGTCGTCTCGACCTGAGCGAACGTCGAGATCCCGGCAATCTCCTTTTTCGTCACTTGCTGCGCAAAGAGAGAGGTAGTGGCGAGCATTGCAACGATGAACGTCGTGAACTTCATGCGACTCCTTAATGCGTCAAGGCGTAGAGGAGAACGTCGATGCCCACTGAATAGGCGTCCGGTGAGAAGCTCAGGAAATATTCTTTGTCCTCTCCTTCACGTTCCCAGCCGTCTGGAATGTCGTCGTCGTGAATCATCACGATCATGATCCGCCCTTTGTCGTCGACGACGGCGCGCGCGCTCTGGCGGCCCGGCGGGAGGCCGCGTTCCGTTATGGCCCCGCCGGTTCGCCTCCACGCCTGAATCGACGCCATCTGCGGGAGGTGTTTGAGCTCGAACTGCGTGTGCCACATGGGATGGTCCATCGGAAGATCGATGATCGGATATTTCTCATGTGGCAAGGCGCGGCCAATCTGTTCGTCGAACTGTTCCTTCGCCTGTGGTCCCCAGTAGTCAGAGACGAACGCGAAACCTCCTTTCAGGAAGTATTCGCGAAGCTGCTTCACCTCCTGATCGTTGAAGAGAGCCGTTCCCGCATCTTCGAAGAGAACGAACGGGCATTGGAACAGCGCCTGATCCGTCAGGCGAACGACGACGTATTCGGGATCGCCGTGGTTTGGCTGCTTGGTGACGCGTGTTCGAGTCAGCTCCGACAGCCGGACGCTGAAGTTGATGTCGGCGCCGGGATAATCGGTGTCCCACCCGCGCTTCTCACGCCTGTTGCTGGTGAACATGACGCGGCACATGTTGAACGCGCCCTTAAACGTGTTCGCGGTCGGCCATCGCGGCGGCGTGTAGCCGTAGTAGCCGCTGAAGATCTGCTGCGCGTAGCCGATGCCGAGGCCGAGGATCAGCAGCGCAACGACGAGGATTGACGTCGAGGTACGCCGCATGGGGTTTCCTATGGTATTCCGACGAGACCTTGACTGCCACACTGGGCGGGAGCACACTTCAACCCGCCCTGCCTCGCGCGCGACTTCATCCGCGCTACGGCGGGCAAGCTGGAGGTCGTTTATGAAGACGACACGCCTGATCGTCTTGCTCGGCTTGGTTCTGGGGCTTTCCATCTCGTTGACGACGATTCGTGCCCAGCAGGGCGGCGGGGCTGTCGCCATCGACGCGGACGACATTGGCGGCGTCGTGACCGGCGCACGGGGGCCAGAAGCTGGTGTCTGGGTCATCGCGGAAACGCGTGACCTCCCAACGCGGCTGATCAAAGTCGTGGTCACCAACGACCAGGGGCGGTACGTGCTGCCGGACCTGCCGAAGGCGAACTACGACGTCTGGGTCCGCGGCTACGGGCTCGTCGATTCGCCGAAGGTAAAGGCCGCGCCCGGCAAGGTGGTGAACGTGACGGCCGTGACCGCGCCGAACGCGGCTGCAGCCGCTCAGTACTATCCGGCGCAGTACTGGTTCGCGATGATGCAGTTGCCGCCGAAGAGCGACTTCCCGGGCACGGGGCCGTCCGGCAACGGCATCGCTCCCAACATCAAGAGTCAGGGTGAATGGGTTCGCAACATCGTTGCGACCGACGCCTGCACCGCGTGCCATCAGCTCGGTGGCAAGGCGACGCGCGAAGTCCCGAAGGGGCTCGGCACGTTCGAGGATTCGGCGGCGGCATGGGACCGCCGCATTCAGTCCGGCCAGGCGGGCGGCGCGATGAGCGCACGCTTCACGCAAGTCGGCCGCGCGCGTGCGCTCGCGATGTACGCGGACTGGACCGATCGGGTCGCCCGCGGCGAACTGCCGCAGGTGGCGCCGCCGCGTCCGCAGGGCAAGGAGCGTAACGTCGTCATCACGATGTGGGATTACGGCACAGAGAAGACCTATCTGCACGACGAAATCACGAGCGACAAGCGCAACCCGACGGTCAATGCGAACGGTCCGATCTACGGTGCCACGGAGGAGAGCACGCAGTTCATTCCGGTGGTGAACCCGGCGCAGAACAGCGCCACGCAGATCGCGCTCGTCGTCCGCGACCCGAAGACGCCAAGCGCGGCGGAGCAACCGCCGGCTGCGCCCTCGGTGTACTGGGCCGATGAGGCGATCTGGAACAGCCAGTCGCTCGCGCACAGTTTCGCGATGGACAAGCAGGCGCGCGTGTGGGTGGCTGCACGCGTCAGGCCGAGCGAGACCGCAGCATTCTGCCGTGAAGGATCGAATCATCCTTCGGCGAAGGTCGCCCCGATCGCGCAGAGCAACCGGCAGGTGCAGATGTGGGACCCGAAGGCGAAGAAGATGACCACGATCGACACCTGCTTCGGGACGCATCACCTGAACTTCGACGACAACGACAAGCTGTGGTTCACGGGTAGCGGTCCGCAGATCGCCTGGTTCGACACGCGCATCTGGGACAAGACGCATGACGAGGCGCAGGCGCAAGGCTGGTCGCCGTTCGTGCTCGACACCAACGGCAACGGCAAGCGCGATGCGTTTGTCGGCATCAACGATCCAATCGACCCAACGAAGGACAAGCGGATTCAGGGTGGCTTCTACGGCGTGGCGCCGAGTCCGGTGGATGGCTCCGTGTGGGGCTCGGTGCTCGGGATGCCCGGCGCCATCATCCGCGTCGTGCCCGGCCCAGACCCGACGAACACCGCGCTGTCGGAGTACTACGAGGTACCGTGGAACAATCCGAAAGCGTCGGGGCAGGGCTTCGCGCCGCGCGGCATGGACGTCGATTCCAACGGCATCGTATGGACCGTGCTGTCGAGCGGTCAACTTGCGAGCTTCGACCGTCGCAAGTGCAAGGGGCCGCTCAATGGCCCGCAGGCAACAGGTCAGCACTGTGCCGAGGGATGGTCGCTCTATGCGCTACCCGGTCCGAACTTCAAGGGCGGTGTCGACACAGCGAGCGCCGATTCCGCGTACTACAACTTCGTCGATCGCTTCGACATGCTGGGACTCGGCAAGAACGTGCCGCTGGCGACTGGCAACGAATCCGAAGCGCTGCTCGCGCTGGTCGATGGCAAGTTCATGACGCTGCGCATCCCGTATCCGATGGGGTACTACGGAAAGGGATTCGACGGCCGCATCGATGATCCGAATGGCGGCTGGAAAGGTAAGGCCGTCTACAGCACGTTCGCGACCCGCGCGCCGTTCCACATGGAAGGCGGCAAGGGGACGACGAGCAAGGTGATCAAGTTCCAGGTACGGCCCGACCCACTGTCGAAGTAAATGCCAAATCCCAAAGCCCAAAACCCAAATCCCAACGTCCTTCAGGGCGTTGGGATTTTTTTTGGATTTCTTGGGATTTAGAATTTGGGGTTTGGGATTTCCTACCGGCCGCGAATGCGCGGCGGCGCGACGTCGGGATCGTTGTAGTTGATGTTGTTGTACCGAATCCGCGTGCCTTTTTCATCCAGCCAACTGAGTGACTGCTGAAAGATCGTAGGCGGCGGGTAATTTTTCGGCACGTTCGCCTCGAGGATGATCAGTCGATTGTCGTGCATGTAGATTGATGCGAAGATGCGCGACTGATCCTTGTTGTCCGTGAGCTGCAGTTCCTGCCCCGACACCAGATCCGCGAAGTTGGCCATCACGTTGACGACCTTCACGTCTCGCTGCAAGAA
>Ga0065705_10104491_pt1 | contig 14340 bp, 23 predicted proteins | sample SwibulcommuniRL2_FD_59092 | JGI IMG/M metagenome (GOLD analysis project Ga0065705, IMG submission 59092) | Bulk soil microbial communities from switchgrass field near Rose Lake, East Lansing, Michigan, USA - RL2 Bulk Soil v2 (version 2) | ecosystem: Environmental > Terrestrial > Soil >...
CTCACGGCTGTTCCGACGGGACCGCCAATGGCCGTTTTCACCCCTGTTGCCGTGTAGTAACCGTTGGATGCCAGGCGCGTCGCCTCGAAGCCGTTCATCTTGAACTTCTTGGCGCAGCCCGACATCTCCTCCATGCGGTAGCGGGCAGGGTCGGGGTAAAAGTCGAGGACATCCACGTTGCGAATGCAAACGTCGTCGTAGACCGGGATCGTCATCCTGGAACTTGAGGACACCTCGGTCATGCCGTCCGATACGACGCTGCGGACTAGAACTTCCCGCTCCTCATAGCGCCAGTAGCACTCGATGACGGAGGTCCCGAAAAGGATCATGTCGATCAGACCCTCGACGAACGTCCTAAAATGCCCCGGCAGGTTGAAATCGTAACGCAGAAGTCGCGTCACAACTTGAGACTTGGCGACATCCTCGTAGCCGACCGGCTGGGCCTGAATGAACTCGCCCTTCTTATCACCGAAGATCGTCCGCGCCAACTTGGCCGCGTAGGTCATTACGAGCTTGTGGGTCTCGGGGTCGCGCAGGAAGATTCGGTTTTTTGGAGAACGGTAGACCTTGCTGCGTGAATACGGGGTCGTCTCGCCTCCGGTATTTTGGATCTGAGCCCCGTCCACGATGAAATTCGAGACGACTTCCTGCCACTTCTCGGTGTACTGCTGCCGATACTTGTCCGAAGCAGCGATGAACGACATGACGAACTTGTAGCCGTCGCTCATGCCAGCCTGGTCAGCCATGCAAGTAGTCCTTCACGTCCACCATGAAGTCCTCGACTTTGAGGTCGGGGTCGAACCCCGTCGAAGGCCAGCATACACCAACGCGCTTGTAGTGTACCGCATTGACGGAAAGGTCCACGTACCTATCGAAGCCGTGCTTTTCGCATTGCTGCGAAAACCAGGTGTCCTCACCGAACTGCATGACCCCGGTAGTGACGGCCTTGCGCTCGATCTCGTCAGGGACGAAAAAGGGTATGTCCCCCGCGCTAAAGATAGTTTCGATGACGTTTTTCTTGATGCAGATGAGGCCCGATCCCGCCGAATGGACTTTGAGCAGTCCCCTCGACGGAAGCATCTTCGTGTGCCGCACTGAGGGGAACCTCGGCACCCCGTATTTGTCCTTGACAGTGAAGTTGGCGAAGAGTCCGCGCCGGGAATTCGGGGAGCAGACGACGCCTGAAACCACCGGGAGATCCCACTGTGCCAGCCTGACGATGCTCTCGGGCGAGACATCTTCGTCCGAGTCGATCATCAGCAGCTTGTCGAGGTTGGGATGCGGGTCGCACAGATCAATGAACTTCTTACAAATCGACCCTCGCGTGACCTTAATGAACCCTCCGAATTGGTCCTCCACCTTCTCGACCGCGATGCCGCAACCGCGCCAGTAGGCGACCTTATCCTCCAGGTGGGCTTCGATGTTTTCGCTGCCGCGATAGGGGATGACTACGAGGATCGACTTCAGAAGCGCATCGAGGTCAGTCCCGGCAAGTCCGCTAACGGGGTCGATCTTCTCTTCAGACGAAGTTGACATGCTGCGGGCTCCCATCGACGAGGTAGTTGATGATTCGGTTCTTCCCATTGAACTGACACGTTCGGCACGAGCGCGCGTTGAAATCCTCATACGCTCGGAACTTCTCTTGCGAGTAGAACCACGACGCTAAGGACTGCGCCCTCAGATCCCCCACTTCACCGTGGAGCGTGTACGCGGTCGTGCAGCAACGGTATACTCGGAGATTCCCCCCGATGTACATGTTGAGTTGCTGATACCCGCAGAAATCGTAGTCGGGCGAGTGCTGCACCAAGTCGTCGATTCGGTTCCCGAAGAGGTCAACCACGGCAAAAGATTCCGTGGCGAGTTGCTTGATGCGCTCGATCTCGGCCTTGATGTCGTCGTAGATCCCGTCGTAGTACGCCGCGCCCTCAGTAGAGAACATCGCAGATAGGCGAACATTGTGCGCGCCTGCTGCACGTATGAGAGCAACACCCTCGTAAGCGTCAGCCCAATTCTCGCGCGTGAGGACATAGCCCACTCCAAGGAAGCAGTCGGTACCTTGCTTCTTGATTTCAGCCGCCAACATGGCAACGTGGGAAAGAGCTTGAGCGTAGAACTCCGGCTTGACGCGACGCACCGCTGCGTATTCCTTGGCGCTGCCGGCGTCGATTGAGACTCGGACCCATTTCATCTTCGGCAGGATGAACTGCCAGCCGTCTCGGAAGAGAACGCCGTTCGTTACGAGGGACGTTTCGAGACCGAGATTCTGAGCGTACTCGAAGATGAGAAGATGGTCTGGATGGACGGTGGGCTCCCCGCCGCCCGTAAATTGGACAGCCTTGACGCCCAGCGAAGCGCAATCATCGAGGATCTCGATGGCCTTTGCGGTAGGGATTCTACGGTTAGGGTTCTTGTTGCCCTTCTCGTCAGCAAACTGCTCACTGGAGAATCCTCCTGACATCCGATACGAGCAGAAGTGGCAGTCCTGGTTGCACAGATCCGACAGGATCAACTGCACCTGAGCCGGGACGACCTGGAGACCTCGCCGCATCGCCTCGATCTTGTCGAGGTGCCACGCGGCCTTGAGGTCCGAGTAGGCGGCGTTGCTCATACGAGGCTCCTGGGCTTCATGCGACAGAGCGTAACACCAGGGGGAACAGGTAGTGTGACGTGCTCCCATGGTAGGAGCGGCGGAACTAGGTACGAGTTCGAGCAATCGACGTCGGTCGTGAACTCGATTCCAGGCGGGAACGTGTCGTGGATGACGACGATGCAGTTCTCGGCACAGATCGCCTCGACGCCGTAGAGATCCTTGATGACTTGTTCGCGGCGATGGTCCGCATCAACGAACACCAGCTCGGGGGGCGGGATCTCAGCCGCAGGCCAGGCGAAGAAGGCATCCGTCGTCATCTGGTAGAACTTCGAGTTCTCGGGCCATTGAACGAGGTAGAGGTCCCGGTCAACGCCCACGACGAGATCGCAGAATTGCGCGACGTTGACGAGGGCGGGATCGCGATGGACGCCGAGTTCGAGAAAGCATGTCGGACGGATGCGGCACGCCAGTGACGCCAGAAAGGCCCGGTGCCACATGTGATCCATCTCGTAGTTCACTCGCCGTACCTCATCTCGCCTTCCTGCATGTGGTAGACGAGCGAGTCGAAGCAGGTGACGTGCTTGAACCCGGCGGCGGCCATCTTGTCGAACAGGATCTTGTCGCCGCTGACCCCGTTCACATTCCCATGCGGGTATCCGCCCACACGAAGAAAGGTCTCTCGATGGAGGACACAGGGCATGAAGAGACCTCCGGGCTCGGTTCTGTCCTCGGAAACGTCCGCCGCCATACGGTGCCAGTGCTCCCACGGAAAGCGGATTGGATCTCTCCCGAAGTTGGCGGCGATTCCATGCTCTCCAGTTTCGAGGACTTGGCCATTGGGCTTGACGTACTCGGGCTCGACAAGGCGCGAAACAGGTAGCATCCGACCATCCAATCTTCGTCCCAGGGCCTCAAGCCAGCCTGTCGAGAAGGCCATGTCACTATTGACGAGGCATACATATTCGGCATTTGAGGACTCCACGCAGTAGTTCCAACAACGGTAGACGCGAGCGAGGTAGTGATCGGTTGGGTTGGGGTCGTGGTAGATGTCACGATGACCGTGCATCAACCCCACGAACGCCTCATCGGCACAGTCCTCGTCAGGATCATTGAGGACAAGCGCCGTCAGCGATCCCTCACCGCCCTGTGTACCCTTCAACGCGAACAACTGATCGGAAATGAACTTGGTGAACGCTCGGCCTCGGTACACCATCCCCACAACTTCGATCACTTCCGCACCGCCACACAGAAGAAGTAGCCCGGCTCTACTTCCTTCATCGTGTTGACGAGATCCCATCCATCAAAGGGGAACGACGTCCCCGACGCGAGTTCATCGGCGATGCCGGGGCCGTTGTAGTTCTCAGCGATTGCGTCGAAGTAGAAGTAACCCCCAGGCACTAGGCTTTCCAGAACCTTTATGAAGAGTAAGCGATTGTCAGGAACATGCTGGAGGACCAAATGCGCGATAGCAATATCGACATGCTCGACAAGCGGCAGCGTCGCAACGTACCTAGGGTCGCCCAAGGTAACGATGTCGTGGACAACGACGCGCTTCCCGAGCGCCGTCAGATGGTCGGCCAAGTGCATGAAGCCGGGGCCAACCTCCAGAACCGAGTCAACGTATTTTAGGTCTACGCCGAGCCTGGAGAGAACGTGCTTCGGATCGGATGACGTTACCCAGCGAGCGTCTTCGCGCTCGTGAGCGTCGGTCCAGAACTGCTTCAGATCTCTAATACGGCACCGTATCGACAGCCGCGTACTGCGGGTACTTCTCCAACCACGCCACGATCTCGTGCGGCTGGTTGACCCCCGGAACGATAGGGACGCGCGTCTTGGGGCGATCCTTGCGGCCGAAGAGGTCAACGCCGGTTTCGTAGCAGGACTGCAAGAACGCAGGGTCCTCGTCGGGCGGCTCGATGCCCGCGGCGCCGTAGATGGCGTTTTCGCGAAGGATGTCCACGGCCTCAAGTTTCGTCGCGATGGCCTTGGCGTCGCCGAGCCAAGAGAAATGCCAGCCGCCGTCGATCTGCGGGAACGTCGAGCGGTGCTCGCGTAGCTCCTGCATGTTCGGCTCTCTCCCGAGGTTCTTGCGGCGGCAGATGACGGTCCCGAGCCACGGCGCACGATCCATCAGGTCAACCCGGTGGTAGAAGAGCTTCATCTTGAACGTCATCGGGTGCTGCACGTCGTCGTCGATGTACTTCTGGACGAACGTGCGGTCGGGTATTTCATCCACGTCGCTTAGCATGATGACGTCATCGGGGAAAGCCCCCGCCGCCAGCCTCCAAAGCTGACCCCTCTGGAACCAATCCACCGTGGGGTGAGGCCCGGATGGGTAGGTCGGAGGAACGTGGATGAAAATGTCCTTGTGCTGCTTGTGGTGCGGTAATTCGGAGTAGTAGAGGGGCTTCGGCTTGTCCGTGAACGTGACAGGAAGCTCAACCATCCCGAACCGCGTAACAACGGGGCCTAATTCAGCGACGCGAAGCTCTAGAAGAGCGAGTTCGTTGAAGAACGGGAAGAGGTCGAAGACTTTCATGCTACCCATCCGCCATTGCGCTCTTTCCACTCGTCGAACTCGTTCTCGACCTCGGTGTAGTCCCACATATCGGGCCAGTTGATGCCGTGCTTCTTCTCTGCGAAGGTGCAGACGGCTCTCATCTTCCTGTCCGCGCGCTTCTCGGCCTCAACCCACTGATGGCAATCACGACACATGTGCTTGAGGCTACTGAGCCGCTCGTTTCCAACGGTGAAGTAGTCGAGGTGATGAACTTCCGTAGCGGGATGGGGACATCGCTTTGTTCCCCAGTAGTGCTCGCAACGGCCCTCGGAACGCTTTCTAACCTCACTACGCTTCGCTTTCCAGGTCTCGGAGAGAAGGTGCTTTCGGTAGAACTCAGTCAGGTTCGGATCATCAGGAAACATCTTCTGTTCGGACATCTGGAGGCTCCTCTTTCTTATTGGCGCCATCGGTGGCGCTAGAAGAGTCTCCAGCTTTTAAGGACCTAAGTGTTCGGCCGGGCCTAGGCCCGGACACGCTCAGAACGCCATCTAATCTAGATGAAACGTATTTTTGGAACGATAGAACTGACGGGGTGCCTCCAGAGAGCCATGCCGTGGAGAATCTCCGAAATGCTTCGTCAGTTGGGACCTGGCCTGTCACTTCAAGGTAGGACGTAAGTATCTGTAGCTGTAGAACCACCCAAGACACTTCCCTGTAGTCACCAGCAAGCGTCGCTGCGTCGATAAACGTTGTCATCGCCGAGAATTTGTAAGTACCTCGCGTCAGCATGTTTTCAGCGACGCGGGGCGCTAGAATTCTTAGGGCCTCGTCGAATTGCTCCTTAGAATACGAGCGCTTCCCGGACTTGAATTTCCGCATAGTCCTGGAGTTGACGCGCTGTTCCCTGGCTAAACGCTCCCAACTCCATCCAGCACTTTGGATCATTGAATTGAGTATCCTGGCCGGATGTTTGCGTTCCACCGCCTTGATCCATGCGCTGCGACCACCTATTTCTTCCTCAACCTTGCGCCACCATGTGCGCCAGACAGCCAATATCCTAAAGGAAGAGAAGTTGATGACACGACCCAAGAGAAAATGAAGATCGCTCAAGATTTCACTCCGAAAAGCCGGTCTTTCAGGTCAGGAGCCTTCACTTCCATGCGCGTACAGCCCATCGGATCGGGCTTTTTCGTCATCGTCCAGGGCGTCAACTCACCATCGAAGGGGATTCCAGACCATTTTTGGCGGCAAAGAGCCTTATTGCGGTCGTTCGCGGCCACAACCTCCTCGGAAGTGACGTCATACGCCGGTTGGACGTGCGATTGATGGTAAACGACGGCGTCCCAGTCGCATCGAACGACGCCAAGCTGGAGCAAAACGCGTCCCACGAAGTCGTTGTCCTCGAAACAGAAGCCCCCGAGGAACGTTTCGTCCCAGCCGCCGACCTCGAGCGCCGTTTTCGTCGGCACGACCAGGAACCAGGGCATAGGAAACGGCCGCGTCGGACCGCAATACTCCCGGTAGAGGTCCATGTCGATGACTTTAGGTGTGTAGAGGACGTCAGGAGACCAGAAACGGTTCATCGACTTCACGGCGCCGGGCGTCACGATGACGTCGGACGACATGATGACCAATCGATCGCCCGTCGCCAGGTTCAATCCCACATTGAATGCATGCGCTGGGTTGCCGTAGCCCTCAACGCGAAAACCCTCGTACTCGCCGGTCGGAATCCACTTCACCGAGGTAAAACGGGGCTTCGCGTACTCCCGAATCCACGAGTAGTCCATTTCGGAACGGTCATCGACGATGATCAGCTCGATGTCGGAAAGGCCACAGCGGTGCAAAGAGCGGAGCGTCGCCAGAAGAACCTCTGGCTCTCGGTCGTGAACGGTCATCAAGACGCTTGTCTTCACCACTGGACGTACCTTGACCCATTCGTAGGGCCTTCGTCAACCTCTTTGCGGTAGGGAGAGTACGTCCACTCCTCGCCGACAGCCTGGTAGCGGTTGCGGAAATACGGGTCCGTGGCGAAAGACACCGCGTTCGCCAGGTCATCGAACGGAATCCCCGTTCTCCCGTCAGGTAATGGCATGAAGCCCCGCATCTGACCCCAGAACTCTTCCTTCAGTGGGAACGAATCGCAGACGATCAGCTCTCTCGTCTTCGCGCGATCTGCAAGCGCCGTCAAGTAGCTGATCTTCGCATTGGCGTTGTAGGTCGAGCGCAGCCGGTCGTTGGAATCAGAATTCCGCCGCGAGCCTATTGCATAGCCTTTCCAGCCCAGCTCCTTTTTGGACCGCAGAAAAGCCTCCAGGTAGATGGGCGTCGAAGTGGATTCGCAGTAGCCCTCACTGGCTCTCCACTTCATCGCCATCTTCACGAAGCGGTCCATCCCCTCGTCCAAGCCCCACTCCGTCGATTGCTCACCGTCGAGCAGTGTCATCTCTTGAAGTTCGCCCATGCGCCTCATTTTCACGATGACATGAGCCCAATAGTTCTTCGTTCCGGCCTTGATGGACTGCCGTCCCTCCCAACCGATGGAGCCCATGGCCCGAGGAGCAGGATCACACAGAGCGACGACGTGGCCCTCGCCCTTGGCCTTCTCAAGCGTGCAGGTGTGCTCGCACTCCTCAGGAATCCAGGGCTTTGCCCCAGGAGGAGAAGGATCGTTCATCATCTGGAATGGGAACAAACCGAACTGCCGCCTGCGCTCCTTCTCGATCTGATCACGCGACAGGTAAACGGGCTCACCATTGGGATCAGGCTTACCGTCCGTCTCCAGGCACGCCCTCACTCGACACGTCCAATCAGGAGACTCCCGCCATTCCACGTAGGGATCATCGAGAGCCCAATGAGTCCCGATCGCGTCAATCCACCCTACCTTATCCTTGGTCCTTAAAACGACGTTACACACGGTCGCTCGAAAGAACTCCTTCTTCTTCTGCATCTGCCCGTCAACGACGTCGTTCCATCCCACAAAGTCGTCCAGCACCCCGACGACTGAATGCTTCCCCGTCCCTTCACCCCCAGCCCCGAGGCACGTCAGAGACGGAGCGTCTCCGATCCTCTGTCCCTTGAGACGGAAGGACCCACCCGTGAAGAACTTCTTCCTATTCATGGCCGGCAAAACGCCAGGAGGGAAGAGCGACCTCAACTTGACGTTCTGTAGAAGCTGATCCGAGATGGCCTCGCCGGATGCGGTCGCCTCACCTTCTACCGCGTGCCACCACGTCACAGTCAGCTTAGGATCGAACAGGTAGTACCTGAGTATCCTCGCCCTGGTACACCACGTCTTGATCCCACCACGGAACCAAAGATCCAGATTGTCTATCGGCTCCGAGCCCTTCTCTTCCAATCCCAGGTAGATCCGGAACCGCCTAAGATCCATCCGGTCCCACTCATCCAGCATGGGCTTGTGGAACTCTTCCGAGAGAGCCGTGTACCCAAGAATATCAACGCAGAAATCGTACAAATGCCCGCGTAGATTCTTCGACGGATTGCCAACGTAATAGCTGACCTCGCGCTGACGCTTCGCATCCGCGTAGTCAAGCTCGGCTTGAGGGGTGAGGAAAGACACGGCGCTACTTAAGAGCAATCAGAGTCGGATGTGGATTCTCGGTATGCTTCGTCTTTCGTGGTCGGTTCTCAGCAAGGTGCTGGCCTGTTTCGTAGGTGCGGATGATGTGGCAGTTGGCGCAACGAACGTCGCACTTCTGGATCTCTGCCAGCATGGCTGGCGTAGACTGCTTGACCATCTGAGAGACTAAGCCCTTTTTTGTGGAGCCGTCTCGATGGTCAAATTGAAGGGCCTTCGCGTTGGCGTTGTAACCGCAATCGACACAGCCGATCTCGACCTTGATGGCGTCAGCTATCTTGCGGTTCTTGGCGGCCTTCTCAGATATTTTTTTTTTGCAGTAACGCCGGTAGTTGTCGCGGGCGGCCCAGGACATGTACTTGTCAGCGTAAGCCATGGATGAAGTTTACTCCAGATCCAATATTTTTTTCGCTCTCAGGCTGGTAGGTAGTGGTGGCCGCAGCAAGTGGGAATCCACCCCCGGCTGGCCGGGCCTCAAGGCTACATCACCTACACACCTAGCAGTCCAGCGTCCGATAACATCATATATGTCAACTCGAATCGTTGAAACGACAAGCTATTTCGGTTGACGTAATCTTGGTGGGGGGGAAACCACAACATCTTGTGTCTGCCGCTGTCTTGCGGCTCCGAAACGGTAGGCTAGTTGCATCGCTCTTCGCAACCGTATCTGCCACGCTGAAGCGCTTCCCGTCTCTTGCACGTTCTCACCCAAAGCTGAGGCCAACTCCCATGCTTTGAAGCCGGCGGCGATCCTTTCGCGCGGTTCAAGCTCTTGGAGATCCTTCGTAACTGTTGCAAGCGCTTGCTTTCCGATGGATGCAAGACCGCGAGCACGATCCGCCTGTCTCCGCTGCAACTCTTCAGTCGCGCGTCTCACCCCAGCTAAGGCAATCTGCCGCCCCGAGTTTCCATTGATCGTCGCTGTAGCGAATCCGGCCTGTCGCATAGCCTCAGCAGCCGACTCGCAACGTGGCAGAAGAGCCGCCAATCTCCACTGTCGCCTGGTGACACCTTTGGGCAGGACAGATGGCACGTCAATAACAGTAAGCGCTTCGCTCATGCGTGGAGTCTATCCGATCTCGCCTATCGGCGGGATGCGAACGAAGGACGTTCGCGTGTTCTCTCCTCTGATACTCCGCGCATCGCTCTGCGCTCAGTCTGAAGAGAATCCGTTTTAAGTGTCAAGAACAATCGTCGTTTCACTGATTCTTTTTACATCTTTTACAACTAACCGAAGTACTTCGGTATTGGTTGTTTTATGGATATCTAGGCCTAAACCGTTGCGATAATTACCACACGCTTCGCCTACTTTCGTCTTGATTAACCATTGCGTTGAACCGATACTCTCATCGTCCATCAACGATCTACGCGCTGAGGCGCAGGGAGACGAGACGATGAGAACCCAATTCAAGTACGACGACGCGGCCGTGGCCGCGCTTGAGACGAAAGCCCAGTGTCTTAATGAGGCTGTCGGCGCTTTACGACAAATGGCGTATCGCGTCGAACATATCGCCCACGTTTCATGTTGTCCGCTTTGCGCAACACACTCATTCGACGGACACACCGAAACGTGCCCGCTTGTGCGTGCCCGCGCCTTCCTTCGCGGGCGGACGATATGACCCCGCGAGAACTGAGGCGGATTCTCGACGGCGAGGCGAAAGCCTGCATCAAGTCCCTTGGTCGCCAGGCGATCGAAACGCACTGGCAGGCCAAACTACTCTACGACCTTGAGCGCGAGACGATCAAGCGCTGCATCGCCACGATTCAGGACCGGATCGACGAGCGCCACGTCGAAGCTCGCAATTCCATCTCTAGCAATTGAGGTCCGTTTGCCCTCCCAAAAGCGCCAAATCCGCCTCGATGACGAGCTGTGGGATGCGATGGGCGCCGCTGCGCGCCGGGAAGGGCTGACGCTGGGCGTGTGGCTGACGAGGCTGCTCCGACTACGCTTGGGGGGAGATCGCGTCTCTACAGCCAGCCAGCAACGTCGAGGCTCATGTCACGTCTGCGGCTGCCCCGATCACGACGCTTACTACCACCGCAGAGACACCCCGATCCAAGACAATATCAACGCCAATAGGGGCCGCTATGTCGGATCGGAGCATTTTCGAATACCGAAATTCAAACCACCGAAACGCCGGGGATAAACGTACTGGAACAGGCGCGTTTTTTCGCTTTCGCGTCGTTTTCCTGCGAGTCCAAGGTCGAATCCTCCTATCCCTGCAAAGAAAGAAATGAACCTCACCGTCAATCCTTCCCTTCCGCAGCTAGTCTCCATTCGCGTTTCACTTTCTTGAATCCGCAGTTACAAGGCTCCTCGTCTTCGGTGTTGCACCCATCCTCGTGTCTACCCCAATGCCGGAGAGCCGAATAGGCGGCGCGTGCGATCCGGCGCTTTTCCCTGAGAACCAAGATGCAGAGCTGGGCCTCACGCGCCTCCATAGAATCAGGCTTCGGCGGCGCAGCCCATGATCGCCGACGCCAAAGCTCGCGCCTGGGCCTTGGATAGCGGCACAGTTTCGCTGGGGACCCTGGCCGAGATCGGGTTCTCGAAATCGACGCCACGGTACATCGAGACAACGACGGTGTGGGTTGGGGTTTCGTTGTCCACGATGACGTGGAAGTCGGCGGACAACCTGAATTCTGCTCTCATGGAAACCTCTTGTACGCTCACGATTCGGCGAGCGGCCCTAGCTCGAACTGAGCGTGGTCATTCTACCCCGGAAACTCCTCCCTAAACCTCCGGCTGCACTCATCCCTCTTCTTCTCGTTCGGGATCGTGTCATCGCACGCGACTTCCCTGTGAATCCGAATCAGCGCCGCCGTTTTGCGGCTCCAGATATCGTCCTCGCGCATCGGGTCGCGGTGGAGCTTCTTGGGCTTGGCTCTCACGATGAACCGAGACAGGTTCGATAGGAACCTGCCTGGATCGTGGCCGGCGAAGAATGGCTCCTGATTGTTGAGGTAGGCGGTCCATGCGGCCCTAGCTAAGTCTTCCGACTCGAACTGGGCACGCGCTTTCGCGAGCTTAATGAAATCGACGGGCATCCACGGGGCCTTGACGCCGTACTTGTCGCCCCATTCCTTGAAGGCCCAGTCTTTGAATGGAACGCCGTTGGAATCGCCACCCATCATGGTATCGCCTCGATCACGCGCTTGGTGTTGGCGGTCATGGGAACACCTGGAACTTATCCAGTGCCGCGTATTCGTCCCTGGTATAAATCCGCATGTGACCCTCAAATCGCAGCGTCGAGCGTGTCGTATCAGCGGCGCCCCAACTCACAACAAACTCACACGAGGCCGCGCCAGGCGGCGATGCGGGGGGCCAGTTCGCAGGATTCACTTCAATTCCTCCTCCCCAACCCCCACCGCCCGCAGGCAGGCGAGGACGAGGGCTTCGGCGGGGTGGGACGTTTGGGCTACGTGAGTCTTTGATTCCCAGCTATGACACGCATCGCACTTACTGTGTGGTCCTGGGAGTGTCGCTTCTATGAGTTCGTCGGAATCTTCTCGCTCCGGCCACCAAGTGAGACTCACATAACCGGCGTTTTGTCGTTTCGCTAGGTTAATGGCCCCCTCCCACGCCGCGTCGAGGCTCCGAGTGTATGGGCGTAATGGAGTGTCTCCGCCTATTGATGGTGAGCCTGGTAGCCACTCAGTCCATCTATCGTCACTGTGCGTCTCGCCTCTTTCTGGGTCTGGAATGTCGTAGACAACGAGATGTCCTAACACCTTGTCGGCAAAGAGAGCATCGAGCCGTCGTAGGCGGGGGGTCATGGCGTGCAGGTTCCAGGCTTGTACGCCTTGTCTGCCTCGGCCTCCGCCCGTTCCGCAAGTCCAGGGAAGCGACTCATCCATAAGCCGTAAGGGTCCCAACTGAACGTGCCTGCTGCTTCGTCCTGCTTCTTCAGCATCGCACGTCCTTCGTCCTCTACGCGCCGGTATGCGATGTCACGAGCGGCCCGCCTGCGCGCTTCGGATTCGTTGTTCTTGACCCTCCGTATAGCCTCGCGCTTCGTTGCCGCCCACGCAGCGGATGTCGAAAGATCCTGACTCACACTTGCGCCTAGACTCCATCCATGACGGCACGGTATGGTCAGCGATCCGGCTCGGTATAGATCGTCCAGTTTCACCTTAATCTCACATGATCCGTGATCGAGAGTCGCGCACCAGAAGCGGGCGAGACGTTTTCGTGAGCCGTCAGTTCTGAGAGCGATGACGAACATGGCATCCGTCTTGGGGTCTTCAGCGTAATCACACGCTACCTGCTTGTCCGTGAACGTCGCCATGGGGCGGTCATCGGCATCGCAGACGATGTAGACCGTCACTTCCCCTCCTCCCCCTATCGCGGCTGGGGGCGCTCCACGCGCACGCCCCGCCTCGCCAGGTAGTCCAGCGCCGTACCGTCCGCGATCATCTTTCGGGACACGCGCAGCAGCGTCCAGCCTTGCGCGAATGCCTCTCCGTACTTGTCCAGGTCGGCGGTGAAGCCCTTCATGGATTGGTGCCGCCCGAAGCCTTCGATCTCGATGGCGATGTTTTCTGGCGTGTTGTCAACGTAGCCCCGGTCAGTGATGCATGTAGGCATCACCAAATCGAACTTCCACCGCCTCGGGATCGCTGGCGACTGCGACGAGTCGGCGGGGCGCATGTCGAAGGCGAACTCCTCTACAGCGATGTTGCCAGCCGAGCGCAGGACCGAGATGAAACGCCAAAGTTCTTGATGCTGTCGCTCCTTGCGAGCCTCTTTGGTTTCCTTCACCGCAACCCAAGTCGTCGATGGATCTCGACGCGATCGCATCCGTTCTGACAGTGCGCCTCGATCATGCGGCCCACCTGCTTCGCGATGAGGCGCTTGAAGCCGTAAACGGGGCAATCGACTTCGACTTGATTTCGTAGCGGCCTGGGGTTGCGCTCCGGAATGGTCTTTCCAACATCCATGAGCTTTTGTGGTCTGGATTGTTCGCTCACTTCGGTTCCTCCGTCTGCTTCCAATGCGGCCTTCTGTAAAATCCGAGCAGCGAGAGCAGCCAGGTCATCCCCCACCTCCGAGCGCGGCTTGAAGCGCGTCCTTGCGGTGCGCCCGCCCCCTCACTCTCCGCCGCCCTTCGGAGGGGCGGCCTGGTATATCTCGACGGGCTTACCAGCTTTCCGCGCAAGGCTGACGACGTGAGCCGTTCCACTTGATCCGCCATGCCGAACGAACGCAACGAGGCGGTCGCAATCGTTCACGATGGAGGCATTACGAACGAGTGGCGCACCCTTACCATACTTGTCGTATTCGGGCGGCCACTCTTTCACTTCGAGGCCGATCTGCCTTGCGTAGAGAACGGCGGTTTGATCGACGCCAGCCGCCCGACCAGACACCACGACCGATCCGGCTGGCAGTCGCCACACGTAGTGTTCAACGGCCTCAAGGTCGGCACCGTGACGCGAGCCAACGATGGCGACTCTCACTTGCCCCCCTCGCGTCCGTCGAGGGCGGCGAGGTCGCGTACATATTCATCGGTGTCAGTCATACGACCCCGCGCCTGTTCATCCGTCACCCTACTCACGCTCGCCTCCTTTCGCGTTTCATAGCCAGCGCAACACGCCGCGCTGAGATGGTCTTGCGAACGAGATCGGCACTCTTCTTGAGTGCCTTCTTCCTGG
>Ga0065705_10002364_pt1 | contig 14321 bp, 9 predicted proteins | sample SwibulcommuniRL2_FD_59092 | JGI IMG/M metagenome (GOLD analysis project Ga0065705, IMG submission 59092) | Bulk soil microbial communities from switchgrass field near Rose Lake, East Lansing, Michigan, USA - RL2 Bulk Soil v2 (version 2) | ecosystem: Environmental > Terrestrial > Soil >...
GCTCGATTCCGTTGGCTTGTCCTAAGCGCAAGTCGAGAAAGGCGAGATCGAAGGTTTCCTGGCGCAAAGCGGCCAGGGCGCTATCCGCAGAAGCAACCGCATTGACGTGACAGCCCATCTGCTCAACGCACAAAGCCAAAGTCGTCCGGATATTTTTTTCATCATCGATAATCAGGACGCGGAGCCGTCCGTCCCGCTCCGGCGGCTGCTGGTCGGATGGAGTCATCATATAGGCATCATAGTGCTCCTTGCCCCTCGAACACAATTTGATCCCGCGTGGAGGGATCCGATATTTGTCTCTCAATAAATCGCCGATTGAGAACGTAGTCTTGGGGTGGGCGTGCTTGACAATTCGCGATATTATGAGGAAGATCCGTCGCGTGTGCAAAAAGTTTTGCCGTTCTTCTCATTTTGGGATGGATCCGCTTTTCAGGGTTTGATCTTCCGAAGAATTCCCGAATGTGAAACTCGTTGTCTGGCGGATCGCAGCGTTACCGCAGCCTAAGCGAGGCGGTTGGCATTTTTGTTGGCGTCGCGAGTCGAAGTCGAGCCCTGCGCATTGTAACACCCATTTTAGCGGACAGAGCATGATCGTCTTGACCCGGGTTCTCCAGGCGAGGCCCGTCTTCAGTGACCCGCACGCAGCGGTCATTATGGATTAACCAAAGTGATTCGGAATCTAGTTGAGTTTTTCGGCAATGAGCAGCTGCGCTGGTATGCCTTGGCACTCATGGCGTGTTTGTTCTTGTTCGCCCAAGCGCCTCGTACCCGATTGACAACCGATCCGGTTCTGTACGCGGCTGTCGCCCGGACCATGGCGGACAGCGGTGACTACTTCAATTTGAGATTGGGTGACGAGCCCTATTACAACAAACCGCCGCTGCAATTTTGGCTGGCTGCCGCAGCGATCAAGATTCTTGGGCCAAACGTCCTGGCGGTGTCTCTTTTCTCTCGACTGTTCGGCATCGGTTGCGTGCTGCTGACCGCTTGGCTGGGCAGCTATCTCTATGGCGCGCGAGTGGGATGGATCGCCGGACTCGCTCTGACGTCGAGTTACGTCTTTTTTCGGAGCAGCGCTACTTTTCGTCTTGATTCCGCCTTAACGTTTGGAATCTTGTTGGCGTTGTATGGTTATTTTTCCAGTCCCAAGAATTGGGGACCGCCGCTATTCTATTTGGGCATCTGCATTGCCGTCCTATCCAAAGGGCCCCCTGGGATTTTGCCGCTTTTTATTGCTCCGGCGCACGCATTCTTCAGCTCCCGTGGCGATGGTGCCCGGTTGCAAGCGGCTCGATGGTTGGCATGGTCACCGCTTCTTTTGCTGCCACTGTGTTGGTGGCTGTATCTTCTGTTTAACGACGGAAGCCAGCCGATCCACATGTTGCTTGATGACCTCATGAAAAGCAAAGCGGGGACTTCGTCGAGACTCCAGGCATTCTTTACAAATTACATTGTGTTTGCATTTTTTGGCTACTATTGGCCCTGGCTGCCTTTTGCGGTGGTTGGGGCGTGGGTTGCGTTTAAGCAGTTGAGTCCTTCGGAAAAAAATCCACCCGACCGTGCTTCAGCTGTTCTGCTGCTGGCGTGGATTGGGATAGCTATCGTGAGCTGCGCGCTCAAGAAAGCTCAATATCCCCGTTACGTTGTCTTTGCGCTTCCGGCGGTGTCCATTATCACGGCGCTTGGGTTCATGCGCGTCACCGGCGGCAAATATTTCGAGTGGCTGCGCGGCGGCGTCGCCTTGTTCGCTCTCGGCGGAGCTTTTCTGATCGCGTGTTTTCCGACGACGCGGGTGCTGGGAACGAATGAGCAGTTCTACGCGATGGCGGAACTCTTGGATAACCGACTTCCGCCAAAGTCCTCTTTACCGATGCTCAGACTGAAGCCCGAGGCTAAACTATCATCCACCGAAAAGAGCACTGCGATCTTCTTTCTCAATAGGCCGATCAAGCTGGTGTCCGTGGAGGAAGTTAAAGAAGCGTCCACACAAACACGGGTGACACTGTTAATCCGGAAAAGTGAGTTTCCCAAGAGCAGAGATATTTTACCGCTTGGCGTCTTGTTTAATGCGCCTGACTACATTCTGGCGGAGGTACCGAGCCCTCAGTAGCGAGAGTTACAGCATGGCGGGTTGTCGTGAAGAGGCTTTAGCTCTGACAGGATCGAACACGCCGTTGCGATGACCTGTACCGCGGGCTGTCCATGTAGCGCGCGCAAGTCGGAGCAATAACTCGCGTGGTTTCAGGTTAGAATTCCAGCGTTACAACGTGTATGGAAGATCGAGATCGCCGATTTCTTTAATCGGCCGGCCAACGTGATTCTTCAGCAAGTGGGACACGAGCAGGAAGAATCGGGTGTCGTTGAAGGAAAGCGTGCCGTTGTAATGTTCGTCGCCATGTTCGATGACCAGGAAGCACTTGTTGGATAATCGCCGGTCGGTCAGCGCATATTTGAGTATGCCGATCTCACCCTCAACAATTTTACCGCCATCTTTGACCGGCTGAGCCCAGACCGGCGGCCAATTCTTGGCTGCCGCGGAGTTCATCAGGGGATGATGTCGAAGCTCCATCGAGCCAATTTAACCAAAAGGCTCGGCGCGCTGTCAATTAAAAATTCTACTCTGTCCTGGGCTGCATAGAAAAAATCTTGAGGTATCTCTTTGCGGCTGCCGCAACTGCTTCCAAACTTGTCGCCGCGTCTGGAAGTGATTGGGCATTTTTGAGGTTACTCGGGCACTCTGACCCGCACGAGCCGGCCGATGTTTTGAAAACCTGTAATCCAGCGCCCCGCGCTCTCGTCGCCGGCGGTGCGCGCTTTCAGGCAGCGGGGATATTGCCCCTCTACAAGCTGATAGAAAAGATTCTGAACCTTCCACAGATCGACGCCGAACGGCAGGTGTTGGAGGGCTGCCGTGGCTTCATAGAATCTCTCGAGACAAGTTAGCGAGGGATCGGCCGAAAACGCCTCAGCCAAGAGCTCGAGCGCCTGGCGATAGGAAAACTCGAGCGTCGCGGCATCCAAAGCCACGCCCTCCTGGCGCGCTGATTGTAGGAGTGCCAGCAATCGCGCTTGGTGGATGCCGGGCCGCTCCAGGAGGGCGCGCAGCTGATTGTTCAAAACGACATCCGCCGCCGCGGAAAAGCCCTTCGGCAGCGGTATGCCGAGATCGGTGATCAAGCGCATGAGCGGGGCGCGGGACTCGTAGATTTGCCGGTACAAGGCTTCCGCTTCCTGGAGATTGGCCGTAAGAATCGTCTGCAGCACCTTTATTTGATCGTCGCGGAACAGCGATTGCAGCGAATAGTATGACCCTCCGAAGGCGCGCTCCATCTCGAGCAGCGTCGCCGTGAGGTCGGCGCGCTTGAACGGCTCGCCAATCCTCTGCACAATTTTTTCATAACTTTCGCCGTCGTCTTTGGCGATGCTTGCAGTCATGTTGTGATCGCCGAAATGGAGCGCTGCAAAGATCAGCCGCTCGGATTCCAACGTGATCTTCGAGTGTAGCTCGATGCGACCGGCGCCGAGCTTGGCGCGCCCGGCGTTGAGAACCTGGTGGCCGTGGAGGTCGACCTCATAACAGTAGATTGAGCGGCGCTCGGGGAAATCGTTGATTAATTGGTTGAGCGCGTAATTGGCCGCGAGTTTTGGAAAATCAACATTGGCGGGGCGGACCCAGCGATCGTAAACGCGCGCGCCGTCGCCTTCGTCGGCCAGGTTGCTCTTGGCCTCAGCCAGGCGCCGCACGAACTCCGGCTCTATCGAGTCGCCAAAATGCTCTTGGGCCAACTGCACCGTGCGACCGGCAAATTTCAAGACCTGGACAGACTCAATGCCGGCGAGGTCGTCGAAGAACCAGCCGCAGCTCGTGTACATGAGCATGGCGTTGCGCTGGAGCTCAAGGAGTTTCAGAGCGGTTGTTTTCTGCGGCGCGGTCAATGTTTGGATGGCGTTACGCTGAAAAAAGGTTTCGATGTTGTCTTTTGAGCGGTCGAGCACCACGGCGATGTAGTCGTCGCGTGCCGTCCAGGGATCGCGTAAAAGTTCCTGCGCCTTGCGCTGCCATAAAGGAGCAACGTGATCGCGCAGCCAGTCGAGGGCGTCGCGCAAGGGCGTACGCCAAGCTTGACTCCAGCCCGGATGCGCGCCGGAGTTGCAGCCGCAGTCGCTCCACCAACGGTCGATGCCGTGAACGCAGCTCCAGGAACTCTTCTCGAAGATTTCCACTTCGTGGGTCGGGGGATGGCTCGCCAAATATTCGCCGTAGTTGGTCAGACGCGTTAAACCTCGCGCTTCGATCTGCTCCAGCACATAGGCGAGCGCCATATCGCCGAAGCGATGATGATGGCCGTAGCTTTCGCCGTCGGTGGCGATATGGACAAGTTGCGCCTGTTCCACAGCGGGCGAGAAAGCGCCCGTCAAGCGCTCGATAAACCGCTCGCCGTGCGACAGCAACCCCTCAAAAGCCACAGCGCGCGCGATCGGACCATTGTAAAAGAATATCGCAATGGATCGGCCCGACGGTAACGGTTGGCGATAGGGCATCGAAGGATCGATTTGGGATCCGTTCAAATCGCGCCATGCAGTCTTGCCGACGGACCTTATCCGTGCGGCTTGATGGGGCGCGAGGACGGTAAATCGAATGCCAGCCTGCGCGAGCAAATCCAGCGTTTCCAAATCGACAGCGGTTTCCGGCAACCACATGCCCTCGGGCGCCCGCTTGAATCGGTGTTCGAAATCACGGATGCCCCAGCGAATCTGCGTCGCTCGATCCCGGCTGTTGGCGAGCGGCATGATCATGTGGTTGTACGCTTGGGCCATGGCCGAACCATGGCCGGAAAATTGTTCCCGGCTTTGCCGGTCGGCATCGAGGATCGCGGTATAGACGTCGGGCGCCTTGAATTCCAGCCAGCTGAGCAACGTGGGCCCGAAGTTGAAGCTGATCTTGGAGTAGTTGTTGACGAGCTTGACGATCAGTCCCTGTTCGTCGAGGATGCGCGAGACGGCATTGGGCGCGTAACATTCTCGCGTGACTCGCTCGTTCCAATCATGGTAGGGCGCCGCCGAATTCTGCAACTCGATGGCTTCGAGCCAGGGATTTTCACGCGGCGGTTGGTAGAAGTGACCGTGTATGCAGATTGAACGTTCCATAGGGAGTTGCCCGGGTGCGGCGATGGCGCGCAATGCCCAGTCCGGTTTGTTCACGGTAAAGCTGCGATCGAAGCGCAACCCTTCCTGAACGAAGGCAAAGCGGCTGTGCCTTCAATAGGCAAGCGGGCGAAATGCCCATGAGGGCAGCAGCAAAAAGTCAAACATCGTGCCGAAGGCTGAGAGCAAAATTGACCATTCGCGCCGGTGCCTTCTTTCCTCCAGGGTCATACCTCGATCAACGGAGCGTCGTCAGGTTTCCTCGTTGCATGAATCATCCGGCCTAGGGGTTGCTCATGACCCAAGTTGTTTTGCGCGGCCCGCGCCCGAGGACAACCACGCCATTGCGCGAGACGGTGTATCGTTGCCGATCTTTTTCCACGTCATAACCAATCTCGGTGCCCGACGGAATCACGTTGGCCTTGTCGATGATGGCATTTCGGATCCGGCAGTTCCGGCCGATCTCCACCCAATCCATGATGACCGAATTTTCAATGCGGCTAAAGCTGTGGACTCTGACGTTGCGGCCGACCACACAATTGTCCAGGTAGCTGCCGCTGATGATCGTGCCCTCGGCGACGACGGAGTTGACCGCCATGCCCTGGCGGTCTTTCCAGTCGAAGACGAACTTGGCGGGCGGGTCGGCGTAACCCACGGTTCGCAGCGGCCAACTGCGATTGTACAAGTTGAACGAAGGATCGATGGAGCATAGATCCATGCTGGCGTCGTAGTAGGCATCCAGAGTGCCGAGGTCGCGCCAGTAGCTCGGTTCTTCGCCTTTGGAAGGAATCGGCACGCGGTTCTTGCGAAAATCATAGGCATAAACTTGCCGGCTCTTGATCAGGTCGGGGAGTATATCGCGGCCGAAGTCGTGTGTGCTCGTGTCATTTTTTGCGTCCGTTTCGAGCGCCTCGAGCAAGACTTCGTTGTTAAATAGGTAATTTCCCATGGATACGAGCGCATAATTCGGCTCGCCGGGGATCGATTTTGGATTTTGCGGCTTTTCGTCGAAGCCGATGATGCGCCAGTCGGCATCCACCGTCATGACGCCGAATTGTGAGGCTTCTTCGATCTTGACCGGCAGTGCAGCAACGGTGACATCGGCCATGTTTTTTTGGTGTTCGTCGATCATCTGGCGCACGTTCATGCGATAGATGTGATCGGCGCCGAAAACGGCCACCAATTTCGGGCTATGGCGCTGGAGCAAGTAGGAATTCTGATAAACCGAGTCGGCGGTTCCCTGGTACCAGTCGGTTCCCGAGCGCATCTGCGCGGGAACCGGGGTCACGAAATGCTCGCCGAGAAAGTCGGCGGTGCGCCAACCGCGGTCGAGGTGCTCCAAGAGTGATTGGGCCTTGAACTGGGTCAAGACGTAAATCGACAAAATCCCGGAGTTGACGAAATTCGACAACACGAAATCGATGATGCGATACCTACCGCCGAACGGCACGGCAGGTTTCGCACGATGCTCAGTCAGTGGATAGAGACGCTCGCCCCGGCCGCCCGCCAATACAACACCGAGAACATACATCATGAAAGTCTTTGTGTCTCCCTAGCTCAAAAGTTGCCGATACAAGTTATTGTACAATTTCGCCGAGTGATCCCAAGAGTAGTCCATCGCCATGGCCCGTCGCCGAAGTGCCGCCCAGGCGTGCTCGTCGCGATAGAGCGCAAGCCCCCGGTCGATTGCGGCAAGCAGTGCCCGGCTCTCGTAGGGATGGAAAACAAAACCCGTCCCGGTTTGGTTCTTGGCATCGTAATCCTGCACAGTGTCCTTCAATCCGCCGACGGCGCGTACAACCGGGATCGTAGCATATTTGAGACTGAACATCTGGTTCAGCCCACAGGGCTCGTAAAGCGAAGGCATCAGGAACAAATCGGCGCCGGCTTCGATCTGGTGGGCCAAGGCCTCGTTAAAACCAATCTCTACGGCGACCTGGTCAGGATGCTTCCGCGCCGCTTCTCTAAAAAATTTTTCAAACCGCGGATCGCCGCTTCCGAGCAAAACGATCTGTACGTTGCGTGCGATCAAGGAATCTAAAATTTCTTCGATCAGATCGAAGCCTTTCTGCAGGGTCAAGCGGGAAATCATCGCGAGGAGAGGTATATGGCTTTTCTGCGGCAGTTCGACGGCACGCTGCAGAGCCGCTTTGCAATCGCTCTTCGCCGTCAAGGTGTTCTCGCCATAGTGGTGCGCCAGATACGGATCGGTCCACGGATTCCAAACATGGTAATCGACGCCGTTCAAAATGCCGATGAGGTCAGACGCGCGCTGCTGGACGACGCCTTCGAGACCGAAGCCCTGTTCCACGGTCACGATCTCCTGAGCGTAGGACGGACTGACCGTGGTAAGCTTATCGGAAAATAACAGGCCGCCTTTGAGGAAATTGACATTGCCGTAGTATTCGAGATGTTGCGGCGTGAAATAAGCTGTATCGAGATTTAAAAGCGGCCAGGTGCTTTGCGGAAAAACGCCTTGAAAACCCATATTATGAACAGTGAAAACCGTTTGGGCCGCAGCCAGTTCCGCATACCGCGCGGGCTGGGTTTTTAGAAACACCGCGCCCAATGCGGCTTGCCAATCATGGAAATGCACCACATCGACCGGACGCTGACGCAAAAGTTCCAGCGCCGCCCGGCTAAAAAAGACAAAACGTTCGGCGTTGTCCGGATAATCACCGCTCGCGCTACCGTAAAAAAACTCCCGGTCGAAGTACTGATCGGCACGGATTAAATAGACGGGCAAACGTTCGCCGATAGAACTCTCGAGCACGCTGCATTCTTCCCGGCGCCCGGCAACCGGCGCCAGCAGCTTTACACCCGTGTCGCGCAGCGCAAAATCTCCTTGCAGCGCGGAGCGGTAGGCCGGCGCTACGACGCAGAGTTCATGGCCGAGCCGTTGCAACGCAACGGTCAACGTTCCGAGAACATCGGCCAACCCTCCGGTCTTGGCGAACGGAGTGACCTCCGAAGCGATCATTGCGATTTTCATTTAGATCTAGTCTCGATGCAAAATTCCGACGAATCGCTGACGCACCAGTCTGTCCTTGGCCTCTGGGGGAATCCCGGCGAAATCCGCAACCGTTCGCGCAGGTAAACCATCGCGCGAAATTATAAAGTTCGCGGTTGGCTTCGCACGACGCCGTTCCATTGCGGCTGGGTTGCGACGGTTCGAAGATTTTAACTCATCCGGCGGCGGATGTCGCCGATGCTTCTCAGAAGTTCGACAAGCTTCGGCATGGCGCGAATCTCTGCAAGACCGAAGCGCGCTTTGCGTTGCCAATTGGGGCGCTCATGCCAGGTGCCCGGGACATTTTGCGGCTCGACTTCAAGCCAAAGATCTTCCAGATTGACGAGTAGAAAATCTGCACCGCCGCTGGCGAGATACTCCAGCCAGGCTGCGAGAACGGCGGCGGGACTCGCGTCTTCCTCGAGCCGGCCGGTGGAGCGTAGGTAACCGATGAGGGCGTGACGTTGCGCGGCTCGATAGCCGTGTTCGTGCTGCCCTTGCACCTGATCGAGCAGCCCTAGTGCCAATCGATCATCGATATCGGCGCCGGTCCAGAAACTCATGAAGGTCGCCGTGTCGTGGGTGTTCAGGCTAGCGATTGTGTTCGACGGTGGAAGTTCGAGTGCGCGGGCAGGATCTGTGTTTACTGCAAACTGCGCCACGTGCATGCCGAGAATGCCATGGCGTGCCAAAGCGTCATTGACGTAAGGCGGCACCGTTCCTAGGTTCTCGCCAACGATTCGCACCTGGTGGCGGTGCGATTCCAGACTCAGGATTGCGTAATACTCCTCGGCTCGATTGTGAACGTAAAGGCCCTCGGCTGCGCTAAAGCCCTCGGGCACCCAGAAGGCCCGGTGCAAACCCATCACATGATCGATGCGCAGCATCGAGGCAAACGCCATGTGATGCCGCAGGCAATCGCGGAAATAGCGGTATCCCTCGCGCCGGATGGCGCCGGGATGGTGCGGCGGAAAGCCCCAGTTCTGACCCCTGACAAAAAGCCCGTCCGGCGGCGCGCCGCCGGAGGCGCCCAAGACAAAAAGATCGCGTTCGCGCCACACATCGTAGCCATCTCGATTAACACCAAGAGGAAAGTCGAGATAGAGAGCCGTGCCGGCTTGTTTGCACTCGTCTCGCAGCCAATGGGCCTGCTCATTGCAGAGCCATTGGCTGTACAAATGGTACGATCGAGCGCCCTCGTCGTACCCGTTCAAGGCCAAGGCTTTCCGGTGATCCGCATCAGGCCAATGTTGCCAGGTTCGTTGCTCCCGCTCTCCCTTCGCGCGAAATGCGGCGTAGTCCTGGAGGCGAGGTTGCGTGGCGACAAATGTTTCAAAGCTCTCGCGGCGCTCGGTTGAAGTTGCCAGAAAAAATTCTCGTAGCTCCTCGACCACCGCGCGCTTTAACACCATGACCTGGCGGTAGTCGACCAAAGATCGGGCGCGCACAGCGTCCAAAGCGCGGCGAAATTCCGCGGACGCCATCTTTGCCCGCGCCCGCGGGCAATCAGCGAATTCCGGAATTTTTGTTACGTCGAGATAAAATTCATTCCAGAAGAGCCGGCTCACCGGCGCATAGGGACTCGGGTTGAATGGTTCGTCGAGATAACCCGCGAGCATCGGCATTGTGGCGACCATGTGGCCGCCGAGTTCACCGACAAAGCGCGCCAGATCCGCGAGATCAGAAACGTCGCCGCTACCCCAGCTTTGCGCTGAGTGGAGTGCATAGAGCGGGCAGAAAACACCCCAGTTTTTACCGGTCTCCGGCGGAGTGTAAGCACGATCGGGCGCGACGATAAGATGAGAATCTAGATTGAGATTGTCAATCCGAAGATAAAGCCGATGATAACCAGGCGGAAGCTGTTCCTGCAGGACTAAGCCGCGCGTGACATAGCGGATACCTTCCACTTCCTTGACGAGCGGCTGGACGCCTGTCGTTTTCGCGAATCGGTAATCGATCCGCTCGCCGTTTTCCAGGATGATCTCGCCGGCGACGGAGTGGTCTGCTGATTGAGAGGGCAGCCGCAGCTTGATTTTGACAGGGCGGTCTTGCCAGGCGACCGTAACGGGCTCGATCGCTTGCTGCCAAAGCGCCTGATGACGCGCGCGCAGCGCCCCGGGGCCGTCGGCGAGTGACTCGACCGCAGCGCCGAGCGATTTGAGAACGCTCAGGATCGATTCCGGCGGCGCCTTTCGCAATTGCCCGAGGCCGTCGTAATAGGAAGTTTGAAGATTGTAAAGACGGGCGAGAGTTTGCAGTGGATCTGGAACCACCATAGGTGGGGATCATTGTAGCAGACGCTGTGCCGATTACACGCTCGTGCGGCATGGATCAACGGTCGCCAATGCCAGGCGCCGCAACGACCGTAGTTGAATAAATTACAAACCCGGCGGGGAGGAACCGAATTCGATCTAAACCAGTCGAACCCAGGGTTTCTGTAAAGAAGTCGCATAACCGACTTCAGCGGCGTGAGAGACTCCGGCGGCTAGCAGATCATCAATCAACCTGGCGGCGTGCCGTTTGGCCACTGCGATCAGTAGTCCTCCCGAGGTTTGCGGATCGAGAGCGACCTGCACGAGGCCTTCGCGGATCGACTTGTCGATGACCATTTTGTCCGCCAAATAGTCCCGATTGCGCTTGCAGCCTCCCGTGACATAGCCCTTTTCCGCCAGGCGCTTTGCACTGCGTAACAGCGGCAGTTTCGCGGATTCAATCACCAATGTGATACCGCTGCCGCTCGCCATTCCCAGGGAATGGCCGAGAATGCCGAAGCCTGTGACATCCGAGCAGGCGTGCACCGGGTGCTTGCGCGCGACCGCGGACGCGGCGGCATTGAGGGTGATCATCGATTTGACGGCTTCATTGACGCTTTCTTCGGAAGCCTTGCCTTTTTTGAGAGCAGTGGTGATGATCCCGGTGCCGAGCGCCTTGGTTAGAACGAGGACGTCGCCTTCCTGAACGCCGACATTGCGAAAAATCTTGTCGGGATGAATGACGCCGGTCACGGCCATGCCAAACTTAATTTCTTCGTCGATGATGCTATGGCCGCCGATGACCACGGCGCCGCTTTCTTTAACCTTCTCGGCGCCGCCTTTGAGAATCTCGCCGAGGACCTCGATGTCCATCTTGCCTTTGGGAAAGCAGACGATGTTCATGCAGGTTTTTGGCTCACCGCCCATGGCGTAGACGTCGCTCAGCGCATTGGCCGCCGAAATCTGGCCAAATATATACGGGTCGTCGACGATCGGCGTGAAAAAATCCACCGTGTTGACGATCGCCAAATCGGGGCGCAGTCGGTACACCCCCGCATCGTCGGAGGTTTCGGTGCCGACGAGCATGTCGGCGTGCTGAAACTTGGGCAGGCCGTGCAAAACTTGCACGAGGTCGGCTGGGCCGAGCTTAGCAGCTCAACCCGCGGCCTTGACTTCTTGCGTCAGCCGCACGGCTTTTTTCTTCGTGAGAATCATGGTGGCTCACTGTAATTCGATATCGGTTCGTTTTCAATGTCGAGGAGGAAATCGCCGTAGCAGGGGAAACTCATGGCCAAATTTGATTGTCGTTCCCGCATGTTTTTGAGCCGGAATCCAACTGAACGACCCTGGCTCCAAGCCGAGGGGCGCTGAATGTGTCGACTGGAAGTCGGCGCTTTTTCCGTCATTCCGGCTTTATCGTCACCCCGGTGAAAACCGGGGTCCATCCCAATCCCCCCTTAACCTGGATACCGTTTTCCAACGGTATGACGGACTCCGTCCGTCACCTGGATGCCGGCGGGAGTTTATCCTGAGAACGTCGAAGGACCGCATGACGAACTGTCACTTCGCCTGAAGGCGAGGGGTTTCAACCATCCCCGAAAAAGACATTAAGCCGGACTGCCTGTTATACAACGCACGGGTGATGCTCGATTAAGCGATGACGGTTTCCAGGGTAATTCACTGCGGCGGGTTACGCTTTTCGCCGGGCGGCACTTTGAGACGGCGGATATCGCCGATCCGGATCGTCAAACCGTCGCGATCGAAGAACTCCAGGAGCGGAATCGTGTACTTGCGGCTGGAACCGATCAAATCCCGAAAGGACGCCGCGGTCATTTCGCCCTTCTCGGCCAAGTGGTTCCTTAACGTTTGCCGCAATTGTTCGACACCGCTCGCGAGAAAGTACATGTCGGTGGTGATGCGCACGACAGCGCCTTCACGCTCCAGCAGGCGGATCACTTCATTCAATCGGTTTCGCGGCACACCGACTTGTTTCTCGATTTCCTTCAAATCCGGCGGCGCGAGCGGTTGCTCTCCCAGGAGTTTCTTGATCTTGTCCATCAGAGTTTTTTCTTGACCGCCGAGCTGCACGCTGTGGCTAGCGAGGCGCAGAAGACTCTCTTCTCTGGCGATCAGCTTTTCATTGATCAGCGCGTCGGTGACAAAGCGAAAAATCTTCGGCGAAAGCGCATAAATCAGCTTGCCGCGCAGCTCTTCCATGTCCATGCCCGGAACCAGCGGGTGGGCGGCATGGAAGGCTTTGATCCGCTCAAGAATCTGCTCTTTGAGCCGCCCCCACTTTGCTTGTGTCGTATAGAGCTTCTCTCCTTCGGCATTCAGAACACGCAGATTTTTCATCCGGTCGATGGTATCGCGGATTTGTTCCTCGCGTACGTTGAGGAATTGGTAAATCGCCTCGATCGGCAGCGCGAAAGCGGCGCTGCTCTCGATATAGGCTTCTGTGAGCGCGCCCGTGTCGCCCCGCAGGAGCGCATCCAAACGCTGCGGCAGCTGGCTTTCGCCGCGTTTGTGGCGATTGGCCCAAGGGTTGATGACGACGCCGCCGGCAAGCGTGCGCCGCGCCGTTTCATCGCGCAGAATGAAATGATCGCCGCGCAGCGCCAGGAGCGGTTCGGAGATCGTGACCTGGCAGTACGCCGATTCTTTTGGCTCGATCATTTCGCCGGCGCCGAGGATGACGATTTTACCGAGCCGTTCGGCGGCGCCGAGATGAACGCGCACGCGCTGGTGATTCTTGAGGCCCTTGCGCGCGCCGGGGCGAACTTCCAAATGCGCATCGAAGCGATCGCTCACCAGCGAGATTTTCTCGTGGCAGATCACGTGACCGCGGGCGATCTCGGCGCGCTCCGGCCCGGTGAGATTCATCGCGACGCGCTGCCCCCAGCCGGCGCGGTCGACGGATTGGCCGTGGACCTGAAGGCTGCGCACGCGGAAGATGTGATCTCCCGGCAAGCAGCGCACTTGCTCGCCTACTTTTATCTCGCCGCTCAAACCCGTGCCGGTGACGACCACGCCGTGGCCCTGCAGGACAAAGGCGCGGTCCACCGGCAGGCGGAAGTAACCGTTCGGCGGGTTCTTGTTTTGGCTCTTTAAAATTTCCGCGATGCGCTCTTTGATCTCGGCGATGCCTTGTCCGGTTGCCGAAGACACCGCCATTTTTGGCGAGTCTTCCAGCACCGTGCCCAGGGTTAAAATGTCGATTTCCTCGCCGACTTCGGCGATGCGGGCCGGCGGCACGAGGTCGGCTTTGGTGATGACGAAAATCGCCATCTTGACGCCGAGCAGGTGGACGATGTCCAGGTGTTCCTCGGTCTGCGGCATGACGCCGTCGTCGGCGGCGACCGTGAAGAGCACGAGATCGATGCCGTGGGCCCCCGCCAGCATGTTTTTGATGAAGCGCTCGTGCCCGGGCACGTCGACAATGCCGGCGGATGTGCCGTCCGGCAAATCGAGATGGGCGAAGCCCAGGTCGATGGAGATGCCGCGCTCTTTTTCTTCCTTGAGGCGGTCCGTGTCAAAGCCGGTGAGCGCCTTGATCAAGCTGGTTTTGCCGTGATCGATATGGCCGGCGGTGCCGATGATGTAGGGCATAATTCGATTTTAGATTTTGGATTGCCGGTTTTCGATTGGCGATCGGGCGACGGTCATGACGGATTCTCATGCTAGACAAATTTTGGAATTAGATCATTCGCGTCGAAGATCATTCTCAAGTCGAGAAGAAAGCGATCGTCTTTGATCCGACCGATGATCGGCGGATTGGCCGAGCGAAATTGACTCGCAATCGCGTTGGCGCCGAGGTTCGGATGCTGGACAAAGACGGCGACTGAAGGCAATTCTTCGGTCGGCAGCGCGCCGCTGCCGACCTGAGCGGTGGATTCCTGCAATTGAATGCGAAA
>Ga0065705_10003072_pt1 | contig 14302 bp, 11 predicted proteins | sample SwibulcommuniRL2_FD_59092 | JGI IMG/M metagenome (GOLD analysis project Ga0065705, IMG submission 59092) | Bulk soil microbial communities from switchgrass field near Rose Lake, East Lansing, Michigan, USA - RL2 Bulk Soil v2 (version 2) | ecosystem: Environmental > Terrestrial > Soil >...
CACCAATGTACGAGTTGAAAGGAAGTATCGAATTACCGAAGCCAGGCATGCCGACTTGAGATCGCGCGAATCCGCCACCAAACCGCGCTCCGAATCGAGCCCCTCCAAACCGGTGACCCGGGTTTGGACGATTACGCATCATTTGATCGGGACTTCGGAAAACATTCGGCCGTGCTAGGTTTGAGCCAAAACCCCTGGTGAAGGCAGTTTGCGAGAAAGTGTTGAATGGACTTAGTGACGCTCCAAACGGAAGGGCTGGTGCGAAACCGACTGTTGGAGACGTGGGGAGTTCATTCAAACGTGCGCTGACGAAGTCGATCTGCGCGTTAGTAGCGGCGAGATCGGCCCGCAGTCCAGATGAACGCTCACGCCAGTAACGCTCGTTTTCCTGCTGTCGGTCGCGAATTTCACTGACGGTTTCGGCTGTTCTGTCAACTTGTTCCAGCGCTTGTTTTCTGAATTCTTCCGTTGACGGAAGGCCGAGTTGTTTGCGCCTTTGCTCATACGAGGCTTCATCCGCCAGTCGCTTGGCTTGAAATCTTTGCAACTGCTCGTTCGTAATGCTTCGTTGGGCTCTCCTGTTTCTCACCGCTGCCGCCGGCTGCGCAGTCGGTTGCGCGCGTGTGAAAAAGCTGCCCGCGGGTTGATTGTTAGCACGCTCTGTTGCGGGGATGTCGACCGTTGCCAGCAGCAGTGTTTTTTGAAACTGCTCCCCGAGCGAGTAAGTCAAAGTAAGGTTAGTAACAACGAAGTTATCTGGAATCGAAAGTCTGCGCCCGTCCCGCATCACAACGGTGTACGCACTGGCTGTAACCGATGCCAGAACTACGACCAACACTACGATCAAACCGCGCCAGCCTGCGCGGATAGTCCTGTCCTTATTTGAAGTCATGGTAAACCTCGCGTTGAAGAATACTTTGGAGTGGCGACAGTATACCACCGCCCAAAATCGATCTGGCAAGCCCGCGGATAGACCGAGGCTCAACAGTTTTTTATATGAAAAATCTTTGCAAGCGCCGTGGCTCTCTGATATACATGCCTGCTGGACAGACAACGCTAGTCAATTTGCGGACAATCGCCCTACCTCGCTTAGTTCGCATTGTTCTTTCTTTTCACAGAGGAGCTAAAGACAATTATGGCTAAGACTGTTTGTAAGGTTCTTGGGGTAGTTTTCCTGCTGGTCGGCTGCATTGGATTTGCCAAGCCCGAACTGTTAGGAGCCCACCTAACTCCGCCACACAATGCAGTGCACATAATCTCCGGCGTGATTGCTCTCTATTTCGGCTTTGCCGGGTCGTTGTCTGGAGCGAAGGCCTTTTCACTCGTGTTCGGCGTCGTCTATCTCGCCCTGGGAATTCTCGGCATGGCGATGGGCACTGGCGCAGAGCACATGTTTAATGTCGGGCCGCTCCACTTGGGCCAAGTTGATCACGGCATTCACATCTTATTGGGTGTCGTATTTCTGGCTGGAGGACTATTCACCAAGACTACATGAACAGTTTAGTCTTCTAGAAACTTCGAAGTTTCGTCTTCAGGTTGCAAGGAGGAATTCGGTAAGTGACGCGGATGCGCCCTCGAACTCCATCACCTTGCAACCTGAATCTTTTCGGCTCCGGCGGGCAAAACGCTTTTCATTCAGGTACCAAATCGCGAAACCAGAAAGATTCTCGCAAAACAGTTTCACCGAACCGAAACCTCACTGGCTGCCTGAACAAGGGACCATCAAAAACGAAGGTGTGAAACTCTCCATTTTCACCGCAAGGATCTACACCGTGCGGAAGGGATTGCAAAAACTCCTCATCGATCAATCGTCCGGCAAATGATTTGTCGAGTAAATCTGCGGTGACACATGTGACAACCGCTTTGAAACCCAAATCTATGAAGTCTTTCAAAAACTCCGTCGTGTTGCGGTGCCAGACCGGGAACATTCCCTTCATGTTAAAGCGCGAAAGGAATCTTTCCCGGTAAAGCCGAATGTCTTCGAGAAACAGATCTCCAAATCCGATGGTGTCAATCCCTAACTTGCGGTAACCCACCAAGGCTTGCGCCATTCGCGTTTCGTACTCCTCGTTAGTGGCGCTCTTCGGAATGGAAACTTTGTGAAGCCGCAATCCAAGTGATGCTGCCTGCCGCTCCAGCAATGAACGGCGGGTGCCGTGCATGCTGATTCGATCATAGTCTTCTGTAATCGTAGTGATCAGCGCGGCTACTTCGCAGGTCGACGCCACCATGATCTCGCGCAACGCCATGCAACTGTCTTTACCGCCGCTCCACGACATGAGAAGCGGCGATCGAATGATCGCGTCAGGTGCAGCATTATCCGAATAAGTCGCAAGAACCATCGTCTTGTTGAGCTACGTCAGAGTCTAATCATCACGCCGCCTCGCGCTGCAACTCCTGGCGCTCGAAATCCATTCTCAAAGTAGTGCTGATTAAAAACGTTCTCGACGCCTCCGAACAACGTTAACGTTACGCTGTCAGATCTTCGCACGTCGTAATTCGCAAACAGATCAGCTTTTGTATATCCCTCGAACCGCATTTCCGCCTGACGAAAAGGAAAGTTGTTCTCAAACACCGGCGCGAGATGCTCGCCAGTTCGGTTCAGTTCAAAAGTGAGTTGAAGCTTTCGCACGCGTTGGCCCCAAAACAAACTGAACAGATGCTTCGGTATCACATATTCAGATGCCAGACCCGAGACGAGCGCCCGATCGCTGTTCGTAAACGTATATGACGCACGCAAATTAGCACCGTGCCACGGCGCAGCGTCGACCGTTCCCTCGACGCCTCGAGAGAGACCGCCGGGTCGATTTGTGAAGCCAGTGAAGCGACCTAACCCTAGCGGGTCATTGGAGAATCCTGTAAAAGCAACCACTCGTTGCAGTCGCGTGTAAAAGTATGTGAGACCAATAATCACTCGATCGCCGGCGAGCCTTTGATCAACACCCCCGTCGACACTGATTGATTGTTCAGCGCGCAGCGTTGGATCGCCGAACCGCACGGTGCCGGCTCCGGCAAGAAAACCCTCACCAAATCGCTCGAACAACGATGGCGCCCGAAACCCATTGCCCACATGGGCTCTCAGTTTGGTGTTGGTCGAAGCGATGTAATAGCTAACTGAGCCATCGCCAGTTACGGAACCTTCTGACTCTTTCGCTTGAAGTGTGCCGGGTCGATCCGCCGCTCTTAACCGATAAGATTGAGCGCGCACACCCACGGCAATCTGTAAACGATCCTTGAGAAACGACAGTTGCTCCTGTCCGAAGAATGCAAATGTCCGTTGCCGATCAGTGGTGTTGTTGAAAAAGTTGAACGACGGATCGGAGCGTTGGAAGAATGTTTCCCTTTCGAATTCAAATCCGAAAGTTGCAGTGTTTGAACTCGAGACCCGAAGGTTTGAGCGCGCGTCGATGGTGTCAATTGTTCCGCGATTGATGCTGAGAAACTCGAAGTCGCCAAACGGGTAGAACGACGCGAAACGGGGATCGACTCTTGAACCGTTATAGTTTCGCCTGTTGGTGGACACTCTTTGGTAGGCGATCGAATACGACCAACGATCATCAAGCAGATGTAGCCACTTAACGGAACCCAGCAACGTGCGGTTCCGCCGCCCCTGATCGGGATTATTGAAATCAGGTTGAAACGTGACTCCTTCTACAGCCTTTGGAAACGGTTGTGATCCCGCGAATGCACCAGGCAATGGGAAGGGACTATCGTTCAAGCGCGCATTCGAAATCGTTCCGTAAAAGCCGGCAGAAAGAGTGGTTGAGGGTGTCGGGTTTACACGAAAGCGACCAGCGAATGCCGAGTTGCCATACTCGTCGTTGTCATCAACACCGCTTCGAACATCAATCCGATGAAGGCCAACATTGAATCCAACGTTGTCTCGCCCGCCGCTCATACTCAATCGCTCGCGGAAGGTTGAAAGACTGCCACCCTCAAAGCCGGCCGAAAAGTGAAGGCCGGAAGCGCCATCGTCAGGAATTGCATTGATGACACCGCCAATCGCGTGAGTACCGTAAAGCGTTGATCCTGAGCCGCGCAGTACCTCAAGGTGGTTAAGAGCTATGGGAACGAGATCTGCCATCAGTGAAGCAGCGGATCCGTTGATGTCTCCGGCGTCACGAAGGCGCAAGCCATCAAGCAGTATCGATGTATCCGCAGTTCGCTGACCACGCAAACGAATGCTCGTTAATGAGCCAAGTGATCCTTGTTGTTGAATGCGAACGCCGGGTACTCCACGTAAACCTTCGGCAAGAGTCAGTTCGTCACGCGCGTCGAGTTCATCGGCCTCAAGAGTTGATACAACTTTCGCGATTTCGTCAGCACGCTGCAAAGTACCGGTTGCGGTGATGATTACATTCTCACTGATGCCGGCGGGTCTTAGTTGGACATCAATTACGACGTCGCTGTTCTTAACCTGGGTATCTCGCGAAGTAAAAGCCGCAAATCCTTCGGTTCTGATTTCAATCAAATACATTCCCGCACGAAGATTAGCGAACTCGTACGCGCCGGCTTGATTCGTTGACGTCGATTGCTGACGGCCCAACCGCGAACGTAACGTGACATTAGCGCCAACCACCTTTGCTCCGACTTCATCGGTCACGGTTCCCTTAACACGCGCGCCATCCTGCGCGAAAACATTGGGAACGATCAGAAAAAGGAGTCCGAACAGCAAAGCGAATCGTGTTTGTCTCTTCATAAGCTTATTGTGGTCCTATTTAAGTATGCACTGGCGTCACACGAGGTGCGCCTGATATTGGATGGGCGTCCACCAAGACTCTAACGCCGAATACTTGTTCGAGAACTTCTGGCCGCAATACGTCAGTGGGTCTGCCTGATTCGACCGTCCGGCCATCTTTCATCAGCAAAACAACGTCTGCGAACTGCGCGGCGAGATTGATGTCATGCGTTACGAACAAGGCGGCAACCTTCTGGTTATCGCAACGTCCTCTGACGACGGAGAGCAACGATGACTGGTGAGACAAGTCCAGATTCGCTGTTGGTTCGTCGAGCAGAAGAACCTGTGCTTCCGTTGCCAGCGCGCGCGCCAGAACAGCTCGTTGGCGTTCGCCACCGGACAACTGGTTCATCAACCGGCCAGACAAGCTTGTCAGCTCCGTTTCAGCCAACACGGTTTCTACAACTTGCAAATCATTTTGTGTTTCCCAGCCCCAGGCGGCGTTCGTGGCCCACGCGTACCTGCCGCCGAGCACAAACTCGATCACTGTTACTGGAAAACGCAGCTCAGCTTCCTGCGCGACAATAGCGATGTGACGTCCGATCGTTCTGCGGCTGAATCTTGCGAGCGGTTGATCGTCGAGCGTGACGGTTCCTAAACTTGTGTGGAGATAGCCATTCAAGGCGCGCAATAACGTCGACTTTCCCGCGCCGTTTGGACCGATGATGGCAGTGACGTCGCCAGGTTTGAGCGTCAGGGACACACCATCGACTGCGAGCAAATCGCCGTATTTGATCACCAGATTCTTTGCTTCAAGTAGCATGGTTAATGAACTCAGAACGGGAGCNAAGCGACCAATTTCAACTTAGGTCGAACGCGCCGCTGATTGAAATCAGTCGCTTCGCTCCCCGTTGTGAGTTGACCTCAAACTATTCTCCAGGATCGCTAGTTTCTTTTTAGTAAATAGATAAACAACGGGGCGCCAATCAGCGCCGTGATGGCACCCACGGGTAATTCGCGTGGCGAAATCACGGTCCGCGCAATGGAGTCGGCTACGATTACAAACAGCGCACCGCCGATCGCCGCTGCTGGAATACTCAAACGGTTGTCGCTGCCCAGCGAGAGACGTACAAGGTGCGGAACGACAAGGCCGACATAGCCCACCGAACCGCTGGCGGCGACAGAGCTGCCAACCAACAAACTTGCAATTAAGAACACTGTAATTCGCACGCGTCCAACTTCAACTCCCAAATCGAACGCGTCGCGCTCACCGAGCATCAGCAGATTGAGTGAACGAGCATTAGCAGTGAGCAACACCGCGCCAGCAACTGCGATGAAGATCGACAAAGGTAATAGGGCTTCGCTCGTGCTTGAAAGATCTCCAAGCAGCCAAAACGTAAAAGAGCGAATACGAGTGACGTCCATCATCGTCGTGACGAAGACAATCACAGACGACAGAAACGTCGTCACAATCACTCCCGCAAGAATCAATCGCTCCGGCGTCGCACCTGCACGGCCACGTGCCAATCGATAAACTGCAAAAGTGGCGACCAATGCGCCTGCAAATGCGAGTAACGGTCTGCTCCATTCATTCGCTCCGAAGAAAACGAGAGCGGTCATGGTCCCAACTGCGGCGCCGTTTGAAATGCCGAGCAAGTAAGGTTCGGCAAGCGGATTTCGCAGGAGTGCTTGATAGCTCGCACCAGCTGTTGCTAGTGATCCACCGACAGCAGCCGCGAGTAGGACTCTTGGAAGTCTGATTTGAAAGAGGATGTCGAATTGATCAACGCTTAACCCGCAACTGGACTTACCTAGTGACGCCAGTGAACAAATCGTGGCGCTCGCTGGAAGACTCTCACTGCCAACGAGACTACTCGCAAAAACAACGCCTATCAGCGCAAGCATCAGCACACCACACGACACAACCGTGCGTTTGAGAGTTGCGCGATAAGCCAAAGCGCCTCCCAACCTCGCACCCGTGGCTTTTGAGATCGTTTCCGTCATTCTTGCTTTAAAAACAAANGTGTTTTCCGTTGCCTCAACCGTCTCATCTAGCGTGNGTCGGAAGTATTTTGGTTACCAAGCCGGTCATTCTTTGAAAGCTTCCGGGTGAAGTGCTCTTGCCATTTCTTCTAAACCATCCACCGCACGTGGCCCAGGTCGGACGAGATGATCGTCGTTGATTTTGTAGACGCGACCATTCAACACAGCTGGCGACCGTTTTAAGGGTGCGGCAACAGCCGCGTTCCCATCCCCCATCGACCCACCCGTTGGAAGAATGATTGCATCCGGTTTTGATGCCAGTGCCGCTTCTGCGCTGTACTTGGGCCACGCACCGGGAACTTCTGAAGTGACTGAAACCGCTCCTGCTCGCTGGATCAAGTCGTTTACAAAAGAATCTTTTCCCGCCGTGTAGAGCGGCTCAGCGGAAAGCTGATAAAAAACACGAACACGGTCCGCACCTTTGATCTTCTGTTCGACCGTTGACACTCGACTCCTCAACGCGTCAACAATCTGCCTCGCTTTTTCTGTTAAGTTGAGAATCTCACCGATCTTTTCGATCGATCGGAACACGCTCTCGAGATCGTGTGGGTCAGTCACAAACACGGCGATGTCGTGGTCTTGGAGCTGCTTAGCGAAAACTTCGAGTTGTGAAGCCGTCGAGACCAGAACAACTTGCGGTTTAAGTGCGATGATTCGTTCAAGACTCGGGTGCAGCGTATCGCCTACTTCTGCGACAGCTTTTGCTTCCGCCGGAAAGTCGCAGTAACTGGTCCTGCCGACGAGACGATCGCCCGCGCCGACAGCGAAAACGATCTCGGTAAGATTGGGTGCCAGCGAAATAACGCGCTTGACTGGTACTGGGAGTGAAACCGCTTTCCCTGAGTCGTCTGTGATTTGACGACGAACTGGTCCTTCGGGAGAAATCGAGTTCTTGCGTGACGTGCAGCCTTGCAGACAGGCCAAGACGAGGATCAGCAGAAGAACTTTGGAGTGCGGTGACTTGTCACCGCTTTTCATCGCGGCTTGAGATCGAGGCCCACGAAAGCGGCGATCCCGACATGTCGGGACCGCACTCCAAAGAGATATCAGTAAAAACAAAATCCGCTGACCTCCTGATCCAGCAAGGGAATTCAGGCATCAGCGGACTAGAAAGAAGGCCCGTGGCGGCCAAAACACCTTGCGCGAGTGTCGATAAGGCAGCTGAGCATTCTGGGCAGGTCTCCTGGCTTCAGGAACGAAACATCGTTCCCATCACAGTGGCGCGACCGCGCGGGATTCTCACCCGCTTCCCTATTCTCTCCGTAATGACGGAGCACCCAAATGCAAATCTGTAAAGAACGAAGCTGTCGATAAATGCGGGCGAGACACTACCACCAGTGCCTTGTGCTGTCAAACTTGAAGCGACCATCAAAAACTGTGAACCGAAGCGTGGCAACGTTATGTTTCTACACTCGTACGATGTGTAAACGAATCACGACAACGTATCCGTTCATCTTGACTGCTTTGCGAAGCGAACATCTCTCCGTTAATATCGCGCCACAATGATTAAAACTGTCGAGTGGACTAAAGAAGGCGTACGCATGCTTGATCAGAGGCTATTGCCCTCTGAAGAGAAGTATCTGATGTTGCGGTCGTATGATGAAGTAGCTGAAGCGATCAAGAAGATGGTTGTGCGAGGCGCTCCTGCAATTGGCGTTTCGGCCGCGATGGGTATCGCTCTCGGAGCGAATCAATCAGTGGGTACTTCAGTAGCTGATTTGGAAGATGATCTGGGTTACATCTTCGACGTAATGGGCAAGACTCGGCCGACCGCTGTCAATCTTTTCTGGGCCATCGATCGCATGCGTTCAAGGTTCCAGCAGGAAAAGAAAGTCGGTGATGTCGAGAAAGTGAAGGAGGCGCTGGTTGCCGAAGCACTCGCGATCTTTGAAGAAGACATCGCTGCCAATCGTGCAATTGGTGGATTTGGAGCGCCGCTGATCCCTGACGGCAGCACGGTTCTAACGCATTGCAATGCCGGCGCACTCGCAACGGCCGGCGATTATGGAACGGCCCTGGGCGTTATTCGCGGCGCTATCGATGCGGGTAAAAAGGTTGCGGTTATCGCCGATGAAACCAGACCATTCCTTCAGGGTCTACGCCTGACTGCGTGGGAGCTGGCAAAAGATAATATTCCCGTCACCGTGATTACCGACAGCATGGCCGGTCATGTGATGAAGAATGGACAAGTGGACGCCGTCGTTGTTGGGGCCGATCGGATCGCTTCGAATGGCGATACGGCCAACAAAATCGGAACATACATGGTTGCCGTGCTCGCGAAACAGCACAACATTCCGTTCTACGTAGCAGCGCCCATCACAACGCTCGACCTAACTCTCGCATCCGGAGCGGAGATACCAATTGAAGAGCGCGACCCATCAGAAGTGACTCACATTCGCGATCATCAATTGGCGCCCGATGGGATTTCGGTTCAAAATCCGGCGTTTGATGTCACTCCTAACGAATTGATCACCGCCATCATCACCGACAGAGGGGTTGCGGAAGCGCCGTTTGAGGCAAGTCTGCGAAAGTTGTGTGATTCGGCAAAAACGGCGGAGAAAACGACGGGTCGTTAAGGGTTCGCGAAGCGGCTGGTCTTCCACCAGTCAATCGTTCGTTGCAGACCTTCACGCAAACTGACGAGCGGTTGATAACCGAGCAGTTCACGCGCTCGGGAGATATCAGCAAGGCTGTGGCGAACATCACCGACGCGCGGGTCACGATAGTCGGCCTTCACTTCTGGCTTGCCAACGATTGCTTTCAATTCTTCCAATAGCTGATTCAGAGTGATTCGTTGACCATTCGCAACATTTACCACCGAGCCGAAGCCGCTGGTTACGCTGGCGGCTCTTAAGTTTGCGTCAATAACGTTGTCGATGAAGGTGAAGTCGCGCGACTGCTCGCCGTCTCCGTAGATGACTGGTTGCTGATTGTTCAGCAGCACACTGATAAACCGAGATACAACACCTGAATACTGCGACCCCGGATCCTGTCTCGGACCGAATACGTTGAAATACCGCAACGAAATCGTTTCCAGTCCATAAACCCTCGCAAAGACCTGGCAGTAATATTCACCAACTAGTTTTGCGACGGCATAAGGCGAAAGAGGATCGGGAAGCATCGCTTCTTTTTTAGGCAAGGTGGGTTGATCGCCGTACGCGGAACTCGATGCGGCGTAAACAACGCGCCGAACTTTCTGGTCTCTTGCAGCCAGCAACAAGGTGAACGTACCGTCTACCGAAGCCACGTGCGACTGCCGCGGGTGCTCAACTGAACGCGGCACCGAAGGGATCGCAGCTTCATGAAACACCAGCTCAGCTCCATCGAGAACCTTTTTCAGCAACTGCTCATCGGCGACACTGCCCTCGGTGAATTCAACATCGCCGGTGATCTCTTCCAGATTCTCGCGGTGGCCAGTCGATAGATCATCGATCACGCGAACACGAAGGCCATTACGCGTTAAAGCGTCAGCGATATGTGAGCCGATAAACCCGGCTCCGCCTGTTACTACTGCTATTCCCGTTAATGCCATTCTAAGTAATTTTACAGGTTGGTTCGGTTCCGCCTGATCTGTACCTGACCGACGTTTTAACGGCCGACTCCGACGTACTGAAATCCAAGTTCGCGCATGTCTTCGGGTTGGTAAATGTTTCGCAAGTCTGCGATTTTGGGACTCTTCATCAAGTCTCGAATCCTCTTCATGTCGAGCGCGCGAAACTGGTTCCACTCGGTGACAAACACGAGCGCATCAGCATCTGCAACTGCGGCGTACTCGTCGTCAGCGAACGTGATATCCGGCAGGACCTTCCTTGCTTCTGACTCTGCAACTGGATCATACGCCTTCACCTGCGCTCCTCGCTCGATGAGATTGCGAATGATATCGATTGATGGCGCTTCGCGCATGTCGTCTGTTTCCGGTTTGAAGGCCAAACCCAACACGGCGACAGTTTTTCCCCGGAGCTCTCCCACCAGATTGGAAATCTTCTTCAACATCTCCTGGCGCTGCTTCCGATTCACTTCAATAACGGCGTCGACGATCAGCGATTCCGAATCAAATTGCCGCGCGACAGACGCAAGGGCCCTGGTGTCCTTGGGAAAACATGATCCACCGAAGCCGGGCCCCGGATGGAGGAACTTGCTGCCAATCCGCTTATCCATTCCAATCGCTCTTGCAACATCGTGCACGTCGCAGCCAATGCGCTCACAGAGATTGGCAATCTCATTAATAAAGGAAATCTTGGTAGCCAGGAATGCGTTCGCTGCGTACTTAGTAAGTTCAGCCGCTTCCAACGAAGTGATCACAAACGGAGCTTCGATGAGATAAAGCGGCCGGTAAAGGTCCTTCATAATAGCGATTGCTTCTTCATCGCGGCTGCCGATCACTACTCGGTCCGGTCGCATGAAATCGTTTATGGCGGCTCCCTCGCGGAGAAACTCTGGATTCGAAACAACTCCGAAGTTGACTTTAGCTTTTTGTCGTTCAGTGATGATTTTTCGTATGCGCTCACCCGTCCCAATCGGAACAGTCGACTTGGTAACTACCACCTTATAACCGTTCATGTGATCGGCAATTGAACAGGCGGCGGCTTCAACGAAGCTTAGATCAGGTGAGCCATCAGGAAGGGGTGGTGTTCCAACGGCCAAAAAGATTACTAGTGCGTCCTCGACCGCTTTGCGAATGTCTGTCGTAAAATCGAGACGTCCGGCCTGAGAATTTTTCGAGACGAGGTGCTCGAGGCCAGGCTCATAGATTGGCACGATGCCTTTTTGCAGACGGCTAATCTTACCCTCATCCACGTCTGCGCAAATGACATCAACACCAAACTCAGCAAAGCAGGCGCCGGTAACCAATCCGACGTAACCGGTGCCAATCACGGAAATGTGCATGGATTAACGAAATCCGAATGAGATGCGGACAATCAAAACCTTGCGGGCCAAGCACGACTAGCGTCGTGTGGCCCGCAAGGTGAATTTTAAGTTGACCACGGCACTGACTTTAAGCGCCGCAGTGTTTTTCGTTCGCAACCCCGGCTACTACTTCGTTGGGCTGACCACTGTTACCGAGCCGCCGAAGTTGAGGTCGTTGTTATGGAAAGCCGCGTAGAGCACTCCAGCTACCGCGCCGCCAACTGCCAACAGCAATACGGCCAACGCACCGCCGCTCATATCGTCGTCGTCATCGTCGGTCTGAGGATTCGGGGTTCCAGCAGTCGCGCTGCTACCAGCGGCAATCTGTTTCACCGAACCACCGGAACGCAATTCTGCGAGACCTGACTGCGTGCTTACCGTCGTACGTCCGCGAGAAGCGACAACCGTGAATGAAGTGGCTTTGCTGCCATCTACCACCACACTTCCATCCTGCGTCGTTAGATTTACTGTAACGCCGGCCAGTGTCGAGACATTAGCGGTTCCTGTTTCGAGCAATGCGGTGAGTGTATTGTCGGCGAAGCTAATGCGAAGGCTCGAATTTGCACCGAGCGCAACGTGGCCAAGCTTGCTGATGTTAACTGTCGCGCTGCTCTGGTTCTCCGTCGTGATAGTCGAATCGGAGAAGACAGTACCGCCTGAAGACATCTTCTCGCCATTCACTGTTACGCTCCCTGAAACCGACAGCTCAGCTGACGCCTTAGATCCCGGCGCCGCTAATACCACCATCGAGTAAACACTCCAAACGGCAATCGCCACTAAGGCCGCCATCGGCTTGCGGCTCCAAGTTTTGCTAGTCATTAACTTTCCTCCCGTATAGTGAAACACAAAAGTTTTAATTGCACTCACGACGACTAAGCAGTCGTGGGAAAAACAAGTGCAGCAATTCACTTCTTTTTTACTACCAACTTCAGAACTGCTTTATTGCTGGAAGATCTTGACCCGCAAAGGGGTTAACACTTGGCATTTTTTACACCAATACCAACGCCCTGTCAACATTGTTCTTCCGGCAGAATGCCACAAAACTGTGCTTTTTTGCGATCGTGAAGATACCACTCCGACCTCGGCCCGTCCAGTTTNNTTGTTCAAATTGGCCCTCAAGGATGGTGGAAGTCCGATCAGTTCGGTGCCTTGGTGGTCGCNGACGATTTCCGAGACATTTCAGCNTGTTCGTAAGGGTCTAANCGGGCGAACAAATAGAAAACGCTGCCCGTCCGCACGGTGCCCAGGAACCTAAATGTGTTACGAATGACCAGGCCAGGCTTGAGCGATGAAGGCTGGGGCGGATGTTCGAATAGTAGTCTAAACTCATCCGCAGCAACTGCCTCCAATTCAGGCAGATAATCGTTGTGCGTCTCCCGCGCCAGACGTATCGCCATCTGACGTAGGGCCTTGATACGGTTGGAATTGCGGCGATAATAAGAGGCGCTCACCTCATGTCGGCTGGCGCGGTCGTCCACTACCTCCTGCTCGTTGCGGAGATAGCCCAGATAGGCTGTGACAACAGGGCCAAACTCTGAGTCGGACGATCTGGTCTGAGCCACACCGCTGGCGCTCAACGCCAAAAGCAGCAAGAGTAGAATTGAGCATCTGACTGAGAGAGTTGCCATTGCGGGCTTGGCCCCTGACTCAATTATTGTTATTCGGTGGAGTTTCACGGATTATAGCTCGTTCCCCGACCACTAAATTGCACCTATCTTTCAGCAATGTTACATTCATATACGATTTCAGTAAAAACTCATGGGCCAGTCAGATTCTGAAATCTCTACCCCGAACAAAAGAATAGCACTAGGGGTTTGTGGAGGTATCGCGGCTTATAAGGCCGTTGAAGTCTTACGCGGCCTCCAGCAAGCCGGCTGCGACGTACGGGTTGCGATGACCAGGCGCGCGTGCGAATTCATTCAGCCGCTCACCTTTCGCGCACTCTCCGGTCATCATGTGGTGGTCGACGACTACGCTCCCGATAACCCTGATCCAATTGCGCATATTACTTTCTCACAAACGATTGATCTTCTAATCGTCGCGCCAGCTACGGCGAATATGATCGCAAAATTCGCGCAAGGGATCGCTGACGACTTTCTTAGCTCAACTTACCTTGCGAGTTCGGCACCCGTCCTCGTCGCACCAGCGATGAATACGAAGATGTGGGAGCATCCCGCTACTGTTCGCAATATCGAACAATTAAGAAGAGACGGCGTCTTCATTCTCGCGCCTGATGCTGGCGAGATGGCCTGTGGCACTTTTGGACCAGGGCGACTAAGCGAGCCCGAACGAATCGTGTTGGAGGCGTTATCTATTGCAGGTGGACGCGCACAGGATTTACGTGGTGAGCACATTCTAATTACTGTCGGAGCAACGCGAGAAGCGATCGACCCGGTAAGATTCATCTCGAATCGTTCATCGGGCCGCATGGGTTTCGCGCTTGCAGAGGCCGCCCTTAACCGTGGCGCAGATGTCACGATCGTCGCAGGAGTGACCACCGCTTATCCGCCAACGAAAGCCAGGATCTTAAGAACAGAAACCGCGCTGGAAATGGCGAACGCAGTCGAACAGGAACTCGACGGCAAGTCAGTCTTCATTGCGTCGGCAGCGGTCGTCGACTACAGACCGACGCATCCGGCGAATCAGAAGATCAAAAAGAAAGAACAGACCCTC
>Ga0065705_10002705_pt1 | contig 14288 bp, 11 predicted proteins | sample SwibulcommuniRL2_FD_59092 | JGI IMG/M metagenome (GOLD analysis project Ga0065705, IMG submission 59092) | Bulk soil microbial communities from switchgrass field near Rose Lake, East Lansing, Michigan, USA - RL2 Bulk Soil v2 (version 2) | ecosystem: Environmental > Terrestrial > Soil >...
GCGAAAACTGGCCGCTGGTGGATCTATTGCTCGACCTCGGGATCGAAGGCCTCACCATGGCCATTAACACTCACTTCGGTGGTGCACCCATGCAACGTCCGAATGTGTTTTGGTGGGAGGGCCCGAGCGGCCGGAAAATCCTGGCCTATAATGGCTGGCCGTACGATACCGGCTGGCGCTTTGGGATCGGACGTGATGCGGCCACGTTCGAAGAAACATGGTGGCCGCGGGTCGAACGTCGACTGGCCGAGATTGACTATCCTCTCCCGGTGCTCATGGTGCAGAGTTTTCATCCGTTCGGGGATAACGGCTCGGCCTATGAGCCCTTCTCTCGCTTCATTGACACGTGGAATGAGCAGGGCAAATCGCCGCGCCTGGTGATGGCCACGCCGAAAGAGTGGTGGGCGGCCGTGAAGGACCACAGCGATCTCTTGCCCACCTATCGCGGCGATTGGACCGACTATTGGAACTTTGGCAGTATCAGCAGCGCACGGGAACAGGCGTTGAACCGAACCAGCCGGTCCCGCCTGCGTGCAGCGGATGCTCTGGCCGCGGCGGTAGTGGGGCGAGCCGATTCTCCAGCCGAGAGCACGACGGCCCGGTCAATCGCGCGATATCGAGAGTCGGCCTGGCATTCCTTGCACTTATGGGATGAGCATACCTGGGGCGCGGATGGTTCCATCCGGGCACCCGGCGCGGAAGATACGGCGGCGCAGTGGTACCACAAAGCCAGTTATGCCTACACGGCGAGGAGTTTAAGCCTGCTCCTTCAGCGCGATGCTCTGGCAGAATTGGGCCAATATGTGCAGCGCACAAGATCCGACGATCTGCTCCTATTTAACCCATTGTCGTGGCCGCGCCTGGTCGCTGGCATCGTCCCTCAAGAGGTCGCCTCACCCCGAGGGGTGCCCGAGGATGTCTCCGCGGGCCGGCACTTCCAGGATCGGATGACCTCCGATCATTCGCGACTAGCCTCGAGCGTGGGGGCCGCGACAAGTCAAAAACAGCTATGGCTGAATCCGGTAGAGGTGCCAGGTTTTGGGTACACACTCATCCCGCGAGCAGAATTGGTCGAATGGGAGCCGGGGGCTGACTTTAGTGAAGATGCCGTGGTCGAAAACGATTCATTTCGACTCACTTTCGACCGGGAACGAGGTGGCATCCTGTCCTGGTACGACAAACGGCTTGATCGCGAATGGGTCGACCAGAGCGCCGGCTATCCCCTCAATGGCTTCGTCCATGAACAGGTGGCCGACGCCTCTCACGTCTGGCCCAGAAACCTCATGTTCCACATGGAGTGGGAGTCCCCCGAGCTGGAGCGGTCACGGGGGTGGAAGCCAGATTGGTCCGTCGAAAGACGCGGACCTACCCGGGTCATCCAGCATCGAGTTTATCGAACGCCGCTGGGCCAGTACGTCCTCCAATCTCTTGAGGCGCCGGGATGTGCGGGTCCATTGAAACAAAGTGTGTTTTTGCCGGATTCCGCAGATTACATCGAATGCGAGTCGTGGTGGGACATGGGACTCAATGTGCACCCGGAGGCGACGTATATTCTTTATCCGTTCAATGTGCCGGACGCAACCGCCCGGCTGGATTTGGGAGGCCAGGCCATGGCAGTAGGGTCAGATCAGTTACCAGGTGTCTGTTTGGATTACTTCACCGCACAAGGATGGGTGGATCTCTCCAATGAGGAACTGGGTGTGACGGTAGCCATGCCGGAAAACCCCATGGTCCAGTTGGGCAACTTCCATTTCGCTCACAACCAGGCGGAATTTACCCTGGAGCGGCCAATGTTGCTGGGATGGGTAACCAACAACTACTGGGAAACGAATTTCCGCGCCCATCAACCGGGCCGGGTGCAGGCGCGTTATCGGATTAAGCCGTATAGAGGGGGCTTCAATGAGCTTCAGTCACACCGCTTTGGATTGGAGGCAGCCTACCCTCAACCATTGCTCCAACACCTCGGCGAGCCAGAACGTCATCCACCTCTGCTGCCCGAGACGGGGCACCTGCTCCGCTTGCCGCAGAATGTCTCTCCAGAATCACCCGTTCTCACCCTGCACATCAAGGCCGCAGAGCGCCGGCCCGCTATGATCCTTCGCTTGTTTAACGCCAGCGACGAGATCCAACCAGCGGAAATCGGTTCAGGGTTTCTGCGTATCCTCAGTGCGCAGTGGTGTGATTTGCTTGAAAGGCCGCAAGGGTCAATAGAGGTTCAGAACGGAACCGTGACTTTGAACTTACCGGCCCGGAGGGTGACGGTTGTACTTCTAAATGTAGAGGCTTCTGCTGTATAGAATCCGCGGCCAAGGCGGTCGATCATCACGGATCCAATTTCTCGCAAGCCAATGCGGAAGGGTAATTCAACGACTTGAAGAAAAGATAAGAAAAAGGATGCTTGGCAATATATTGGAATTCGGTTAAATTACATTTATGCACACATCTTGACTGTTAAAATCAAAGCTAGCGCGAAAGCAGCGGGGGTTCGATTCTACAGTTTCGCGTGCCATGCATGAAGACCCGCGATCGCTCCTGACACAATCATCCGAACGATGAGCGAACAACGGGTGATTGGAATTATTGTCTGCTCTGAGGATGTCACCGCCGAACATGGGCGTCTCTTGCAACAACAAGGGATTCCGATTCTGGCTGGATTCAACGCACCAAACGGACAGTTGAACGGCGGAGAAGCCAACAGCGATTATTTCGTTGATCTTCCCATACCTCCAACAGCCATGGTGTGTTTCCATGATTTGATGGCGATTGGATTATTGCACATGATTCGAGAGTCAACGGCACCCCAAAAGTTTAGGTCTCAATCGCATTGCATCTGGAAATTACACAGAGCTTGCCAATGCATAGCTGAAATTAGAGGACATGAACCAAGTATCTTTAGGTAGAGTACGCGCTCTGCAAACAGCATCTACTGAGCGAGGAGTGTTTACGATTTTGGCCGTGGATCATCGAGATGCGATGCGTGCCATGATTAACCGTGAGCAGCCAGAAACTGTTCCGGCAGTGCAACTGACTGAGATTAAGCTCTCCATTGTAAAGTTGATTGGACCCTTTGCTACTGCCGTCCTGCTCGATCCGGTCTACAGTATGGGGCAGGCCATTGCACAGCGCGTTTTGCCGCCTAAAACAGCCTTCCTTTCCGCCATTGAAGAGCAAGGGTATTTGGGCGATCCCTATAGCCGCCAAACCACGATGATTCAAGGTTGGGGCATCGAAAAAGCCAAAATGCTGGGCGCAAGCGGCGTCAAAGTCCTGCTCTTTTATCACCCCGAAGCTGGGGAGGCAGCGGACGTACAGGAAGAGTTGGTCACGCGCCTGCTGGCTGAGTGTAATCGTTTCGATATTCCGATGTTCCTGGAACCGATTGTTTATTCCCTGAATCCAAATGTGAGCAAAGACTCTGTCGTGTTTGCTGCAGAACGCCCCGGTGTTATCGTCGAAACTGCTCGGCGTTTGGGCGCTTTGAAGCCGGATGTTCTGAAACTGGAGTTTCCGATTGATTGCCAATACGAAAAGGATGAGGCCGCATGGCAGGATGCATGCGCGCAACTGAATGAAGCCTCACCGGTGCCCTGGACCCTGCTTTCCGGCGGGGACTCGTTTGAACTGTTTCAGAAGCAGTTGAGGGTCGCATGTCAAAATGGATGTTCTGGTTTTTTGGTCGGGCGGGCTTTGTGGCGAGAGGCAGTTCAACTTCATGGCAAGGAACGGGATAAGTTTTTGCACGGCGAGGCCCGCCAACGATGGCAAACACTACATACTATTGCCGAAAACTACGCCCATCCCTGGTTTGAACGACATGGAGCAGCCGACGTCAATGAACAGTGGTATAAGGATTATCATACAAAATGAGGAAGTTTATGCAGTATACAACTGAAAACGTACTTCTACACCCCTCAGCGAATCCACAAGACCCTGATTTAATCCTGGCCGTCACCCCCGAATCGGCGGGGTGGGATTTTATCTCCTTTCAAGCCCGACATCTAGGCGCAGGCAAGGAATGGTCATTCACCAGCGGTGAAAATGAACTGGCGATCGTCCTCCTCACTGGAGCAATCTCTGTTCGTTCCACGCGCGGGAGTTGGCAGGGTCTTGAGAGGAAGGATGTTTGGACAAGCGCGGCGACCGCGCTGTACCTGCCGCGCGGCACTGATTTCACCATCGCAACAGTCCGCGATAGCGAGTTTGCAGTTACCTGGGTTCCAACGAATGAAAACCACGAACCTTGGCTCATTCAACCGCAGGATGTCTCCATTTCCGTTCGCGGTGGAGACAATGTGAGCCGCCAGATCAACGATTTGTTGCCTCCCGGTTCTCCAGTACACCGTCTGGTGCTGGTGGAAGTGTACACCCCCAGCGGTAATTGGAGCAGCTATCCTCCTCACAAACATGATGTCCATATTGAGGATGAAGCGGGCCATCTCGTAGAGGCGGATTTGGAGGAGGTCTACTTCTACAAAATCGATAAGGCAGAAGGGTATGCCTATCAGCGTGTCTACACCGATGAAAACTCACCCTTGCAACAAGCGGGCTATCCCATTGATGCGCTGGTAAAAGCCCAAAACAATTGCGCCGTCCTTATCCCTGAAGGCTATCATCCGGTAGTGAGTGCGCCGGGCTACACAACGTATTACCTCAATGTGCTGGCCGGTTCGGCTCAAAGCCTTGCCAATCAAGATGATCCACACTATTCATGGGTCAAGGATACCTATCAGAGTGTTGACCCACGCCTGCCTCTTTATTGAGTGCATAACATGGCTGCTGACCCTCCCGCCCGATTCGACTTGATCACGATGGGACGTTCCTCCATTGACCTTTATTCAAACGACGTTGGCGCTCCGTTCGTCGAAATCACGAATTTCGCCGCGTACGTAGGTGGCTCACCAACGAATATCGCTGTGGGCGCGCAACGTTTGAACGTCAAAACTGCTCTCCTCACCGCCGTTGGCAACGATCCAGTAGGGGATTTCATCCTTAATTTCTTGAATCAAGAAGGCGTCGAAACCCGGTACATTCCCCGCAAGCCGACTGCTCGGAGCAGCGCCGTCGTGCTGGGCATCGAACCACCCGACAAGTTTCCTCTCGTTTTCTATCGCGATAACGCCGCCGACATTCAGCTCACGATCGACGATGTTATCGCCGCGCCCTTTGAGCGCTGCCGTGCCTTCGAGTTCGCAGGGACGAATTTGAGCAAAGAACCCTCCCGCAGCGCGACGTTTTTTGCTGTTGAACAGGCGAGAAGAAACAACGCAACAGTTTTCTTCGACATTGATTTCCGCGCGGATCAGTGGCACGATGTGCGCGCCTTTGGAGTCAACGCTCGCGCCATTCTGCGAAATGTCGATGTCGCCCTTGGCACAGAGGAAGAAATCCTCGCCGCGATGCTTACCGACCCGAGTCAACTCACAATCAAAGACTCCCAAATCTCCGCTCCGGAAATCCGTGGCAACCTGGAAACGGCGATTCAAAACATCCTTGCCCTTGGACCTTCCACACTCGTCGTCAAACGCGGCGCAAAAGGCGCAACCGCCTTCCAAAAGGGACAGCCTTCCTTCGATGTCCCGGGTTTTCCGGTTGAGATCTATAATATTCTCGGTGCTGGGGACGCGTTTGCCAGCGGCCTCATTTACGGCTATCTCAAGGGTTGGGATTGGTATAAAGCCGCCCGCATGGGCAATGCCTGTGGCGCCATCGTCGTGACACGTCATGGATGCGCGAATTTTATGGCGTATGAAGAGGAAGCATTGAAATTTATTGAAGAACGAGGAGGCTTCTAATGACCACTATTCGCTACACCATGGCCCAGGCGATTATTCATTTTCTTAAAAACCAATATGTTGAACGCGACGGTGTTGAGCAAAAATTCTTTGCCGGGTGCTTCGGCATTTTCGGGCACGGCAACGTGGCAGGCATCGGTCAGGCGCTCCAGCAAAACCCCGATTTTCGTTACTACCAAACCCGGAATGAACAAGCGATGGTGCATACAGCGGCAGCGTATGCCAAGATGAAAAATCGTTTGCAGACCATGGTTTGTACCACTTCCATCGGGCCGGGAGCGACCAACATGATTACCGCGGCGGCGGGTGCGACGATCAATCGGCTGCCGGTGTTGCTTCTACCGGGTGATATTTTCGCGCGGCGTAACGTCGCACCGGTCCTTCAACAATTAGAATCCGAACACAGCCAGGATGTTTCAGTGAACGATTGCTTCAAGCCGATCAGTCGTTATTGGGATCGCATCAACCGGCCCGATCAAATCATCATGGCACTTCCGGAAGCAATGCGCGTATTAACGAGTCCGGTGGATACTGGCACGGTAACTCTCGCCCTTCCACAGGATGTCCAGACGGAGGCGTTCGATTACCCATCCGATCTATTTGAAAAACGGGTCTGGCATATGGCGCGTAACCGGCCCGATCAAGCTAATGTTGCCCGAACAGTGGAGTGGATACAACAAGCAAAACGACCGCTTATCATTGCCGGGGGCGGAGTCATCTACAGTGAAGCGACACAAACCTTGCGTCACTTTATCGATCAGACGGGCATCCCAGTCGGGGAAACGATGGCAGGCAAAGGGAGTTTGCCATATGACCATCCCTTGTGTATGGGCGCGGTTGGGGCGACGGGCACATTGGCCGCCAACCGCTTAGCCAAAGATGCAGATCTCATTATCGGTATTGGCACGCGATACACTGACTTTACAACCGCCAGCAAGACGGCTTTTCAAAATCCTGATGTGAAGTTTATCAACATCAACGTTGCTGAATTCGATGCATACAAACACAACGCGTTGCCGCTCGTCGGGGATGCACGGGTGACCCTGGCGGAATTGTTGCTTGGTCTGGGCGATTATCATGTAGAGGGCCATTATGAGGCCAGTGCTGGCGCGTTACACGAGGAATGGGAAACCGAAGTGCAGCGCATCTACGATATCCGCAATAAACCTCTCGCAAGCCAGGGAGAGCTGATTGGTGCGGTCAACGAGACTGGTGACCCTGATGCGGTCATGGTATGCGCGGCCGGCAGTTTGCCCGGCGACTTGCACAAGTTATGGCGAAGTCGTCATCCCAAGCAGTATCACCTCGAATATGGATATAGCTGTATGGGATATGAAATTGCCGGCGGCCTGGGAGTCAAACTGGCAGAACCGGAGCGAGAGGTCTATGTGTTGGTGGGCGACGGCAGTTACCTGATGCTCTCTGCTGATATCGTCACTTCTATTCAGGAAGGCTACAAACTTACGATTGTCTTAATGGACAATAACGGCTTCAAGAGCATTGGCGCCTTGAGCCGCTCGTTGGGTAGTCAGGGGTTTGGCACACGCTATGTTTTTCCTGAAAATAATCGTCTGCCAGATGATGCCGCGGAATCGGTGAAAACCCTTCCGGTGGACCTGGCTACAAACGCTAAAAGCCTGGGGGCGCACGTGATCCAATGTGAGGGCTACGAGGATTTTTTAACTGCATTGGAAACAGCCAAGGGAATGGATCGCACTACAGTCATCTATATCCAGAATGACCGCTATGTTGGAGTTCCCGGCTACGAGAGTTGGTGGGATGTCGCCATCGCCGAAGTCTCGGAAATTGACACGGTAAAAACCGCCCGCGCGGACTACGAACAAGCCGTGCAAAAAGAACGATATTTCCTTTAACATCACTGCGGGTAATGAGGAGGTCGCTCATCAAACAGACTCATCGGCGCGGGGAAAGGCAGTGGGGCCTTCGTCTGGCTCTCTCCATTGACTCAGCCAAATTGGTTGCCAGCGCTGATCCTTAGAAAGACAAGCCTCGCAGGACCGCGGCGGAGTGTAATGCGACTGAGTTCGGAGTGAAGGATTGAGAATCTTGGTCAGACCTCTTGACGTTTTTTTAATTTCCGATTAATATCCGAGCGTTCTACCCGTGTAGACTACGCGCGTAGAACATCCCATATGCATCAAAACAATCCTGATCATTAATGGTAATAAAATCAATCACTCGCAAGGAGGTTGCTGAACGGGCCAACGTTTCCGTTGCAGTTGTTTCCTATGTGGTAAACGATGGCCCCAGACCGGTCTCACCGGAAACAAGGCTCAAAGTTGAGCGCGCGATCGAGGAATTGGGATACTACCCCAATGAATTGGCCCGCAGTTTGAGCCGCCAGCAAACGGCCATTATTGGTTTGATCATTCCCAGCCTGGTCAATCCTGTCTATGCTGAAATCGCGGATAGTTTGACGCGCTCTTGTGCATCCGAGGGATATCGTGTGATCTTGGGCAGTAGCGGTCGTCATCACCAAACTGAAGTGGAATTTGCAAAATCGCTGCGTGCCAAAAGAGTGGATGGCGTAATCATTATTCCCAGCGAATCCCCTGAAGAACTCCTTAAGCCCTTTCAACAAGCTCACATTCCAACTGTTGTTTTGGAACATGACCTTCCTAATACACATTGCATTGCCATTGATGATTTGCACGGCGGGCAGCTCGCTACTCAGCATTTATTGTCATTAGGGCATCGCCGCATTGGGATGATTAGACGCAAGCCAACCAGCGCCTTAAGTCACTTGCGCTACGCGGCTTTTCGGGACATGTTACAGGCCGCGAATATCCCCCTCGATCCAGACTTGGTGATAGAAAGTGAAGCCGGGCAAAAAAGCGGATATGCGTCCATGCAGAAATTATTAGCGTTGTCACATCCGCCGACCGCTGTGTTCGCACATAATGACGTCTTAGCCATGGGGGCGATAAGTGCAATTTATCATGCCGGTCTGGAAGTGCCTGACGATATTTCCATTGTTGGTTACGACGACACCAGCAATTCCGCCTACTTGAACCCTCCTCTGACAACGGTCAAATTGCCCATTGCGGAGATGGGACGTGTGGCGGGCAAAACGATTTTAGATCTGATCAAAACAGGCAACTCATCTTCCCCGCATACTACAACTCTACCTGTTGAGTTGATCGTACGGGCCTCTACAGCGCGGCTGACAGCGAATAGCTCCTAACGATCAAACCCTTTTTTTCGGGAACGCATGCTACGATAGATTAGGAGTTTAACGTTGAAATTCGGCGATTTAATGCAGCAAGTACGATTTCAGGTTTATGAACCGCAGCGGATCTGTGAGTCGATAGCATGAGAATGGATCAATTCGTGGAAATAATCGTGAAACCAAGCCGCGACAATCCTGGCATGGTGCTTAAACCATTGAACTGTCCCACCCCAGAGGACAGGACCTTCAAAGAGCTGTTCAGGAAAGAAGCCTTAAGTATCATTGTAGAAGTGAAATGAGTGGCTGGTTTAGATATGGAGGTGGCCGGCAACAAACAAGCAAGAATGGTTGCTCTTCACAAACCTATTATAGTTAAAATGAAGGAGAAGGATCCATGTTGTACAAAAAAGTAAACCTGTTTTTGCTGCTCGTGATGTTGCTGAGTGTCCTCTCAGCTTGTGGTGCTCCCGCTGCCGCACCCACAGAAGCAAATGGCAGTAAACCAATCACGATCGGTGTGACTATGAAGTTTGACGATCTCTGGCTGACAACGCTCCGTGATGCCATGAGCGAGTATGCCGCGACCCAACCCGATGTGGAACTGGTCATGGTGGATTCCAAGGAAGATGTGGCAACACAACTGGCTCAGGTAGAAAACTTCGTCACCCAAAAGGTGGACGCGATCATTGTCATCGCTGCCAACACCGATGCTGCGGATCCCATGACGAAAGCTGCCCAGGATGCAGGCATTCCCCTGGTGTACGTCAACCGCCTACCTTCGAACTTGCCGGAAGGAATTTCATATGTCGGCTCTGAGTCCATTCAGGCTGGAATCATGCAGGCGGAATGGATTGCAGAGCAGCTCGGCGGCAAGGGAAATGTCGTCATCATGAATGGAGATTTGGCTCAGGAAGCTGCCCAGAAACGCACCGAAGGAGAAAAGCAGGTGTTTGCGAAGTATCCGGATATTAAGATCATCAGAGAGGACACGGGCAACTGGAGCCGAGACCAGGGCCTGGCTTTGATGGAGAACTGGCTTGCTTCCGGCGACCAGATCGACGCCGTTGCTTCGAATAATGACGAAATGGCGATCGGCGCCATTCAGGCGATCGAAGCCGCGGGCAAACTGGGTGAGATCATCGTCGGTGGCGTGGATGCCTCTCCTGATGCTCTACAAGAGATGGATAAAGGACGGCTGAATGTTACCGTCTTCCAAAATGCGAAAGGCCAAGGAGACGGGGGCATCAAAGTTGCTATTGCCCTGGCACGTGGCGAGACAGTTGAGCAATACACCTGGATTCCCTTTGAACTTGTGACACCTGAGAATTACAAAACCTATATGCAATAAACCTGTTTAGCAAGTGTTGAGATAATCAGATGGCGGGATGGCCGAAAAAACGCCGCCCGCCATCTTCTCAACCTGAGGAGCAAAGAGCATGAGTGAGAATGATATTCTCCTAATGGAGAACATCTCAAAATCATTCCCAGGGGTTAAGGCCCTGAGTGACGTCAATTTGACCGTACGCAAAGGCACGATCCATGCGTTGATGGGAGAAAATGGCGCTGGAAAGTCCACCTTAATGAAGATCCTCGATGGTATCTATACTCCAGATAGCGGTCAGATCACCTTCCAGGGGCAGCCAGTCACGATTGACACCACACATACGGCACTAAAGCTGGGTATCTCAATGATTCATCAGGAGCTTTCGCCAATCCCGTATATGACTGTGGCAGAGAATATCTTCCTCGGTCGCGAGCCACTAGGCAGGTTCGGCTTGATTGACAAGCGCAAATTGAATGCGAATACCAAAGCACTGCTCAACCGGCTTGAAATTAGTATTAATTCAACGAGTCCGATGAAAGACTTGAGCGTCGCCAATACCCAGATGGTTGAAATTGCCAAGGCGATTTCCTATGACTCCAGTTTGATTATTATGGATGAGCCGACCTCTGCCATTACCGAACGTGAGGTGGCTCATCTTTTTAGCATGATACGTTCTCTCAAGGGAAAGGGTGTCACGGTTATTTACATCACCCACAAAATGGACGAGGTCTTCCAGATTGCCGATGACATTACCGTTTTGAGGGATGGCAAACATGTCGCCACGGTGCCTGCCACGCAAACCAATAAGGTCCGCCTGATTACGATGATGGTAGGGCGTGAACTGACCGAGTTGTTCCCGAAAGAGGTTGCTCCCATCGGAGAAGTTGTTTTGTCTGTGCGCAACCTGACCCGGAAAGGCATTGTAGAAGATGTAAGTTTTGATCTGCGTCGCGGTGAAATCTTAGGCATTGCGGGTCTGATGGGAGCCGGACGCACGACCGTGATTGAAAGCATTTTTGGGGTTCACAAAATTGATGCAGGTGAAATCATCATTAAGGGTAAGAAGACTCAAATTAACTCACCTGCTGATGCAATCAAGAATGGGTTAGCCCTGCTGACAGAAGACAGAAAGCTAACAGGCATTATGGGTGTATTGCCGGTAGGAGACAATATGATGATCGCCAGCCTGCCCAGTTATGAAAAGAGGGGATTCCTGGATGGGCGGCTTATTGAAGCAACTTACAAGCAAGAAAAAAGTCGGCTGGATATCAAAAGCCCCAATATGCATCAGCTCATCAAGCTGTTGTCGGGAGGCAATCAGCAGAAGGTATTGGTTTCCCGGTGGCTGTTGACAGCACCCGATATCCTTATTTTGGACGAACCCACCCGGGGAATTGACGTGGGCACGAAGGCCGAAATTCATAAGTTGATGAGCAAACTGGCCCAGGAAGGCAAGGCCATTATCATGATTTCATCGGAACTCCCTGAAATTCTGGGCATGAGTGACAGAATCCTGGTGATGCACGAGGGTAGAGTAGGAGGCATATTTGAACGTAGGGATGCTACGCAGGAGTCTATTATGCAGGCTGCCACAGGCCACGGCCTGGATGCCCAGGTGCGTCGAGAGGAAGTGACCAGTTAGGGGCAATCTGGTCAAAGGAGATGAGCCATGTCAAGTACAACGACCCCACAGGTATTGGACAAAACCTTCAACCGCGAGTGGCTGAATGCGTTCGTCCGGAAGTATGCCATCGTATTGATCTTTATCGCAATGTTTTTGGCAATGACATTTCTTACGGATGCCTTTCTGCAGCCCCGAAATCTGGTTAATGTTTTCCGCCAGATTTCCGTTGTCGGCTTGATTGCGATTGGCGTTACTATGGTCATCATTACGACGGGGATTGATCTATCGTCTGGCTCCGTATTGGCTCTGGCAGCGGTCTTCGCTGCCAGCCTGGGTCAGCAGCCAGACTGGCACGATGCAAAATACCCCGGCCTGGTCGTCCCGGTGATCGTCCCAATTGTGGCCGCTCTGGCAATTGGCCTATTGTGTGGAGCGATCAATGGCGGACTTATTGCCAAGTTCAAGATCCCGCCTTTTATTGCCACGCTGGGTATGATGACGGTCGCGCGCGGCTTTGCGCTGATCTACTCAAATCGGCCCGTAAGTGGGTTGACGGATACGTATAACTTCATCGGGCAGGGAGAGATCTTGAAAGTCATTCCCATTCCCGGCCAACCTCCTCTGGGTATTCCTATTCCGGTTATTATTCTCGCAGTGGTGGCAATTGGCGCGCACATCCTACTCAACAATACGCGCTTCGGCAGGCATATTTATGCCATTGGCGGGAACGAGCAAGCCGCGCTGATCTCGGGTTTGAACGTTGGCCGAATCAAAATTGGCGTGTATACGATTGCTGGCTTGCTCGCGGGTCTGGCAGGTTTGGTGCTTTCCTCGCGGATTGGCTCTGGACAGGCTGGCTTGGCTGTTGGCTATGAATTAGATGCCATCGCTTCTGCAGTGATCGGCGGAACGAGCCTTTCTGGTGGCATTGGCACGATCTGGGGAACGATCATCGGTGCATTGATCATTGGCGTCCTCAACAACGGTCTTGATCTTCTAAACGTGTCCGCCTACTGGCAGACTATCGTAAAAGGGTCAATCATTGTTATTGCTGTCATCATTGACGAACGTAAAAACCGCTAATTTCTAAATAAAAACTTTGTTCAACTCGTTTTTGAGGAGATACTAAAATGGCAAAACTAGGAGAAGTTTACGAACCACTGGCAGAAGTAAGGAAAGAATTGAAAGTGCAATGGGTGCGCCCAAAGATTGATCAAGAAAAGCTGCGTGAGCTAAATAGGCGCGATGATATGCAGGGCTGGATTCAATCTCTAGGTCATCTCGGTATTTGGTTGGTGACGGGAGCATCCGTTTACTATTTTTGGGCACATGAAATTTGGTTTGCTTTCCTGGTAGCTCTGTTCCTCCACGGCACTGTCGCCAGCTTCTTTGTAGGCACAGCGCCGCATGAGCTGGGGCATGGGACAGTATTCAAAACCAAGAGTCTCAACCAGGTATTCCTGTATCTCTACAGTTGTTTGGGTTGGTGGGATCAATTCGACTATGCCGCCAGCCATACCTATCATCATCGTTACACACTTCACCCGGAAGGAGATCGCGAAAATCTGCTACCCATCTCCCCTCTGGTTGGACCATTCTTTTTAGTACAATTGTTCACCATTAACTTCCTCACCCAGCCGGGACGCACCTTTGGCAAAGGAGGGCTGATTTCAACCATTTACCATACCATTTTGGGGGCCTTCGGTCGCGTTGGGTCAACGGATCTTCCAAGCCAGGAGTGGCTTGAAGCTTTACATGAGGATCAACCTGACCAGCATGAAAACACCATTTGGTGGGATCGTGTACTTTTGTTGTTCCACGGTACCGTCATCCTTGCTTCGTTTTTGAGCGGCTACTGGGTCTTTGCGTTTATCATTTCATTTTCACCGTTCATCGGCAACTGGGGCTCCTATGCGCTCGGCATGACCCAGCATTGTGGCTTAAAAGAGAACGACAATGATTTTCGCAAAGCGACGCGCTCGGTCAAAGTGAATCCATTGGCTGAGTTTTTGTACTGGCGTATGAATTGGCACACAGAACATCATATGTTTGCCGGCATACCATGCTATCACCTAAAAAAGCTGTACCATGAGATTGCTGATCAGATGCCTGAACCGCGCACCCTTGTCGAAGCCTGGAAGGAGATGCGGGATACTTGGGCAAAGCAACAGGAAGACCCTGATTATTACTTTGACACACCTGTTCCACCGGTTGCTGAGTCCAAAAGGGCACGCCCTAGAGATGAAGATTTAGAAGGTTCGATTGGGGATTTGGCACCAAAAGGATTGATGTAGAACGTGAGCATGTATCATAATCGCCCAACTGTTGCAGACATGCGTGCAATGAAGGCGCGCGGCC
>Ga0065705_10104492_pt1 | contig 14255 bp, 11 predicted proteins | sample SwibulcommuniRL2_FD_59092 | JGI IMG/M metagenome (GOLD analysis project Ga0065705, IMG submission 59092) | Bulk soil microbial communities from switchgrass field near Rose Lake, East Lansing, Michigan, USA - RL2 Bulk Soil v2 (version 2) | ecosystem: Environmental > Terrestrial > Soil >...
GAGGGTGCGGCCGGCCGCTATTCGGTGACGCTCGGCTGGATTCCGCTGGGCCGCGACATGACGCTGGAGCAGCGAATTCTGGCTGATCTGCGGGCGCGGCTGGACGTGGGTGGAATCGCGGACGTGCCTGCGGCGGAAGAAATCGCCACGCCGCAAGTCGATGCCCTGCACGGCGGCCAGCCGATCGGCCCGGAGCTGTTGCCGCAAGCGATCGAGCGGCTGCCGGCTCCGTAACGCGCCACTACGGCCGCGATGCGATGGGCAATTTAATCGTAAACGCCGTCCCCTTGCCGACGGTACTTTCGACGCGAATGCGGCCCTGGTGGGCTTCGACGATCTGCTTGCAGGCCGAGAGGCCCAAGCCGGTGCCGCCGCGGCCGCTGTCGTCGGGGCCAGATTTCGTCGTGTAGAACGCGTCGAAGATGCGCGGCAGTTTGTCCTGGGGAATGCCTGTGCCCGTGTCGCGGACGGTCAATTCAACGAGGCCATTGGCAGCATCATGATCGAGCTTCACAAGCACTCGGCCGCCGCTGGGCATGGCCTGGCGGGCGTTGATCAGCAAGTTAATGAGGACTTGCTGAATCTGATTGCCGATCGCTTGGACCTCGGGCACCGCGGCCAATTGCAGCTCGACGGCGATTCGATACTTGGTCATCTCCCGCTCGAGCAGGACCAGCGTATCTTCGACAATTTGTTTCAGATCGGTCGGCTCGAACGCTCCCGAGCGGTTGCGGGCCACCGCGAGCACGGTGCTCGTGATCTTGGCGGCTCGCTGCGCGGCGCCGTGGATCTTCTCCAGGGCCTTGTCGCGCGTCGCCTCGTCCTTGTGACGGAGGCCGATCTTCGCGTAGTTGAGAATCGTCATAAGCACGTTGTTGAACTCGTGCGTCGTCGTGCTGGTCAGTTCGCCCAGCGCGGCCATGCGCTGCGCCTGGGCCAGTTGCTGGCGCAGCGCTTCGACTTCGTCCGGCTGCGAAGCGAGGGAGCTGGAACCTGCAAGCGACAACACGGGAACGGCGTTTGTCGCCAGCGAGTCAGCATTTCCGGCAGGAAGCGTCGGATTCATGAACCACAATGCGAACGTAGGAACTCAAAGTCGCGAATTCGGTCAAACGTCCAGCCCGTTGGAGGCAACGCAAACTCGCCTGCCCGCCGACATCGCTTGGTTGGCCTGATTTGCCCAGGACGAATGTCTTAACCTGCTGCCATCAAACGAGTTAACGCCACGTCTGGTATCGACGAAACGAACTGGTTTGCATGATCGGTCCCCGTTACAATCCGCCGCCTCGATCGACGACTCGCTAGGGAGTGCGCGGATGCATTCGGTGGAGATGCTCGAACAGATGATGGAAGCCGCCGAACGGGCGGGGTACACGGTGCGGCTGGAGTGGCTTGGTGGAGCGGGTGGCGGAGCGTGCGAATTTGCCGGCCGGAAATGGATTTTCGTCGATCTGGCCCTGTCGGTCGTCGAACAGCTCGATCAGGTGGCCACCGCGCTCAAGGACGATCCAGCGGCCTGGACGATCGAGGCGCCGCTGCCCGTGCGGCAGTATTTGGGGCATCGCCGGGCGGCCTGACACAGACCATTCAGGCCCCGCAGCTCGCGGCGACGCAGCCCGATTTGCGACAACCCGCGTCAGCATGCCAGCGATGCTAGCGGGCTCTTGTCCGGAATCTTGCGAAATGTCCTTGCCATCCTCCCATTCGGCAAAGCTTCGCGCGCCGCACTGCCGAAGGAAGCTCTACGCCATCAGGCGCGGCGCGGGCTGGGCGGCCCGCGAACGGGAATCGACATTGCATTCTCGCAAAGGGCGGGGCAATGCCAGCGGGGCCGGACCGACCCATCTTCATCATTGGCATCGAGCATCGTTCAGGGACGAACTTCCTGAACGATCTCTTGGCGCTGCACGACGACTGCTGCCGGCCGACGACGATCGGCGAAGACTTTCTTCTGCACAACGCCGACCATTTGCGGAGGTATGCCGCGGGTTTGCACCAGTCGTGGAATCCCGAGTGGCGCGCGTCGGCGTCGCAGGCCGACATCGGCGCGGCTCTGGGGCGGGGCCTGTTGTCGATTCTGGAGGCTCAGGCCGATCGCCAAGCGCCGCGAATCCTCACGAAAACCCCGCGTGCCGACCGGCTCAGTCTCTATCCTTGGCTCTTTCCCGACCATCCGCTCCTCATCATCATTCGCGACGGCCGCTCGCTCGTCGAATCGGCGGTCCGCAGTTTCGGTTGGACCTATGGCAAGGCAATCGAGCGGTGGGCCCGCGGAGCACGGCGGATTCTGGAATTCGATCGCGACAACCGCGACAGCGCGTGTCGGTACCTGGTCGTGCGCTACGAAGACCTCGTGACGGACCTCGCAAGTGAGCTGCGTCGCATCCTGGCTTTCCTGCGGCTCGATCCGGCGGGCTACGATTTCGCAGCTGCGGCGGCATTGCCGGTGCGCGGCTCGTCGATGCTCAAGACGACGGGACAAAAGCTCCACTGGACCCCCGTCGATAAGTCGAAGGATTTCCGGCCGCTCGAACGGGCCAGCAACTGGACTGCCAGTCAGAACCGCACATTCTTGCGGAAGGCCGGCCATTTGCAGCAACTTTTGGGCTACAGCCTGGCGGGCATCCAGCAGCAGGGCCTGCTCGACCGGTTGCTGGGGCGCGTCAACGAGTTTCGCTGGCGGCGCAAGATTGCCCGCCTTGGACTGCGGCCGCTTGAGCGGCAGGTCGTCGAAACGCCAGACGACGCCGCCGAGGTGCTGCCGTTTCGGACGATTCGGCGAGCGGCGTAGCGTAGGACGGATTTTCAATCCGTCAAATAGTAGGGCGGATTTCCAATCCGTCCAAAAAGAGACTCAGCCCGGACGGAATCCAATTCCGTCCTACTTAGGTCGCCCGGACGGAATCCAATTCCGTCCGACCTAGGTCGCCAGCGCCGGTTCAGCCTTTGGCGCCGGAGGCGTACCCAGCGACGAGAGAATCCGGATCGCCTCAATCAGCATCAGCGCCGCCAGGCCGATCAACACGATACCGATCCACGGCACTGGTTCCGTTGGCAGAATCCACTTGCCGCCGGCATCGCGGAATCCGTCCAAGGTCATCGCGGCCAGGGCCCACGTGCTCATCACGTACATCCACACGGTCGGCAATCCCGTGACGATCCAGACCCACCACGCTTGCCGCGTGCGCCAGAGCCAGACGGTAATGCCTAGGAGCGTCAGCGCGGCCAGCAACTGATTGCTCGCGCCAAAAAGCTCCCAGAACACGCGCCACACTTCGTTGCCCGGGCCCGCGTCGGACGGATGTCGAAGCAGGAAATAGATGGGCACACCCGCGGTCAGACCCGTTGCAAACCAACGACCAGCGAGGGTGTGCCAGCCGGTGAGTTCCTGGATGATGTATCGCCCAAGCCGCGTGCACACGTCGAGTGTGTCATAGACGAAGGTCGTAAAGGCCATCAGGGCGAAGGCCCGGCCAAACTCGACGAATTTCGGATCGCCGCTGATCACCTGCAAAAAGCGCGAAATGCCGCTGGCATAGATCTGGTTGGGGGCTTCTTTGAGTTCCGGCGACCCGGCGGCAAACATCATCACGCAGCAGAGCGACACGATGGCGACCATGGCCTCCAGCAGCATTGCCCCGTAGCCGATCGCTTTGGCGTCGGTTTCCACGCGGAGCTGTTTCGATGTGGTGCCGGAAGCGATGAGCGAGTGAAACCCCGAACAGGCGCCGCAGGCCACCATAATGAAAAGGAACGGGAACACCGTAGCGACAGATTGGTCCTTTCGCACGACCGACCAATCGGTAAAGTGCGGGTATTCGATCGTGGCGCCGGCAAACACCAGGCCAAGTGCAGCCGCGCCGAGCGCCGCGTACAGGAAGAACCCTCCCAGGTGTCCGCGAGGTTGGAGCAGCATCCACACGGGAACTACCCCGGCGATCAGGCAGTACAGCAGCAGGGCCACGTCCCACACCTTGCGTGCGTCGCCGCGCGACAGATTGAGAAGTGACGCGACATCCAGCGGCATGAACTGGCCCACCCAGATGGCCACGCCGACCAGCGGGACAAAGATCACCGTTGCCAACCATAGCGACAACTTCGCATAGCGCATCAACACGCCCATGATGATCGGCAGGAGCAGATAGAGGAGCGAAGATGTGGCAATCGCGCCTCCCGATGCGCCGCCAGATTCCGCGTTGGCTTTGCCGACGAATGCTTCGGCTGTGATGTCGGTAAAGGCCACGATGATATAGACGAGGGCAATCCAGATGAACGACAAGAACAGCAGGTACGATCGCCGGCTCATGTGGTCCCGGACCACCTCGGCAATCGAACGGGCCTTGTGGCGAATCGAGGCGACGAGCGCGGCAAAGTCGTGGACGCCGCCAATCAGGATCGACCCAGCTAGAATCCAAATGAGGGCCGGCAGCCAGCCGAACATGAGCCCGGCGAGGATCGGTCCGACGATCGGCCCGGCCGCCGCGATCGCTGAAAAATGCTGAGGAAACAGCGCAGAGGGGGTCAGCGGCTCGTAATCGACGCCGTCCTTGAGTTCATAGGCCGGGGTCTTGCGGTTGGGATCGAGCTGAAACAGCCGCGACAGTACGCGGCCGTAAACAAAATAGGCAATCAAGAGCACGATGGCCGACGGCAGCACGATAAAGAGCAGGTTCATCAGACGATTCCAGCCAGGCAAGCCAATTCGCGGGGCACCAGCATGAGCTTAGCATACGCCAGCCAGGCCCACTGCGGCAACGCGGACCCTAAGCACCGCGGGCTGGATGCACCATCGACGTGATACGCAGGCCGATTCTTTCGCCGACTGTCACTGCCTCGCCCACTGCTATATCGCAGTCGCCAATCGACAACGTGAGCAGCTCGTTGCAAGGCTTCTTGAATTGGAGCAACATGCCGGGAGCCATCTCGAGAATGCGACTGATCGGCAGCCGATCGCTGGCGAGCTTGATCGTTACGGGCACTTCGATTTGCAGCACGTTTCGCGCGTGCGCGGACAAACGCGACATCGGCTGAGGATTTGCCTCGTCGATGGTATGAGCGTGGGCGCGTGACGTTTTTTCTTCGGAACCAGTCACAGGTCTTGCTAGCTGAGCAGGCGCGTGGACGGCGGTAGTGGCCGCGCATCACTCGATTATCGGAGCGCTGGCCTGCAAACTTGGCCCGACCTCGCGAGGCCGCCCCTTAATTCGCTGTGAATTGCAGGCTAGAATGCGACTGCGCGATTGCGCCGCCTACCCACCTTCGCCTGCTTCTCGGTCGAGTGCCTATGTCTCGTCGCTTTGCAATCCTCCCTCTCCTGCTTGGCATGGCCCTCGTCGCCGTCGGCTCGCGTGCCAACTCCCAGGACGTTCCCGGCCTGGTTACCAAACAGCCGGCCAGCGGACGCTTTGTGAAAACCGACCGCGGATTCATGGTTCCGTACCAGGCGACGATTCCTGGCACCGAGGCGACTTTCGAAATGCAGCCGATCCCGGGAGGCAAATTCAAACTGGGCAGTCCTGCTGGCGAAAAGGGGCGCAAACCCGAAGAGGGGCCGCAAATAGAGATCGAGATCGAGCCGTACTGGATGAGCACCTACGAGGTGACCTGGAGAGAATACAAACAGTACATGGCGATGCACACGCTTTTCAAGCGCCTGTTGGGCGAGAAGCTGCTGCCGGTGACCGACGCGAATAGAGAGTGGGTCGTTACTGCCCCGTCGAGCCTTTACGATCCGACCTTCACCTTCAAACAAGGAGCCGATCCGAAGCAGCCCGCGGTCACTATGAGCCAGTTCGCCGCCAAGCAATACACCAAGTGGCTCAGCGGCATCACGGGGCAGTTCTATCGGCTGCCGACGGAGGCCGAGTGGGAATACGCCTGCCGGGCCGGCACGACGACGGCCTATTTCTTTGGCGACGATCCGGCGCAGCTCGGCGAATATGCCTGGTACTACGACAACGCGAGCGAGAAGACGCAGCTTGTCGGTCAGAAGAAGCCCAGTCCCTGGGGCCTCTTCGACATCCATGGCAACGTCGGCGAATGGTGCCTCGATCAGTATTTGAAGGAGGGCTACAAGAAGTTCGAAGGGCAAGCAAAACCGGGCCAAGCCCTGCCTTGGCATACGGCGATCGGGTGGCCGACAAAGCTCTATCCCCGCGTGATTCGCGGCGGCAGTTGGGATGAAGACGCCGATCGTCTACGGTGTGCTGCCCGCCGCGGCTCGGACGACGACGATTGGCGCGGTGAAGACCCGAATTTTCCGCAAAGCCCGTGGTGGTTCACGAGCCAACCGGCCCTGAGCGTCGGTTTTCGGCCGATTCGCCCGCTGAATGAGCCGGCGACGATGACCGAGCGAAACAAGTTTTGGGATGCCGACATCGCACAGATTCGCGAAGATGTCGAGAATCGCATCAACCAGGAGGGACGCGGCTCGCGCGGTCCGGCGACGAAAGAGCTGCCGGCTGCGATTCAGAAGCTTCCCAAGTAGGACGGATTTGTAATCCGTCCGGATGTCGCGGTAGGACGGATTTGTAATCCGTCCCGTGCGTCCACCCTTCGTGCGGATACTACTTCACCGCAGCCGCTGCGGCTTCCTTGAGAAGCGCCACCGCCTCCGGCGGAAATGCTCCCTTCTCTGTGCTCCAGAAGTTGAGCGAGCCCTTGAGCCCCTCGATTTCGACTGGAATGTGAGCGCTCGATTTGTAAGCCCGCGCCATAAATCGCAGGTCGATCGCTTGCTCGGCAGCCAGGTCTTGAAGGACGATCGGCTCGGACTTGTTGGCATAGGTAGCCAGTCGCGTGATGCGTACATCCACCTTTCGACCGGCGCCGCCCACTGTGTTGTCTAACTCGGGATCCTGCACGCACAATCGGACATGTAGCTTGTCGTCCTCGACGGCGGTCCAGCACAGGCGGTCGAGTTGCGGAGCAATTTTGCGCAGCTCGGAACTGAACCGCTCGAGATCCTTCTGCGACTTGAGCGCGGCCGCGGCGAGGGCCTTCAGATCGTCGTTCAGTACTGCCTTGCCGTCCTTGGCCAGCGCCATGAACTGGGCCGTACGCGAACCAGCGCCTCCATTGTCAGTGATTTTCAGCTCTTGATCGGCCGGCGTGGCGTCGAAGTAACCGATCATCATTTCTTCCCACGTTTGATCTCCCCAGCGGACGGTCACCGTCGGGTCGGGGTTGGCGAGGTTGTCCTCCGAATTGTCGTACCACGCCTCGCAGTAGAGCCGCGTACCCTTCGGCATTCGCTTGGGCTCGACGAACTCGTAACTGTTCTGCCAGCCGAAATCGTAGTGGGGCACGTCCAGCAGGATTTCGCGCTGGTCGTCTGGATAGATCGCGGTGTAACGGAACGCTTTGCCCCGCAGGTGCATGTGGGGGAACATGGCGAGCATCAACATGTCGCGATCGAAGCGGTGATATGCCTCGACTTTGTAATTGCTATCGCCTGCGGGAATGCGGAAGCCGGGGTTGGCGGCCTTGTCGGTGCCGACCTCCTTTTTCACAGTTTTCGGGTCGGCAAACTTGAACCCGACGCAGCTCCGGTCCTGTTGCGCTGTGCCATTGGGCGTGTAGTGAATCTGAAACACGAGCCGCGAGCCCGCCGGCACATGCTTGGCCAGGCCATCGGCGAGCGCAAGCGGCCGCGCTCCGGGCGCCGTCGCAGTCAGCCAGTTCGAGGCTAGATCTTCGCCCGACAGTCGCGACCGGAGCTTATCCGGCGGAATCACCGCCACGATGATGTGGTGCACGACCGCCCGATTACCAGGGCGACATTCGGCTTGCTGCACCCATTTGTCCTCCGTGAAACCCGGATCGACGATGAAGTGCTGATATCGCACTTCGCCCGTCGCGGGGACGCTGAATGGCTTGTCGGCCATGTACACGACGGCGTCCGGCTGGCTGATCTGCCAGCCGACGGTGAACTCGCGCGGCGGAGGCAGGTCGCTCTTATCCCCTTCTGGAGCACCGGCTGCGACCCACCGCTTGATCTGGTTCTTCTCTTCGTCCGACAGGCGGGCGTCATTGGCGAACTTGCCGTGCGCAGGGTTGGCGTGCCAAGGCGGCATGCGCTGCTGCTGCACGACCTCGTCGATCATCTCGGCCCAGCCCACGACTTCTTCGTAACTGGTCAGGGCAAACGGCCCAATTTCGCCCGGCCGATGGCACCGCACGCAGTGGTCCTGAAAGATGCGGGCGATTTGCTTGGAATAGGTCACGTCGCTATCGGTCTTGGGCGTGAGGACGCGGCCGATATGGCAGCCGACTGAGTCGGCGTGCGGCATGGCAATTCTCTCGCCGGCGAGCAACTGGTCGAGAGCGGTGGTCAGATAGGCCTGGTCTGCCTTCGGCCGCTGTTTGCCATAAGTAAACTGGTCGTCGATTCGGCCGTGATAAACGACGCGCCGCTCGCCATCGAGGACAAACACTTCGGGCGTTCGCTCGGCGCCAAAGGCATCGGCGACCTTATTGCCCGGGTCTTTGAGCACCGGGATTTCGAGCTTGTGCTTGCGGGCGAAAGCGGCCAGCTCGGTCAGCGAGTCTTGCTGATTCGAGTCGATTGCGATGATGGTAGCGCCGGCTGCGGTGTACTTATTCGCCAACTCCTGGAGACGGCTCGCGTATTGCGCGACCAGTGGGCATTCAACGCCAACGAAGACTACAACGACCGCTTTGCTCGACTTCAGCTCGGCGAGCGAAAACTCCTTGCCGCGAAAATCGGCCAGCGTGAAGTTCTCGATTTTCCTGCTTAGCGGCGAGGGCTGCGGTGTGTCAGCGGCCAAACCAAGGCGGCCAATACTTCCGATCGTGAAGAGCACGAGAAGTGCGGCAAGAGTGCGATTCAGGCACATAGGGGATCCCGATAGCGCTGGCAGTAAGTTGCGGTGGCAGCAGTCGTTGCGCGCGGAAAGTGCGTCGCAATTAGACCTTAAACCCCGCGTGAAGTGCGAGGGTTTCACATCCTTTTGATTTGAATCGAAAGGTGCCCGCTATGCCAATACCGGCGAGAGGGGAGCGGCCACGGCGGCGACCTGCGAATCCGTCGCGGGAGCCTCATATTCGGCCACGAAGTGCGTCAGGCCGAGGCTTAACCGATCGCCCGGCATCAGCTTGCTCTCGGTGATGCTACGTCCATTGACAAACGTGCCATGGCGCGAGCCCAGGTCGCGAACGATGACCACTCCCTCGCTCAGCTCCAAACGGCAGTGCCGCCGGCTCAGCCAGCGGTCGTCAATTCGCACCGTCACTTCGGTGCCACGCCCCAATTCGCAGGGGAAGTTTTCGATCACAATCTCGCGGGCAGAGGCCAGGGAGTCCTGGCAAACAAGTTTGACTTTCACGGCAGGCGGGGAGGCCGAAGGCGGGGGGAGAAAGCTGGCGGGTTCGCTTCGTGAAGCGACGCGGTCATCCTAAACCCCCCCGGAGTGCTGTCAATGGCTTGTCGCCGGGAAGTTGACAAATTTCGGAAAGCCGCAGGATTTGGCGTAGCTGAACTCGTGAGAGTTCAGCAGCTCGCCGACCTAACAGAACTTCCCAGAAGTCTCACGACTTCTGCTACGCCGTCCGACTGCACATCGGGCAGACGTTCGGCTCGGGCGGCTGCTTTTCCGGCGGATCGTCGGATCGGCTGGCGTGCGTTTCGCGCCAGCCACAATCCGGGCATTTGTGCTCCCAGGAATGGACTTGCAAGTCGCCCCGGTCAAAGAAGTTGTATCGGCAGGCGACACTTGCCCCCTGGCATTTGGGGCAAGATCCGGCGGGAGCGGTGCTGGAGGGCATGGCAATTCAGGGCAGGTTGAAAACCTGCCCCACTTAGAATCCCCGCGCACTTTGCACGTCGTCAAAATCGCGCAGGTGATAGCCGATGCCGACGTAATCGAGCACCCGGCACAGGCCGCGGAGGGCCACACCCATGCCATCGGGGCCACTGAAACCGCCGAACTGGCCGCCCCCCTTCACGTGCGGCTCGAGGTCGAGGAACACGCCCGGAATGCCGCGCTTCTTTAGCTTCTTCTCGATGACCGGGATCAGCTCCTTGAAGTCGCGGAGCACCAGGTCGTGGCCGCTGTCGCCGATGTCGGCGGGGACGAAGTGTTTGAGGGCCTCTTCATCGACGTGTGTCGTCCGCTGGGCACGCTGTGGATGCCGGTAGTCCTTGACGTGCATCCAGCCTATTCCTGGTTTCATCAGCTCGTATTGCGCGAATACTTCGCCGGCGCTATAGCCCTGAGTGCTGATGTTGGCCCCGTCGAAAATCGTGACGAGGGCGGGATGGTCGATTTCGCGGTGCAGCTTAGCCATCAGCTCGCCGTTCTGGCCGACCAGGTTGGCCTCCACTTCCAAGCCAAACGTTAGGTCACTGCGATGACATGTCTCGGCGATCTGACCGAGCTGATCGACGGCCTGCGGTAGATGCTTCCAGGGGTCGGTCCCCTTCGGATGATAAAACGAGAAGCCGCGGATCAGCTTCGTCTCGAACGCATGGGCCAGCTCACAGGCCCGCTTCACCTCATCGGCCAGGTACTTCTTGAACGGGACGTAGCGGTTCTTCGTGCCGTCTTCCTGGTCGAGCAGCTTGACCTTGCCGATCGGCGAGCCGAGCGTCGCCACATTCAGGCAGTACTCATTTTCCAAGTGGCGGATTTTGGTGATCTCCGACTTCGTAAGCTGCATGACGTTTTTGATGCCATTGCCGGCATCGATGAACCGCAGCGAATAGTACTGAAGGCCGATTGCCGCGAAGGCCGCGAACTGCTGTTCAGCCGTTTTTTGATTGGCCGCTTCGTCACCGAAACCGGAGAGAATGACGCTGGGTTGGTCGGGCATTTGCGGAGGGGCTAGTGGGTAGGGACTAGAGACTAGGGTGCCGCACAAAGCGAGCAACCAGCATCGGTGCGCGGCAGCACCTTGGCAAGTGGCAGGGAGTCGTGCCGAAGAGGAGCTAGGCCCAACTCGTAGGGCATCGCTCATGCCGAATTCTGACCGGCATTGGCCTCGTTTCGACAACATCGTCGCGGGTCCTTGGGGCTGCGCGTACGAATCGCCGCCGATCGCGTAGTTGATCAGCTCAGCGCCGTTCCAGCTACGCGTGACGATCCGCAGCGCCCTGGCCATCCCTACCTGCGCCTGCGAATTGAGTACTGCCCGGTCGGTCACCCTCACCTTCCTCGATCCCCCCGTGTGACTTGTTTGACCCTCCGCGCGAAATTACTATGGCCTTACTTCTCTTTTGGCCGGAGGATCCCATGTGGACCTGGAAACGTTTTGGCTACCAGAGCCGCCCGGCGCAACGCCGGTCCTATCTTCCTCGGCTCGAGCGGTTGGAGCCCCGAGATGTCCCAGCCGCTTTCACGCCCGAGTTGGTTCGGGACATCAACTCTGGCCCGGCCAGCTCCACGCCACAGTTGCTCGTCGCCGACGGAGGCACGGTCTATTTCACGGCAGAAGGCCAACTCCGCGGACGGGAACTGTGGAAAAGTGATGGCGATGTCACCGAACTGGTCAAGGACATCGCGCCGGGCCTAGGCTCTTCGTCGCCCCAGAACCTGACGCTGGTCGGTGGCACGCTCTTCTTCACCGCGGACAACGGGTTTCATGGCCGCGAACTGTGGAAGAGCGACGGGACGGCCGAGGGCACCGTCCTGGTGAAGAACATCCACCCCACCGGCTCGAGCTCGCCACAGAACCTGACGGACGTCGGCGGCACGCTCTTCTTCACGGCCAACGATGGGTTCCGCGGCCGCGAGTTATGGACGAGCGATGGCACCGGCGCCGGAACCGTCCGCGTGAAGGATATTGTTGCATTGGGCGGCAGCTCGAACCCCAGTCAGCTCACGAACTTAGGCGGTGAGCTCTTCTTCCGAGCGACCACCTCCGCGCGCGGCAGCGAGCTGTGGAAGAGCGATGGCACCGCGGCCGGCACGGTCCTGATCAAGGACATCAATCCGGGCAGCGCGAGCTCGTCGCCGGATAGCCTGACGGATGTCGGCGGCACTCTCTTCTTCACGGCCAGCACCCCAAGCGCCGGCCGCGAGCTGTGGAAGAGCGACGGCACCGCCGCGGGGACCGTGCTGGTCAAGAATATTGTCGCCGGCAGCAGCAGTTCCTCGCCTCAGGAACTCATCGACGTGGGGGGCATCCTGTTTTTCACCGCAAGCACGCCCACCACGGGCCGCGAGCTGTGGACGAGCGACGGCACGTCAGCGGGCACTACGCTGGTAAGGGACATCCAGCCGGGCCGGGAAAGCTCGACGCCACTGGAGTTGACCATTGTCGGCGGGACGCTGTTCTTCTCGGCCAGCACGCTAAGCACCGGCCGCGAACTTTGGCAAAGTGACGGCACAGAGGATGGCACTACGCTGGTCAGGGACATCCAGCCCGGCCCTGGCAGCTCCTCACCCGTGAACCTGACCGACGCCGGCGGCGAACTCTTTTTCGCGGCGACGACATCATTGCTAGGGCAGCAGTTCGGGCAGGAGCTGTGGCACAGCGACGGCAGCGAGGACGGTACAGAGCTCGTCAAAGACATTCGGTTTGGAGGCAGTTCTTCGCCCTCCTGGCTCGTCTTTGCAAGCGGAGTGCTCTTTTTTACCGCCGACGATGGCCTCCGGGGCACCGAGCTTTGGAAGGTGATCGTCGTCTAACCAGCGCCAATAGATTCGCCGGGAATCTGGCCGGCGACGGTTAGGGTACGAAAACTCCTGGGAAGTTCAGTGGTTTTCGGCCGGAAACGACGGTTTCTGGTGAATTCACCTACTGCGCCATGTCGGGCCGCTAGTCCGACGGAAATGGGGCCGCCTCGCCTTTAAGCTCCGAGAGGGCATTGCAGGCGGCCCGCTGCTCGGCTTCCTTCTTGTTGCGGCCCCAGGCGGGCTGGTACCGCTGGGCCGCCACCTGAGCGACCATTTTGAAGCACTTGCTGTGATCGGGGCCCTTTTCGTCGAGCAGATGATAGGTCGGCGTATTGCCGACTTCACGCTGGGCGAATTGCTGCAGCAGCGATTTGTAGTTGCCGCCCAGCTCGCCCGCCGCGGCCAATTCCAATTCCGGAGCGATGAACGCTTGAATGAACTGCCGGGCCGCCGGTTCGCCGCCATCGAGATAAATCGCGGCAATCAGCGACTCAAACACGTCGGCCAAGACCGATGGGGGCACGCTGGGGTGCGTCGTCATCCCCTTGCCGAGAATCAAAAACTCCTGCAAGCCGAGGGCCTCGCTGATCTTGGCACAGGTCTGCCGCGAGACGACCACCGACTTGACTTTGGTCAGGTCCCCTTCGAGATAGTGCGGAAACTGGCGGAACAATAGCTCGCACACCACGAAACCCAGAATCGCGTCGCCCAGAAACTCCAGCCGTTCGTTCGACGCCAGGCGATGTTCGGCCCCCGAAGCGTGAGTCAGGGCGGCTCGGAGGATGCGCTCGTCGCGAAACGCGTAGCCGATCCGCCGCTGGCATAGCGCCAGAAGGCTTTCGGCTTCGGGAGGCACTGGCTCGGCAGGCAGCTCCAGCGAGATCGTCATTTCGGGGGATGTATCAGACATCACAATGCCCAAGCCAGCAGCCGTCCACTTGTCGCAACCCTAACGGCGGGAATACTTTTTGTCAACGCGAAGGAGTTTTGCGCCGCTATGAGAATTGTACTGTGTTATCCGATCGAAGATCGCCACTATAAACAGATTTGTAATGCCGCCCCTGGACATGAGGTCGTCGATGCCGGTCAGGAGCGGATTGCCAACGAGCTGCTAGCCGCCGACATTTTCTGCGGCCATGCCAAGGTGCCGGTGCCGTGGCTAGAGGTGGTGCGCCGCGGCCGACTTAGGTGGATTCAATCGTCCGCCGCTGGGCTCGATCATTGCCTCACGCCGGAAACGATCGCCTCCGAGATCATCGTGACTAGTGCCTCGGGCCTGTTTGCCGATCAAGTCGCGGAGCAAACCCTGGCGCTACTCTTGGGCCTCTTGCGCGGACTGCCAACCTTTTTCCGGGCCCAACTGAAACGCGAGTTCATCCGCCGGCCGACGCTCGACCTGCACCGCACCACAGTCGGCATCGTGGGTCTGGGAGGCAACGGCACGCGGATCGCCGAAGTGCTCCGGCCGTTCAAGACGCGAATTATCGCGACCGACGTGTTCGCCGATGAAATGCCGGCATGCGTCCATGCACTTTGGCCGGCAGATCAACTCGGCCGATTGCTCGCCGAGTCGGACGTCGTCATCCTCTGCGTCCCGCTCAACGCTCAAACGCAGGG
>Ga0065705_10000025_pt1 | contig 14254 bp, 21 predicted proteins | sample SwibulcommuniRL2_FD_59092 | JGI IMG/M metagenome (GOLD analysis project Ga0065705, IMG submission 59092) | Bulk soil microbial communities from switchgrass field near Rose Lake, East Lansing, Michigan, USA - RL2 Bulk Soil v2 (version 2) | ecosystem: Environmental > Terrestrial > Soil >...
TTATGATGTTTGGTTATGAAAATACCGGTTTCTATCTAAAAAATTACTCAAAGTTCTGAGTAAAAATACCAGTAAAATTATAGAATTGCTTGCAAAATTCATACCTTCCATTCCTGGGACTAGAAATAAATGCAAATGCAAGGATGCGTTAAAGGATGCTATGGTTTGATTTGATTTTTAGTTGCAGGATCTATGAGAATTACTTCTCCTTCAACAAGTTTACGTTGCAGTACTAGTTGAAAATTTTCAGTATCATAACCGAATTCCTCCAATTTGGACAGAGTCTTTTTTGTCAATTTCAGACTAATATTATGACCTCCTATCCTTCCAAAAGCAATGGCGTTGAACTTTAATTTTGTATCTTTAACGATAAAGTACCCCCGTAATTTGCTTGCATACTCTCCACCCTCAGCTTTTTCTACATATATTTCCGGTTCATCAGAATGATGAGAGTCACGAATCACTTTGGATTTGCCTCATTTGTTATTTCAATACTTCTGTTTACATTCTTGGAAACAAGAAAACTCCACCATTTCTCGTCTACTATCTTGTAATCTAAGACATTGACNCTAACCGTTGTTTCATAATCAGTATCTATGAACGAAAACCTTCCATCTTTTATTATTTTTATTAATTTCCACCTTTCCTTACCCATCCTATTTCTATTTATGGCTACGGCCCATTCTTGATCCTCTGCAATTGTGGGCATCCCGATATAGTCAACTATTTCTAAAATACCTAATCTTTTCTCTTCACAAAATAATTTCTTATTTATAACATTCCTCCAGATATCAACAGCCCCTATTGTCCTATTATTTTCATTAATGTTAATGACTCCAAAATATACTACCTTGTTTTCTGGAATGGTTGACATTCGACACATTATGGATTCTAATTGCCTTATTTAGTTCTTGCAGATTCGTGTAATCTTTCTAACGACGTGGCCAAATTATCAATCTGAACATTTTTTTTAAATGCGCTACCTGTTCTTTGGCATTGTAGACGATAAGCATTTATGATTGAAAATTTCGGATGAAATGTTTGATACTCCCCAGATAGTTCCATTAGCAATCCTTTTTCAATTAGACTACTGAGTAAATCGGCTGTTTTTTCGTGAGTAAAATCTAACGCGATTGAGATCTTTGCTAATGGAGTTTTTCCATTAGTTATCAAATACAAGAAAATTTGGGCNTCCATGTCTGATAAATTAATCTTCGATATCAGTTCAGCCTTAATCTTGTCCAATTAGTATGAGTTCAAGTTAATTTTTATTTATTAGTTTGCCATNGTCATTGTTGCCANTAACTTAATGAAAAGGCANAACCACGTAATAGGATTCAATTTTAGTAACTAAGCCTATGTAAATTTTCATTTTTAGAATGAGAAAATCCCTTTATATTTTTCATATCTATTTTTGATATCATCCACATTAATATTGACAAGTTTTTCGATGCCATAATCCTCTATTGCAAACGAACCCATAATATTTCCATGCATCATCGCATTTTTCAAAGATTTTGAATCCAACTTTTCTTGTTGTGATAGGTATCCGATAAAAGCACCACCAAAGGAATCACCCGCACCAGTAGGATCTCTNATGATTTCAATTGGATAAGCTGGCAGNGGATAGAATTCATTATCATAGAAAAGCAGCGAACCATTTTCTCCTTTATTTATTACAGCAAAGGCTGGACCAATTGAGCTTAGTAAGCGAGCACAGGTGAAAATATTACTTTCCTTAAACAGCAATTTGGCCTCTGACTCATTTAATATTATTCCATCCACTTTATTGATCATCTTGATAACCTCATCCCTTCTATTCATAATCCAAAAATCCATTGTATCACAGATTATCAACTTTGGATTGGAAAATAATTTTAATACATCCAAATTTTGCAGTGGATCATTATTCGCTAGATAAACATATTCTGAATCAACATATTCCTCTGGTATTGTCGATTGGTAATTTGAAATTACATTTAATTCAGTCTTGTTCGTAGTTCTTTTTGAAAGATCATAGCCAAAANGAAGAATCGTAATGAAACGTTTTTCCAGTTTGACTAATTGTTAATCCTCTGATATCAACACGATTTTTTAGAAGCTCAAGATACGATGCCGGAAAATCATGCCCTACGATCCCAATTATTGATGTAAATACGTAATTTGAAGCTGAAATTGATGCAAACGTAGCCGTGCCCCCCAAAGTCCTTTCAACAGTATGAAAGGGCGTACGGGTAGTATCCAATGCAATTGTTCCAAATACTGTTAGCATGTTGTTCCATCAATAACAACAATAAATAAGTGTTCGACAATAAATTGGATATTGAAATCAGAGACAAGATATGATAAAATAGTTATTGGGTTTTCTGGAGCATCTGGTATTATCTATGGAATAAGACTTTTGGAGGTACTTCATTCTATTGATATTCAAACATTCCTTATCGTCAGTGAATGGGCAAAAAAAAACATAGAAATTGAAACAGATAAAACATTAGAATATGTAAAATCTCTTTCTTCTATTAATTACGATAATTTCAAACTAGACGCCTCGGTTTCAAGTGGGTCTTTCCTGCATGATGGCATGGTAATAGTACCTTGTAGCATGAAATCCCTTTCCAGTATTGCAAATGGTTATGACGATACTCTTATTTCTCGTGCCGCATCCGTTACTTTAAAAGAATCGCGAAAACTAATTCTTGTCCCGACGGGAAACACCTCTTTCAAGGATTCATCTTGAAAATATGATCAAGTTACAAGATGCAGGTGCAATCATACTTCCAGCAATGCCCGGCTTCTATCATAAACCATCGACTATAAATGAAATAGTAGATCATTTAGTTGGAAAAATTCTTGATCAACTAAAAATAAAACATGATCTGTTCAGTAGGTGGAAAGATCAATAAAGAATATCACATCCATTTGAATTAAACATGGTTTTTACATCCACGCAACTCTAAATTTAATGCCGGGATATTTGTTAATAATATAACAAATATTATATCCTTATAAGGCAATATTTATTATTGATTTTGTTAGAGGAGTATTTTATGATAGTATTGCCAATGAAGCAACATGATTAGCATCTAACATTTACTTGAATCATTTCCTTTTCTAACGCATGGCCTAAGTGTAAAGTTGATTCATCTTCAGTCTCCGAAACAGGCAAGCTCTTCTAAATGATTGAAATAAGAAAATAAAGCCTAGACTTTATGTGGACTCGTATTTTAGTAACGATAGATTATAGAGTATCTGTTAATTTTCCCATAGTTGTAATTTTTCNACTTTTGATCTTCTCTTCGCTTGATAGAGCATTTCATAGACTGTCTTGTGAGATCTTCCATTGATTAGTAACATTAATGCATCAATAGCCAACTTTGTCTCTTCATAGTTTCCTATCAAAGCAATGGTATGTCCATATATTGAGATAAACGTGTTGGTTAATTCTTCTAGATTCCTTCTCGCTTTACCTTTCTCACCAATAATTCTACCTTTAATCCTATTAGTAGAATTGGCTGAGGTTGTAAAGTTACGAAGATCCAAAACTTGNAAGAGTGATTCCTCATCTAGGATCCTAAACGCCCGTTCTGGAGAAAAACCAATTGAGATAGCATTGACGATNTCTCTTGCCTTTAATGCTCCATANTCATCGGAATTTTTAGAAGTTGAAAANATTGTTACCTGGCCTGTGTCACTTTCAATTTCAATTTTTACATTGCACGTTTTACAAATTTGGTTTTTGGTCTTTCCCTTGTTCCCTATAACTACCGGAATTCGTTCTTCGGGTATATGCAATGTTAAGCTGAGATGATCTTTTATGTCCAATAAGTAACCCTATTAAGAAATTTGCACTTTTAATTATTTATTTATTGTTGACATTTATCACTTAATATGATTGTCTGAATTTATAAATCATCAAAAATGGAACATCTGAAAAATACTTNACGCTGGATCTCTTTGCAAGATTCATTTTAATTGCTTTCTCCACTGTCTCTTTACCCGCTAAATTTGATATGGAAGATTTTTTTAAATAAGACTCTATTTCGTTTTCATCTGCTACCTTATCCATCCAGTAATTTTTTTTTATATATATTGTAATATCTTCATGGCGGATTTGCTTATCAACCAAATAAAGATCACATATATTGACCATTATGGAATCTTGGTATTTTATTGTTCTAAGTGCATACCTTTGTGGTTGGTTCTTAGGTCTGTTGTTGTCCGATGTCAAATGTTATCTTGAAGTAAGTGTATTTAGATAAGTTTTTTTGTTTACANGTTATATAACATAATATTCTNCTCCATCTGGAGAATAAAACATATCGAAAAATGTACGTTATCATTGTTTGTATTCTTAATTTTAAACATTAATACTATTATTGAACCATCAAATTAATTAGCCCCTCGTGCCTAATTAAGTCGTAGGCAGAAAATTGGCAAAGGACCTAGAATACATGAGGGACAAAAAGAATTTGGATTATACTTCCATTTCAACTCATTATAGAAGAGTTCTTGTCGCCTGCATAGACAGAGACAATGATCTAGGTAAAAACGGCGGCGTTGAAACCCCAGTCTTTGGAAGAGATCAATGTATAAACGCGGGAACCAGATTAGCAATTGAAGATCCTGAAGATGCTGATGCTAACGCAATCTTTGGTGCCATAAAAATATATGAAGAGCTTGTAACAAAAGGATATGAGACTGAGGTCGCCATTATTGCCGGAGCTTATAATCGTGGCATAGAAGCAGATGAAAAAATNTCCTCAGAACTAATAGCAGTATTATCAAAATTCAAGGCCGAGGGAGTTGTNATTGTTTCTGATGGNGAGGANGATGAAACGGTAATACCGCTAATNCAAGCTATGGTTCCNGTGATATCTATACAACGGATAATTATGCGGCATAGNAGAAGNGTTGAATACTCGTATGCAGTNTTTGGAAAATACGTAAAGATGTTAATTTATGACCCAAGATATTCAAAGTTCTTTTTGGGCGTACCCGGCGCCCTGCTTATTGCTAGTGGGTTTGCTACAATCTTTGGTTTTACTAGAGAAGCCTTGGCGATAGTACTGAGCATATTGGGCGTTGCGTTTGTAATAAGGGCTTTTGATATTGACAAAGCAATTGGATCGCTAAATAGGACCACACCTTCGACGTTCATTAGAATATTTTCAACTTTTGCCGGGATCATGATAATTTTAGTGGGGATATCTAATGGGATATCGAGTATTCCTGACGGAGCTATTACAAAAGGTGCTAGCATTTCAGAAATCGTCACAAATAGGGTTATAGTAGGTGACTTTGTGCATGGTTCATTAACTTTAATTTGGATAGGGCTAGGGACCATTTTCGGTGGGATACTTCTAAGTAATTGGTTTAAAGGAAGCATTACCATTCTTTCAGATATCCTCAGATTGGTTGTACTTGGTTTGATATTCATTCCTGCAATTCAATTTACTTCAGTTTTAACCGAAAAAACAAATCCTTTTAATCTCATTTCTTCATTATTTATTGGTTTAGCTATTACATTAGTGGCTGCAACATTTTTGTTTCAATTTTTCAGGAACAAAAAAGGCGGGGAGCATTTGAAGCATTAGGACTATTCTTTTCATAAGAGTTATTATATGATTTAAAATCATTTAATGAGAGCAAATGTATGGTTTTTTTTATGATCTCATTAATGATAATTGGTTTTATAGACTCTATGAACGTAAGCTAGAATCACAATTAAAAAAAGATCGTCTACCGGAGCACGTTGCAATAATATTAGACGGAAATAGAAGATGGGCGAAATACCATTTTTTGGCAAACAAGGGTGCACATGCCATAGGTGCAGACAAGGCCGAACAGTTACTAACTTGGATTTACGATCTTAGAATTAAAATAACTACGCTTTACGTATTATCAATTGAAAATCTGGAACGCGACAAGAAGGAATTGGATAATATCTTCGAACTTCTTGGAATAAAACTTGAAAAATTATACAANGATTCCCGAATACACGAGAGGCAAATGAAAATTAAGGCTATCGGAAATATAGACGCTCTTCCAAAATCATTAAAAGAGATTCTATTTAAACTTGAGAAGGAGACGAATCATTACGACCTGACCTTTCTAAATATAGCTATCGCATATGGTGGACAGCAGGAATTAGTTGAAGCAATTCGAAAAATTGCTTGTGACGTGGAGAAAAAGGAGTTACAAATATCAGATATCAATGAGCAGTCAATTGATTCATACCTTTATACTTCACATCTGCCACAACCAGAACCCGACCTTATACTGAGGACTTCTGGTGAAAAACGGCTCAGTGGCTTTNTACTATGGCAAAGCGCATATAGTGAACTNGTNTTCATGGACGTATTTTGGCCTGAATTTAGAAAAATCGATTTGATGAGGGCAATTAGGACATTCCAAAGGCGTCGAAGAAGATATGGAAAATAAGCGAATATTGATATGNCTACCTTATTTCTTGTACCATATCAATGCCACAGCATGGTGATTATGATCAAGAAAATTTAAAGTGGTTTTGTAACAAATGGATCGACAAGAGACGATGGCTAGAAATTCATGGTTATNCTCCAATTTCCACAAATANTGAATCAGAAGAATATGAAGGTGTAGAGTGCAATTANTGAATATGGATTTTCAGCTTGAATAATTGGTATGATGGCAGAAAAATCTGCAGGTTTTATTCTTATTTCAGATGACTTCCACACCTCTCACTATTCTGTATTACTACTTCATTACAGATCAGGTCATTGGGACTTTCCTAAAGGCAATATTGAAACTAATGAAACTGAAATGCAAGCTGCTACTAGGGAATTGAGGGAAGAAACAGATATAACAAAATTTAGGATGATACCAAACTTTAGATACACGTTAAGNTATAAATATACTAGAAAATTAAATTTGATTTCAAAACAAGTAATTTTATTTCTAGCTTCTACTAAGGTAAAAAAAGTAAAAATATCCAATGAACACATAGGTTATAAATGGATATCTAGTAACAGTTCCGTTAATCAATTAACATATTCTAATGCAAAAAATGCATTGCTGTATGCCATAAATTTCTTACACAAACTCCCTTCCAATATCAATTACTAGAAAATAAGTTCCTGGTTCATCACGATATCTTGAATAGAAACACTATTTTTCATGTCTAAGGACTTTATTTCAAGTTATCTGTATTACAAAAATGGTATAAAGCACTTGCATCAAATGTTAAAAGATAATCTAACAAATAGATGGCGGACCTTTACCACTAAACAGAGCGTTTTCTCATCTTTTAAATTNTTTCAAGTTNAGCAACTTTGATAATGCCTTGCGTTTGTTTTTTGNATTTAANATGGAACGTCCTATTATTAGATAGTTGCTTCCACCTATCAATCGCCGACTTAGCGTTCCCTCCCTGAATACCCACACCAGGAGAATAAATAGGAATTCTAGAAATGGAAGAGATATGTCTCAAAGTCTTCAAATGTGTAGCTCCTACTACAATTCCGTCAACGTTACTCCTTCTTGCGTACTTTAAGAAAATTTCATAGAGTCGGAAAATTTTACATACATTTGAATTGCTCTGCACAATTTTCAAACCATATCCTTCGCTAACATTTTCATGGCTCATGTAAGCGAGTGAAATTACCCCCATTCCAAGATTGTGAGCAAGGCGAACAAACGATCTTAATTCGTTTTCTCCAATTATTGGATTTACAATTACCGAATCAAAGCCCATCGAATACAGATATCTTAAGGTTATCTGATTGGTATTCTTGATATCGTTTAATTTTATGTCGGCTATCGAGAGCAAACCATACGAGTGAATAATCCTGTTAGTATCTTCAATAGTTTTCTTACTTAATGGGAGTATAAGTTGAAAGTTAATTTTTATAGCGCACAGATATGGATAAAGATCCCTTACCAGACTTTTAATATACTTTAGATTAAGATAACGTGGTTCCAAGTCCAGGGCAAGTATTATGAAACTCTTGTTAACAGTCGAAATATGAGCAATCCGTTCTTTGTACGGATGAACCTCACTCATTAACCTTCACGAGGGGATGCGAACCAAATAACTTTATTAATTTGATGTAAATATATCCATGTTCTTCTAAGTTATTCGTAAAGGTTGGATCTTCTGATTTTAAACTAGAATATTTTATAAAGGAATGAACTGGGCTTTCAGAAATTGTTGCNTAATAAAAATAGGAGATTCCGTCAGATTCAGCCATATTCAGCGCGGTTCCTACAACATAATTGGATTTCTTTGTACTCTTAAAAACAAATAAAGGAAGCGGCGATTCTTCATAAATCATTTTATAAGACGCAATTTTAACAAGACTTTGGAAATCACTCAACTTGATTGGCTCGTAATTCGAATTCTTTGTACCCTTTGGTCTTCGCCAAAAAATTGGTGGAAATTTATCGACGGATATAATCGGAGAATACATTACTGAGGGATTTTGTATATTTTCCACTATTGATACGTCCTCAAGCCCATTACTGTTTCTATAGGCAAGATATTGACCATGACCCGAATAATTGACGTAATATATAACAGGTACGTTATTTAGAAAATCAATCTGTGTTGCCAATAACTCTTCTTTGCCAGATCTGAATGAAAATGTCAGAAGTGGTGTTCGTTCAAAGGCACAGACGAGTCTGCCAAAATCTTGAATGGACGAAACTTCAATAAAGAAAGGCGATTTAAGTTGCAATGCTCTACGTTCTAAAATAACATTATTAAAATGATGCGAATAAAGAGGTATCTTTATGCAATTCTCTTTTCGGACATGGACTAATTTTCAGTTCGGCGATCTATAATTTCATTTATCTCAGCTCCGGTTCCTATGAGAACAACTTTAACACCTACAGCGTCTTCTATCTTCTCTATGAAACTCTTTGCTTGAGAAGACAATTTAGAGTATTCTTTTAGACCCGCACAATCCGGGAAGATTATATCTAATTTGGTAACAGCGATTTGGGTCGCACTGTTTATCATTACCGATTTCTTGGCCAGCTCCATGTTAAATGGGGAAGCCCTTCTTTGTCTACCAGTTACACTCCCATATTCTAGCCAACCCAATTTACTAGCTTCTTCAATAGTAATTTCATTTTCTAATGGTCCCCCGCCTACACGGGTGACATATGCCTTAAAGACTAGGATTACATCATCAACTTTCTTTGGCCCTATACCGATGTCAGAACAAATTCCAGAAGCAGTAACATCTTTAGATGTCACAAATGGATAATCCCCATGATACAATGAGAGAAAAGTTCCTTGAGTTCCTTCTATGATTACTGATTGATTTTCGTCAATCGATTCATTAACAATATCAGAAACATTTCCAAGATAACTTTTTAATTCATTTATGTCTTTGGCCAATTTTAGGATTCTTAAGGCACGATCAGAATTTGCCGGACCAGTACCACTTCCGGTGGTGCCAACAACTTTCTTTAGGTGTGCATCTTCCATATCGCGCTTTATATGGGACTCATGAATAATTCCGCAATGCTTGTCTATTACTGTTCTTTTTTCCGCATTATATTTTCGTGATTCGTCCTTCAAGATTCCTGGTGTGACAAGGACTCCGGCACCAATCAAAAGTTTGGTTTCAGAATTTAAAATTGCACTTGGCAGCATACGGACCTTGAAAGTTTGATTATTGTAAACAAATGTGTGGCCTGCATTTGCCCCTACTCCTCCTCTCACAGCTATTTTTGGGTCATCCTTAATCGATAAGTAAGCAATTATCTTTCCTTTTCCTTCATCGCCGTAAAAACCGCCAACTATTACTTTACAGGCCATATTGAAATTCAATTGATTTAAAGTAAATATAAGGATAATTAAGTTGGAAGAGAGCAATAGAGTAGTTGACTATTGCCTGCGATAAATTCCGAATTTAAGGATTGACATTTTAGTATTTGACCCATCGCATGGTTTTGGCAAATGGAAGTCCTGCGTCTATTACATTATCTCACATTGACACAATCTTATATAGTCGATTTAAAATAATGATACTATTTAAAATGGATTATGCGAACTTGTGTAAAGAGATATTAGAACTAGATCCAAAAATCCGTTTTGCGGGTGTTTGTGACGAATCAGGTGAGATAAAATTTGGTGGTCAACGCGAGGGACTGGAGAATTTACTNACAGCAGAAGAAACNAAGAGATCNAATTTGCANGCACTTGCTAGATGGGGATTGCGTAATTCTCTAGCNTCNAAAGTNGGCAAAGGAAAGTATGCCATGGCAGAGTATGAGAAGATAAAAACGAATTACTGTTCCTCTGGATAACGATCATCTTCTGCTAGTTACAACAGAAGTACAAGCAGATCATCCAGATATAATAGCTAAGGTTCTAAAATTAATTCAATCATAGTCGACAGTATCCTGAACTTTGTTTTTTTGGGTTTTTGTTGACTAAAATAATTGACTTACCTAGTCCTCCTTAATCCATCCATGTTCATGTTCTCTATGTTCATGTGATGCTCCTACTCCAGTCACAGCTCCCATGTAATCACCATACACAGCAATAACATCCTTCAAATCTGAGAGTTCCTTAAGAAATTCTAACGTTAATTTGTTGTTGAAAGCGTAATGAGTCCCGCTGTCGTGGATTGTAGGATTCATTCCAGTTTTGCTAATGATGTAAGTTCTCATTTCTTCAGAATTTATTTCAGGCTTTGTGAAAACTTCTATCAAGTAAAAAGGGTCTTTGCTTGGATTATTACGCCTTCGCATCATCAAATCATGAATGAGCTTGGGATGAATCTTCGGAAGGTGAATTTCATAAAGAGTATTGAGCCCTTCAAAGACTCTTCTTATTTCACCCAGCTCTGACAATTTTGAATTCAATAATAAAGTACCGCTCTAGCTATATGAGCATTTTTGACGATCTCGTTTCCTAAAACTTGTTTTTACAATTCATTTGTATCTCCTTTGAGCTTGTATGAGTTATTCATGTAGACTATTTTAGTAATCACTAATCACTATAATTATGAGTAGTCATTCCAAGTACGAAAAGCATACTCAAATTGATAAAACTAGCTACAAGAACGTATCAAAAATGTCGTCCTATATCTACTCATTAAGAAGCAGTAGTTAGAAATAACCAATTAAATATGTCAAGGATACCCTGGACACTTGATATTAGATTATGTATTCCAATTCCACTGACGGCAACATTGAAAATTTGCTTTTCATTATAGCAAACCTTCCAGATTTTCTGAAATTGTCAATTTGCAGAACTAAAACTAAGGAATTAGTAAAAATGACGGAATCAGAAAAAAAAGAGGCTATGGCTAGAAGTTTAAGCTCTATCAATTTGATCGATCGAGACAAGCTGGCAGGATTAACGAAAACATGGATGAAAGTGATCTCAGAGATAGAACCTGATGAACTCACTGAGATATTGCATTGTTATCTTCTAATATTAAATAGTGTTAAACTTTTTAACAAAATAGATTCGAAATTGATTTTGAATACATTTTTATCACTTGAAGAAGATGAACGGAATAAGTTGATGGTTTGTCTCAAAGAGGCGTTATTTCTTAATCCTAATAGAGAAAATATTTTGAAAAATATTCCAGCGAATCTTGCTAAAGTAATACTCAATTAGGGAGTCCCAGAATTTTCGGGATTCTTTTTCAATTCTTCAACTTTGTCCAGGCCAAAGAATGCCCTTTCATATTTTCTTAGTGCTTTCCTGTGTTCTGGTAATGACATATCTAAATGCATTTCATTAATTACCATAACTCCATAGGTCGTCCACTCCTTCCAGCAATCCTTACACGACGGATACTTTAATGAAGAAGGGTCTTCAATTTCATTTTCCTCAAAATTTTTGCCACATTTTAAGCATTTCATTTACAAATGATGATAGCTAAGGATATTTTATTGTTTTATTCAAATAGATAAGTCAAATAAGGGCATTGCCGCTTTTTTTGTAACTGTGATTCCTCCTAATATGATCCCGCATTACCTCCATACCTTCAAATTTCATATTACACTTTTTACATTCGTATATTTTATTATCATGGGTTATTTGAAAATGGCGCATCAATCCTTCTAATGACCTAAAATTTTTTCCACAATAATTGCAAGTATTTTTCTTTAACAAACTAAATTTGTGAAAATTGAACATATCTACACGATAGTTTTTTTAGTATTTATATTATTATAATTTTGATACTAATCCGACAAAAATATTGTTGAACATTATATACGTAAAAAATAATCAAAATATTATTATCCTTATTTGATATCATTCTAATTCACAATGGCACGTCCGGGTCTTGATTTCTATTCAAGAAATACAGAGCTTGTGGCAAGAGATCTTCTAGGCAAGAAACTGGTAAGAATATATGAAGATGGACCCGGAAAGCCAAAACGCCTATCTGGAATCATATACGAGACGGAAGCATACGGTTCAAAAAATGATCCTGCAAGTCACGCGTTTAATGGTGTGACGAGTAGAAATTCGATCATGTTCAGGGGTTTTGGTAAAGCCTATGTTTATTTTATTTATGGAATGCATCATTGTATGAATGTCATTGCACATGCTCCGAATAACGAAGCAGGTGCAGTATTAATTAGATCGTTGATACCAATGGAGGGTATAAAGACAATGATGTGTCTTTGCAATGTCAAAAACAAGCTAAACCTAACAAATGGACCTGGCAGATTGACAAAAGCACTAGATATTAATAGATCGCACAATGGGCTGAATCTCACCGACAAGCAATCAATATTGCAAATAGAAACTGGTATAAATCCTAAGAATGTAGTTACTACTACAAGAGTTGGTATAAGTAGAGCTAAGGAAAAATATTGGAGATTCTTGATTGCAGATGATTAATTAGAGAATCAGATTTAATATTACACCTACTCGTACACTTTAATTACCAATACTTGGCCTTTATTTTCTCAATTACCATTTCGTGTTCGGGGCCTCTTCTGCGAGCATATCTTTCCATAGCGCTTAGTGGAACTCCTCCCAAAGTTCTTGCCAGTCCCGCAAAGAAGACATTCTTTATTGGATTATCGCGACCAACTTTATGCATAAATTTCTGAATTCCGTATTTGAAATTATGCTGCCATGTCTTGTACATGACTCCCAATTTAGACGGATCCATGGTATTTCCAATATCAAAAAACTCTGATTTTTCGAGCAGTCCTATTGGGACAAATGTCAGAGGAGTTGTTGTAAATTTCGAATCTGGCTGTTCAATTTCTAACGAATGAATCAATTCAATTGTCTCCCAACTATCCTCTACAGTTTCATCGTTGTCTAATCCCATTATCAGCGTAAATGCGGGAACCCAATAGTTTTCATTTAATGTCTTTATTCCAGTCTTGACAACCCAATGCCATTCAGAAGGCTTAAATGGAGATAATTTTCTGTCAGCATATTTTCCAATTAATCTTATGCTTCCAGTTTCAAAACCACACTGTATGCCTATCATATTGTCACGTGAAGCTCTAATTATTTTCGAAATGTTCGGTATTAAACGCTCGTCAGCAATGGATCCAGCAAGAGTTCCATGAGTTGGATTGGTATGTTCGATACCAGTAGACATTATTCCAGAAAATAATTCTTCTAGCGCTTCTCTATTTGGTTGCATGTTTTTGGTCGTTCTTGGATTCAGTCCATATACAAAAATGTCATCACTGTGTACCCAGGCATTCTTCAATCCACCATATTTCATATTGACTTCTATTTCTTTTACAACTTTCTCAACAGGATAATATCTTAATGGTCTAAGAGTCACATCACAAAACTTGCAGCCCCGTCCGCAACCCCTCATTACTTCAATCATCCCATGCATGCTAGGATTAATTATAGTTGGAATTTCATCAACTGAAGGTTCGTTCCAATAATGAATAAATCTGCCATGGTAAGTCTTATCATCTCTTTCAAATTCTTTTATCTCAACTTTGAACGGATGTTTCTTGAATGGATTTGCAATTTCAAGTTCATTATTAACTAATGCGTCAAAAAACTTGGCGCCAGCGCCATCAATTTCAGGACCTATTCCACCTAAATCACCCTCTACAATTCCGTATAGGCCATATTCCTCTATTTTTGCTGGATCGTAGTTATATTGCCAAGTACCGGAAGCACCTGCAACGACTTTTGCTTTGCTTCCATTTTTTTCCTTTGCTCTATTAATTTTCATATGGAGATCTTTGTTATAGAATTCATCATATGAGATCTGCTTTCGTCCATAAGTAAAAGTCATAGTTACGGGAC
>Ga0065705_10002130_pt1 | contig 14253 bp, 13 predicted proteins | sample SwibulcommuniRL2_FD_59092 | JGI IMG/M metagenome (GOLD analysis project Ga0065705, IMG submission 59092) | Bulk soil microbial communities from switchgrass field near Rose Lake, East Lansing, Michigan, USA - RL2 Bulk Soil v2 (version 2) | ecosystem: Environmental > Terrestrial > Soil >...
TCCAGAATAGCGTGACCCTTGACTCCGACATTCCGTAAAAAATGACTGGCTTCCTTGTAGCCCAACCCTTTTATTTCTTTCTCCTGGGCCAGCCAATCGCGTCGTTCAAAGGGATCAGAGAAGCTGCGCAACCTCTTGCGTAGGGCCATATTAAAGTTGGCGCGCAAATAATTCCTTGTGGTGACAATGTAACGCGGCCGAGCGGCTGGAAATCGATGAGCGCCGGCCTTCTTCAGAACCCGCGTCATCTCTTCCGGCTTTCCTTCAAGCAACAACGAACTCACCGCTGCGACCGAATTAAGACCCATCCGAGCTGACGCCCCTGCGGTGAAAATACAGTAGACAAGTTCTTCCCAAAGTTGCGCATCACTTCCTTTGCGCCAAACCTCTTCAAACTCATTGAGGCGCTTGCGAATTTCTTGCCGTCGCGCTCTATGAGTGGCAACCACTCGTTCAACTGTGACAGGTTCTTGATTGCGTTGCACTGTAGTTTGTCAATGAGGCGATTCTATGAGCCTGCCGGAAACCTTGTCAACGAATCTAGCTTGACTGAAGTCAGTCAGGTTGAATCTCCAACTCTCAATTTNAAGTTCTCAGCTATGAGTTGGTTGCCGTTTAGATCGAGCCAATTGTGAGGTGTCCGTTTCTCAGGAGTGTTCGAAAGCTACGCCTCTAATTCTCCCTACTCAAGTCAAATCTATCGACTCTCCGCAACACTTCGAGCTATGATGTTGACGGCGGAGCCAAATCCAGGTCGGCTGCGCATCCCCGCTCTACCCTGAGTGCATCTAAGTGTACTCTCCCTCACAGTTCCCTGATGTTATTGAGTTGTGTTGTGAAGCTAATGGCTGTTTTTCACGAAATTCGCTGGCCGTTTAGATCTGTCGCTTGCGCCACAGTGATGTTCTTTTCGCTGACGATTGGACACGTCACCCTTGCGCAGGAACTTCCGAAGCAACTACCTGCGCCAAGTCCCGCGGTTGACCAGTCGCAAGCCCAAACTCCAGTCGCAACGACAGAGCAATCAGGGGAAACCGAGCGACCGCTATACGGCTTGCAGGGTGTGCTCGTTGAAACTCTCAACGGGCAACAGGTCTCTTCACAATCAATAGATCAACAGTTCAATCCTGCGTCGAACGTTAAACTGGCAACTGCTTTAGTCGCGTTGCAGACGTTCGGTCCCGATCACAGATTTGCTACAGGTGTTTGGACTGATGGGACGTTTGATAAAGCCACCGGCAAGATCGAAGGCAACCTCTACATCTCCGGACGTGACCCCTCTTTCCATTACGAACACGCGATCATGATTGCGCGTGAACTAAACCGACTTGGTGTCAAAGAAGTGACGGGTGACCTCTACGTCGCACCGGGGTTTACGATGAACTTCAGTTCGTCCGCTCAAAGTTCAGGCGAACAGTTGTACTACACATTCGACTCCACACTTCGAACGGGCGCCGCAACCAGAGCCTGGGACTACGAACGAGCAGCCTTGAAGGACCATTCGAGTATGGAGTCAGTACCAAGCCTCGCGGTGATGGGCGGTGTCGATGTGAGTCCCGTCGCTCCAAATGCGAAGCTGTTGCTAACCCATAAATCGAGCAAGCTTGTCGACATCCTGAAGGTGCTTCTGTGCTACTCGAATAATTTCATGGCAGCGCGCATAGGCGAATCACTCGGTGGCACCGAGGCCGTACGACAACATTTGATCAGTCGATTAGGTTTGGGTCCCACTGAGATCCGGCTTTCTTCTCTCAGCGGCTTAGGAATAAATCGCGTTTCACCGCGAGTGATGATGAAAATCTTCCGCGCGCTGAGAACCGAACTAGCCAAGCATCGGCTGGATCCCTCAGACATTATGCCGGTAGCGGGAATTGATCCCGGCACCTTAGAAGATCGCTTCACCGGCCTACAGTGGCGTGGGAGCGTTATCGGAAAGACAGGCACGTTGGTTAGAACAGACGGTGGTGCAAGCTCACTGGTGGGGCAGATGAAGACTGCGAGCGGCGAAGTACTGCTGTTCGTGATCATGAATCAGAGCGGCAGCGTATCGCGATTCAGAGAGAACCAGGATTATCTCGTGATGTTGATCCAGAACACGCGCGGTGGTCCAAGAGCGTTCGACTACAAGCCTGTGACGATGGCGATGCAACTCTCACACACTGAAAGCTCGGTTGCAGTAAGCGACGAATACGAACCGAAGCCGAAGCAATAGAAGAGCAAAGAGCAAAGGGCAAAGAGCAAAACGCTTTGCTCTTTGGCCTTTGCTCTTTGCCCTTCGCTACATGATTGCGCCCCGGCCATCTTTCGATCACCGGGGCGCCTTACCGTCCAAACTGAGCGCGGCGTGCGGCACCGCACCAGTGGACGATATCGAGAACTTCGGAAGGAGCAACTTGGACCAGCCTGCCCTATCCAAAAAAGGGTGAAAAGCCTCCCGTTTCCCGAGAAAATGTGGCCCAAACGGTGTGAACTCAGCTTCCTAGTGGCGTAACTTAAGGTAACGATTCTGACAGGCCGAAAGGCCCACCCAACACAAAACCAGCCTGTTTGCTGGCACTTTCGCTATGGCACTCATGTTGCCAAAGTGGAAGTGGCTGGATCCCTGCGCGGATACCCACCAGCAAGATCGACTCTTTTTGGAGGCCCAAATGAAAGTGCGAGCAACTCGCAAAGGAAAGAACAGGCGGCGATCCCATGACGGCTTTACGCTGCTCCAGGCAATCATCGTCATGACCGTCGCCATGATTGTGAGCGGCGCTACCATTATGTCGATACGCGCTGGCAGACCGGGTATTCAGCTCGCGAACTCCGCGCACCAACTCGCTGGCTACCTTGAACGCGCGCGCGCTGATTCAGTGCGACGTAGACCATCGCCTGGCAATGAATCGAAAGTTGAGATTCTCGATACCAGGAACTATCGCGTAACAATGGGTTTCGGTGGCAGCGGAACCTTAACATCTCGTGACTTCATGACGGAGGGTGAGGTCTTATTCATCACGGACCCTGTCACGATTGCTTTTGATTGGCGCGGCAGACCAATAAATGGAACGGAAATTACTGTCGCCTTGCAAAACTCGTCAGGCACTACGCAGGTAGACGTTACGGGTTCTGGCGACGTTACAGTCGGTAGCGAGATCTTTCAGGACGAAGCAATCCCCGTAATTAATCTTAATCAAAACATGGATCCCGACGTCGATGTTTCTCCTGATCCAGTAATTCCTGAAGACCCGATACCTACACCTACGCCAGTACTTGAACAGGACCCAACACCAACGCCTCCTCCGGGCGGTGATACGGATTCCACTCCGACTCCGACGCCGACACCAACGCCGACGCCCCACGGCAACCAGGACCCCGGCAACGGCAATCCGCACAACAGTCCGACGCCGACACCGACGCCAACTCCCACGCCGGATCCAGGAGCAACGCCGACTCCGACCCCAGCTGGTTGTGCACCTTCGGTCTCTACACCGACGTTGTCCATTCGAAAGAATGGTGGTTCAGGCAGTGTGGTGCTGAGGCTGGGCAGCGTCGCCGGTACAGTTACGTCGTCTTCTCAGGGTAGCCTGATCGTTTCGCCGTCACCCGTGACCATCCCAGCAGGTGGGTACCAGCTGATCACTATTACGTCGGACGGCCCCACACGAGGAATATTCACCGTGACGTTCAGCACACCGTGTGGAGTTGCGAAAGTTGAAGTGACAGTCACCAACTGATCGCGGAGATATTTATGCAGATACCCAAATCACAACATCCTGAATCTCATCACGACCACTTGATTGACGGTCACTCTGCCGGCTTTACGATTCTCGAAACCTGTATCGCGATGCTGATCATGTTCATCGCGGTTCTTGGATCCGTATCGCTCTTCGCTTATTCAATTCAGAACAACAGCGGAGCTAACGATCGTGAATTGGCAATGGCTGTCGCTCAGAAACAGATGGAGCAACTTAGAAACGTTTCGTTTACTGACTCTAGTCTAAACGACACCGGTTCGAATCCCGTACGCACAGATCTAACTCGCGCTGGCCGTTCATATCGTGTCGTAACGAGTGTCGCGCATTCACAGGTCGTAAACGGAAAGCCAACGGTCAAGACGATCACAATTGAGGTGAATCCGGAGGGAACTTCTCTTGGCGCCGTATCGTTGCGTGCAGTTCGAACCACAACTCAGATTGGGCCCAACCGGTAGACACAATGGATCACAACAACGAAAGAGGCTCTATGGACCACATGGCAAGAAGCAAAGGCGACGCTGGTTTCTCGCTGCTTGAATTGTTGATAGCAATGTCGCTCACGATTGGAATGCTCGGAATAGCGGCGACTGCCTTAACCACCGGTTATCGTATCCGGGAACGCGAGGAATCTGTCACTGACGCTGTTGCCGACGCGCAGCGTGCTCTCAACATCATGTCTCGCGAAATCGCAAATTCCGGCTTCAATCTAAGTACGAATGGCATTGTGGCGGGTGACTCAGGCTCAACCAGCATCCGCATCCGATCGAACCTCAACAAGTACGACATGAGTGTTGACGAGACCAACCGAAACAACGTGATGGATCCGGGTGAAGATCTCAAATACTTCATCAACATCGCCAACAACACCGATTACCTGGTGAGGCATGACGAATTCGCTACCGGTAGAAAGACTACTGTGCTGGCAAATCGCATGGATAGTCTTCGTGTTCATTACTTCGCACAGAAGGTAACCTACACCACCGTCGACTGTGACATAAGTTCCCCATCAGCAGGCGAAGTCAGTCCAGATGCGGCACGGTACGTGGTTATCGCTCTGTGCGTTCGTATCGCTGCCGCCGGTGTTCCCAACACAGCCGGTTATCAACCAGCTTCCAACGTACTGTTGGTGTCCGACGTGACATTGAGAAACTCGGATCTCATCCACTACTAGCTCGCGGTGCGAGTGCTTCTGTCTGAGGTACGGTGAAAATGAATCAGAAACCCCTTAAGAAAGAAAACGATCGATGGTCGAATGAACGCGGCGCGGCATTGATTACGGCGCTATTAGTGTCAATGCTTCTGTTAATTGTTGGCGGCGCGCTCATCCTAACCACAAACATAGCGCAAGGACTAGCGATCGATTCAACGGCAGAGCTACAAGCCTATTACGCAGCGGAAGCCGGCGTGAACGCTACGCTCAACATCCTCCGAGGAAACGTGGATTCCACTCCCGAGGGCACGAAAGCAACGTTTCGCAACGTAGCCGATAATTCCACGCTGACTAATTGGCTGACCTACGACGCAACGGTGCACGGAACCAGCGTCGTGGGAGTCAACTCTTCTCCCGAGATGGGATTCACAGTTGAAGTCACCGATCCTGATGGAACCGATCCGGCGAAACAACCCAAAAGACTGCTTATTCATGCTACGGGCTACGGACCAAAGGGTTCTAAGAAGCAGATGGAAGTGATGGTGACGCGATTCATCTTTGACTTCAGTCCCCAAGCTATGATCATGATGATCAGTGACGATGACCACGCGACTCCACAGCCTGGCTTCGCCATCGGTGAGAGTGAAGCTAAACAGTATTCAGGTTACGACCAGGCCGATCCCACAAAGTCACTCCCCGTTTTCGGTGTTACGCATGACAATGACCTGGTCCTGGCAACGAATACAGTCAGCTCGTCGAAACCCGAAACGGTGAGCGGGGTTGACAAGGTAACGGAGTTTACTAATGGCGACCTGCCTTATTTCCTGCAAAGCGCTGACAATGCGAGATCATTCCTCAACGTTCTGCAAGAAAGGGCGCAAACAACCGAGCGGTATTTCGCCGGAAATACGACTGACATGGGTACTGTCGACAATCCGAAGTTTACGTTCATTGATGGCGACGCCACGTTGTCGGAAGGCGCCGGACTGCTCGTCGTGACCGGCAAGCTCGTCTCTGATGGTAACGTGGGCTTCAAAGGGATCGTTCTCGTTCTCGGAGGCGGGGACTTCGAAAGAAGTGGTACCGGTAACAGCGACTTGTTAGGCGCAATTGTGGTTGCGAAATTTGCTCGCACGTGGGCCTCAGGCGAGACCGGACCGCACCCATTCCTGGCACCAACTTTCAGTGTAAGCGGCGGCGGCACGGGCTTAACCGCGTATGACTCCACCGCCGTCGATAAAGCGCTCTCCTCAGCTGGAATTAGATCACTGGGTGTTCGGGAGTACTAGTTTAGTTTTCAGACGAGTTAGATCCTGCCCTTTCCTAAATAAGGTGTTTTGTTCTAACGCGACACCCCCGTTAAGTGCGCTGCTACGCGCTCAGACAATAACGGGATGAAAAGCCCAGTCGTGCGAAAAAGTTCAGCGGGTTTCTCCATCTTCGAACTGCTTATCGTCGTACTGATGGTCACGGTGATCACCGGGTACGCAATCCTCCGTTTTCGCAGCAGGCAGGTGGCTATTGCGCGAGTCAACGCGGCACAGGAGTTTGGAGCCTACCTCGAACAGGCGCGACTAGATTCAAATCGCCGTCAAACAAACAAAGTCGATCAGATGGCGTGTGTGACTGTCGTTGATAACAAGACCTACAGTTACATGATTGATGCGAATTCCGACGGACGACTTGATCCGCCTCAACAGGTAACGATAACCACGACGAACAACCTCAGGATCAAGGGACCTTTTCCGAAAACATTCCGCTACGACGGGTGGGGGAGGACGGTCGATCTGAATAACAACACAATCGAACCGCCGCTCGTAGTGTTCGCCAATGCAAAAGGCACCAGCACCGTACTTCTGTCAGCGGGTGGCAAGCCAGTCGTTGTACATGGCCCACAACCGGGAATTGGTGTTCAGCGGTAAAAGCTGAGTCTCTATGTTATTGTCATCTGGTAAGATGAGTTGTCCGGCGGCAGCCAGCGACATCTTGATGACAGATGACCGACATTTTACTCGTTGAAGACAAAGAGAGTCTGCGTCGCGTACTCCGTCTGACGCTCGAGAATGCGGGTTACAGTGTCACAGAGGCCGAAGACGCCCGGGCGGCCCTCAATCAAATCTCTTCCACTCGACATCGTTTAGTCCTTACCGACCTACGCATGCCGCATGGGTCTGGCCTCGACGTCTTGCGTGCAGCGCGCGCCGCTGATAACGACCTGCCGGTGATCGTCATGACGGCCTTCGGCTCAATTGATGAAGCTGTGCGCGCGATGAAAGACGGAGCCCACGACTTCTTACAAAAACCTGTCGATTCAAATCACTTGCTGTTGCTGGTCGAACGAGCGCTCGAGCAGGCCAGGCTGCGAACTGAAAACGTCCTTCTCCGAGAAGAGTGGGCGCGCCGGTACGGCTTCCCCAGGATCATTGGAGAATCTGAAGTCATAAAGCGCGCGGTTGCTGAGACGCAGCGTGTTGCCCAAACCGACGCAACGGTTTTGCTGCTCGGCGAGTCAGGTACCGGCAAGGAATTGTTCGCTCGTGCAGTTCACCACTTGTCTAATCGACGCGATAAACCGTTCGTCGCGATCAATTGCGCTGCAATTCCAGAGACGTTAATAGAGAACGAGTTGTTTGGTCATGAACGAGGATCCTTCACCGGTGCGAGTGACCGTAGGCAGGGTAAGTTTGAACTGGCATCAGAGGGAACTGTTTTCCTCGACGAGATTGGCGAGCTTCCGGTGGCGGTGCAAAGCAAATTGCTACGCGCGATCGAAGAGAAAGTCATCGACCGAATTGGCGGACGAACGCCAATCACGGTTGATCTACGTATCGTGGCGGCTACCAACAAAGATTTAAAAGCCGCTGTCGAGAACGGGACCTTTCGAGGAGATCTGTTCTTCAGGCTCGCGGTATTTCCCGTCGAGATACCTCCCTTGCGACAGCGTGACGACGACGTGCTGCTGCTTGCACGTCACTTTGCAGGTCAGATTGGAAAAGAGTTACGAGGACGCGAGGCGAAACTAAGTGATGCGGCTGTCGAGGCGATTCGCGGATACCCCTGGCCCGGTAATGTTCGGGAACTTGAAAACGCAATTGAGCGCGCCTGCATTCTCTCCGACACGCTGGATCTCGAACCGAAGGACTTAGGTATTGGAGTCAGGAGTGAAGAGCAAAGGGAAACGCTCGAACAACTCGATCTATCAGGAACACTATCAGACGTTGCTCATCGTGCACTACGATTCGCTGAACGTCGGAAGATTCAGTCAGTGCTCGAAGCAAACTTCGGGAACAAAAGCAAAACTGCTGAAGACCTCGGCGTGAGTTATAAAACACTTCTGACAAAGCTGAAAGAATACGATCTCTGATTGATGAAGGATTCGTCCGATCCGCAACACGATAAAGGCCCTGACGAGAGCAACCGGGATAACTCGGACGGCGGGACCACCACCGAACCCTCAAGCCAAAATCACGACGAACCAGGAATTGATATTACCGCCGATCCCGGTGTAATCGCCGGCGAGACCATCGGGCAGGTCGGCGCAAGCACTGGCGAGTATCCGAGTGAGTCTCCTGCAACACGTGTCGACACCAGCGGTAGATCCGCTTTTTTTGTCGGCGCCGGCATCCTGATCAGCCGTATTGTGGGGCTAATCAGACAGCGAATCTTCGCTCACTACTTTGGCAGTTCGGGCGTCGGCGATGCGTTTACTGCGGCGTTTCGCATCCCCAACTTTCTCCAGAATGTTTTCGGCGAAGGCGCTCTATCAGCGTCATTCATTCCTGTCTACGCGAAGCTGCTGGCCCAGGGCGACGAAAAGGAAGCACGGCGCGTCGCAAATGCAATCTTCGGACTGCTGGCGCTCGTCACGGCAATCATCGTTTTGATCGGAGTTCTCGGCGCTCCACTGATCGTTACCTTAATTGCCGCCGGGTTTCGTGACGAACGGCGCCAACTCACAATTCAACTCGTTCGCATCTTCTTTCCCGGCGCTGCGCTGCTTGTTCTTTCTGCCTGGTGTCTTGGCGTTCTAAACAGCCACCACAAGTTCTTCATTTCTTACACGGCTCCAGTGGCCTGGAATCTTTCGATCATTGCTGCGCTCATTTTCTTCGGCAGACGAATGGAGCTCGCGCCGCTTGCTCAAGCGGTGGCCTGGGCATCGGTGATTGGCAGCGCGCTTCAGTTTGGCGTGCAGTTACCGACGGTTCTCCGTTTGATTAAGCACTTTAGACCACAGATCGATGTTGCGAGTGAGCACGTCCGGCAAGTGATCCGGAACTTCTTTCCTGTGTTTATGAGTCGCGGCGTGGTCCAGATCAGCGCCTTTGTCGATGAATTCCTGGCGACGTTTCTGGGCCAAGGCGCGGTAGTAGCACTTACCTATGCGCAGAGCTTGTACACGCTGCCTGTCAGTCTATTTGGCATGTCTGTCTCAGCGGCTGAACTTCCGGCGATGTCGAAAGCGATTGGCAGTGAACAGGTGATTGCTGCCACTTTGCGAAAGCGACTGAACAGAGGACTCCACCGCATCGCCTTCTTCATCGTTCCATCATCCATGGCCTTTCTAGCCCTCGGCGATGTCATCGCAGCGGTGCTCTATCAAACCGGTAAATTCACACGCGCGGATTCGCTGTTCGTTTGGGCCATCCTTGCAGGTTCGTCGATCGGCCTGCTGGCGTCGACGTTGGGCCGACTCTATTCCTCAACTTATTACGCGCTACGCGACACACGCACGCCTCTTCGCTTTGCAATCGTGCGCGTGGTGCTCACAAGCGTCCTGGGCTATCTCTGCTCGATTCCAGTTCCCGCCTGGCTGGGGATCGAGTCCCGTTGGGGCGCAGCTGGGCTGACAGCTTCGGCTGGAATTGCCGGTTGGGTGGAATTCCTTTTACTGAGACGTGGTCTGAACCGCCGCATCGGTCTAACAGGACTTGAGGCAAGTTTCGTTGCCAAGCTCTGGGGGGCTGCGTTTGTCGGCACTGCGGTCGGCTGGGGACTCAAAATCCTGCTGGGCACAAGGCATCCACTTCCCGTGGCGATCGTGGTGCTGGGAGGCTACGGACTCACTTATTTCGGAGTTACTTTCATGCTGGGAATAGAGGATTCGAAAAGCGTCATCCTCCGGGGGCTGCGGCTGCTTCGAATTGTCCGGTGATGTCGTTTATACGAATTTCCTTAGGAAAAACGCGCATTTACTCCCCGCAAAAAAATTTCTGGTTTTTTCTGGAAGGCTGGGGCCATTAGATATTTAACATAGGTATCCTGGAAAAACGGACGGTTGGTGCAGTGGCAGGCAAGGCGGGGCAGGCGGTTTGGGCCGCCTTTTTTTGTGCCTCCGCCAGCCTTCGAAGTTCCCTTGAAAGCACCTGACTGGTGTCCGCCATCCAACGGACCTTATCGCTAACGCCCACCGATTTCGCTATCATCCTAACGTGCAGCCTGTCCTTTCAGTCAGCCAGATGCGAGAGGTCGACCGCCTCACGGTTACGACTTACCACACGCCATCGCTTCTACTCATGGAAGCGGCCGCAAACGCGTGTTTGCAGGCAATCGAAAAACACTTCAACGGCGAACTGAGGGGCAAGAAAGCGCTTGTTCTATGTGGAAAGGGCAACAACGGCGGCGACGGCGCCGCCCTTGCCCGGGCACTCAGCCGCTCGGGCGTCCATTGCGATGTGATTTTGTGCGGCAAGCTTGAAGACACGAGCGGAGATGCGCAAACAAACTTCGAAGCTACGAGCCGCCTGGCGAGCTTTGAAGCCGGCTCAGCTTCCCTTCCCGCTCCGCTTACCTTCGTCGCATGCGCAGGCGTCGCCGATTGGGAAGAAATCGCTCCACAACGAAAGACCTATGATCTAATTGTCGACGCGCTGTTCGGCACCGGCCTCATTCGACCACTCGAAGGCCTGCCGATGAAAGTTGTCGAACACCTCGCGCTGCTGAGGCGCGCACGTAACCGCGCCGCCGGGGCGCGACCATTGATCCTGTCTGTCGACATTCCGTCGGGACTCGATGCTGATTCGGCTAACCCGATTGGCTCGGCGGTCGAGGCTGATCTAACCGTCACTTTCACGGCGCCGAAACCAGCGAACATCCTTCCACCTGCTGCACACGCGGGTGGTGAACTAATCGTTGCCGACATTGGTTCGCCACGATCATTAATCGAGTCTTTAAAACCCGATCTGTTTGTGATTGAAGCCGAGGACGTGCGCCAGTGGCTGATTAGTACAAACTACAAACCTGAGTCACATAAGAACACGCACGGACACGTACTCGTTGTCGCCGGATCGAGAGGCTATACCGGCGCTGCATCGCTGTGTGGTAACGCGGCGATGCGTTCCGGCGCGGGACTCGTCACGATTGCAACTCCAAGCTCGGTTCAAGATATTGTCGCATCACACGTGATGCCAGAAGTGATGACGATTCCTCTGGCGGAGACTGATCGAGGAGCGGTTAGCGACGAGTCGATCGAACATCTCTTAAAACAAGCCGAGAAATCATCTGTCGTTGCTATTGGCCCAGGCCTGACTTCAGCGGATGAGCGGACGCGCCGTTTTGTTCGAGCGGTTGTCGAACGCCGATCGAAGCCAACGATCATTGATGCTGATGGTTTGAATTGCCTATCTCCCTGGCCCTCAGCCTTACAAGGGTCGAACGAAACGCCGCTGGTTCTGACACCTCATCCAGGCGAGATGCGACGACTCCTGGGTAAAGACTCATTGGCGAAGGATCACGTGAGCGTTGCGAGAGACTTTGCCGTTGCTAACAAGTTGATTCTGGTTCTAAAGGGTTCGCGAAGCCTGGTTGCCTCACCTGACGGACGGGTCTTCATTACACCGACCGGAAACGCAGGACTAGGCACTGCCGGTTCAGGCGATACGTTGACTGGCCTCATCGCCGGTTTTCTCGCACAGGCTTACGCAACCTTGAACGCGTCAGCGGATCCGCTCATCACTACGCTGGCAGCGCTCTATATTGGTGGACTGGCCGGCGATCTGGCAGCGCAAGCTTTAGGGATGCGAACGATGGTCGCCTCCGATATCCGTGATCACATTGGCGCGGCAATTCGACTGCTTGATCCGCAGGGCGAACAACCTCGGCGGGGCGTGTAGGGAATGAAGCAAGCTTTGACTACAGAATTGTCGCCCGTCACCTTTATTAGCGAGTCGCCGGAACAAACTTTCAACTTCGGGTTTCATATCGGTGAGAAGTTGAACGGTGGCGAGATTCTGCTGTTGAGTGGACCGCTAGGTGCAGGCAAAACGCTTCTGGTCAAGGGGATATGTGCGGCACTTGGAATCGAAGAGGAAGACGTGACGAGCCCGTCGTTCACGTTGGTTAATCCTTACGACGGACGTCTACGCTTATATCACATCGATTTGTACCGCCTCGACGAAGGAGCGACGGCCGCTCATGCAGTGGATCTTGACGAACTACTCGCGGAAGAGGATAGCGTTATCGCAATAGAATGGGCTGAACGGATGGGTGATTATCCGTTGCCGCCAACCACGTGGCATATCGACGTCAGTGGCGATGGCGACGATCCGCGCAAGATCGAAGTCGCAGCCGTGTTACCATAAACAATATTGAGGGAGAACAAATATGCCATATCCGGAAATCATGATTAAACCGATGAGAGAAGATTTAACTCGTCTCGGATTCGAAGAACTTAGAACAGTTGCGGATGTTGACGCGACCATTCCTAACAGCAAAGGCACGTTAATGGTCGTGGTGAATTCGATCTGCGGTTGCGCTGCGGGCAAGGCACGACCGGGAATTGCGTTGGCGCTCGGGAATGAAGCAAAGCCTGACAAGATGGCGACAGTGTTTGCGGGTGCTGACATTGAAGCAACAGAACGAGCGCGCAGCTATTTCACAGGCTACGGCCCGTCGTCGCCGTCAATAGCGTTGATGAAGGATGGCGAGTTGGTCTACATGTTGGAGCGATTCCAGATCGAAGGCCGCGACGCTAACGCGATCGGTGAAGAACTGAAGCGCGCGTTCAACGAACACTGCGCCTAAGCCAAAGGGGAAGAGGGCAAGAGGGAAAGAGGGTAAGACCCTTTTCCCCTTTTTCCCTCTTCCCCTTTTTCCCTTTACGCCTTACGTCGCCACGATCTTCACAATCTCCGAATGAAGCAAGACAACGTCGGGAGATTGCTGCAACGCCAGGAAGTAGTTCTTTTGAAACTGTGTTCCTTCTTCGGCCGGACTCAACAGCGAGCGGGCACGTGAAATGAGGGCTCGCGCATCCTCTTCAGTCGCTGGCGTTTCTGCTCCGATGGTGTCGAGTGCTTCATCGATCTGCACAATCAACTCCGACAGCCTGTGAAGCCAATCAAACCAGGGATCTTTCAAAACGAGTTGCAGGAATTCGTAACTGTTGGCGATCCTTCCTCTCGCTCTTTCATAACCTCTGCGTTCCAAATCCAACAACAGCTTATGCAGTCGCAATAAACCCTGACGCAACTGCTTCAATTGATTAGTGGTACTTTCAGAGATTTGGTTTTCAGTAGCCATAACTTTTCTGCCTACGCTTCACCTTCCAACTCACGAATCCAGTCGTCAACGTCAACCACTTTGCGATGAAAGACGGTCGCGGGTGCTTTCAGATTGTACATTCTGATTCGTTGGTTAAGTTCAGCAACAGTCTCACGAAATTCTCGCACAGCCCGCAGCCATCGTGCGCCTCCAGGTATTTCATGGCGATAGAGATCTCGGGCGCGCCGCAACGTTGCCTGTGCTCGTTGCACACTCGCATCAATCTCTTTTCGCTCTTCTACCCACGCAGGCGCAAAGCCGGCGTTGCGAAGCAGCCGGTGCGCCGTTCGCACGTCAGGGTCTTCAAATGGATTTTCCCTTAAATCAACCGGCTCGCCTTTGCCCGATAAATCGTCAAATTCGCCACGCTCCATCGATTCTCTGATCAACTTATCCACGAGCGATTCAAATTTGTCCATCGTGCGACCTCCAACTATTACTGAACGCTCAGTCGCTGCGGGCTGTTCCCATCGCTATGCTATGATCCGCGCGATGCCCAGCGCCATCTCCCTCAATACTCCAATTGAGGATCTTCACCGGTTCAAGATTGCGCGCTTAGGTCCAAACCTGTCGCGTAAACTCGCTGCCGCGGTCGCTTCTCACTCGTATCGCGATAAGTCGGCTGAAGCAACGGTCGAAGATCTCCTCACGTATCTGCCGATGCGGTACGAAGATCGCTCGCACCTTACAACAATCAAAGATCTCGAACATGGCCTGGATGCCTCTCTCGAACTTCAGTCACGTCTTGCCGGCGGCTACGAAGTGCGAAACAAACGATCGTTTGGCAGATCGCGACTTTTTATCTTCGAAGTATCGGCGGTTGAT
>Ga0065705_10001988_pt1 | contig 14242 bp, 14 predicted proteins | sample SwibulcommuniRL2_FD_59092 | JGI IMG/M metagenome (GOLD analysis project Ga0065705, IMG submission 59092) | Bulk soil microbial communities from switchgrass field near Rose Lake, East Lansing, Michigan, USA - RL2 Bulk Soil v2 (version 2) | ecosystem: Environmental > Terrestrial > Soil >...
ACGCGTGATACACCGACGCATTCGCCTGGGCACCAGAATGCGGCTGCACGTTAGCGAACTTCGCCCCGAACAAGTCCTTCAGACGCTCAATAGCCAACGTCTCAATCACGTCGACTTCCTCACAGCCACCGTAGTAACGGCGGCCCGGGTAGCCTTCAGCGTACTTGTTAGTCAGTACCGAACCCTGAGCCTGCATTACTGCCTGCGCCGTGTGGTTCTCCGAAGCGATCATTTCCAAACCACGCTGCTGACGAGCCAACTCGGCATCGATACGCTGCGCAATCTCAGGATCCAAGGTCCCAAGGTCCTCGGTCAGCGATGTCGCTGCAAGAGAGGTAGCTAGAGTCATGACTCATTCCTAAATGTATGAATTGCCGACAACTGATATATCAATCTGCTTCTCACTGTATGATGGAAGTCACAGCCCGGTCAATGAGTTAGTCGAAATTACTTTGACAGGTAATATTCGGACAGAATAAAGCAAAGGCAGCGGACAGGTAATGACCACGACAGCACAGCTCGTTAGCAGTAGTGAATCTCTGGCAGAACGCGCATACCTCGTCCTTCGAGATCGTCTGATCATGATGGACATCACCCCTGGAGAACCCATCAACGAGGGGCAACTAGTTGATGAACTTGGCATCGGACGCACGCCACTTCGCGAGGCGCTCAAGCGTCTAGAGGTAGATCACCTAGTGCAGTCCTACCCACGACGAGGCACCTTTGCGACCCGAGTGGACATCACCGAATTAGCTGCCATCACCGAAGTCCGCAAGGCGTTAGAACCGCTCGCTGCGCAGAAAGCCGCAAATCTTCGCGGCGGAATCGTTCGCGACGAAATGCAAACAACAGTTGATGCCGTGGGATCACTGGGTTCACACACCGCGCGCCGACAACTCATGGAAAACGATCTGGAAGTCCACCGGCTCATCTATCGCGCGGCCGGCAACCACCATCTAGAAGAAACACTGATCCGTCTGGATAATCTGGCTACGCGAATCTGGTGCATGGCACTTGATCGCTTGCCGACAGTAGAAGAACATATTTCTGAACACGCGAGCCTGCTTCAGGTAATCCTGGACGGGGATCCGCACGCTGCCAAAGAGTTAGCACTAGAGCACATCGTGCATTTTGAAGAGTCGGTGCGCGCGGTTCTCTAAAGAACGAATCCTTAATTCCCCTAAGCGACCCACCCCTATGAGGTGGGTCTCTTGCTATTTATGACCATCCGTCTCATTGCACACAACGAGACGCGCTTACCCCGACTCCGAAGCCACGCCGACCAAGTGGACCTTAGCCTTTATTACCCAAGAGCTTGACTGTGACCGATGCCACTGCCATGATTCATTGCAACAGCGTTGCATTTAACGCAACCATCACTCCGGAACTAGACCACACAAGCCTCGCTGGCACTACCTGTGTTCCACGGGCCTAGGAGATCTCAATGCATTCAGTATTCATCGACGAAATTGATGCCCAAACGTACGCCGAGCACGTGGCCCGAGCCGGATCGACGATTATCATCCCTGCGGGAGCCACGGAACAACACGGTCCCCATATGCCACTAGGCGTCGACGCGATGCTTTCGCGGTCTATCGCCCGCGCAGTCGCCGAGAAGACCGGCGCACTTGTAGCACCGGCACTGAGCTACGGATACAAATCTCAGCCGCGTTCCGGTGGTGGAAACCATCGCATTGGAACCACTAGTCTGGGCGGAAATTCGCTTAGCCAAATGGTTGATGATGTAGTCGCTTCGTTCATCACCCAGGGCTTCGAGAACGTTGTCATCCTTAACGGCCACTTCGAAAACTACCAATTCATCTACGAGGGCCTAGACAATGCAGTCGCTCGAAGCAGGGCCTCCGGTTCTTCAGCTCGCGCAGTTCTTCTTTCCTACTGGGACTTCGTGGATGAACACACCCTTTCCAAGGTCTTCCCCGACGGGTTCCTCGGATGGGATATAGAGCACGGCGGAATTCTCGAGACTTCGCTCATGCTGTTACTGCATCCAACATTGGTCAATATGGACCGAGTCATCGACCATCCACCAGCACAAATAACCACCTACGATGTCTTTCCCGAAGATCCCTCGCGTACCCCACCCAGTGGCTGCCTCTCATCTGCTAAGGGTGCCACCGCCGAACGTGGTGAATTGCTTTTCACGACGGTCACCAGGCAGGTGGCCGATGCACTTAAGAGCGAATTATTGCTTGGCAATATCACCTTGGAGGTGAACTAACATGTCATTGGACAAAGCAACTCCCCAAGGCGCCGATAACGTCAAGTCCCGGGAGGAACCGGTTGAGCTTCCACGTTTCATGGGACGGCATATTCCTCCGATAGATCGTTTACTGATACGGGTTATTCCGCCGGTACTCATCGTTGCCGTCATGATCTGGGTACTCGGTAACCCAGAGGCTGCATCCACCGCAATATCGAAGATGCGCACTTTTGTGACCGGCAAATTTACCTGGCTCTTTGTCCTCTACTCGGTATTTACAGTAGGCGTGTGCGTCTGGTTATCCATGAGTCGAGTAGGCAAGATCCGCCTTGGCGGACCCAAAGCAAAACCCCAGCACAGCAAATTCGCCTGGTATTCAATGCTCTTCGCCTGCGGTCAGGGCATTGGGCTGATCTTCTGGTCGGTAGCCGAACCAATCATGTTGCGCGATGAAAACCCGGTAATCCCGGCGGGAGCCAACGGTGGTGGAGAAGAAGGTGCCATCGTATGGACCTACTTCCACTGGGGCCTGACCGCTTGGGCGATGTACTGTGCGGTGGCCGTATGTTTGGCGTACTCACACCACAACCTGGGTAAAACCCTGACTTTCCGCGAGGCCACGGTTGATATCCTTCCGCGGTGGTCCCGCCGCGGGGCCGGTGTTGTGGTCGAGCTTCTGGCGATTATCGCCACGGTACTTGGCTTGGCAACATCCTTCGGCTTTGCGGCCATGCAATTCTCTTCGGGCATCTCTTCCTTTACCGGGGTGGGAGCAAGCCCAATGATGTGGTTCATGGTGATCTTGATCTTCGCCGGCATCACCTCAATCTCAGCCATCGTTGGAATCAATAAAGGCATGGCGAGAATTAGCGGGCTGAACTCAATTTTGAGTATTGTTTTGCTCGCTGCAGTGTTGATCTTCGGGCCGTCGCTGTACATTATCTCGAATATGTCGCAGACCTTTGGAAGCTTCTTCACGAACTTTGCAAGCATGAGTTTGTGGACCGATTCGGGTCTGGCAGCGACCACCATAGATAGTTGGCAAGATAGCTGGAATGGCTGGTGGACGGTATTTATCTGGTGCTGGGTTATCGCTTTCTCACCTTTCGTCGCCGGCTTCATCGCCCGAATTTCGCGAGGCCGCACTATTCGCGAATTCGTCTTGGGCGTCACGATCATCCCTTCGTTGATCGTCATGGTCTGGGTAGCCATCATCGGCTCGGCAGCCATCTACTACGACGACCAATCCAACCGCTCAATAAGTGATGCGGTAGCCGCGGACACGTCCTCCGGATTATTTGTCATGCTCGATTCGGTGCCGGTGATCGGCACTATCTTGCTAGTGATCGCCACGATCCTGGTTGCCACCTACTACGTCACTTCGCTGGACTCCGGCATTTATGCGCTCAGCGAGTTCGTCTCAGCACCAGGTAAATCCGGTCCAGTCTTCCGCGTAGTCCTGGTACTTTCCGTGGCGACGGTGACCACCGTGTTGCTGACCATGGGAGGAACTGCGGTAGTCGATACCGTGCAAACCGGTACGATCATCGGCGCGTTCCCGTTCTCCTTCGTGATCATCTTGATGATCATCAACTTGATTCGGCGGCTGCTTAAACGCGACAAGGCGATCAGGCAGCTAGAGAAGGACATTAACAATCCAGATCCATCTCTGGTCTTTGTGCCGGATCCCGATGGCGAGGGCGCAATCCGCAGGACGGATCAGCATCCCGATGCACAGTCCTAGCACTTCGACACCCAAATAGCTGAAGGCCGTGGCGCTTGAAAATCGAGCTCCACGGCCTTTGCCGGCTTAGTTCGCTTCGAACTCGCAACAATATTTCACTAAATCAATATCACCGCTTGACAGTGAGCTGAGACACACATAATCTATTTGCAACGGCGTTGCAGTCAGCGCAACACGTACATTCTTCTCCGGCGATTCCCATGAATCCTCGCAATCCTTCTGATTGGGCCGGCTTCCCTTGACACTTCATTTACTCCAAGGAGCCAACACCATGACCGCTTCAAACATCGCCACTAACGTTTCCGAACTGGCACGCCTGAAGACCCTGCACAACGGCGTGAAGCAGCAGCTCACCTTCTCGGATGCAGAGTTCGAGCGACGCTTGGCCGGCTTGCGTCAGATCATGGCAGCAAAGTCCCTGGACGCTGTCATCCTGACCAGCTACCACGGCATCAAGTACTACTCGGATTTCCTGTACACCACCTTCGGCCGTAACTACGCACTGGTGGTCACCCAGTCCAACACCACCACCGTCACCGCGAACATCGATGCAGGCATGCCCTGGCGCACCAGCTACGGCGAGAACATCGTGTACACCGACTGGAAGCGTGACAACTTCTTTCTACGGACTGCAGGAAGCCCTGAAGCGCGACGGAGTGAAGGCCTCGCGCATCGGCGTGGAAGATGATTTCCTGCCAGGGCTGACCCGTCAGCAGATCCAGGCAACCTTTGACGGTGCCACCTTGGTTGATGTCTCGCAGGACGCTATGCGCCAGCGCATGATCAAGTCGGCCGAGGAAATTGAGGTCATCAAGCACGGTGCGCGCATCGGTGACCTCGGCGGTGAAGCCATCAAGGCTGCGATCCGCGAAGGTANCTCCGAATATGAGGTCGCACTGATCGGCACCGAAGCCATGGTGCACGAGATCGCCAAGACNTTCCCGCACCGCGAAGTACGCGATACNTGGGTCTGGTTCCAGTCAGGCATCAACACCGATGGCGCGCACAACTGGGCCACCACCCGCAAGCTTGAGCGCGGCGACATCCTCTCACTGAACTGCTTCCCAATGACCAGCGGCTACTACACCGCTTTGGAGCGTACCTTGTTCCTCGGTGAACCAGATGCCCGCAGCCTGGAGCTGTGGAACGTCAACGTTGAGGTTCACAAGCGTGGCCTTGAACTGATCAAGCCAGGTGCGGTCTGCAAGGACATCGCAGCAGAGCTGAACGAAATCTTCATCTCACACAACCTGCTGCCAAACCGTACTTTCGGCTACGGTCACTCCTTCGGTGTACTTTCGCACTACTACGGCCGCGAAGCCGGACTGGAACTGCGCGAAGACATCGACACCGTGCTGGAGCCAGGCATGGTCGTTTCCATGGAACCAATGATCACCGTCGCAGACGGCGAGCCAGGTGCCGGCGGTTACCGTGAGCACGACATCTTGGTCATCGGTGAAGACGGTGGAGTTGAGAACATCACCATGTTCGGTTTCGGACCGGAAAACAACATCATCGACGCTTAACCGCGTGCGGTAGCCGTGGGGTGGGTCTGAAGTGGTTGACCCACCCCACGTGCATTCTTTTAGTAGTCTCGCAGCAAGCACGGGCGCTGCCCCAAAGTCCTTACACCCCAGACGTTTGGACACTCCGTATTCCTTCAGCGGCAACGTAGCCAAAAGCCCGAGCCGCTTCCCATACCGAGGCGATTTCTGATGACCCAGCCCAATGAATTGACATCATCGACAACACCGGCGGCCCTGAATAAAAGCGCATCAGCAGCCGACACCATAGATCCTCAAATCCGGCGCAAGGTCGTCGCGGCCAGCTTCATCGGAAACTTTGTGGAATGGTTCGACTACGCGGCCTACGGGTATCTGGCAGTAACCATTGCAGCAGTGTTCTTCCCCGAGTCGGCCCCTCAAACAGCGCTGCTACTGACTTTTGGTTTGTTCGCTATTTCCTTCTTAGTCCGCCCATTGGGTGGATTCGTCTGGGGCCACATCGGTGACCGAATTGGACGACGCGAAGCACTAAGCTGGTCAATCCTGCTGATGTCTGGCGCGACCTTCGCAATCGCACTGTTGCCTGGATATCTCACCATAGGTGTTGCGGCTCCCCTGCTCTTGCTTGCGTTGCGACTAATCCAAGGATTCTCTGCCTCTGGTGAATATGCCGGAGCTTCCGCTTTCCTCGTAGAATATGCTCCAGCCAACCGCCGCGGACTATACGCAGCAGTGGTACCCGCGAGCACGGCGGCAGGGTTGCTCCTAGGATCGCTCATGGCTGCCTTGCTTACCGGACTTTTGGATCCGGAACAAATGCAGAGCTGGGGTTGGCGTATCCCATTCTTGCTGGCAGCACCTATGGGTCTGATTGGCCGTTACATACGAACCAAGCTAGAAGATTCGCCGGTATTCCTAGAACTTACTGAGGATGAGAGCGTCTCAAAGACCCCAGTTTCTTCGCTTTTCCGTAACCATTGGAAACAGCTTCTCCTAGCAGCTGGCGCCGTTCTTCTCAACGCGGTTGGGTTCTACGTCATTCTCAGCTACATGCCCACCTACCTTTCCCAAGAGCTGGGTCTGGCTAGCTCACTGGCATATCTCGCCACGACAGTAGCGTTGGCAACATATATCGGATTCATCTTTATCACCGGGATGTTGTCTGACCGTTTTGGTAGACGTCGTGTACTCATGACTGCATCGGTTCTTTTCATTCTGTTTACGGTTCCGGCCTTTATGTTGTCTCGAAACGGGAAACTTCGCAATGATCCTGCTCGTGCAAGTTCTACTGGGAGCGATGCTGACGCTCAATGACGGAACCTTGCCAAGCTTCCTCGCAGAGATGTTCCCAACCCGTGTCCGTTACTCGGGATTCGCAGTCTCTTTCAATCTATCCAATGCATTGTTTGGTGGCACCGCTCCATTTGTCGCAACTTTGCTCATCGCTACGTCCGGTAGTGTGCTCGCGCCGGGCTGGTATTTGATGGGCGCAGCCGTCGTGTCGCTCGTTGCGGTTGCGCTCTCCGTCGAAACCAGCAAGAAGCCACTGACATAGAAATTCTTGCGACTAGGATAAACATGAACGCCACCAGTCAGTAAAGAGGGAAATAATGACTGCATCACAAGACACCGAAGACGACACGCCACGCGTGGAACAAGAGCGAACCGCCGATAGTCGAGGCGCTTCGGTCATCGTTAATGTCATCGATGTGTTGCGATGCTTCACCGTCGAGCGGCAACTAGTAGGTGTCACCGAAATCGCGACTGAAGTGGGATTACACAAATCCAGTGTGTCGCGGATTCTTGCCACCTTGGTGCAAGAACGGGTGGTGGAGCGTGATGAGCCGACACGCAAGTTCCGACTTGGGCTCGGCCTGATCGCTATTGCCGGACCGCTTCTAGCCAATCTGAATGTGCGACAGGCGGCTTACCCACCGCTGAAATATTTGGCCGAGAAAACCCAAGAGACCGCGGTACTCAACATTTGGGACGGTAACGAATCCGTGTCGGTGGAACAGATCCCTTCTCCCCGCCCGGTCAAACACACCTCTGCGATGGGAAGTCGGTATGACACCGGGTTAAGCGCCACAGTCCAATTATTCTTAGCCTACGAATCCCCCGAGCGCACGCGCGAGCTAATCGCGTCCGGAAATATTCAACTGCCCGAGCAACTCGGAGCTGGGCAATTCCTCGAACGGATCAGTGTGGCTCGTAATCAGGGCTACGCGGTGAACTACGGCGAAACTTCTACCGAAGAGGTAGGCGTCGCTGCTCCGGTCTTTGATCATCGCGGAGATCTGGTGGCCTGTGTGCTTATCGCCGCTCCGTTCTATCGAATTACTCCTAAGATTCTTGAGGATCTCATCGAGTCGTGTGTTAGAACCGCACAGAAAATTTCCTTGCGCATGGGCTACGCACATCAACCTGCCTAGCGCCTGCCAAACCAGGAGAACAGAAATGCTTGAGAAACGTGATGCACACGGTTTCACATACCGCTTACATGAGGGTAGCCAGATGGTGATGCACCACCATTTTGGTGGACAGACCGGGATGCCAGTTGCAATTCAAACGTGGGTCATCCCGCCCGGTGGTTTTGAAGGTTCGCACCACCACGGCGAAGATGCACAGTTGGTCGAGTTTTATCAGGTTCTGGAAGGTACTGGGCGGATGCACGTTGGCGCGCAGACCTATGAGCTAGGTCCGGGAGATTCGGTGCTCGCTGGCCCCCAAGACGTACATGAGCTGACAAATACCGGCAGCACAGACCTGCGGGTCCTGGTGGTGTGGGGCCCGCCGGGCGAAACCGACTTATCGCCCTACGGGTCCCACCAGATTTCCCAGCAACTGCGTGCCGAACTACCCGAATAATTACTGGGCAGGAATTCGCCTGTGCAATTCGTTCACGATGGCCTCATGCAGGCTCTTGAGCTCCTCGTTACTAAGCGTTGAGGGATCTAATAGGTCCCTTGATTGCTCACCTTCTTGTTCAGATCCCGAGTTCTGGCCGGCGTCGGAGGAGCAACGAAGCTTCTCACCTGCGGCGGTCAGTAAGCATGAAGATCCGTCGGCGTTCAGCTGGACACGATAATTTACGTTCTGCTTCTGACCGATACTCGCATGCCACACGCCTTCGCCACCCGGAACGATCTCCATAACGCTCATACCGGTGGCCCAATCGCTGAGCGATGAATAGTCGGCTTTGATCTTGTCTGCGGTCGCCGCATTTGATTGCCGGGGAGTTTTCAGCGTGTGCAGTGTGACGTTCGCGTTGCTTCCGGCGCTGACTTGTGAGCTGTCCAGGACCGCCACCTGATCGATGGTGCGTGAAGAAGCACGAGAGGTAAAGGGCGAGAAGAAACCGAAGTGCTGCTCCCCATAGCTCAGGCTGAAGTTTGAGTGACTACCCAAATTTGTGTCATCTTCATCCTTGGGCTCATCGGTAATACCTGTGGACTTCAGAATTTTGGTGGTCCACCAATTTCCGTTCAGCGTCTCCAATGACTTGTTCACGCGCCGCGACTGCGAAATTGAGATGGCAGGACCAGGTAGTTCCCCGGTAGCCACATCCTTCTTGTATTCCAAGGCATTAGTTTTTCCGTCATAGATCACCACTCCTGCAGGGACATCATAAGGAGCTAACCAATTGGTGAGCTTGGTGACCGGAACGACGATTTGCGGGCTTCCCTCTTCGCAGTATGCCCAGACATCGTCTTTTTTGGCGATGAGCCCGCTGTCGATCGAAGCAATCGCCCGCGTCAGGCTATTGCCGAAGAAACCGTCTATCCGTTTATTGGCTTCGGGATTAAAATCGCAGCGTTCGCCCTTAGCCTGCCCGGTGAGTGCCAGCTTCTGCACGATGGCAGTCTCATATCCGGGGCGGAAAATCCCGCGGCGTTCGACAAGTGTCGAGTAGCTGTTGTCCCCTGCCAGATAGGTGGTTCCGCTAATATCGCCTACGGTGCCGGAGCTATTGGACGAAGCTTGGCGTTCAGCAACTAGATAAGGTGCACGCAGTCCAGTCTGCGGAAGCAGCTCTTCTTCGGGCGAAACTTCTTTCACCGAATCGCGTAAGGCGACCTGCGAAGACCAATTCGCGGCGAACGCTACCGGAATGGCCAGCAGCGCAATGACCACCCCCAGCTTCAGAAGCCACTTTTTCGTCCCAAGGCCAATCAGGATTAGCAAAATGCCGACCGCGCCTAGGCCTAGTTTCAGTCCACCGCCGAAGATGATCCCGGTAAACAGCCTCGCCCTGGTCAGCGGGTCCAATAGTGGTAGGGCCAAGATGGCCAGGACAATAATGCCGAAGAGCAGCGACAGTGCGCGTTTCACTGTAAATATTCCTTACGACTGGACAAAAGAAGTTTCTCAGCAATAATTCCACAAGTCACACCGCAATCGGTAATGCGCTAACTCATTAATAAAGATAATTCCGCCCGCAACTAAACGTTGCGGGCGGCTGCATTTAGAGCTCGGCCAAGTCCACGGACTGATCGGTGAGCCGCTCTTGATCAATGCTCTGACCAAGCAACCCACGCAGGGTGTCGTTCACATCCCAAATATTCACGTTCATCGCCGCAGTAATTTTGCTTTCGCTCAACCAGAAAACAATGAACTCCCCTGTCTCGGTGTCCCCGCGAACCACGCTGATATCCTCGGGTGCTGAATAGCCAACGTATTCCATGCCCAGATCAAATTGATCGGTGAAGAAATACGGTGCCCAATCATAATTTTGGTCTCGCCCCAGAAGGGTTGCGGCGGCAAGTTTGCCCTGCCGGATCGCGTTATCCAAGTGTTCTACCCGAAGCTGGCGACGCAGGGAGGTATTGAATGCTTCGGCAATATCCCCGATGGCTAAGATCTTTGGATCAGAACTGCGCAATGAAGCATCAACTACTACCCCACGCTCCGTTTTAAGTCCTGCTTCTTGGGCTAGCTCGATATTCGGTACTGCTCCAATGGCCAGCAGCACCACATCGGCGCGACTGGTTCCGGCGCTACTGACCACTTCCAGATGGCCATCGGTTTCTTGGATCGCATCAACCCGAGTAGAAGTGCGCACATCTACCCCGTTGCGTTGATGCAATTCGAGCAGGTGATGTCCGAACCGGTCGCCAAAAACCTTGGCCAGTGGAACCTCGTCTGGGGAATATACGGTGACTCGGGCGCCACGCGAACGTGCGCTGGCGGCTACTTCCATACCAATCCAACCCGAACCGATTACCGCTAGTTGGGTATCTTCGCTCAAGGTTTCGCGTAGTGCCTGGGCTTGTTCCACGGTGCGCAGCAGGTGGACACCTGGCAGATCATGGCCTTTTAAAGGCTTTTTTCCACCAAGATTTGGCCGGGCTCCGGTGGCCAAAACCAGTTGGTCATAGTCGACGGTGCTTCCATCGCTCAGGCTTACCTGCTGGTTCTCGCGGTCAATTTTTTCGGCACGTACCCCGAGGTGTAATTGCACGTTGTGCTCTTGGTACCACTGCGCCGGTTTGACGGTAAAGTCCTCGAGCTTGTCGTTGCCTTGCAAGTACCCCTTAGACAGCGGCGGTCTTTCATAAGGAAGTTCTTGTTCCTGGCCGATCAGCGTAATCGTTCCCGTGTGTCCTTGCTCGCGCAGTTCATTCACGGTCGTAGCGGCGGCAAGGCCCCCGCCAACGATGACAATTGAATCTTGTCCCATCGAACACCCCTTTAGTTTCTGCCGCTATCGATAGCACCGACGGCGGCAGTGATTAATGACTGCTACTTCGATCCTCACACGCGGTCAGGCCACTGGCAATATCCCTCGTCATCTTCGCGTGTTTGCTCTGCGCTCAGAAGAACTTGTCAGTAGCGTAAAAAATGGTCTGCAAAACCGTGGTGGCAGAGACCCAATGGCCGGTACAGTGCTAAGTACCCACAGCTTCGGCAACGGTTTTTTGCGGTAGTTCCTCGGAGCTGGAAGATGACCCGATCTCGAAGGAGTCGACCATGTTCACCCCAGAGGTTCCTTTTCTCCGTTCTGGTGCCACCGCTATCCCCGGCCGTTACGTGCTGGTCTTTGATTCGCCCGAGCACCTCGATTCACCGTCTATGGGAATCCGTACGTTGACCGAAGACGTGCCGCAGATCCTTGAATCCCAAGGTTATGGTGTCACCGAATACTTCCCGCGTCTTGGTATCGCAGTGGTGAGCAGCGAAAATGATCAGCTTAATGAATTTCAGGCGCGTTGCGCCAGTGTGCGGATGCCAGCGCGGGTGGTTCCGGAGATGGTTTACTATGCGTTGACTGAACAGCCTGCAGCACCGTTGCCAACGACTTATGAAGACACCGACAAGTTCACTTGGGGCTTGCAGGCAGTACGCGCGGCGGATTCCAAATACACCGGCGCCGGGATCAAGGTTGCCGTGTTGGATACCGGCTTCGATTTGGCTCACCCAGATTTTGTCGAACGCACGGTGGTCTCTAAGTCTTTTGTTGACGGCGAGGATGCTCAGGATGGGCATGGCCACGGTACCCACTGCATCGGTACTTCTTGCGGCCCGCGGACCGTGGCAGAGGGACGCGGTTATGGTGTGGCCTCCGGTGCAGACATCTACGCGGGCAAGGTGCTCGGGTCCAATGGGTCCGGTTCCGACGCGACCATCTTGGCAGGAATCGATTGGGCTCTGGAAAACGAATGCCAGGTCATTTCCATGTCTCTTGGCGCCGATGTGCAGCAAGTTCACCCTCCCTATGTGACCGCCGGACGCCGCGCATTGGAACTTGGTTCACTGATTATCGCGGCAGCTGGAAATAATGCCCAACGCTCCCAGGGCAATCCGGGATTTGTCGGCGCCCCGGCAAACAGTCCGTATATTATGGCTGTCGGCGCCTTGGACAACACCCTGAACATCGCCGATTTCTCGGCTCGCACCCTCCCCGGACGTGGCGGCCAGGTCGACACTGCCGGTCCTGGCGTGAACATCTACTCATCGTGGCCGGGAGCCGAACGCTACAACACCATCAGTGGCACTTCGATGGCTACTCCCCATGTGGCCGGCATTGCTGCACTGCTTGCCGAAGCTACCGGGTTCCGCGCCCACGAGCTCTGGGCCGAACTAGTTCAGGAAGGCCGTCGCTTGGAGTTATTCTCCGTGGATGTGGGCTCCGGGCTCACCCAAGCACCGCCACCAGCAGCGGACACAGGAGCCTAGCCATGAATCAGGCCTCACCGGATTCGGTTTCGCATACCTACATCGTGACAGTCACTGCGACCTATACCGCACAGATGGAGCAGGTGGTCAGCTCCCTTGAATCTTCAGGCCTGCGTGTGAATAAAGTACTCAATACCCTGGGCCAGGTGATTGGACACGGTAATGAACAGTTGCGCGGCCAGCTCGAACAAATTGAAGGAGTGCAGTCGGTAGATGAGGATAAAGTTTATCGTCTACCTTCTCCCAAAGATCCCCTGCAGTAGGCGTTGATCTGAGCTTTACCAGCATGACGCGCACAGGTGGTGCGCGTCTCTGTGTTGCGCGTCAGAGCAATACAAGGCCACCTTGCATCAGCTTAAAAGTACTGGACGCGGACCCGGATCGGTGCTGAACTAGGAGCTATGAGACAGTACAACATTGGCTATTTTGTCGGTTCGCTAGCCACGAAATCCATCAACCGTACGTTGTCCAAGGCCCTGATCAAATTGGCCCCGGAAAACCTGAGCTTCACCGAGATCCCGATCAAGGATCTACCGCTGTACAGCTACGACTATGACGAAGATTTCCCTGCCGTAGGCAAAGAACTCAAAAGCGCCATCGAAGCTTCAGACGGGCTGCTGTTCATTTCCCCAGAATACAATCGCTCCATTCCAGGTGCGTTGAAAAATGCCATCGATTGGGCGTCACGTCCATGGGGTACAAATTCGTTCGCCGGTAAGCCCAGCGGACTTGTTGGAGCCTCCATGGGAGCCATCGGCACCGCCGTCATGCAGTCATCAATGCGTAGCGTGCTCAGCTTCCTGGATGCGCCCCAGCTGAACTCCCCCGAGGTTTATCTCGCGTTCAATCAGGAAGATTTCGATGCCGAAGGAAATGTACTCAATCATTCCACGTCCGAATTCCTGAAGCACTACATGGGTGAGTATGCAGGTTTTGTCGCCCGAGTGCTCGATGCCACCGCCGAGGGACATATCGGCGACCACAGCCCGCAACACGGCTGATTTGGGCTCATCTGCCGCTAGACGGTCCCGAACCTGATTAGGTTCGGGACTCAGTCTTGCTCCCTTCGGGTGTGCACAGGATCGCGCAACCGTTGAGAAGTCAGGTGCGAGAGGGCAGACAGCTCTATATATCGAATTTTCAGCGGAACATGGGGCAGCTGATCAATCAGTAATGTGCTGCTCAGACTTTCAGGTCGTGGGGAGATTCATTGCGGTGACTGATAGAAACTGTCCAATAGACCGTCGATCGGTGTATCGGCATCAGCTGGATCCTCGAGAGCGCGTTAGTCCGACAAATTCTCCGCCCACATGCTGGGGTGCTCAACCGGTGAGCAGAACGCGTGCATTGCGAGAAAGGCGGGCCCAGCAAACTTGGAGAACCGGCAGTCGTATTTTAATGCGAAAATCCCGGTATTACTCGTGGAAGTAATACCGGGATTTTAATCTGTGGAGGTAAGGGTGTCTAGCTTCAAAACATATTTGACTCATGAGTTGCGACATCCTTGACACTTGATCATGTCGAGAAACCACGTCATCGTCCACCAAATCCGAGATGCTGGACTCAGCGTCACCGAAGCCGCCAACCGGTACAAAA
>Ga0065705_10104493_pt1 | contig 14241 bp, 7 predicted proteins | sample SwibulcommuniRL2_FD_59092 | JGI IMG/M metagenome (GOLD analysis project Ga0065705, IMG submission 59092) | Bulk soil microbial communities from switchgrass field near Rose Lake, East Lansing, Michigan, USA - RL2 Bulk Soil v2 (version 2) | ecosystem: Environmental > Terrestrial > Soil >...
CGCCGCAGACTGACAAGCAGCGGCGGGTTGAACAACGATTAGGCGAGCTGGCTGACAAGGCGGCTGGCAAGCTGGGCATCGGCCGGCGTCAGTTCCTGGCCGGTTCGGGGGGCATGGCAGCGGCTCTCTTGGCGATGAACGACGTGTATGGAAAGTTCTTTGACGTTGCCGAGGAAGAGTTGCTCGAACCGGCTGCTGGAGCCGCGGCTGCCCCGCCCAAGGATTTGTTTGTCTTCGACGATCAACTGCACATGGTCCGCGGCAGCCGGCCGTCGCCGGCCGGGCTGCGAGCGATCGCTCAGGGTCCGACGTCGGCGCCGAGCATCAAATCGAACCCCTTCAACGCGCGCGGACAAAAGGACGAACTGGGCGAGGTATGGAGCAACTGGAACCCGGCGCTCGTCGGGCTGCCGATCGATTCCGGCTACGCCCACATCACGCAGTTCATCAAGGATGTGTATTTGGACAGTCAGGTTACGATTGGCCTGTTGTCCAACGTGACCGCCTCGATGGTGCAGGTCGAAGGCGAGCCGTCCAGGCCGCCGAAAAACGCCGAGGAGGCCCAGCGGGGCGAAATTCTCACCGCCGCCCAGACCGCCGCCGCCCGCAACTTCGTCAACGAGATTTCCGGCTCGACGCGGATGCTCTGCCACGGCCTCTTATACCTCGGCAAGGGCAATCTGAAATTTATCCAGGAGCAGATCGACCAGAATGAGCCGGATTCGTGGAAGGGCTACAACATTTCGAACTCCGCCAAAGTGGATGACGATCCGGCCAGCCTGATGCGGCAGTGGCGGCACGACGATCCCGACGTGGCGTATCCGACTTTCGAGCTGATCCAGAAGAACTACGAGAAGCTGAAGGACAAACGGCCCGGCTTCAACAACATCTGCGTGCACAAAGGCCTGGCGCCTGGCCCGCCCGATCCGAAGCGCGGCCATCCCGACGACCTTCCCAAGGCGGCCCGCGACTGGCCCAAGCTCAACTTCATCTCCTATCACGCCTGCATCCAGCCGAACTTCTTCCTGGCCGATGCACTGGAAGAGGTCAAAGCGGAGAAGCTACGCGGCGGAGTGCCGAATATCAGTTGGACCACCGAATACGCCCAACTCGTCGCCGATCTGCCGAATTGCATCGCCGAGATCGGCACGACGTGGGCCTCGTCAGTGGTGACGTTTCCGACGATCGCGGCCCACATCCTCGGGCAGCTTTTGAAATTCATGGGCGAGGACCGGATCGTGTTCGGCTCGGATTCGGTCTGGTATGGCTCCCCGCAATGGCAGATCGAGGCGCTCTGGCGGTTTCAGATTCCGGCCGCCATGCGCGAGAAGTATGGCTATCCGGAGCTTACCGAAATGGCCAAGCGGAAGATCCTGGGGCTGAATTCAGCCCGGCTGTATGGAATCAAGTCGGTAGAGACGGGCGGGTATAAGGCCGTGCCCAAGGACTACGAGTCGCGGATGACGGAGAAGCTCAAGACTGTCCTGGAAGTTGGGCAGTTGCGGGCCGACAACCTGTCGCGCATGCGGGAAACTTACACCGCGCTCGCGATTGAGCCGGAACATGTCCGCTACGGGTGGGTGCGGGCGCGGTCCTAACGAGACTATCCTGCGACCGCGGACCAAACCAAGAAGCCGAGACCCGCGACGAGGGCCAAGGCAAAGCCCCAGGCCAGGAGCTGATTGCCAAGCACGCGGCGATCGACGCCGTCCGGAGCGGCGGCGACACACAATGCGCCGATCGTCGAAAGGGGCGACATATCGACCACGTTTCCGCCGATCAGCACCGCCAGTGCCAGCGCCAATGGGTCGCTGCCCGGCTGCGAGGCGGCCAGGGTTTTGACCATCGGCAGAAATGCCGGCAGAACCACGCCGGTCGTGCTGCTGTAAATCGACACCAGGCCCGTCACCAGGGCCAGCACGCCGCTGGCCGTGCGCGGCGTGGAAACCTGGTCTATCAGCCCGGCGAACCGCTTCGTGCCACCGGTCTGATCCAAAAGCGCACTGAGCACGCTGACTCCGCAGACCATGACGATCACGCTCCAAGGCACTTTGGCAAAGGCCGCGCGCTCGTCGGCCAGGCGCAATAGCGACACGACCACTGCTCCCGTGAAGCATGCCGCGCCAACGTGGACCCGTTCCACCACGACCGCGAAAATCACCGCTGCGAGGATGACGAGTGTGATCCAGTGGCGCAATGTGAACGCTTCCAGCGCTGGCTGCGACTGTGCGTTGGCTGGCGCAGCATCCTTTGCCACGACCTCAGCGGGCGTCCGCCGGCGAAAAAAGCCGCCAGCCGCCGAAGAGCAGATAGCCGGCGCATGCTGCCGCGGCGTTTGCGGCCGCGTTGGCGGCATAGACTTGCCACTCGTGACCTCCCAAGTTCATCTCGACCAGAATTTTGTCGGCAACGACGCCAGCCGCGGTTAGCGGCGTAAGCGTGCATGCAATGGCACCGTGCCCGACCATGAGGGCCATGACGAGCGGCGGGATTCCCGCCCGCTGGGCGGCGGCCATCGCCGGCGGCGCCAGAATGCCCGCCACGGCAATGTTACCCGGGCCGGCTGTTCCCAGTCCGAGCGCCAGTAGGAAGAACATCATCGGAATCAGCCACGTGTTGCCGCGGCAAAGCTGCTGGGCAGCGGCCGCTACCCGGGCCAGCGTTCCATTCACCTCTGCCTGAGAGAAAAGGAGGCTCACGCCGAGCAAGGTCAGGAATAGCTCGCCAGGAAACGCGGCCCAAAGGGTCTTCAGCGGGGGCGTCGAACTGGGCGGGGCCGAAGACGAGGAGCCGGCCAGCGCCACAAGGGCGCATGCCAGCACGATCGCCACGACGCCGGGGTTGACGCGCGTCGTGCAGCTCACGATGACGACGGCGAGCAGTGCCAGGAGAGACAGCCAGGCGAGGTCCATGAGGTGGGGATCGGGAGTCGGGGATCGGGAGTCGGGGATCGGGAGTCGAGGATCGGGAGTCGGGAGGGCGAGGCTCTTGCCGAGCCGAGGGATCAGGGTTCAGAGGTCGGTGGTCAGAATAGTTGGTGTAGTTCGCGGCGGAGTAGCTTGCCTAGACTGTTGCGCGGGAGTGACTCTACGAAGATCACGCGCCGCGGCCGCTGGTAGTGGATGAGCCGGTCGCTGCACCACGCGCTAAGGCGGGCTTCGTCGAGCGCGGCGTCGCTGCGTACGATCGCCGCGACGACCTGCTCGCCGCGATTTTGATCAGGGATTCCGAGCACCGCGCACTGGCCGACGCCCGGGCACTCGCCGATGACGCGCTCAACCACCTGGGGATAGACGTTGTAGCCGCTGGTGATGATCAGGTCGTGCTTGCGGCCTACAAGAGTCAAAAACCCCTTGTCGTCGAGGGCGCCCAGATCTCCGGTGTCGAACCAGCCGGTGGCGAAAGCCGCCCGGGTGGCCTCGGGCTGTTGCCAGTATTCGCGGAATAAGTTCGGCCCGCGCAGGACGACCGAACCTACCTCTCCTTCGGCGGCGAAGGAGCCATCATCGCGATTCACACGCAGCTCGATTCCGGCCAGCGGGGAACCGACCGATCCCGCCGGCCACGGGCCAGCCAGCGGCAGGCTGGTGATCACGTAAGCCTCGGTCATGCCATAACGGTTGATGACGGGGCGATTGAGAATCTCTTCCAGCTCGGGCAGGACTTCGGGGCGGATCGGCGCCGAGCCGCACGTAAAGAGCCGCACGCATTTCCACGACCGGGCAACCTCACGGAACCGCGGCTCATCAAGCAGGCGATAGTACATCGGCGGGACCGCCATGAAGATCGTTCCCTGGCCGATCGCGTCCAGTGCTTGCCGGAGGTCAAATCCGTCCTCCATGCGCACCGAGCCGCCGGCCAGCCACGTCGCGTGTGTGGCAAATGCCAATCCGTGAATGTGGAAGAGCGGCAACATGTGGACCGTTGCATCGTCCTGTGAAAGCTGCCAGCAGTCGATCAGTGCGCTTAAGCTGCTGGCCACATTGCCGTGCGTGTGCACCACCCCCTTGGGCCATCCGGTCGTCCCCGAGCTATACAGCATCAAGCAGGGATCTTCTGGATTAACGGTGGGCTCACGGAAATGCCCGGCCTTGTTCTCGAGTACCGCCGCGTCAGGAAGGACGATCGGGGCCTGGGGCAACTGGTCAGCGAGTTCCGCCAGCATCACCCGCTGATCCTCGCCTGCGAGGACCACGCGCGGGCGACTGTCGGTCAGGAAGTAGCGCATCTCCTCGCGCGTGAACTGCGGATTGAGCGGCACTGGAACAGCGCCGGCGTACATGGCCCCCAGGTGTCCGACGAGGAACGGCATTTTGGTGGGCGTGAACAGCGCGACGCGGTCACCCCTCTCGACGCCGAATGATTGCAGAACCGCCGCGCACTGGCTTGCGCGGGCATTCAAGTCGCCGTAGGTAAAGGCGCGGCCCTGATAAATGAGCGCCGGCCGCTGCGAGTGCGCCTCCATCGCCGTCCGCAACTCATCGAGGAAATGGACGCCCTTGGTCACTCCGCTTTCCTCCAGATTGGTGCAGCAGCTTTGGCTTCGATGCTATGGGCGTTCATAGCGGCATGTATGACAACCCGCAGGCCCTTTCGATGAGCCAGGCCAGGCCAAAACAGGCCAGAGCAATCGAAATTGCAATGGCCACTTTGCGGCCGTGCTTCCAGCGGGCCAGGAGCAGAGCCAGCGGCAAGAGGGTCAAGGCAATCGCCAATTGGCCCGCCTCGACACCCAGATTAAACGACAGCAGGCAGCGCACGAGGCCGACTTTGGGCAGCCCCATCTCCCGCAGCACGCTGGCGAAGCCGAAGCCGTGCACCAGTCCAAAACAGAACGTCAGCCACCAGCGATGCCCCGTGTCCTTGACCCACAGATTCTCGATCGCCACGTAAATGATCGTCGCCGCAATAGAGACTTCAACGAGCCGCGACGGCAAGCTCACGACTTCCAGCGTGGCCAGGATCAGCGTGATGCTGTGAGCGATCGTGAACGAGGTGACGATCTTCACCACGTCACGGAAATTGCTGACGACGAGCAGAGCAATCAAAAAGCAGATGTGGTCGTAACCGAGGAAGATATGCTCGACGCCCAGCTTGAAGAACCGCCATAGCCGCTCGGCCAGCGATTGGTGCGTCCGCTGCCCGGTCGGGGACGGTGGAACCGGTTCCGGGCCGGGTGACGATGCGTTGGGCGGCGGCGCGGCGGCCTCATTACCGGCGACATACGTGAATTCCGGCTCGAATTGGCTGAACGTCGTCTCGTATTCCTCGCCGCGGCAGGCAAAAACACCGAGGACCGTGTGACGGCTGCTCAACCGGTCAAAGCAGCCAAACTCGAGCGCCACTTGCTGGGGAGTCGTCTCGACCGGCCGCACAAACTCAAAGATCACGAGGCCATTGGCCGTGTGATAGTCGGCAGCGCCGATCGCTTCGCCAACCTCGGGCGGCCAGACGAAGCCGGCAGCTTCTCCCAGGCTTCCTTCTTCGTCCGCGGGGCCCATCTGGAGCCAGATATGCTTTCGGAGAAACTCCTGGATCGCAGGCAGGTGGCGAGTGAGCTCGGCGCGCGAAACCTGCTGGTCGAGGTTGTCGTCGAGCTTCACGATCGCGTGAAGCGTGAAAATGTCGTACGTCAGCCGCGTCTTGACGGACTTCTCGCCGATCTCGACTCGGACGTAGCTCGTATCGGGGTTATGCCCGAGAAGAGCGACGGCACATGCGAGCCAGCAGGCGGGCGCCATGGGACACGCTCAGTTCGCGGGCTCGTAGGTGATCCACATGGGCGAGACCCAGACCAGCTCGCCATCCGACTGCTCGCCGCGCACGTAGTAGTAGCTGGTCTTGCCCGCCGTGGGGCTGGGATCCGTCCAGGTAAGTTCCACCTCGCTCTTGTCAGGCGTCGCCAGCGGAATTTCCACATCGTCCTTGACAAGCGTCACCTTGGCCAGCGGCTCGGTGCCGACAAGCTTGATCCGGAACGTCGGCGGCGCTTTCGTCGTGAATTCGTCCCCGAGCATGTAGTCGGTCTGGCCCGCCTTGCAGCGGAACTCAGCGACAATGTTGTCTGTCGCCGCGTAGGTATGCCGCTGCTTCATCCCCTTGAGGATCGCGGCGCGCGAGTTGTCCTCGGCATAGACCATCGCGTAGCTGATGTGGGTCGAACCGTGGTCGCTGCTCGACTCGAACGAGAACTTATAACCCTTGAGCAGAGCCAGGTTCACGAAACCCTTGGGCTCCCACCCGCCGATGGCGTCGTCGGCAGTCGGCGAACGCGGGGCGCCAGGCCTCTCATAGTTCTGCCGACAACCTTGATAGATCTCGACCATTGGCTCGACCACGGGATCATTGTCGCGCCAATCGGTGCCCATGCTCGTGGCGCTTGTATGGACAGCGCAGACGCCATCGAACAAATGCAGGTACTTGTAGGCAAGCTGCGTATCGGGAGCGTGAATCACGTTGTCGCGGTCGGTAATCGGCAGCCGTGGCAGCGTGCGGATGCCCCGGCGCGTGAAAACGACGTTGCGATGCCCTTCGGGATAGCGGACGCTCCGCTCATAGGTAAACGGCGGCTCAAAGAGGCCCGGCAGATGAAAGGCGTCCGTCGTTTTCTGCGTTAGCCACCAGGGATACTCGCGGTGGCCCCCGTTGTCGTGGTCGCCGCAGCCGAGCCAGTCCATCGCAGCCACGTCGATTGCATAGCGCCACATATCTTCCAGCGGCCCATCATTGCCGCCGTCGCCGCTGATTTCCGTATGACGATGGAATTCGCCGCGCACGATCCGCAACTCCTGGCCGGCGGCGCCCGAACGGAAATTACGAATCCGCTCGATCGCTGCTCGTTCCTTTTGGGTTGCTTCGGTCGGCTGGATGCTTTGATCGGGCACAACTTTGGCCGCGACAAGCGAGGCCGGCTTTACCTCGCCGCTGATCTCCAACCGACTTGCGTACATGTCGTTTTCGAATGGATCCTGGCCGTTCAAGATGCCCAGGGCGTTGGCACCCCGCTGATTGACGTGCCGGTCCTGCCGGTGATCGCTCGAATGAGCCACAAACAGGCCGCCGCCTGGGATGGCGACGGCTGCCGGGTTGTTGTACAGCAGGTTATCGGTGTGCGGAATGAGAATCGGCCCGACCCACGCGTTTCCGTCATAGTACGCGGCGTGGGTCATCCAAACAGAGCCGATCTGAGCCCGGAAATCGTTCTGCCGCGAGCGCGCCAAAAGCCACATCCGGCCGGAGGCATCGCAAACCAGCCGGGCAATGTTGTTGTGGAGATTGTTGCGACGTGCTTCCGCTTCCTGACCTGCCTCGCGAGTTTCGCTGAGGGGCTCAAGGGCGGGAACGCGCTGATTATTCACCCGCCGCCGTGGCTGCGCGCCCGGCAGTGCCCCCACTACGAGTTGCGGCGTCTCCATCCATTGTCCGTTTTGCCAGACTGCCAGGCCGATCTGCCGGTCGCGATACAGGCCAATTCCTTCACGCTGTACCAGGGCGCCCCAATCCTTGCCCCAAGTTGGGCCGCTTTGCTCCCAGGCGACCCACAGCGCGCCCTGACGGTCGTAGGCGATCGCAGGCCGCGCCTCGTAATCGACCGTGTTGGCCACCGGGCGCGCCTGGCCGGGTTTACCGGCCGCATCAAACTCGCGGACCCAGACGTCGTAGTCCCCCTTTTCATAGGTGTCCCAGCCAATCGCGACCTTGCCTCCCCCTGCGGCCGACGTGCAGATTGCCGGGGCCCAGCAGTTGCGCGTCTGAGTGCTGACAATTTGCTCGGGGCCAAAGCCACTTGCCTCTTGTCGGCGGGCGAGAATCTTGAATGAGCCGCTCCGGGCTCCTTGCCACGCGATCCACACCCGGCCAGCCGAATCGGTCGCCGCCACCGGCCAAATGTCATTCTCCTTCGATTCCGAAACTCGGATCGTTTCGCCCAACTTGCCATCCTTCAGCGGACGGGCATAGATATCGAAATTCGCCGTCGGGTTATTGGGAAACGGTTTGTAGTTCTTGTTCTGCGACCAGAAGATCCAGAGCGTGCCGTCGCCCGCGACGGTAAGCGCGCTCTTATAGATGTCGGCTCCTGGCTCGGTGACGGCGATCGGCTCGCCCCCCGCCCCGCCGTTTACATTGCCGCTTTTCACGGCGCGGACAAAAAGCTGATCACCTCCGGGCGGTGTCGCGAGGAATGATAGGTCGTCCGGCGCTGTTTCCCAGTTACGTGATCGCTCGTCGCGGTCGATGCCCGGCGTAAAGCTGGCGTATGCCACATACACGGTCCCATCGGCTGCGGCGGCAGCGCTGGGATAGTCGTCGTCAGTCTTGCGGTCCGCGGTCAGCGGCCGAGCAGCAGCAATCCGCTCGATTTCGGCGGCTCCTTCCAAACGCTCGAGCGCGTTGCCATACGGAATCTCGGAGAGGGCAAATTCGAATTGACCCTGCTCCGTCTTGACGCTGACGACCGACTTCTCATTGACATCGGTCAGTGTCAACAGCACGCCGTTATCGGCCAGATTCGCGCCGGCAGCGGCCTTCGCTTTGGCCTTGGCGCTCGGATTTGCTTTGGCCTGCTGATTGGCCTTGGCTTTGGCCTTTCCCTTTTGGGCGTTGGTCCTGCCAGTCACGGCCGCGGAGCGCGTCGATGCTACCCAGCCCGAGGTGCCATCAGCATGATCGGTCTGCTCAAAGCGCCAGCCGCTAATGAGGGCCACTTTGCCCGGCTTGACCGACACCGTACCGTCCCACACCTGTGGCTGATCGTCCTTCAGACCAAATCGAATTCGCACGCCCACGTCACCTGCCGTTGCAACAGCCACGAAGGCGCTAAGGAAGCTCACGACCGAAAGCGCAACCAGACGCCGGCAGATAGTACGTTTTTTCATGGCAGGTTGGAGGAAAAAGGGAGGGGGCCATCCTGAGAAGTCTTCGGCAAGTTCCGGGATTCTACTCTGCCGGTTGCCATTCACAACCTGCGCGGCGATTTTCTCAAACGCCCATCCGCAGAAGGCGGGATTGCTCCACATCTCGATTGGGGCCAGGGCAAATGCCCACGCGCGGCGATGATGGGCTGCGCGGAGGCCGTGACAACAGAATCGAGCGATGCTAGGCCAGCAACTCGGTGAGCACGCGGCCGTGGACGTTGGTCAGCCGCCGCTGAATGCCGTTGTGATAGTAGGTCAGCCGCGTGTGGTCGATCCCCAACAGGTGCAGAATCGTGGCGTGGAAGTCATGGACGTCCACGGGGTTCTCGGCGGCCTTCCAGCCAATGTCGTCCGAGGTGCCGTAGGCGATGCCGTGTTTAAGGCCCGCGCCCGCAAGCCAGACGCTGAAGGCGTCGGCATTGTGGTCGCGGCCGGCTCCCGCCTGGTCGCCGGCGCTCTCGGCATAGGGCGTGCGGCCGAATTCGGTGTTGAAGATCACGAGCGTATCGTCGAGCAGGCCGCGCTCGCGCAGGTCGCCCAGCAAGGCTGCGACGGGCCGATCGATCTTGGCGGCTTCGCGGCGGTGATTATCCGGAACGCTGCCATGGGCGTCCCAGTGGACTTCGCTGCCGAAGGCCGCGCCACTCCAAAGCTGAACAAAGCGGACGCCGCGCTCGATGAGCCGCCGGGCAAGCAGGCAACCGCGGGCAAAGTCGGCGCACTCCTTCTGCTCGACGCCGTATCGGTCGAGCGTGGCGGCCGACTCGCGCGCCAGGTCGGCTACCTCCGGAATGGCAAGTTGCATGCGGGCTGCCAGCTCATAGCTGCGGAGGCGGCCCTCTAGTGCATCGTCCCCGCCATGCTGTTCGAGGTGCCGGCGGTTGAGTTCCGCCAAGGCCGCAAAGCGAGCGACCTGTGTCGCGCGATCGACGCCCGACGCAGGTGCGAGGTCCCTCACCGGCGGGCCGCTGGTATTGAGGACCACCCCTTGGTGCCTCGCGGGGAGAAAGCCGCTCGTCCAGTTGTTCGCCCCGCCCGTGGGCAGCGAGCGGCTGTCCGGCAGGACGACAAACGTGGGCAGGTTATCGACGTCGCAGCCCAGGCCGTAGGAAATCCAGGTTCCGGCCGCGGGAAAACCAAGCGTGCGGAAGCCGCTGTTGGCTTCGTAGGTTGCTGGCGTGTGGTTTCCCGTGCCGGACCACATCGAGCGGATCACCGTTAGTTCATCGGCCACTTCGGCCAGGTGCGGAAAGAGGTCCGAAACCCACAGGCCGCCTTGGCCCCGCTGCTCGAATTCGAAGTGCGGCCGGTGCAGCAGGCCGACTTTGCCCATGAAGGCAACCGGTTTTTCCTTCCCGGGGACTGGCTGGCCGTGCAGCCGCGCAAGCTCAGGCTTGTAGTCGAACGAATCGACCTGGCTCAAGCCCCCTTGAAGGAAGATTTGGATCGCCCGGCGGGCCTTGGGCGGATGGTGCGGGGGCGGGTCGGCCGCTTCTCCGGGAATGGTTGCGGCCGAGGCATCGCGCGTAAGCAAGGTGGCCAAGGCCATGCCGGATAGCCCGGTAGCGAACTGCCCCAGCACGTCGCGCCGCGACAGCAAATCAATCGACATATAGGAACTCGCTGGCGTTCAATAGGACGAGGCAGAACTGGGCCAGGCCGTTCTGTGCGACAAACTTCTGGCCAAACTCGATCTCTCCGGCGTCCGGCTGGCGGGCAAACGCCAAGGCATAGGCTCGGCGGATTTGAGCGGCCTCGTCGCCATTGGCCTCGCGACCGAGACGCTCGGCGAAGCGCTGGGCCGCGTGCTCCATGAACTTGTTGTTGAGTAGCGACAGGGCTTGCAGCGGCGTGGTCGTCACCGAGCGGCGCGGGGCGGGTACGGATGGGTCGGGGCAATCCAGCAAGTCCAAGAGCGGGCTCGTCCCAGCCCGGACCGCCGTGCGGTAGAGGCTACGGCGGTTGAACTCGCCGCCGATCGCATCGAAGACCGTGTAGTTTTCGTTGTCGCCGGCGCTTTTGACCGTAAAGTCGCGGTAACCAGGCCCGCCCAGACGCGGATCGAGGTCGCCCGAAACCGCGAGCACCGCGTCGCGAAATGTCTCGGCCTCGAGCCGCCGCGGCGACTGCCGCCACAGCAGGCGGTTCTCGGAATCCACGGCAGCAGCCTTTGGATCGCCGTGCGACGCTTGCCGGTAGGTCGCCGAGAGCACAATGAGCCGCTGGATGTGCTTCAGGCTCCATGGCTGGCCTTCGTCAGGCCGGACGAGCTGACCTGTCAGCCAATCGAGCAGCTCGGGATGCGACGGCTGACCTCCCTGGAAGCCGAAATCGCTTGGAGTCCGCACCAGGCCGGCGCCGAAGTGATGGGCCCACAGCCGGTTGACGATGACCCGCGAAGTCAGCGGGTTGTCGCGATGGGCAATCCACTCGGCCAGGGCCTTGCGCCGCTCTGCCTCGGGGGCATCCTGCGCCAGTCCCCAATCGGGCGAAAGGCCGGACACCGCAGCGATCCCACGCGGAGCCACGGTCTCGCCCGGCTGCCGAAAATCGCCCCGGGCTAGAATTCGCCAAGCATCCGGCTGCTTGAGAACGGGGACGTGCGCCGGCCCCCCTTCCATCAAGCGTACCACGCTTTCCAGCCGCGAGCGGTGCGCGGCCAGATCGGGCTTGTGCGCGTCACTCGCGCTTTGCTCTTCCGCGGCGAGTTTCTCGATCTGAGCCTTCAGCTCGGCGACTCGCGCATTCGCGGCTTCCCGGCCCGCAGCCGACAGGCCCTCGCGTTCGGGACCCTGATAGATTCCGCCCAGTGCCGCGGAAATCTGATAGAACTCGCGCTGCGTGATGGGATCGAACTTGTGGTCGTGGCAGCGGCTGCAATTGACGGTCAGGCCGAGAAACGTCTGGCAGACAACGCCGACCAGCCCCTCCAACTCCTCCTCGCGGGCAAAGGCCCGCATGTCAGGCGTGCCGTTGTTGTAGGCTGTCAGATCGTACGGTCCCATGGCGAGAAAGCCGCTGGCCGCGACCGCCAGCGGATCGTCGGGCCGCAGGACATCGCCGGCGATCTGCCAGCGGATGAAGTCGTCGTACGGCAAGTCGGAGTTGAAGGCTTCGACGACGAAGTCGCGGTATTTCCAGGCGCTGGGGCGCAGCTTGTTCCGCTCGAAGCCCTGGGTTTCGCCGTAGCGGACGATGTCGAGCCAGTGCCGCGCCCAGCGCTCGCCGTAATGCGGCGAATCGAGCAGCCGGTCCACGAGCCGCTCGTAAGCCCGCTCGTCGGGGTCGCTGACGAACTGCTCGACCTCGGCGGGCGTCGGCGGAAGACCGACAAGATCGAACGTCATCCGGCGGATCAGCTTGCGGCGATCGGCCGGCTGCGAAGGTTCGAGTTGCTTTTCACCTAGTTTCGCCAAAACGAACGAGTCGATTGGATTTTCAATTTTGGATTTTGGATTTTGGATTGAGGGAACAGGCGGAGAGCGGATTGGCTGGAGCGACCACCAGTTGTAGCCGGCGCGTCGATCGCTGCTGTAAAGGAAGGGGTCGATCGGGTCGGTGCTCCATTTGGCGCCGGCGGCAATCCACTCGCGCAGCAAAGCTTTTTGCTCCGCGGTAAGTTGAGTTCGCCCCTCGGGAGGCATCTCTCCCTTCTCAACGCGCTCGAGGAGGAGGCTGCGGTCCGGATTGCCCGCCTCCAGCGCCGGCCCGCTTTCGCCCCCTTTGAGCGCGGTCTCGCGCCGAGTCAGGTCGAGCCCGCCCTTGCGGCCCGCGCCGCTGTGGCACTCCAGGCAGTGACGAGCGATGAGCACGCTTACGCTTTCGTCCGGCGAGGCGCCTTGCGACTGGAGCGGGACAAGCAACAAAGTTGCCGCCCCCGCGACTGTAAACCAGCGCGGAACTGATAATCGGCCCGTCATTGCCGGCAGATTAGGCACGTTAATTGGCATGGTACCGTTCCGCCCTGCAGTATGGCGGACGGACTGGGCGGCGTTACGCAGGGCGCAATTGCGAATTGTAGCGCGCGAGATACGTCAGTCGCCATTGACGCCGGTGATTATGACCAGCCCTCTCGTCTATTGTTTCTTGGATTTGCCCTTCCCCTTTGCTGCTCCGGCGGCGGGGAGGTCGGTGAAGGGTAACCGGTCGAAGGTCTGGGCGTCGCCGGTCACGCGCGGGTCGGAAGCCTGTTTGAGGCGACTCAATAGCCGCTCGGACATTTCCTGTTTCTGTTTGGCATAGGCGGGGTCGGCAGCGACATTGCTCGTCTGGTCAGGATCCTTGCGCAGATCATACAACTCCTCCGCCGGCCGCTTGCCAAAGGCAAAGTCGTAGTGCCATTTCCACTTTAGGTCGTCGCGATGAGCGATGAGCCACGCTTTGGTTGGGCTGGCATCCATATCGGCAAACCCAACGAATGTGTCGCTCTCCAGGGCATCCGTCCGCGAAGTCTCCGAGCCAATCGCAGGTGGCGAACCCATCGGCCAACGATCGGGGGCGAAATTGCGGACATAGAGAAACTGACTGGTCCGCAGGGCCCGCATCGGATAAGGCAGGTTCCCCTCACGCGCATTGCCAACGTGCCGCTCGCGGCCGGTGATGACCCAGGTCCGCTCTGGATCGACCTGACCGCTCTTGTCGGACTCAAGGATCGGCAATAGGGACCGCCCGTAAAGCTCGGCCGGTGGCTTGACGCCGCCAACCTCCATGAACGTGGGCGCCAGGTCCGGCAGGCGCACAAGATCATCGACGACTCGTCCCCATTTGCCGCCGGGCACGCGAACTGCCAAGGCGACAGCCGTGCCGTGGTCATAGAGGTTGCACTTGCCAGCCGGCACGCCGGGCATGCCGTGATCGCCGCTAAGGACGATCAGCGTTCGGTCGAGTTCGCCCGCCTCTGCCAGACTCTCGAGGAGCACGCCGATATAGGCGTCGAATGCCTGACATTCGCCCAGATAGTCGGCGACGTCCTGCCGCACTTCGGGCACATCGGGCAGGAACTTGGGCAGCTTCCCTTGCAGTGCGTCAGGTTCGATGTTCCATAGCGCCTTGCCGGAGCCCTTGATCCAAACGCGGTGCGTGGTCGTCGGTCCGAACCAATACAGCCAAGGTCGCCCTTCCTTGTGGGCGGCCAGAAAGGCAGCAAAGTTCCCGCGGACCTCATCGAGGATTTTCTCGCGGGCCTGGCCGACACTCGCGCCGCCGGCGATCAGCTTCGTCGCCTCTTCCGAAAAGTTGTTCGGCAGACGGCCGGCCTGCTCGTAGGCGAACTGCTGGCCGCCGATTGGAGCGTCGGCTGGCGTGCCCGGGCTCCAGACTTTGTAGC
>Ga0065705_10003317_pt1 | contig 14223 bp, 11 predicted proteins | sample SwibulcommuniRL2_FD_59092 | JGI IMG/M metagenome (GOLD analysis project Ga0065705, IMG submission 59092) | Bulk soil microbial communities from switchgrass field near Rose Lake, East Lansing, Michigan, USA - RL2 Bulk Soil v2 (version 2) | ecosystem: Environmental > Terrestrial > Soil >...
GACACCCTGCGCCATGTACAGGAAGCCGTAATTGGTGGTCGCGTACTTTGTTCCGTACGTGTCCGTAAGGGTGGACGGGAACAACGAGAAGATTTCTCCCCAGCCAAACAGCACCACGCCAGACATGATGACGAACAGCGCCGGATGCGATCGCGTCAGGAGCCACAGCGTCATCGCTGTCCCCTCCAGAGTGAAGGCGATGACCATCGTATTCTCGCGACCGATCTGATCCGACAACCAGCCGAAGAACGGACGCGTCAGGCCGTTCGTCACCCGGTCGACGGACAGCGCCAGCGGCAACAGCGGTAAACCGAATACGACCGCGTCCGCCATCCCGAAGTCACGCGTGAAGGCCGCCATCTGCGATGTCACCATCAGCCCCGCGGTCGACATCATCGTCATCATCACGAACATCAGCCAGAAGATTGGCGTCCGTAGCATTTCGGTCGGACGGAACTGCCGGGATTCGGGATTCGGGGTTCGGGATTCGATGCGGAATCCGATTTGGGATTTGGGTTTTGGGTTTTGGGATTGGGGATTTGCCGCTCGCAGACCCTGAGCTGCCACCACACCAACGACGACGAAGATCAACCCGTATCTGACGAGGGCCTGCTGGTANCCCGAGTCTTTCAGCAACTCNGCAATGGGAAACGTCGTCAGCAGCGCGCCCATGCCGTAGCCGGCCGCAACGACGCCGGTCGCAAAGCCNCGGCGATCGGGAAACCACTGCACCATGTGCCCGATCACGCCGACATAGACGATCCCAGTGCCGATGCCGCCGAGGAGACCGTAGGTGAAATAGAGACCGGTCAGCGTCGTCGCCCGCGCGGCAAGCACCCAGCTCAATCCCGTCAGGGCGCCGCCGACGGAGAGCAGCGCGCGCGGACCAAAGCGGTCCACGAGCAGTCCCTGACCCGGTGCAAGAAAAGTCTGGATGACGATCAGGATCGAAAAGGTGATCTGAATCTGCGGCAGTGTGACCTGGAGCGTTGTCATCAGCGGCTGCGTAAACAGCGTCCAAACATACTGCGGACTCGAAATCACGATCATGCACACGAGACCAAGCAGCAGCTGAACCCAGCGCGATCGTTGCATCGCACTATCCACGAACCACCAACCACCGACCACTAACCAAGAATCGGCTCCGGAATCGCCGCGCCGTCTTTGCGCGGATCGGATCCGCCGTAGTTCACCTTCGCGCGCGCGTCGTGCAGGACCGCCTGTCCCCCGCCCATCATGTTGGAGAACTCGCCCTGCAGGTCGATCTGATGGCCTCGCCGCTCCAGGTCCTCTCGTACGGCTGACGGGAATCGCGATTCCATCATCAGGTCCGTTCCCGGGAACGTTAGCTTCACGAAGCGTGGCGCCTCGAGCGCCTGCTGGATGTTCAGGCCGTGATCCACGATGTTGGAGACGACTTGCACGTGCGCCTGTGGCTGGTTCCAGCCGCCCATTACGCCGAACCCGATGTTGAGATGATCACGTTTCATGAACGCTGGAATTACCGTCTGGAGCGGACGTTTTCTCGGCGCGAGCGCGTTAGGGTGAGCGCGATCGAAGTTGAACAAACCGCCGCGGTTCTGAAGCACGAATCCGGCACCTTCAGGCACGACCGCCGATCCGAACGTCGCAAAATTGCTTTGAATGAGCGACGCGATATTGCCCTCGCTGTCGACGGCGCACAGGTACGTCGTATCGCTCGCGTGCGCCGGCAGGCGACCTGCATCGACACTCACGTTTGCACGTCGGGGATCGATCAGGCGCGCGCGTTCCCGCGCGTACTCTTTCGAGAGCAGCGCTTCGACGGGAATCCGTGAGAAGCGCGGATCGCCGATGTGCCGCTGCATGTCGGCGTAGGCCAGCTTCTTCGCCTCAATCATGACGTGCAGCGAATCGGCCGTCGCGCGACCGTACTCTGCAAGCGGAAAGCTCTCCAGAATGTTCAGCATCACCAGTGCCGCGATCCCCTGGCTGTTTGGAGGGATTTCGTAGACGTCCCAGCCGCGGTAATTGGTCGTGAGCGGCGTCACCCATTCCGGTTTGTACTCGGCAAGATCGGCAGCAGTGTGCACGCCACCCTGCTCAGCGCTGCACCGCAGAATGCGCTGCGCCACCTCGCCGCGATAGAACGCCTCGCCGGCAGTACGCGCAATGGCTTCCAGGGTCCGAGCGAGATCCGGATTTCGAAACAGCTCGCCGCCGCCGGGCGCCGCTCCGTCAGGCAAATACGTTCGGATGGCGTTCGCATTCGTCCGCAGTAACGGCATGGCGCCAGTCCATTCGAGCGCCGTGATCTCGGACACTGGAAAGCCGTCCTCCGCATGCGCGATCGCCGCCGAGAGCACCACATCGAGCGGCACACGTCCGAATTTGTCGTGCAATGCCATCCAGCCCGACACCGCTCCAGGTACCGTCACGGGGTGAATGCCGTGCTGCGGCATCGACGTGTTGCCTCGCGCAGTCAGGAACTCGATCGTCAGCGCGGCCGGCGACCATCCGCTGGCGTTCAAACCGTGCAGAGTCCCGGTGCGTCCGTCCCGCACGATGGCAAAGAGATCGCCCCCGATACCGTTCATCATCGGAGCGACGACGCCCATCACGGCATTGGCAGCAATCGCCGCGTCGACCGCGTGCCCGCCGCGCGCCAGCACCACCGCACCGGCCTGCGCGGCAAGCGTGCTTTCCGCGGCGACGATGCCGCGCGTCGAGATGGTCATGGAGCGCGTCTGTGAGCGGCCGATTTGAATACGAACGTAGTCGGCGTTGAGGCTCGTCGTAGAGGGCATGAAGCTGCATGTTACACTGCCCCACCTGCACCATCGGCCTTCAGGGCCAAGACATTCATGTCCGTTGCGAAGTCCTCTGTCGACGACAGGCGTCGCACGTCGGCTTGGCTGCTGCTCATCGGCGTTGCGTTCACGGTCGGCGCTGCGGCCACCTATTCGGTGTTGCGAGCGGCGTTCGGTGATCGACCGGCGCACATCAACGTACGGTGGTCGGCCGCAACGACGCCCGACCTCCAGCAACGACTGGAGGAGCAATACCACCTGACGTACGCCCAGCGCACGGAAGGGCGGACGTTCAGCTACGACCTGACCGACCTCTCGCAGAACAACATTCGCGCGATGGTGCTCGACACGAACGTGGAGGACACGCACTACATTCATCGCACGGCGTACCGTATCTGGCGCTTCGCGCCGCGGAGCAAGTACCACGACCGCGGTGAGAAATGGGGACCGTTGCTCGAGGCGACCGTCGTCGCGTTCGGCCTCATCGCCGCAATCGCATTCGTACTCGCCGCTGGCGAAAGAGTTCTGCCGCCGCGAGTGGCGGCGCGCATTCCGCTGCGCAGCTTGTTCATCCGTCCCGGTAATGCCGCGACTTCACTTCTGCGCTCAATCGCAAGCCGCATCCCGGCGGGGTCTGCTGAGCAGGTCGCGGTGCTTCGCATCGTCTTCGGCTTTGGATTGCTTGCGCTCTTCCTCCAACAGCCCGTCGGACCGACATCCGTGCTTCAGAGCGCAAATGCGCTCACCCCTCTTCATCAGTGGCTCCTTGCGCCATTTGCCCGCGCACCCTTCTTGACGCAATGGGTCCTACCCTGGCTGCTCGTTTGGAGCGTGCTGTTCATTGCCGGGGCTGCGAGCCGTTTTTCGTACCTGATGCTCACGTTCGGGGCGCTGGCGTGGGCGACGCTCATGACGACGCGTCTCGGCTACCACATGGTGAGTGCATTGCTCGTCGCGCTGCTCTGCCTCATTCCGTCGCGATGGGGCGATGCGTGGAGCGTTGATGCGTGGTGGAAGCGACGAAACCGGGGGGCACCCCTGAAGGCCAGGAGTCCACAAGAATACGGCTACACGATCTGGATGCCCGGCGTGGTGATTGGAGTCGTCTTCGCGGCCGCGGCGCTGGCGAAGCTCCGCGAGAGCGGCATTGCGTGGGTCCTTAACGGGACGGTCAAGTACCACTTCCTCAGCGATGCGGCGTCGGCGCCCCTCGACTGGGGACTGCGCGTCGGACTGTATCCAAAACTGGCTGTTGCGCTGTCATTCCTCGCAATTCTCATTGAATCGCTGATCGTCTTCGGAGCTTTCGCGCGCAGATATGTCTACCGCGCCGCCGCCGGCCTTGCTGGTGTCGCGCTCCTCGGCGGTTTTGCCTTGTTTCAGGGATTGTTCTGGCCAGCGTGGTGGCTGCTGCTGGTGTCTTTTCTGCCGTGGCATTGGCTGGTGCGACACTCCACACCTGTCCAACCCACGAGTGCCTCCGCCACTCCGCACGTTGCGCGCGTGAGGCTGCAACCGTTGATCGTCATCGTATTCGTCGCTCAGCAACTGCTCGTGTCTGGACTCAGCCTGGAAGCAGGACCAGCCTTGTCGACCTACGGGATGTATTCAAACACCTACGACAGTCCGGAAGCGTACGAATCGCAATCCACCACATCGTACTGGCTCACATCCGCAGACGGACGACAGTGCAATGTGAGCGAAGATGCCGCGCGCGCCGTCGCGTCCGCACGGAGCGGAGCCGTCGACACACCGGCACGCGATGCAGTGCAGCGCTGCTTCGGCACGACCGATGTGAGCCGCGTCGGGGCGGAGCAACGACGCGCCCGAATCGACTGGAAGCGGTGGCGGCCTGCAGGTGAGACTCGTCTTACGCTCTCAGCGTCTTCAGCCTCCAACTCCGGGCAATAGCCCGCTATCTCGAAGCGTTATACAGAAGAAGGTTCGTGTATCGCCGACGGGCCGATCCGACCTCTTCGAGCGACGCTCTGAGTTCCTGCGTCCCGCGTACACGTGCGCCCGCTTCGCGGCGCAGATCGATGAAGTGCGTGAAATGACGTTCAAGCAGGGCGAATACTTCGGCGACCGATGTGCCCGAACGCTCCAGCATCGGAGGACTGAACTCAATCTGCCATGCGATGTGCCGCCGTGCGAGCACCCGTTGGGCGCCAGTCAGGACGCGGGCGTCCCATCCCTGTGTGTCTGACTTGATGAAGCCGACGTCTGACAGATCGATCCCGATTCGATCCACCCAGGTGTCCAGCGTCAGACATGGAACACCCATCCGCTCGTTTTCATTGACGTGCTCCGTACGCGTAACGAGATGATGCGTGCCACTTCTTCGCACGTGCATCGTCATCTCGCCATTGCTGTCTCCAATGGCGACTCGATCCGGGAGCACCAGGCCGCGGACGCCGTTGCTGACGATGTTCTGAACAAGGCAGGCGTAGTTCAGAGGATCCGGCTCGATCGCGTACACCCAGTTGAAGTCGCCAAGCAGGGCGCGCGGAATCGAGGTCGTCCCGACATTCGCGCCAATGTCGATCATGGCGCGGCCCACGGCCAGCTCGCGGGTAGCGAGAATCTCAGCGAGCGGCAAACGACGACGTGCGCCGAGGCGATGTGCAATCCCTTCGGTGTCGTCCGCCTCGAGTGGCACCCACCACGTGAGACCAGCGAGCACGACGCGCTCGGCGGGCGCCGGCGTTTGGTCAGCATTCGCGAGCGCGTCACTATACGAGACGCTGCGCGCCGCGAAGGCAGATTCACGAGTCTCCCGCCCATCGTGATTCGCCGCGAGCATGGCGGCGTGCCGCAACGGGAGGATGTGCTCGAGCACGGCTTCATCCGGCTGCATCGCAAGGGCGCGCTGCCGTCGTACGTCGAGCCGCCGCCGCAGCACGTCGCGCTGCCGTTCCGAGCGCTTGAGGCGCTCGTGGAGAACATCGCGCTGCCGGCGACTCTGTTCGAGTTCGGCGCGGAGCCGTCGGCCGCCGGGCAGATGCCCGACGAAATCACGAACGAGCCGCCCGAGCCAGGCCATCGAAGGCGATAATAGCCTCGCCGTGAATATCGCGCCCGATGGACACATCTCGACCCTCTGGAACCTGACGTTCAACGAGCAGCAACTGCGGTGCGTCGTTTATCGCGGCGTCAACGGAATGGAGCTTCGACTCGAGTCGCCGGCCGGCGTCATCCTCGTGGAGCCGTTCGAGATGGAGCCGCGGGCGCTTGCGAGGACGAGAGCCTTACGAGAGTCACTGAAGCGTCGCGGGTGGGAGGAAATTCCAAATCCCAAATCCCAAAACCCAAATCCCAATAATAGAAGGTACGAGCCACAGAGGCACAGAGACTCAGAGGAAATTTGATTCTCTGTGTCTCTGAGCCTTTGTGGCCCGTGTTTCGGATTTGGAATTTGGGATTTGGGGTTTACCGACGCTCAGCGCGGTGCTCGTTGAGGTGATTATGGACGGCGAGGTAGACCCGAAACGCCGTCATCGTCCAGAGGCCGACGGCGGCAATCTTGTCGTGCTTCGGCCCTACCGAAAGGTTCCACGCGCTGATCCCTGCAACGTCAATCAATCCACCGACCGATACCATGCGCATCGGAGTATGGTCGAGCGGCTTCAGCACCGGATTCTGCTCGCGAACCTTGTAGAACTTGAGCGCATGGTAAGTGGTGATCCAATCGGCTGTTGCGGCGCCACTGGCAGCGATGGTGGGCCAGTACAGACGCCCCCGCTGCTGGTCCTGGGCAGATGCCTTCGACGGAAGGACGATCGCGACAAGCAGAGCTGCCGCAAGAACTCGAAACGGTGGACGGAAAAGCATGCCGCGACTATCGGTCGCAACGTGCTACTTCTTTAGGGGATGCTCGCAACTATTCGTCTCGGATCGGACCTTCTTCTCTCCTCGACACGCCTGAAGGGTGTCCGGGTCGGGGTCGTCTGCAACCACGCCTCGATCGACCGCGGGTTTCGGCACGTGATCGACCGGGTGGCGGTGGCTCAAGGCGTGGAATTGGCGGCCATTTTCGGCCCCCAACACGGGGTTCGGTCCGATGTTCAGGACAACATGGTGGAAACTCCCCACCGCGACGATCCCCGCCGGCGCGTACCCATTTACTCGCTATATAGCGAGACCCGCGAGCCCACCGCGGAGATGCTGCGTGGGATCGACGTCCTCCTGGTAGACCTGCAGGATATCGGAGCCCGGATTTACACCTACATCTACACGATGGCGAACTGCCTGAGGGCTGCCGCCCGTCACGGCGTCCCCGTCGTCGTCTGCGACCGCCCGAATCCAATCGGCGGCACCGCGATAGAGGGCGCCCGTCTGCAACGTGGGTGGGAGTCGTTTGTCGGGCTCTTCCCGATTCCAATGCGCCACGGGATGACGATCGGCGAACTCGCGCAGCTCTTCAATAAAGAATTTGGCATCGGCGCGTCGCTCGAAGTCATTCCGATGGAAGGATGGACGCGAGCCGCGTACGCGGATTCGACCGGCTTGCCGTGGGTGATGCCTTCACCCAACATGCCCACGCTGGATACCGCGATCGTTTACCCCGGCACGGTCCTCTTTGAGGGGACGATGCTTTCCGAGGGACGCGGAACGACCCGTCCCTTTGAACTCGTCGGAGCGCCATGGATTGACGCGGAACGGTTTGCGGGCGAGATGAACGCGCTCGGCCTCGAAGGCGTCTACTTCCGTCCCGCAGGTTTTGAGCCGACCTTCCAGAAGCACGCAAAACAGCCATGCGGCGGCTGCCAGATTCATGTGACGGATCGCGAGGCGTTCAAGCCAGTGAAGACCGGCGCGGCGCTGATAGAGATGTTCCGGCGTTTCGACCCGGCGCGCTTCGAGTGGCGTAAGCCGCCATACGAGTACGAACGCGAGAAGATGCCGATCGACATCCTCGCGGGCTCCGAAATGCTGCGGCAACAAATCGAGCGCGGCGTACCAGCCGAGGAAATTGCCGCGAGCTGGCGCGATGACGAAGAGGAGTTCCGCCGCCTGCGCCAACCGCACCTTCTGTACGAATAGGCGCACCTGAAGGTGCGCCTCTACGGCAGCTCGTAGACGTAGAGGCGGACCTTCAGGTCCGCCTGACGCCGTCTCGTTACACTCCCGTTCCCGAGCGCGTTTTCGCGAGACCCGGCGCCTTCTTCTCCTGCACGACGGGTGGATGGAGGTGGTACATCGTCAGGTGGTCTTTTAGCAGCTCGAACGCGGACTCCGGCGTATCGGCGCGCGTCAGAAGATCGACATCCCGTTCCGCAATGGCACCCCATTCAACCAGCGGCTTCATATTCAGAACCTGATCCCAGTATTCGCTCCCGTAGAGCACGATCTGAATCTGTTTCGCGAGTTTCTCGGTCTGCATCAGGGTGAGAATCTCGAACATCTCGTCGAGCGTGCCGAAGCCTCCCGGAAAAATGACGAGCGCTTTCGCCAGGTACGCAAACCAGAACTTGCGCATGAAGAAGTAGTGGAACTCGAAGTGAAGGCCGTCGGTGATGTATGGATTCGGCCCCTGCTCGTGCGGAAGGCTGATGTTCAAGCCGATCGTCTTGCCGCCCGCATCCGTCGCNCCGCGATTGGCCGCTTCCATGATGCCGGGGCCGCCGCCCGACGTAACGACGAACCGATGGTGTGTCGTCTGGAGCCCGAGAGACCACTCGGTCAGCATGCGCGCGAGAACGCGCGCCTCTTCGTAATATCGCGACCATTCGACCGCGCGGCGGCCGCGCGCGACGATCTCTTCAACGTCCCGGCTGGAACCGACGTTATGTGACCGCATCAGCGACTCGAGCGCGTGTTGCGCCGCCTCGCGGCTGTGGATGCGTGCGGAGCCGAAGAAGACCACGGTGTCCTGGATGTTCTGCAGCTTGAACCGGCGCTGCGGCTCCAGGTACTCGGCGAGGATGCGGATGGGGCGGGCGTCTTCGCTCTTGAGGAAGTTGTGATCCAGGTAGGCCTTCGGCTGCGAACCCATTCCCCGATTATCGGTTCACACGTCGAAAGTGCACAATGAAGCGTGCTCGAGTTCACGACTGACCTCGTAATCGTGGCGCCGCCGACCAAGGTGCTGGATGCGTTCTTCGACACAAAAGCACTGGCTGCGTGGTGGCAGGCCAAGCAGGCCGTCTGTGTACCGCGCCCACTGGGCAGCTATGCCATCGAATGGGAACCAACGGAATGGCGTGACGAAATTCTCGGTCGTCTGGGTGGAGCGCTGCACGCGACGGTCATGGAATTCAAGCCGGGACGCGAATTCTTCCTGGCCGATGCGTACTGGCTGCCGCCGGACGGCGACCCAATCGGACCGATGGCTCTCGAAGTCACGTGTAGCCGCCACACATGGGGGACCCAGTTGCACCTGCGGCAGTCCGGCTACGAAGAAGGGCCTCGATGGCGGAGATACTACGAAGTGATTGCACCCGCCTGGATTCGCGCGCTGGAATCGCTCAAGAAGTTCGTGGAGCGCGGGCGCGTCGACTAACGTGGTTCAAATCCGTTGCAGCTTCAAGAAGTTCGATGGCCCGTGCGCCAGATCCGGTGAAATGCTGACGACGACGATCACCGACGATGTGGCCACGAGGGATCGCGAGATGAGCATCTCGGTAATCCGATCGAGCGCCTGCGCGACATCCGCGCCGAGATCGCCAATCACGGGCACGACGCCCCAGACGAGCGCGAGCTGTCGTGCCACTTCGGCGCTGCCAGTTGCCGCATAAATCGGCGCACGCGGGCGAAGCGCCGACAGCACGCGCGCCGTCTTCCCTTCGCGAGTGACCGCCACTATGGCCGCCGCGTTACTGCGATCGGCTAGTGTCACCGCCGCCTCACAGAGAGCACGCCCGGACCCGGATAGCAATTGTGAGTTGCCCAACGCGACGACAGATGCCGCCGGCATCTGTTCCGCATCCCTGATGATGAGATCGAGCGTCTGCACCGCCTTCACCGGGAACTTCCCCGCAGCGGTTTCGCCCGCCAGCATGATGGCATCGACGCCGTCATCGACCGCATTGGCGGCATCACTCACCTCGGCACGCGTAGGGCGTGGCTCGGTGCGCATCGACTCGAGCACCTGTGTGGCAACGATGACGGGAATGGCACGTGCGCGGGCCTTCCGGGTGGCCTCTTTCTGGACGCGCGGCACGCGTTCGAGCGGCAGCTCCAATCCAAGATCCCCACGTGCGACCATGATGGCGTCGCAAGCCGCAAGAATGTCGTCGATGTGGTCAACCGCTTCAGGCCGTTCGAGCTTGGCCACCAGTGGTGTTCGACCCGCACCCGATCTGTGCAGCAGGTCGCGCGCCTGCTGAAGATCGGCGGCGGTCTGAACGAAACTGAGCGCCACATAATCCACACCGTTGCTGAGGCCGAAGGCGAGATCCTCGGCATCCTTCGCCGTCACCGCGCTGGTCGGAAGCACTGCGCCGGGAACGTTGATCCCCTTGTGTTCCCCAAGTGTGCCGCCATCGATCACTGTGGTGCGGATCTCCTTGCCGGTGACGTCGTCAACCCGCAGCTGAATGTGGCCATCGTCAAGCAGCAGCGTACTGCCCGGCGCGACAGCTCGCGTCAGCTCGTAGGTCGTCGAGATCTGTTTGCGGTCACCCCGCAGATCGCCAACGACGACGCGGAGCGAATCGCCGGACTTGAGAGCGACCGGCGCATGGTCTTTCAGCTCGCCGGTACGAATCTTCGGTCCGGCGAGGTCCTGCATGATTGCGACCTGGCGACCCGCTGCTTCCGCCGCTGCGCGGATGCGCGCGATGGAGGCACCATGCGTCTGCCGCGTGCCATGCGAGAAGTTCAATCGGAATACGTCGACGCCTGCACCGATTAGTGCGCGGATAGCGTCGTCGGTGTCGCTCGAAGGTCCGACGGTCGCCACGATTTTGGTGTGCCGCACCCCGTCAGAGTACGCTGTACGGCCATGACCGTGAAAGCGTGGCTGGAAATGGCAATCCACGATGCGGAGCGCCGCGGCCTGCCAGAACTCAAACCGTTGCTCGAGGCGCTCGCGAAAGCCACTTCCGCGCTGAGGACGGCGGAGTGGAACGCCGACGCCACCGGAGAATTCGCCTCCGATCCGGATCCCGGATCGCCCGCACCCACAAATGGCCGCTGAGCCGCAAACAATCAGCGAATTGTCGCGGGCGCTGAAGGCGCGGCAAACGACGTCCGAGTCGGTTGTCGACGGGTGCCTTCAACGCATCGGAGAGCGCAACCCCACGCTCAACGCGTTCATTACCGTCTTCGAGCATGACGCACGCGAGCAGGCGCGCGCTGCGGATCGTGAAATCGCCGCCGGAAGGTACCGCGGTCCGCTGCACGGCGTTCCCATTTCGTTGAAGGATCTGTTCGATGTACGCGGCGCGGCCACCACGGCTGCTTCGCACGTCCGTCAAGGACACGTCGCCGATCGCGATGCCGCGGCCGTGACCGCGCTGCGACATGCAGGCGCCGTCATCGTCGGCAAGACGAACCTCCACGAGTTCGCGTTTGGAACGACGAATGAGGATTCCGCGTTCGGTCCCGCACGGCACCCGCTCGATCCAAGCCGTTCGCCCGGCGGGTCGTCTGGCGGGTCGGCAGCGGCGGTTGCCGACGGCATGTGCTTCGCCTCGATGGGAACGGATACCGGCGGATCGATTCGCATTCCAGCGGCGGCGTGCGGTGTTGTGGGGTTGAAACCGACCTGCGGCGAGCTGTCGACCGAGGGCGTCGTTCCTCTGAGCCCGACGCTGGATCATATCGGTCCGATCTGCCGATCAGTGGCGGACGCCGCGATCATCTACGGCACACTCCGCGGAGAAAGGCCCGCCGAGAGTCCGTCCGAGTCACCTACGCTGAGGCTCGCGATTCCGCGCCATTACTTCCTGGCCGCGCTTGACCCTCAAGTGGCAGCCGGATTCGAGACAGCATGCGAGCGGCTGCGGGAATCGGGCGCGACGCTTACCGATGTCGTCATCCCGCATGCGGGGGACATCGTCGCCATCTATCTCCACATCGTGCTGCCCGAGGCTGCTGCCTATCATGCGAAGACGCTCGAGCGTCGTCCCGAGGATTACACGAAGAACGTCCGCATCCGCCTCGAAATGGGGCGCTACATCCTCGGCGAAGACTATGCACGGGCGCTCGGTGGACGCGAGTTGATCAAGCGCGAGATCGATGCGGCCCTCGAAGGAGTCGATGGCCTCTTCCTCCCGGCGCTGGCGATTCCGGCGCCGAAGATCGGCGTTCCAACCGTCAGAATCGGAGGAGCCGAAGAACCCGTGCGCAACGTCATGCTTCGGTCCACACAGGCCTTCAACATCTCCGGCCATCCCGCCATCGCGCTGCCATGCGGGACAACCTCGGAGGGGCTGCCCATCGGCGCACAAATCGTCGGTGCGTTTGGGGACACGGCAGGTCTACTGCGCGTCGCCAGCCGCGTCGAGGCCGCACTCGCGGCTCCAGTTGCCGCAACCGAGATCTATCGAGGACCCGGGAGATCTCGTTGAGGCGTGGGCCGATCGGGAAGGTCCGCTGGAGGAATGTCGGGCGGCGGCACCACCGGAATATCTGGAGGCGGTGTATCGATGACGTCCGGCACGCCTTCGCGTCGCGGCGACTCAGGCTCAGACGGCTGCGGATGTTCGAACATGCGGTGAACCGCTGCAACGCGCTTGCCGGCGCTTGCCCGCAGCGAGTCGAAGGGTGCTGAGCCGTTTCTTTCACAACTGGGAGCGGCGCCTCGCTTCGATCACCAAAGATCGGGCTGTCCGGCCGTTTGAGTGGGGACTGGATTGGATCGCCAATGGGTCGCTGCACGGCTGGGTTGATGAGGTGATGCGCGACACGGGCGCCTTCTTCGCCGCGCCCCCGCTCACTGAGTACGAATTCAACGCGAACGCCAGCGAGCTTCGCTTCCCAAGCGCACTGTCGACACCGCATCCAGCGAACAACACCGTCCTCGCCAGATGGTTCCCTGCTACCGGCGAACCCGCCATCGGCGGAAGCGGAGCCCGAGGCCGCGCGGTAGTCGTGCTGCCGCAGTGGAACTCTGACGCCGATGGCCACATCGGCCTCTCGCGGCTGCTTGCCAGATGCGGGGTGTCAGCGCTGCGTCTGTCACTTCCCTACCACGACTCGCGCATGCCTCCCGAGCTGACGCGCGCCGATTACATCGTCAGCGCCAACATCGGGCGGACCGTGCAGGTCTGTCGTCAGGCGGTTCTCGACGCCAGGCGCGCAGTCGGCTGGCTGGCGCTGCAGGGCTACGATCGGATCGGCATTCTGGGAACGAGCCTCGGATCGTGTCTGGCGATGCTAACTTCCGCACACGAGCGACGCATCCGGGCGCAAGCGCTGAACCACGTGTCTCCGTGGTTTGCCGATGTGGTCTGGCGTGGATTGTCGACGCGTCATGTCCGAGAATCGCTCGACGGCAACGTCACACTCGACGAGCTGCGGGAGCTGTGGCGCCCCATCAATCCGTGGTCATACCTCGATCGCGTCGCCAACACGCGAACGCTGCTCGTGTACGCGCGCTACGATCTGACGTTTCCGGTGGACCTGTCGCGCGTGCTCGTCGACGAATTTGCGCGGCGCAGCCTGCCGCACGAGGTTGCGGTTCTGCCGTGCGGTCACTACAGCACCGGCATTGCACCGTTCAGTTACCTGGACGCCTATGTACTGATCAGATTTTTGAGACGGAGTCTTTAGGCGGGTCTAAAGACCCGCCTCTACGAACGTAGAGCGGACCAGGTCCGCCTGCTACCAGCCACTAGCCACCAAGCACCAACTACCAACCACTAACCAGCAGCCGGCAGCACATGCATCTCGCCGAGACCAAGGCGAGTGAGAGACTCCTCGGTCGCGCTCCGATCGCCGACGATGAGGGCAATCGCGCGGCCGGGATCGAGATAGGTCTGGGCGACGCGGGTGACCTGGTCGATGGTGACGGCGTTCACTTTCGGAACGAACTCCTCGAAGTACGAGTCCGCCAGATTGAACAGCGCGAGCTGTGCGACCGAACGGCCGACCTGTTGCGCGGTCTCGAAGTTCCTTGGGTACCCGCGCGTCAGCGACGCTTGCGCGGTCGACAGCTCCTCCGGGGTCGCAGGACGTTGGCCCCGCAGAGCGGAAATCTCCCTGAGTGTGTCGGCAATTGATTCGGCGGTCGCGGTGGTGTGGACGCTCGTCTGCATGGAAAACGGCCCGATGCCGCGGCGCCAGTCGAAGCCGGTCCGAACACCATAGGTGAATGCTTTCTCCTCGCGAAGTTTCATGTTCAGGCGGCTGACAAACTGCCCCCCGAGGATCGCGTTCATCACAAGCAGCGCCGGATAATCCGGCGTGTCGCGACGAGCGGCGAGATGCCCGAGACGAAGTTCGGATTGCGCGGCGCCCTCACGGGGAACGACCGCAAGCAGGGGTG
>Ga0065705_10002080_pt1 | contig 14204 bp, 13 predicted proteins | sample SwibulcommuniRL2_FD_59092 | JGI IMG/M metagenome (GOLD analysis project Ga0065705, IMG submission 59092) | Bulk soil microbial communities from switchgrass field near Rose Lake, East Lansing, Michigan, USA - RL2 Bulk Soil v2 (version 2) | ecosystem: Environmental > Terrestrial > Soil >...
GTCATCAATCGCTGCAGCCGTGATGAGCCGTCTGTGAAAATGTCGAGTGATGACGCATCGTCCTCGTACTTCATGAAGTACTCGGGGCGAAGCGCGCCACAGCGATGCTCGCTGACATAAGGTCCTTCGAAATGGATTCCCAGTATGCGCGCGCCTCCCTGGTTTTTCCCCTGCGATTCGGTTTGCTGGTTTGAATATGACTCTATTGCGGCTCTGGCCTCGCTATAGCTTTGTTCGTCGGTAGGTACAAAGGTAGGAAAGTAACCGGTGACCCCTTCTGCAAGCAAAAACTCCGAGAGCTTCGCCAATCCGGCTGAGTCCGTCGCCTGCACATCGACACCGGTCGAGCCGTGTATGTGAATGTCGATCATTCCAGGGGCTAGAAACTCGCCGCGCACATCTATCGACTCATTTTCACCCAGACCGGTGGGTGACTGCTCGGCGGAGAAGACCATCGCGATGCGTCCATCGCGTATAACCACTCCTCCGGGCCGAACACCGGTTTCTAGAACGACTCTCGCATTCTGGAGAACGAACGGGGCCATAGAACTGAGTCAGCCATCGAGCGCTTTGCGAACCGAGCCGCCGTGCAAATCAAGCAATCGGCGAGCATCGTCTTCGGTTACACCGGACCTCGTCATCAACAGCGCGACTCGCAGATCTTCATCCGCGGCGTCAAAGACTCGCGCAGCTTCTTCCGCGCTGATCCCGGCTTCCTCCGCTAAAATCGCGCGCGCGCGCCGCCGTAACTTTTCATTAGTCGCGCGAAGGTTAGCCATCAAATTGCTGTAGACAAACCCGAGCCTGATCATCGTTGCCGTAGAAAGCATGTTCAGGATGAGCTTTTGTGCGGTTCCTGCTTTCATTCTTGATGACCCGGCAATCGCTTCGGGACCGACAACCGGCGCGATCGAAACGCCGGCCTTGGATGCCATTTGCGAATCGGGATTACAGGTTACCGCGACGGTTGCCGCACCAATCTGCTTAGCGTATTCGACCGCTCCAAGGGTATAAGGAGTGTTGCCGCTTGCCGAAATACCGACCACCACATCACGGTTCGAAACACCAAACGATTCAAGATCACGCTTAGCCTGGTCGGGGTCATCCTCCGCGGCTTCAACCGATCGATGCAGCGCGTCGTGTCCTCCGGCAATGACGCCTCGCACCAGGTCAGGCGAGACACCAAAGGTCGGCGGGCACTCCGAAGCGTCTAACACACCAAGCCGTCCGCTCGTTCCAGTTCCGATGTAGAACAGCCGTCCCTGCGAAGCCAGCCGATCGACGATAACGTCAACCGCCTCCGCGACCTGCTCGAGCACACCCGAGACAGCCTCCGCGACTGTCTTATCCTCCTGGTTGATAAGCGTGACAATTTCGAGAGTTGAGCGGCGATCTATGTCTTTTGTATTTGGATTGGTTTCTTCGGTAACGGCCTTCATCGACTTTGAGCTCGGTCAGAAAATGAGGTAGCGTAAAGGTGAGATGAAATGGCAGCAACCTTTAAAGACGTTTGTATGCCGTTTAGCAGAACTGATGGCACTGCTTTACCGCTTGCCGCCGTCCAGCTGAGCGATGACCGCGACTACGCCGCGCCGTGAGCGCGAGTGACCCCTTTACAGCAACGCATTGATATCGCTCTCAAATACCGATTGCGGTTTAACCCCGACATAGGTTCTGACAATCCGCCCGCTTCGATCGATCACATACGTGGTCGGAATCCCCTGGCTGACGTCATAGCCTTTTAGCGCAGCAGCACTCTTCACCATCCAAATTGTGTAGTTTATGCCTGAGCTCTGCATAAACGGAGCGACGGCAGGCGCGCCACCCGGATTACCACGAGGGGCGATCGGATCGATCGAAACGCCGATGACCTCCAGGCCCTTATCGCGATACTTATTCTGAAGCGCTATGAAGCTTGGGATCTCCACTCTGCACGGCCCGCACCACGTCGCCCAGAAGTCGAGGATCACAACTTTTCCGCGGAATGCTTCGAGGCTGCCCTGAACATCATCCGTAACTCCAGGGGTTGGTGAAATTGCGACCGGTTTTCCGGCGCTCCCGTTGCCGCCAACCATCATCGCGCAACCTGCCACCACCACCGCNCCAATCAACACCAGANCGACAATCAGCGGTGTCCGTTTNCCTCTTTTCACCTTATTTCCTGTTCGTGACATGCTTCCTCGCTCAAGCTTCCTGCCAAATTGTTCTGCGTAGCTTAGCACGAAATGCCATCCGGTGGGAGGCTTTCAAATGCGTTTACGCTCGCGTACCCGTGCGCTACTAGCAAATCCGCGCAGCTTCATCTCCTTCACTCTCAACGGTCGTGAGCCCGAGTGGCGGCGCTCAAGGATTATCCGGCAGACGATCAACGCAAGCAAGCGGTGTATGAATCTCGATTCCCATTTCATAACCGGGTTTACCACTACGCGCGCGGTTGTCTGTGTCCGTTGGCGCATATTAAAGTGAAAGACCAGTAATCTGGAGCAGTAGAACTGTTTGTGAACGACGAAGGATGCTTCCGCGCGGAAGCGGCTGTCAAACGATCTAACCAGACAGAAGTTATCGCCTTCCGCCATCTCGATCCGTAATTCTTCTTTGTTAGGATTTGCCCGTGAACGTTCGAGCAAGAACGACTCGCTGCCTTCATCGGATATGATGGAGATGCGTCTATCCAGCGCCCCAACATTGATATCCCATTTTGTGTCCTCGGCTTCGTAGACTGCGCGCCGCAAGCCTCGCCATCGCAGGCGCGCGATAACGCGGCCGTTTACGGTAAATACATGCTGCACTCGGCTGTGGCCCAAACGTTGGACGATGACTTCGCCCGGGCCCATGAAATCGCGTTCAAAAGTCTCCCCGGCGGCTGCTATTAAGCTGGCTAGTCCTGCTTGCATTGTTCTTAATATAGGACCTATATGACCTATAGTACCTATCTCAAACTCCTATATATCGCGCGTACAAACCTCTCGCGATTGCCGGGTCCGTAGTTCCTCGAATGATACTCCGAGCATCCCTAAACACGGTTATATCGTAACCATCTACACGAAAACGCAATAGAAATTCATTGAACGCAACTTCACCGGCCGGTTCCAGACGCTCCGCAAGCGCCGCGAGATCGACCGCCGCCCGCCCTGATTTCGCAATCTGCACAGCGTTGCGTCCGCACAGAGTCGTCGTAACTTGTCGGCCGGCTCCACGTAGAAACTCGAACTCACCCTTGCTGCAGACCGGACAGCTGTCACTCGAATCGATCTTCGAGAGATCGAGTCTGTTAAGCTGAAAATCCCAGAGGTCGATGGTGATCAGCGAGCTATGAAGCTTGGACATCTGCCCAGTCAACACTTTCAGCGCTTCGGCAGACTGGATCGAGGCGATCGTCGTGACCGCGGGCATTATTACGCCTGCGGTGTCGCAGGTAGGACCGGAGCCAGGTTCGGGTAAAGCTTCCAGCACACACCGAAGACACGGCGAATGGCCCGGCACGATCGTCATAGTCACACCATAAGCGCCGACCACTGCTCCATAAACCCAGGGCGTTAGTCTTTTGACGCAGGCATCGTTGATCAAAAACCGAGTTTCGAAGTTGTCGGTGCCGTCCATCACAACGCTGGCGCCCGCAATGATCTCTTCGATGTTTTCATAGTTCACATCGGTAACAAGCGGCTCAACTCGAATCTCGGAATTCACGCGAGCTATCCGCGTCGCCGACGCGACTGANTTCGGCAAGCGGTTCAACGCATCGCTTTCATCGAACATTATCTGACGTTGTAGATTTGATTCCTCNACGAAGTCGCGATCCACGAGGACCAGTTCGCCAACGCCGGCNCTGGCGAGTGTTTCGGCCTGCACGNCGCCAAGAGCNCCACAACCAATGATTACTGCTTTTGATTTAGCGAGAAGCGCCTGCCCTTCTTCGCCGATGCCTTCGAAGAGAATTTGCCGAGAGTATCTGCCTTCGTTTGACATATACTGATCAATCGCCCGCGCTCGATTAGCGGTTCACCTAGATTCTACACTGTCGACTGAGGACCCAGAAATGAGGTAGGGCCAACTGGCAACCAGATTGAAACAAAATCCGGGATTAAGAAACCCTAAAACGGCGAGCGAGGTTACTTGCTGAAGATCTGCTCGTCCAGCGCCTGATTGTGAAGGACCTGTTCTATGGTGACAGTCCAATCAAACAGATTCGACCCGCTAGAGGTCTGCACCTGCAGTTGGAGCCTGTACTTTCGGGGTATCATCAGCGCATCCGCCGCGCGGAAGTCCTCAAAGTCCTCCGCCAGCTTGTAATAGTCCTCCGCCAACCTTGCTGAGTCGTTTGGTCCCTCCCCCAGCCGCGCCGGGACCCTGAACTCGTATTCGGTGCGAACATGCTGAAAGCTCTCGGCGTCGAAGAAAAAAGCAACCTTCAGGTCCGTTGATCCCTTCTCAGGACGATAGCTCACCTCGTGAAGCGACCGGCCATCGATTTTCTTTACGCCTTTATAGTCCAGCCGTGGTTTCAACTGCGAGAGCCGGAGCATCACCCAGGCTGTTGAAATGCTCCCCCCGAGCAGCCCGTCCCGGAGCGGTAAACTCTGTTGTTCGAGATACAGGCTTAACGGTGAGCGCCGGCCGCTTGGCAAAAAACCAGTCAGGATTTTTGAGCCGTCGAAAGCGAGTTGTTCCCCGGTGTACTGGGGCGACGAGAATCTCATGCTGTAGCGTATCTTGGCCCCCGATGAAGCCATCGCCGCCTGCCCATCAATATTGCTGGCGACCCCAACGCGGCTTACAAGTTTTACCGGTCCGGTCACTACGCGATTCTTCGCAAAGCTGCGAGCTTGCGCGCTGCCAATCGAGTCGAGGTGATGAGCAATGAGCTCCTCGAGGGTTAGCCTTTTGTCTTGAGCAACCACCGGGCTGCTTAGAATGAAAACTGTGATTGCGCACAAAGCAATCCGATTGCTTAACCACTTCATTTCGTTGCTCCAGTCTTCAGTGACAATTGGATTCTATTCGGTGCTCCTTTGTATTCGGTCGCTAACAATTTGTCAAACTTGGTTTGCGCTGCCGGTGCGCGTCATATTACCGCGCATACCGTGAACTGCCTAATAGTTTGCGTGGGGCCCGAACCATCGGATATATTCTTGAGCGATTCGAACGGCGCTTACTGATTGTTCCCTGACTCACGTTGCCTTTATGAATAGCGACAAAGTGGTGGCGACCAATCGAGAGGCATACCACAATTTCCACATACTCGAAACTCACGAATGCGGCGTTGCGTTAACCGGTACCGAAGTAAAATCGGCGCGGGAAGGACGCTGCAATCTAAAGGATGGCTACGCGCAAATACGAAAGCAGGAGGCGTGGCTGATGAATGTGCACATCAGCCCTTATACCCACGGCCACCGCGACAATCACGAGCCGACCCGCGCGCGAAAGCTTCTTTTGCATCGGACCGAGATCGACAAACTGGCGGGCAAGGTTCAGGAAAAGGGCCTGACCCTGGTTCCGACCAAGATGTATCTTAAGAACGGTCGTCTTAAGATCGAGCTAGCCGTTGCCAAGGGCAAGAAGCTTTACGACAAACGCGAGACTGAAAAGCGGCGTGAAGCCGACCGCGAAGCCCGCGCTATGATGAAAGAAAGGAGCCGGTAATTGCATATTGGGGATTGCGGATTGTGGAATGCGGAAGACGGCTTCCGCATTTCACGATCCACAATCCGCAATCCGCAATCCGCAATCACAAGATGGAAGTAAGAGCTGAGTTCGGGAAATTTTACGATGTTGAAGCCGACGCGCTGGTGGTCACCATTTACCAGGGCGAAAAGGCGGACGACGGGGCGCTCAAAGAACTGGACGAGCGCACCGGAGGCATCGTCAGCGAAATGCTCGGCAGCGATGAGATGCGCGGCAAGCAGGGCGATATGGTCTTCATACATCGTCCGGGAAATCTGCGCGCAGGCCGATTGCTGCTTGTTGGGGCAGGCAAGCGCGAAGAGTTTTCGCTGGACACTATTCGAAAAGTGGCCGGATCAGCCGCCCGGTTCCTTCGGGGCAAAGGCGTGCGATCGATGGCAGTTCTTCGACGCTCTCAGCTCGATATCGGCAAAAGCGCGCAATCTGCAGTTGAGGGCGTCCTCCTGGGTTTATTTGAGCCCGACATGTACAAGACCGAGAACAAGGAGGAACGGAGGATCGCCGAGCTCGTGCTGGTCGCCGCGGCAGCCGGATCGGAGAACGAACTGGCGAAAGGGGTTGAGCGTGGGCGGATCATCGGCGAAGCCGTCAACCTTGCTCGCGAGCTTTCAAACGAACCCAGTTCGACGCTGACGCCTTCGGAGCTCGCGGAGCGAGCCAAGGAAACGGCTAGCAAGTTTGGGCTCGACATCGATGTTCTTGACGAAGCAAGGATGAAAGAGCTCGGGATGGGCGCGCTTCTTGGAGTCGCCCGCGGTTCCGACGAACCGGCCAAGCTGGTGCTGCTGCGCTACACTGCTGATGAAACGGACCCCAACGTCATCGCGATTGTCGGAAAGGGAATAACTTTTGACTCCGGAGGCATCTCCATCAAGCCTGCCGAGGGCATGGAAAAAATGAAGTACGACATGTCGGGCGCCGCGGCGACGCTTGCTGCGATGCGCGCTATTGCCCAGCTCAAGCCAAAGGTAAATGTGATCGGAGTGATGCCGACTACTGAAAATATGCCTTCGGGCCGCGCTTATAAACCGGGTGACGTGTTGCGGGCAATGAGCGGAAAAACCATCGAGGTGATCAACACAGACGCCGAAGGACGTTTGATTCTTGCGGACGCAATAAGCTACGCGCGCAAGCTTGGGGCGACAAAAATAATTGATCTGGCCACATTGACCGGCGCAGTGTCGATTGCGCTCGGGACAATCAACGTCGCAATCCTGGGAAACAACCAGGCGTTTACCGATGAAGTGCGCGAGGCGGCTCGCGAAGTCGGGGAGCGATTCTGGGAACTGCCGATGGATGACGATTATCGCGAAATGATTAAGAGCGATATCGCCGACATCAAGAACTCGGCCGGTAGATACGCCGGCACGATCACCGCGGCGCACTTCCTGCGCGAGTTTGCAGATGATACTCCGTGGGTACACCTTGATATTGCGGGAACCGCGTGGGAGAACGAGCGCAAGCCCTATATGGCGAAAGGCCCGACCGGCGTAGCGATACGTACCCTGATTAACTACGTCTGCAATCACGCTTCAAAGAACTAATAACGAACGAATAGTTAATCAGTACCGTCCGCCTTTCGTGTGCGCTATGAGTTTCACCCGCGCTCAACTAATCGGCGCGCTCGTATTGCTAATGATCCTTCTTGCGTTGGCAGCCTACCGATCGTGCTGATTACTGAATAGTGGGACCCCGACACCACCGGCTTCAGCCGTGTGGTGTCACCGCGGCTTCAACGGGTTGAAAATTGAAGCCCCACGTTCAGCTCTGAACATCAACAACATCCTGTCGGGTCACTATTCCAACGATTCGGCCGTACTCTTCGACCAGCAGTGCCGGTGAGCTTTTTAGATATTTCACCGCGGTCTCCACGCTTAAGTCTTCGTTGACCACCGGGAGCGCTCGATCCATTACATCCGAAACCGGAGACTGCATCAGCTCACGATTCTCCAGCAGTCTGCCCATCAACCGGCCCTCGCGAAGACTGCCGACCGACTTCCCTTCTTCGAGCACCGGCAACTGCGACAGACCGTAGGTCTTCATCATCTGTAGCGCGTCGGCGACCTGCTGTGAAGGACCTACCGATACCAGGTGCGGAGTCGAATCGTCGGCCTTGAGCTGGTTGATCAGCCCAACGGTCATCTTCTCGACGCCCAACATTCGCTTCTCTTTCATCCATTCGTCGGAGTGGAACTTCGAGAGATATCGCTCTCCGGTGTCCGCTACCAGAAACACCACGACATCGTCTTTGCCTAGATCTCGCGCGACCTGCAGCGCGGCAACAGCATTCGTACCTGTAGACCCACCGCAAAAAATTCCCTCTTCGCGCCCGAGCCTCCGCGCCATCTGAAAGGAGTCTTTGTCGGTAACGTTTATTATTTCGTCGATATATTTGAAGTGGACGTTCTCAGGAATGATCTCCTGCCCAATGCCCTCGACCAGGTACGGTGTAGCCTGCATGAGCTTGCCGGTTTCTTTGTAGGTCTTAAACACCGACCCGTAAGGATCCGCGCCGATGACTCGAATCTTAGAGCTCTTTTCTTTCAAAAACCGCCCGGTTCCGCTTATCGTCCCGCCGGTGCCGACCCCCGCCACAAAGTGAGTAATTGTGCCCCCGGTTTGTTCCCAGAGCTCGGGTCCGGTTGTCCGGTAATGCGCTTCCGGGTTGGCCACGTTCCCGTACTGAAAGACAAAGAGCGAGTTGGGCGTCTCCTGAGCGATGCGCCGGGCAGTGTTGACGTAATGATCGGGCGAATCGGGTTTGGCAGCAACCGGGACGACGACGACGTCGGCGCCGAGCGCTTTTAAGTAGCGAACCTTTTCAACCGAGCACTTATCGGTCATCACGAACACCGCCTTATATCCGCGCACCGCGCAGACAATCGCAATGCCGATGCCGGTGTTGCCGCTGGTGGCTTCGACAACGGTGCCGCCCGGCTTGAGTCGACCGTCTCGCTCTGCCGCATCGATCATCGAGATGCCGATCCGGTCTTTGACCGAGCCGCCCGGATTGAGCGACTCCATTTTTGCGAGCACTACGGCGTCGATGCCTCTGGTCACTTTGTTCAGTCTCACCAGCGGCGTGTTGCCTATAAGACCAAGGATATTCTGTGAGTAGTCCATGATTCCTCAATTGACACGGGGTGTAATCGGTCGCCAGCCCGAAAAGTTTATCATCGCGCATTGCAGCAAGTCACTAACGCGTATCGATTGCGCCAAATTTGAGATTCAAACATCCCGATGATATCCTCGGAACCGAGCCGAACATACGGTCTAAAGATGGACGCGAAAGCCGGCGGCAATACAAACTACAGCGGATCGGGTCGAGCGCACGCGCCGATGGAGGCATGGGAGCTGGTCGGCAACACTCCTCTGCTCCGGCTTCGGAACATCGGACCTTCCGGCAACGTCCAGATCTTCGCAAAAGCTGAGTGGTTCAACCCCGGTGGCTCGGTAAAAGACCGTCCGGCGCTTAGCATGATATTTGACGGCGAGCGCTCAGGGCGGCTCACTACGCAAAAAATTATTCTCGATGCGACATCCGGAAATACCGGAATAGCCTACGCGTGGATTGGAGCAGCCCGCGGCTACCGAGTGAAACTCGCGCTACCTCAGAACGCAAGTGAAGAACGGAAACGGATCTTGAGAAGCTATGGCGCGGAGCTCGTGTTAACCAGCCCGCTTGAAGGCTCGGACGGCGCGATTCGTGAGGCGCGGAGACTCTACGCAGAGAACCCCGAGCTCTATTTTTACCCGGATCAATACAACAACCCGGCTAACTGGCAAGCGCATTACCAAACAACGGCGGCTGAGATTTGGGAACAGACATCGGGCCGCATTACTCATTTCATCGCCGGGCTGGGCACCAGCGGGACTTTCGTTGGAACGTCGCGACGATTGAAAGAGCTGAACCCCGAGATCAAGGCGATATCCTTCCAACCTGATTCTCCGTTTCACGGTCTCGAAGGGCTCAAGCACATGGAAACCGCGATCGTCCCTGGAATTTATGACTCGTCGATTGCCGACGAGAACCACGAAATCGCTACTGAAGCTGCGCACGAGTACACTCGCAGACTTGGCAAGCAGGAAGGTTTGCTCGTAGGAGTCTCATCCGGCGCAGCTCTGGCCTGCGCGCTGAAAGTCGCGGCTCAGATCGAGTCAGGGGTTATCGTGACCGTGTTTCCGGATGCCGGCGACAAGTATTTAAGCGAGCGGTTCTGGGATCAGAAATAACTATGAACAGAGATGCCGCACTTCTAATCATTGACGTTCAGGTCGGTATTATCGATGGCTTTCACGCGTATCGAAGCGGCGAGGTACTTGAACAGATCAACACATTGCGAGCAAAAGCGCGCGCTTCAGGCGTTCCGGTTATCTACATTCAACACGACGGCGAGGCAGGTGATCCTCTCGAGCCCGGCTCCGAAGGCTGGCCCATTCATCCGGAGATCAAACCTGACGAAGAGGACTTGATCATCCGTAAGCGCGCTTCTGATTCTTTCTTTGAAACCACCCTTGAGAGCGAGCTTAAAGCGCGAGGCATCGGGCGCCTGGTGGTCGCCGGATGCCAGACCGAATACTGCGTGGATACTACAACACGTCGCGCGGTAACAATGGGCTACGATGTAACGCTGGTGCGCGACGCCCATACCACTATCGACAACAATGTCTTGAGCGCTGCTCAAATCATCGAACATCACAACGCGTTGCTGAACGGTTTCAACGCGGGCCCGCACGCAATCACCGTCAAGCAGGCGGATGAAGTGATTTATTGAGCGAAGGAACGATAAAAAGTGGCAATAAGAGTTAACTCAGCTCACCTCGATGAAATAAGAAAACACGGCGAGACTACTTATCCGCACGAATGCTGCGGGTTTCTTCTCGGAAAACGCGAGGGCGATAGCAATATTCTCGCCGAGGTTCACGCTGCTGAGAACGAGCGCACCGAGTCTCGTGAGACTCGATACTTGATCACGCCTCAGCAATACAAACGCGCCGATGATTATGCGCGCAGCCGAGGGCTCGGCGTGATCGGATACTACCACTCGCATCCCGATCACCCGGCTGCGCCATCCGGTTATGATCTCGATCATTCATGCTGGCCGGGCGAGTCATACATAATCGTCGCGGTCGAGCAGGGGAAGTCTGCGGCGCTGAATTCCTTCACAAAACCCGATTACGAACGCTTCGAGCAGGAAGAGATAGTGATCGAATAAGCACAAGAGCGCGGCTCTCTGAATTCCACAACAGATTAAGAAAACGAATGAATTCGTTACTACGTGGTTAAGGGCCGCTCACGTTCCAAGCTTGCTTTTCCACGTCCCAACTCTACAATCAAATCTACGGAGAGATAGGCGAACCCTAGAAGGAGACCCCTATGGCTGTGAACATTTTGATCCCGACCGCGCTGCGCAACTATGCCGGCGGCAGCGACTCGGTGGCGGTTGAGGCCACAACGGTCGGCGAAGCGCTGGAAGAGTTGACCAGCAAGTTCCCTGATCTGAAAAAGCATTTGTACGGCGAAGAAGGACGGCTACGGCACTTCGTTAACATCTACGTCAACGACGAGGATATTCGCTACGCTGAAAAAACGGCCACGCCAATCAAGGACGGCGATGCGCTGAGTATTGTGCCTTCGATCGCCGGAGGTGTTGCGGTAATAGAAGAAAAAGCCGCTCAAGCGGTTGAGCTCGATCACGATGAGATACTTCGGTACAGCCGCCACCTGATAATGCCTGAAGTCGCGTTGGAAGGTCAGAAGAAGATCAAGGCGGCAAGAGTCCTGTGTATAGGCGCCGGAGGTCTGGGATCTCCGCTGGCGTTGTATCTGGCAGCGGCGGGAGTTGGCCGTCTTGGGATCGTCGACTTCGACGTCGTCGATTTCACGAACCTCCAGCGGCAAATCATTCACTCGACCGCAAACGTCGGACGCTCGAAGCTCGATTCCGCCAAAGAGCGCATCGCTGAGATCAACCCTTACGTGCAAGTAGAACCTCATGAAGTGGCGCTTACATCTGAAAACGCGCTTGAGCTGTTTGCCGATTACGACATCATCGTGGACGGCACGGATAACTTCCCTACTCGGTACCTGGTCAACGACGCTTGCGTTCTTAGCGGCAAGCCCAACGTGTACGGCTCGATCTTCAGATTCGAGGGACAAGCCACCGTTTTCTACGCCAAAGAAGGACCCTGTTACCGCTGTCTATATCCGGAACCGCCTCCGCCGGGACTCGTGCCCAGCTGTGCCGAGGGCGGAGTGCTCGGAGTGTTGCCGGGGATAATCGGCGTGGTTCAGGCGATCGAAACCGTGAAGCTGATCCTTGGGAAGGGCGATTCGCTGATTGGACGATTGATGCTGTTCGACGCGCTGAAGATGAAATTCCGGGAGCTGAAGCTCAGGAAGAATCCTGAGTGCCCAATCTGCGGTGTGAATCCAACCATACATGAGCTAATCGATTACCAGGAATTCTGCGGCGTAACTCATCAGCCTCAGGTTGATGTTGGACAAGACTTCGAGATCACGCCTCTCGAGCTCAAAACCAAGATGGATCGGGGTGACGACTTCGTGCTCATCGACGTGCGCGAGCCTGAAGAATATGCGATCTGCAGGATACCGGGCGCAAAACTGATACCGCGCGCAACTTTGCCCGAGCGGTTGCACGAGCTTTCGAGCGCCGACGATATAGTCGTCCATTGCCGCAGCGGTGTGCGCAGCGGAGCTGCGGTCGAGTTCATGAAACAGGCCGGCTATCGCAAAGTTAAGAATCTGGTGGGTGGGATTCTGCGCTGGTCAGACGATGTCGATCCAAGCGTTCCCAAGTATTAAGAAGATCGGTTAGCGGCGTTCCTCCGTGGCGGTTCAGTCAACGAAGACAGCCACGGAGGGCGTACTTACAAGCTTTCCTATGAACCCTTCGATAGAACGAGAAGTGCCTCAATCTCTCCCAAAGGCCGTCATAGGAAAACTCAAAGCTGCAATAGGCGACAAGCACGTTCTGACCGAACCGGAAGAGTTGCTCGTCTACGAGGCCGATGCTCTCACGCTTCATAAGCACGTACCTTCGGCCGTTGTCATTCCAGGATCCGCGGAAGAAGTAGCGGCTGCGGTGAAGATCCTCGCGGATGCTCAGATAGCCTTCGCGCCCCGGGGCGCAGGCACCGGGCTCTCGGGCGGCGCGTTGGCGCTTCACGGGGCGGTGATCCTCGAGCTCGCCAGGCTCAACAAGATCCTAAAAATCGATTATGAGAATCGGATAGCGGTTGTCGAAACGGGTGTAATCAACGTTCACCTCTCGCAGGCAACCTCGCCGCACGGGTACCACTACGCTCCGGATCCATCGAGTCAAATGGCGTGCACTATTGGAGGCAATGTCGCCGAGAACTCGGGTGGGCCTCACTGTTTGAAGTACGGGATGACCACTAACCACGTACTGGCGCTGGAGGTCGTTTTGCCGTCGGGCGAGATGGTGACTCTAGGTGGAGGCGGGGTCGATGTACCCGGCTACGATCTTATGGGTGTGTTTGTCGGATCAGAAGGTACATTCGGGATTGCCACAAAAGCGACGTTGAAGCTTACGCGTTTGCCCCAAATGGTGAAAACGCTTCTTGCAGAATTCATGACGGTAACCGACGCGAGCCGCACTGTGTCCGAGATCATAGCGGCGGGAATTCTGCCCGCGGCGCTCGAGATGATCGATCAAGCCACCATACGGGCGATCGAGGATTCGATATTCGCGGGCGGTTTTCCTACCGACGTCGCCGCGCTGCTGATCATCGAAGTTGATGGCCTTGCCGCAGGCCTTGAAGAGACTGCGGACCGAGTGGTTGCGGTTTGCAAGCGCAATAACGCGAGAGCGGTCAAAGTCGCAAAGGACGCGGCCGAGCGCGACAGGTTGTGGGCGGCTCGCAAGCGGGCGTTCGGCGCGATGGGAAGAATCAAGGCCGACTTGATGGTTCAGGACGCGGTGATCCCACGGTCGAGGTTACCGGAGGTGCTCGACGAAATCTACCGAATCGCGGCGCGCAACAATCTCACAGTTGCGAACGTGTTTCACGCGGGCGACGGCAATCTTCATCCGAATATCAGTTTCGACGGGCGCGATCCTGATCAAGTGCGCCGCGTTGCGAACGCTTCGAAAGCGATATTGGAACTGTGCGTGGGGGTCGGCGGGTCGATCACCGGCGAGCACGGCGTCGGCATGGATAAGATCGAGTCAATGCGGTTGATCTTCAGCGATAACGACATGCAACGAATGCTGGCGGTCCGAGACGTGTTCAATCCAAAGGGTCTTTGTAATCCGGGCAAGGTGCTACCGACCTTCAAGACCTGTCGATATTGTGGGTTTGGAATGGAAGACCTCAAACACAAGCGGCTTACGCCTCATGGGGTAACCGTTGGCTGAGGAGTGCGGCTAATCATCGGGATGATGGTGCTCGCGCACCCAATCGCGAAAGGCTCGGGCTACTTTTCTCTCTCCCTCCTTTAGTCCGCGCGCAACAAACTCAGAAAGTGTCGTAGCCGG
>Ga0065705_10002075_pt1 | contig 14178 bp, 8 predicted proteins | sample SwibulcommuniRL2_FD_59092 | JGI IMG/M metagenome (GOLD analysis project Ga0065705, IMG submission 59092) | Bulk soil microbial communities from switchgrass field near Rose Lake, East Lansing, Michigan, USA - RL2 Bulk Soil v2 (version 2) | ecosystem: Environmental > Terrestrial > Soil >...
TACTTTGTTCTCGTTAGCCATATTGTTTGGGCTAGGTTTTGCTGCAAGCGGAACTGCGGAAGCGCAGTATCGTACCGATCGCAATGATCGTTACCAACGCAACCGAGACCAGGATCGAGACTATCGCCAGGAGAGACGAAGACAGCGCGATACCGATTGGCGCAACAACAATTGGCGCAGAGGTCGTTACAACGACGGCTACCCGGATCTTGGTGGTGGCTCAGACAACTTTCGACAGACTGCTCTAAACGCGGGCTACAATGAAGGCATAAAGGCCGGACGCGATGATCGTCGACGCGGTCGTGGTTATGAGTTTAGAGATGATAGTGCCTTTCGAAAGGCGACTAAGGACTACAGTTCGAAAATGGGTGACCGTGGGATCTATCAGATCTACTTCCGAGAAGCGTTTGCTAATGGTTATGCAGACGGGTACAGCGGTTACTAACAAGTAAGACTTGAATCAAAGTCAGAAGGGCGGAGGTAAATAGTGCCTCCGCCATTTTTCTGTTTCCAGTTCAGTAACTCCTTCCTTTCTTGAGAAGACTCTCGCCGCCTGCTGTGAGGGATGGCTCTGCCTCGCCGTGACGTGTCTCTATCATTATGGGCTGTGCCCTTGGTTCGGTCTTTGACCTGGGTCTCCACTCAAATTGTGATTAGTGTTTGGCGTGTAGGGCAAAGCCCAAACCGAGGGCGCAGCCCAAACCGAAAGAGCAAGTTATGGCGAGGCAGAGCCATCGCCTCACATCGGGCGGCAAAGCCGTATCTACGTGGTTCATATCTGTCACACTTGAGGCGTTTGTGGTGTTAATCCTTTAAAGCACTAATTCACCAGTGAACGACTGTTTTCGGACGATATCTCCGGCACGCGACGTCACGAACTCGTACCCCCGATACGACCTTACAAACGAAGGAGTCAACCATGACAAGCTTGCTTCAGGATGTGCGATACGGCCTGCGAGTGCTGCTCAAGCATAAAGGCTTTACTGTCGTTGCAGCATTAACCTTAGCCCTCGGAATTGGCGTGAACACCGCAATGTTTAGCGTCCTCAATACCTTTCTCTTTCGCTCGCTTCCTTATCCTCAATCGTCGCAGCTAGTGCGCGTGTTTCGAACTTCGCCTCATTCCCAGAGTTGGCCGCATAACCCTGGCGTCTTCTTCACTCAGCGTGAGAGGAACACGGTGTTTGAGAAGATGGCTGCCTACAACTATGTCAGCCGCAGCCTTGTTGAGCAGGGTCAGACAGCTGAACGTGTGAGTGGTCTGGCGGGGACTTCCGACTTCCTTCCACTGTTCGGCGTTGCGCCGGCGTTAGGTCGTCTTTTCAACCCGGAGGAGTTCGAGGCGGGGGCCGATAACGTCATCGTGCTCAGCGACCGCTTCTGGCAAAGTCGTTTTGGAGGCGATCCAGGTGTTGTGGGTCGCAATCTGCAAATGGATGGAAAGACAGTGAGCATCGTCGGAGTAATGCCTCCTGGCTTTGATCATCCTATCCTTTGGGGAAGAGTTGATTTCTGGCAACCGCTCGCTTTTACCCCTGAACAAAAGAAAACGACCGCTAACTACTTACAATCGTTCGCCCGCCTTAAACCTGGAGTGTCGATCAAGCAGGCCGAGCAAAGCCTCGTTACTCTGGTTGCTAACATCAACAAAGAGAATTCACCAAACACCCAAAACCCGGACAGTGTTCGGCTTGAACCGCTTCAGCGCTCAGTTTCTGATGACATCGGTAGAAAGGTGATGTGGTTCACATTTGGACTCGCTGGTTTTGTCTTGCTAATCGCCTGCGCAAACATTGCCAACCTCCAGTTGGTCCGGACTGCTTCCCGTTCACGCGAACTCGCCGTCCGTGCTGCATTGGGCGCTGGTCGACTCCGGTTGCTGCGACAGTCGCTAACGGAAAGTATCGTGGTCGCGCTAATTGGTGGGTTGTTGAGTTTAGGACTGGCACTGTGGGCTGTGAAATTCATCAGCAATCAGCTCTTCCCCACCTTGCCCGGTGCCGGAGTCGAACTTGATCTGAGGGTTTTTGCTTTTGCATTTGCTGTTTCTTTGTTNACTGGAGTGTTGTTTGGAACTATGCCTGCATGGTTCGCGTCACGCGCTGACATCAATCAGGCGACACGTGAGAACTCACGAAGCACAACGACGGGTCGCTCACAGCATCGCTTGCGACATGTACTAATAATTGGTGAAGTTGCATTCGCTATGATCTTACTGGCTGCTGCGGGTCTATTCCTCCGCGGTTTGCAGAGGTTTATTAAGTCGGATCCGGGCTGGAGCGTCGATGGACTGGTGACGGCGCAATTGAGCGTGCGCGGAGAACGATATGCGAAGGATGCGCAGCGTATCGCCTTCTTTTCAGAGCTGGAGAATCGATTAAAGACTTTGCCCGGAGTGCAGCACGTTGCGATCGGTGACTCACAGCCAGTATATGGTTTCAACAGCAGTGATTCGATCGTAGTTGAGGGTCGACCCGAACCGCCGCCCGATCAATATCCTGAAGTGTTTATCGAGCCAGTGAGCAACGATTATTTCGCCGCCTACGGAGTTCAATTATTGCGTGGACGCAATTTCAACAGCGGAGACCTGGCCGATCGACCGAAAGTGCGGATTATAAACGAGTCAATGGCCCGACACTTTTGGCCGAATGAGAACCCCATTGGCAAGCGAATCAGTAATCCCCGCGAGAAGGATTGGCAAGAAGTTGTTGGTGTAGTTCGAGACATGAAGTTTCCCGGCGATCTGAGTGAACCTTATACGCGCTACCAAACCTTTGTACCACTGACCCAGTATGTTCCGGGTTCTATCTCCATTGCACTGCGCACTGAGCAAGCTCCCGAAGCAGTCGAGAAGAGTTTACGAAGCGTTGTGGCAGGCCTTGATCCCGCTTTGCCGGTTTATCGAGTTCGCACCGCACGCAGCGCCGTGGATCTAGGCATCGGATATATTTCGCTGCTTGGTAACTTATTGGGTGCTTTTGCGACGTTAGGACTCGTGCTCGCTGCGATTGGGATTTATGGAGTTATCTCATACGTAGTGGTCCAACGCACCGGCGAGTTCGGAATTCGTATGGCGCTCGGGGCGCAAGGGCGCGATGTGCTCTGGTTGGTATTGCGAAAAGGCGCACTGGTGATTTTAATGGGCGCGGTGCTTGGTGGCGCCGGATCATATGCGGTAAGTAAGTTACTGATCTCCGTGATTCCGTCTCTACCGACTCGTGATCCTCTGACCATGGTAATAACGGGCTTTGTTTTGATCGTTGTTGCGCTACTTGCTTGCTACCTACCCGCACGCCGCGCGACGAAAGTTGATCCATTAGTGGCTCTGCGTTACGAATAGAACCAGCTTTGTTTCATGTAACTTCGTGGATCGTCTCGCTTTCTGGGACAAATGGAATGATCCACGAAGTCACACGAACTAGACACGAACCAAAATACTTCCGACTCGATCTAGATACAGACCTTGGAGGGGAAGCACTATGAAGTTCAAAGCACCAGCGTTAGTTGCACTCCTTATAGCAGTAGCCGTTTCGGGTCAGACCTTATTTGCCGTACTTAACGGGGCAACAGTCGCTCACACCACTGTTTACCAGAACGGATCGTCCGATTCTGCACGAATTGCCCGCCTGGAAACACTGCTGGAGAGTCTGAGACAAGAGCTGAAGATACCCGCCTACTCCGCTGCCGTTGTGAAAAACCAAAAAGTGATCTGGGCGCGCGGGTTCGGTTATGCAGATGTCGAGAATAAGATTCCAGCCACCGAACATACCGCTTACCACCTCGCTTCGCTGACGAAGACGTTTGCTTCCACGATTCTCTTGCAGCTGGTCCAGGAGGGAAAGGTCAAGCTTGACGATCCTGTTTCAAGGTACGGCGTCACGCTTGAAAGCGAAGGAGTCATTAGAGTGCGCCATTTGTTCTCCCACACCTCCGAAGGCAACCCCGGCGAACGATACAGTTATAACGGCAATCGCTTTGGAGAACTTGATAAGGTGGTTCAGAGGGGCAGCGGCAAATCGTTCGGCGAACTTTTGATAGCAAACATTCTCGATCCTCTCGGCATGAATGAGACGGCGCCGAATGTGCCCAGGATTGTCTCGACACGTTCGCCAAACAATGCAGGCGAGGTAACAAGGGCAGCAGAGGCCGAAGTGAAAGCTGCAGTTATGGATCTAGTTGCGGGCTACAACTCCGGCAACGTTGATCAGATTGAGCGACGTCTCGCACCGCACCCAAACCGCTTTCGAGGTGAGGGCGGTTTCTTAACCTCTTTTATTGATGCGCCGGAGTTGAGACAAGCATTTCAAACGGGTTTCAAGTTGAAGATGGAGGTCCACAACCTCGAGGTAGGAGTTTACGGCGACAGCGCCATCGCAACCTTTTTTGCAGGCACAACAGTCACACCAGCCAATGGGCCGCCGCGCACTGAAGGTCCGTGGAGGTGTTCGTACTTCTGGAACAAACAAGATGGCGCTTGGAAATTAGTTCATGCGCACCAGTCGCCATTGGGCGGAGCAGTCATTACGGAGAAGCACCAGCAAAGGTTCGACACGGTCCAGAAAATACTGGCTCAACCGTATGCGCTCGATCGCGAATCTAAGATCACGAAAATCAGCTACCCGCAGGGGTTCGGCGTTTCTGCCGGATTGATCTCAACTGTTCTGGACATGGCGAAGTATGACATTGCTATCGATCAGAACAAGTTTCTCACGAAAGAAACTCAACAACTCGCTTTCACTCCAACTGTGTCAACAAAGGGCGAGAAGCTTCCGTACGGACTGGGGTGGTTTACGCAGAACTACAAAGGCATGAAGCTGCTTTGGCATTACGGCTACTGGACCGGCAACTCATCTTTTATTTTGAAAGTGCCCGAGCGCAACATCACGTTCATCATTATGGCGAACTCTGACAATCTGAGCCGCCCGACGGATCTCGGTGCAGGTGATGCACTGAGCTCTCCCGTAGGCATGGCCTTTTTGAAGACGTTCATCTTCCCGGAGAAGTTTGGAGAGAGCCTGCCTGAGATTAATTGGAGCGCTCCGGTTTCAGACTTGAAAAGTCAGCTCAACGCTATCGCGAAAAAACCCTACGCCGATATCTTCCTCAAAGATCTGGTTACAAAGGTAAGGATCTATCAAAACGTCGGACGCGCTAACGATACGACGCCACTGATGAAAATGTATGGGGAGCTCTACTCCAAGCCCATGCCTGGTGATCTTGTGAAACTGCCGCTGATTGCGCAGATCGTTGAGGTGCTGGACAACGAAGATAAGAGCGTGGTGTTTAGTTTGCCGAGTAGCCAGGACGTTCGTATTTTTGCCATAGGCGAAGGAGACTCCGGTGAGATGTTTGACTACGGCTGGATCGAAGACGACAAAGGGTCACGCGTGTGGCAGATGCAAGAACCGAAGACGGAACATGCAGGTGGTGCAGGTAAGAACCGGAAGATTGACGTGCAAATTAGTCTGCCGGCAGGAAACTACAAGTTGCGTTACAAGTCAGATGATTCCCACGCATTCGATCACTGGAACGCTCTGCCACCCGACATTAATTTTTGGGGAATTGCTGTCTATAAAAAGTAGTAAATAGATTGTCACGTTCGGGCCCGCAGACGAACCTGAACATAACGCACAGGTCTAGCGGAAGTTTTTGGGTTTTGACAAGGTTATGCCCTGAATTTGGTTTGCACAAAAAGGAAATCCAAAATCGCCGTCAAAGACTCAAGATCTCATTCTCCCCAACCTTTAGGTTGGGGATCAGCGACACTCACACCGACCGGCAACCATTTCAATGGTTTTATCTGAGCGCCTCCAAACAATTTGCGAGCTTCCTTTTTTGAATCAGTCCAAAACCATTAAAATGGTTACGGGGATTGATACGCGACTCGATGCCCAATCTGAAGCTTGGGGAGAATGAGATGCTCCCTCATTCGTAGCGCAACGCCTCCAGTGGATCTACTCGTGCGGCCCTGCGTGCGGGGAGCCAGCACGCAACCAGTGCCACGAGCAAGAGCAGGGAAGTGATGACAGCAAGAGTCAGTGGATCAGTCGCGCTCACTTCGTAAAGTTGCTCCGCCACTTGCCGCTGCCACGCGTCCTCTCCGTAATACTGACTCGCCATCAAGCGTTTCAATCCGTAACCAATCAAAGCGCCGACGGCTAATCCCACGAGCACCAGCTTTATCCCTTGCCAAATTACCAGCCGCAAGACATTGGAAGCTCTGGCGCCGAGTGCCATGCGAATCCCGATCTCATTGGTGCGTTGCGCGACCGAATAGGCCAAGACACCTGAAAGTCCGATGGCTGCTAGCAGGAGCGCCAACGCGCCAAAGAAACTCAAGAGCCGTGCTGACAATCGTTCCTGGCCCAAGGTGGTTTGCGCGAGTGCTGTTTGTGTGCTGACTTCGGTGACCGGCAAATTGCTGTCCAATTCGCGCACGACCTGACGCACTGGGCCGGCGAGTGCAGTCGGTTCTCCTCCTGTGCGCAGTGTGAAATACATCTCTCCAAGGTCGGCGACCTCTTGTTGCCACGGCGTATAGAGCAGCGGCTTAAGCTCTTCGCGCTGGCTCATATATTTGGTGTCTGCCACCATGCCGATGATCTCGACTTCACGTTTGCCGAAGATAATCATGACACGTTTGCCGAGCACATCCTGGTTGGGAAAGAACTGGCGCGCGAAGGTTTGACTGACGATACCGACTTTGGGTGCATGCTGATCGTCGTTCGCCGTGAAGCCGCGACCGCTCAGCATCGGGATTTCCAGCGTAGCAAAATAGTTTTCGCGCACAGCCTGCCGGTTCGTGAGGTGTTTCTCCTGAGTCATTTCTGTTTCGCCGGGCAGCCGGATGCCAAAGTACCAATTATCGTTTGCGATGAGCGGGACCTTTCCGAATGTCGCCATGCGCACACCGGGCAGATTATCTAACCGATCAAACATCTGCTGATAGAGCTGGATCAATGATTCGTCTTTGTACCCACCTTGTTCCGGCTGGACGCGGAAGAGCAACAGGTTTTCCTGGTTGAATCCCAGGTTGACGTTTTGCAGGTTGTATAACGTGCGGATGAATAAGCTCGCGCCTAGCAATAACAATAATGACAACGCGACCTGCGCGACGATCAGTCCTTTGCTCAAACGCGACACGGCGCCCGTCGTGCGGCGACTCTGTTTGAGTGCCGTCGTAAGATCCATTTTCGTCGTGCGCCACGCGGGCGCCAGACCAAAGAGCACGCCGGTGAGCAGCGAGACCCCGAGTGTGAAAGCCAACACACGCCAATTCAGACTGAGCTCAACTCCATTGGGCAGAATGCCTGTGTTCGTGTCAGTCAATGCGAGGAGCGTGCTTTTGCCCCAGTACGCGAAGAGAACGCCGACGATGCCACCCAACGTCGACAGCAGCAGACTCTCGGTCAGCAGTTGCCGGATCAAACGCCAACGTCTCGCACCTACTGACAGCCGTACACTGATCTCTGGACTGCGGAATGATGCGCGCGCGAGCAACAGGTTCGCCACGTTGGCGCAGGCAATCAACAGCACGAGCGCAACAACAATGAAGAGTCCATAGATGGCGCTTGAATATTGTCTGCGATGGTCCAGCATTCCCCGACTTCCGGATTCTGCGATCAGGCGCGGGTAATCTTTCGGTTCGATTTGCGCTGGCTGGTTCGCTCGCGGTGGCGGCATAACGTCCAGCGCAGCAGCCTGGAAAGAGCCGTTCAAGCTTTCGCGCGCCTGTTCGTTGGTGGCGCCCGGTTTCAGTCGCGCCATTAAGTTCATCCACCAGACGCCACTTTCCTTGTTGCTGCGTTTGCCTTTCATCAACGGTTCGCAGGCAAATGGGATGGTGAAGGCGGGATGGAAATCCACTTGCAATGTGCCGTTGAACGCGGCGGGTGTCACTCCGATGATGGTGAACGATAATTTGTTGAGCTTGAGTGGCTGGCCGAGGACGTCGGGGTTCGCGTTGAACCGCTCCAGCCAAAACTGATGTGTCAGCACGACGACCGGCGAAGCGCCTGGCTTGTCATCCTCGTCGGTAATTATGCGCCCTAAGATCGGTTGAACTCTTAGTCCGCCGTAATAGTTTCCGGAAACGGCCTGCCCGTTGATGATCTCCGCCTCATCGCCGACGACGGTATTCACTTCTTTTATTGGAGCGAAAGCAAAGAGATCAGTTAGTGGGCTTTCTGTCGCTTGCGCCTGCGTCTGGCGCATCCTTTCAAAGACCTCATAGCGAAACAGTGAAAGGCTGCGCGTGTCCGGAGGGCCAGGGACGTTCGAGGTGCCGCTCATACCACTAAGTCTGAACGGACGCCCGGCCTGCCATTCAAACAACACCAGTCGATCAGGCTCGCTGACTGGCAACGACTTGAGCAGCACAGCATCCACCACGCTGAACAATGCCGTGTTCGCCCCAATTCCAAGCGCGAGTGAGAGCACCGCGACTATTGTGAAGCCTTTGCTCTTCAGCAGCATTCGCATGCCGAAACGCAGGTCGCGCCATAGATCACGCAGCAAACTGATACTGGCTGCACCCCACACCACCGGCTCCTGGTTAACCGGACGTTCATCCTTCCTCAGTTCTCTCACACTTTCATCCAGTGCCTGACGCGTCATGCGCCAGGCGTCTTCTTCTGCTGTACCATTGGCTACCAGGCCGTCGTAGTAATCCTCAAGATACTGGGCCAACTCTTCGACGATCTGCGCCTCACGCACGGGAGCCAATCGCAAACTGGCCAAACGCTCTCGGATCTCCTTTTTTAAATCAGGCATGATCGCATCACCTCACGCAGGATTAATCCCGGCCACCCGATCAAGCGCGGCGAAGAAGTGTTTCCACGTGCGACGCTGCTCCGCGAGGATCTTCCGACCTGCAGACGTCAACGTGTAAAAGCGTCGCCGGCGTTCCCCAGACTTTTCTACCCAGCGACCTTTTATTAAGCCGCGTTTCTCCAGCCGATACAGGAGTGGGTAGAGCGAGGCGACATGAAATTGCAAAACGCCTTCGGAGCGCTGCTCGATTAGCTTTCCAATCTCATAGCCATGTCGTGGTCGATCCTCGACCATGGCCATGATCAGCATTTCGGTACTACCCCTTTTTAGATCGCGGTCAAGCATACGGGTCGTCTCCATATATGGATGCGCCATATATATCGCGAACGGTTATTTTAGGTCAAGGATTGTCGAATCACTTTCCCAGGATCGGGACACATCACTGCATAGACTTATTGCGCGGGAAAGGCACGCCTAGCTTCCACACGCCGACGATATCACTTGTCGCCGTAATATCAACGGTCGGGTCGCCATTGACCAAGACGAGATCAGCACGTGTTCCAACTGCGATGCGACCACGATCATGGAAGCCGAAAGTTCGCGCTGTTTCCGAGGTTGCCGCCGCGAGCGCCTCAACCGGCATGAGGCCTGAACGCACCAACAATTCCAACTCGTGATGAAGGCTTACACCGTGAGCCATGCCCGGCGCCGGTGCATCTGTGCCTGCGAGAATCGACACACCAGCGCGTCGGAGAATAAGAACTGCTGCTTGAGCATTCGAGAGTTTGAGATTTGCACCAAGGCCCGGTGGAAACTTCCGCTCGAGCATGCTTTTCATTGTTGCAGAAATAAATGGAGTTAGCTTCGGTTGGTCCCACCAAGGTTTTGGGGAAGTAATGGTTAACGCATCGAACACGCTGAGCGTAGGAATGACGAAGACGTTGTGCTCGGCCGCAAATTTGGCGAAGTCAGGTTCGGGCATCGAATCCGCAAAAATGTGGGCCAGACCATCAGCACCCGCGGCAATAGCCTCGCGAACGTCGCGTTGCGTCGTGGCATGGACCACGACAAGTTTGTTGCGTTTGTGGGCTGCGGCGACCGCGTCTTCAAGTTGCTGCTTTGTTAACGTAGGCAAAGCGTGCTCGAAAACGATCTTGATGTAGTCTGCCCCTTCTGCGATCCGCGCATCAACGAATGCCTGCACGTCATCACCTGGACCGAGAGTCGGAAATGCTGGTCCGCCCATTTGCGTCCCGTGGCCACGCGGAACGGTGATGCCGGTGCCAGCGGTGCGCAAATCAGCAAGGTCTCTAATGCTGGCGCTTGTGACCTTGTTCCTTAATGCCAGACTCGCATCGGAGCCCCACATCTCAAGCTCTGTGGTGACGCCGAAGCTCAAAGCGTCGCGAAGGAATTGTTCTCCAAGTGCAATCCCGAGATGCACGTGCGCGTCGATGAGACCAGGCAAAAGAGTTTTACCCTTGCCATCGATAATGTACGCGGATGAAGGAATCTGCACTTCCGGAGAGACAGCGCGAACCATACCATCGCGAACGAGGACCGTCGTGTTTCTAATCAGACGCGAACCGTCAAACACGTCGACGTTGCGAAAAACGAGGGGTTTGTCAGTTTGCTGCGCAGCGGTACGCGGTAACGCGCATAGCATCAGGACACTCACGAGGACCGCGATTAACGATCTAATTTTTATGTTTGGGTCATACATTTTTTTGAAGCAGTGGCCAAGTTGTAACAAGATGTGGCGGTAGGATCTCACGTTCCGAGTGATATCTAGTTTCAGAAATCGCTCGTGTAGTTATCAACTATTGAACCTCACTCAGTTAGGCAGACGCAGAGAGGGCTAACTCTACTACGTGATCGGCAGACTCGAAAACCGCTCAGTAGTAACGTCAGTCATTCAGCACCATCCGCGGTAGCGGATGGCCAAGACTCAACGTCTTGAGCAGGGACCTCTTAGTAATACCGTCACTTGAATGAGGGCCATTCCGCTACCGCGGACGATACTGAACAGCTGGGTCGCTTACCACGCTTGACGAATCGGGTATCGTATAAGAACAAGGAGTTGGTTATAAAAGGAAGACTATGGAAACAAGCATAACGAACATAGGAAATGAAATTGAGTTCTTAGGTGATGATCAGATGAGCGGTCAAGGTGTTCAAACAACACCTCCTCCAATAGAGCCACCTCCCGTCACCCAACCGGAAACGGATCAGGATCTACTGGATGCCTACTCGCGCGCAGTCATCACAGCGGCGGAACGAGTCAGTCCCTCAGTTGTATACATTGAAGTTCACGGGATGAGCTCCGAACGACGTAACTCTACGCGAAGTCCGCGTGACTCGCGCGGCAGCGGTTCGGGTTTCATCATTACGCCAGACGGTTTCATCCTGACCAACAGCCACGTGGTTCGGGGCGCGAAGACCATCGACGTCACTACGGCAGACGGCAACAAGTATCATGCACAACTGATCGGAGACGACCCCGATACAGATCTAGCTGTTATCAGAATCAATGCGCCCAATCTTGTTCCCGCGCATTTGGGAGACGCGCAAAAAATTCGTGTCGGCCAGTTGGTTGTAGCGATCGGAAATCCCTACGGGTTTCAATACACGGTCACAGCAGGAGTGGTGAGCGCATTAGGCCGTTCGTTGCGCGCGCAGTCGGGACGACTGATGGATGACGTTATTCAAACGGACGCGGCACTCAATCCCGGAAATTCAGGCGGTCCGCTCGTTAATGCACGCGGTGAAGTCGTCGGCGTTAACACCGCGATGATTCTACCGGCACAAGGAATCTGCTTTGCGACTTCAATTGACACCGCAAAGTTCGTAGCGAGCCGGTTGATCCGCGATGGAAAAGTCAGTCGGAGTTACATCGGTTTGGCAGGTCAGAACGTTTCCCTTCCGCGTCGGATCGTCAGGTTCTATAACCTTCCAGTCACAACTGGGATACTCGTCGTTTCGTTTGAAGGAACTAGTCCTGCACGAAATGCCGGCGTCCGCGAAGGCGACATCATCATCGCGTTTGACGATCATCCGATTGCCGGCATCGATGATCTTCACAAGCTTTTGAGTGAAGATAGAATCGGACGCAAGTCGACTTTATCAGTGATTAGACAGACGACGATCGTGAAGTTGGAAGTGATGCCGGAAGAATCACAGAAATATCGATAGTGAATAGTGAATGGACCCTACGCCGCTAAAGTGCTTGGTGTCTTCGAGTCGGAATATGAAGTCATAGAGCTACGACAACCACAAGACAGTATTACTCGCCTGCCGATGACTGCTTTTGAGTCTCCGTTGCCAGGGCGGCAAATCTCGTTTGAAACAGAATGGCGGCCTCGAGCAGCAAGTCAAAGATCACGTCGCCGGTTTTCAGAAATTGCGTATGCACCGAAAGCCAACCTCGTTCGCGATCGAGTAATGAAGAGTCTGTGCGCCGCCCAAAAGAAACCTGTAGTAACGACGCGCGCAGTTTGTCGCGAATCTCGGTATTCAGAACCTTTGCCACAAACTCCGGATCGTTTCCAGTTACCACAAACTGCTCGTTAAATCGTTCATCAGCCAGGTCAACTCTGGTTCCGATCGGCAAGGGTTTGAGTAGAAGGTTGTCTGACCTGAGGAGGGCTGCAAAATCCTTTCCTGCAAACTGCTCCAGCTTAAACCGCGCGTAAGTGTGTTCCCTGAAAGTTTCATCGGTTGAGATAAGAAATGAGAGCTGAATGTCACCATGTTTAGTAGGCACGTGGAGCATGGGCTGTCGACCACTTAGTTCAACTCGGCCATCTCGTTTCTGTGCTTGCTTCGTCATCGCTTCTTTGACCGCGGCATCTTGCTGCCGCTCCGCCGGATCGAAATAGAAACGTTTAGCGATGAACCAGATAACCAGGATGACGGCGACGCCGATGACGAGTGTCCAAACGTTCATGTGTAGTTGATTGTCTAGCCACAGATTAAACCATCACGCAGATTTGGGGGTGAAATCGCGTCAACCCTGGAGGGAGCTAACGCTGTCAGTTTTCATAGGGAAGGCTCACAACGAAGCGGTAGCAGTGCCCATGCGCCGGAGCCAGCGGAAATGGGACAGTAACCCAAGTCGAAATGTCGCGTGCTGCCGATACGTGACCCCGTATTCTCGACAGGTTTCTTCGACCAGTTTCGAAATCCGCGGATAGTTGACGTGACAGATTCGTGGAAATAGATGGTGTTCGACCTGAAAATTCAAACCCCCCAGCAACCAGGTTTGCAGCTTGCTCTGTCGCGCAAAATTCACCGTGGTCTCCACTTGATGGATCGCCCACGTGTTTTCAATCACACTTGAATCTTTTTGAGGCAACGCAAACTCAGCTTCCTCCACACAGTGGGCCAGCTGAAAGACAACACTCACAACGATGCCTGAAGTGAACACTGTGACAACGTAAAACAGGATGACGCTCCAACTGCGATGTAGCATTAAGGGAATCACAAAAGCCATAACGAAAAACGCCACCTTGGCTCCGATGAATTGCACCAAGTTCAAACGCTTTGGGCGCGGAATTCGCGCTTGTCCAATCCGACCCAGGATGACGTCGCGGAAATCGTCGTAGAATTGCCACTTAATGACGTTCAATCCATATAACGGCCACAAGTAAAAATGTTGCCAGCGGTGAAAGTTGAGGTGCTTTTGATGTGGCGAGAGGCGGCCAATAAATCCCAGATCAATGTCGACGTCGTGGCCGGTGATGTTCACATAGGTATGATGAGTAACGTCATGTTTCCAATGCCAGACGTAGGAGCTGGCGCCAAGGAGATCCAACGTCATTGCCATAAGGCGGTTGATCCGTGGGTGGTTTGAATAAGCCTGGTGGCCACCGTCGTGTTCAATATTGAAACCGATTGCCGCCATCGTTAGACCGAGCAGAATCGAAAGGCCAAGCGCCTGCCACCATGTGACGGCAACGAACACCAGAGCAACGTACGAACCAACAAAGGCGAGCAAGATGATCGAGGTCTTGAGATACATCTCAGGACAATCACGTTGAGGTCGTCCGCTCTGCTCAAAATATTCAGCGACTCTGCGTCGGAGCTCAGAGTGAAACCCGTTATCCCTATTGAACGTCAACCGCCGATCCCCGTGATCTCCACTGTTAGTAATACTCATTAAGACTCATTAACTCCTCTAAACCTGCATGCTCACATAGCCACCTGACAGCATAACTGTTAGATCGCCGCTATGGTCGGTTCGTTTGCAATAGTTTTGTAATCCCTCAACTGAAATCGCAGGTTTCGCGCCGTTTATTCGAATGAACGGACGATTTCTGTCACCTTGACGCCACGCGGAGCCGTGTCAGTAAGCAGTTTCCTGAAGACTTCACCTTCCAATTAACGAAGCCGGAGGCGGAAAACTTG
>Ga0065705_10104496_pt1 | contig 14174 bp, 10 predicted proteins | sample SwibulcommuniRL2_FD_59092 | JGI IMG/M metagenome (GOLD analysis project Ga0065705, IMG submission 59092) | Bulk soil microbial communities from switchgrass field near Rose Lake, East Lansing, Michigan, USA - RL2 Bulk Soil v2 (version 2) | ecosystem: Environmental > Terrestrial > Soil >...
CCGCACGGTTGCAGGGCGCGCGCGATCCACGAGCGGCCGGGCGAGCTCGAGGCGGGCCTTTTCATTCGTCGCTTCCGGCGAAGGGGCCTGGGGAATGCGGTCGAGGTCAAAGTGCCCGCGGGCAAAATAGAGATGATCGAACAGGACCGAGTCGCCACCGATTCCGCCGAGCAGGATTGCCGTGGCATCAAAACTGCCAAAGTCGGCGAAGAGATCGCGGGTGATGACGACCCATTCCTTACCGAGGTCCGGCCAGACCCGCGTGGCGCCCCCAAACGCGGGCGGGCCCTGCCCCAGGTCGTAGCGCCGCGGCTGATCGCGCACGTCGGTGGCCTCAAATCCAATGCTCGCCTGGCCGCCCCCCTGCTTGCGGATGGCAAACCGCAGGAAGCGAAACTCTCCCCACGCCGGGCGCTCGCGAATGCGGATCGGCTCGGCTAGCGGCCAGCGAATCTCCTTTCCCACGGCAAGTTTGAGCGAACGCGTGCCAGCATGCCGGTCGTCATCGACGATCGTGGCCTCCACCGGCGCTGGCTCATGCTCCTCAAAGAGGCGATGGAGCGTTGGCAGTTGCTCGGCCGTTTCGATCGCGCGGTATTCGACCGGCGCGGAGTCGGCGGCCACGAGCTGGCGGATCTCGACATCGACCTCAACTGGCGTTGCTTTGCGATAGGCGGCCAGCGAGACGGCCAGTGGTCGATTTTCGTCGGCATCGGACTGTCGCTCGGGGACGGCGAATTCCGCGACCGCCTCGCTGCCAATCCGGACCTCCAGCTTCGGCTCCTGACCGCGACTGAAGCTGCGGGTGGCGGCGATCAGAAGCCATTCGTCTCGCGGACCAATCGTTAGTCGCCTGCCCAGAGCGAGCGATTTGGACTTCGCCTGAATCGCCTGATGGAATGATCCCGGGAGCGGCCGCCGCTCATTGCGCTGGGCCGTCACCTCGATGCCGGCTTCGGCCAGGATAGCGGCACCGATTGGCCGCACTGTCCAGTCGCGCCAGGCCGCGAATCGCCTGGCGAGTCGCTTGTCAAACTCAGCCTGGACAGCTGCGGGATCAAGTTCGAGGAACGGATCGCACCAATCGGCATGATCTCGAATCTCGAGCGGATCAGTTCCCGCAGGCCGCCCCTGGGCCACTGGGTCGATTTGCAAGATCAACCGCTTTTGCCCACTCGCCGGCGCCGGTATCGCCAGCGCGCCGGTATCCGCGATTGATTCGCTCCCAACGAGCATCGGCGACTGCCAAAGCGGATTGCTGGTTGGCTCATTGGCAAACACCTTCGCCAGAATGCAGCCTCCCTTGCCCGCCGCCCGATCGAGGCAGACCTGCGTGCGAAAACTTCGCACACCCGCATGCAGATCAAACGCCAGCTCACTGCGGCCATGCACGCCGAGCCCCCAACCAAAGTCGAGCGACTGGCTGCGGAGCGCTTCTCCGAGGAAACTCGCATTGATCGCGACCTTGGCCGGTCGATCACTCTTCTTCGTCGCCACGGGCATGCGGCTGACCGGCACTTCGCGCGGCAACCAACTACGGCGATAGACCATTTCGCGGCAAGGAACCCACAAAATGTCGAGGCTCCAGGCAGGCTGAATGCCGTGAACCCAACGGTCGGGCTCGGCCGAGTTCCCCTCGAATCGCGGCACCCAGCGGGCCAGCGACGACGTTGCCACCAGACCGCTCGTCGTTTCGACCTGGTAGAGCCGAGTGTCGAGGTTTGGGCACAGCTCAACCAGCTCGTCGAAACAGGCGTCCCAGGCGTCCATGGCTGGCAGATGCAGTTCGGCCAGGTCGCTCCAGGGTATTCGCAGGTCGCCTCCTTCGGCGAGGAGCAAATGAACCTGTCCGGCGTGGAAGCGGACCGCGCGGTACGTCTGCGACGTGCCGTCGCGCAGGAAAGCCGTGCTGGGTTGGTAAGGCTGGCGACCGCGGCGCTGCCAGACGATGCGCCGGATCGACGACAGGGCGACACGAATCTCTGTGACGGTTCGATTCTCGGGCGGCTCGAATGCCTGCGCGGACTGCACCACCAGATGTGCAGGCAATGGGTCGTACGGCAAATCCTTGCCCGTGCGATAACCGATGACCACCCCCGGCAGGCGGTCGCCACCGTGAAATTCGACGTAAGCCGTGGGCAACTCAGCCAGCCGCAATGACCGATCGCGGAGCCAGCGGAATGAATTTGACGGCTCAAGTAGCGGCTGTCCTTCGAGCCGGGGCATGGCATTCTTGTCGTGCCAGTCGCTGAGCTTGTCTCCCTGGACACGCTGGCTGCCAGTTAATAAAGCAGCATAACGCGGCGGCGCCCCCGAAGCCGCCGCTGCCATGCAAAGCGTGAGCAGGCAGGCGACAAGCGAGGGGCAACGCATGAAGGCTCGGGCCAGGTTTGCGATTGGGCACAGGCAACAGGGATTGGCGAACGGCTGGACAGCTATGGCCTGGACCCCCGATTCTGTTACGCCGCCAGGCCGCCCGCAAGCTTGCCACCATTCCTTGCACGGATGCCACCTTGGCCGATAATGCGGTCGCAGTCATCACTCTCAGCCGAGCAGATCAGCCCACCAGGAGACCTAGACCGCGATGTCGCTACTTGTGGTTGGTTCCGTGGCGATCGATTCGATTCAGACTCCCACCGAAACGCGCGAGAACATTCTGGGCGGTTCGGCGACGTATTTTTCGTACTCTGCCAGCTTTTTTGCCCCCGTGAAGCTCGTCGGCGTCGTCGGCGAGGATTTTCCGAGCGAGCACGTCGAGCTCTTGCGCGGCCGCGGGATCGATACGACAGGACTGCACGTCGTGCGTGGCGGCAAGACGTTCTTTTGGAAGGGGAAGTACCTCCCCAATATGAACGACCGCGAGACGCTGGAGGTGCACTTGAACGTCTTCGGTGACTTCCGGCCTACGCTGCCCGAGTCGTTCCGACAGAGCGAGTTCATTTTCCTGGCCAACGGCTCGCCCAAGACGCAGATGAGCGTGCTGGCGCAGGCGCCGGCGGCGAGGCTTGTCGTGGCCGATACGATGGACCTGTGGATCCGCGAGCAGCGCGACGAGCTGATGGCCCTCTTCAGGCGGATCGATGGCCTGGTGATGAACGACAGCGAGGCGAAGCTGCTCACGGGCGACGAGAACCTTGTTTCCGCGGGGCACAAGGTGCTTAAGCTTGGACCGCGGTTCGTGGTCATCAAAAAGGGGGAACATGGGGCAATGTTCTTCTCGCAGCACGAGACCTACGTGCTCCCCGCGTTTCCGACCGAGCGGGTCATTGATCCGACCGGCGCTGGCGATAGCTTTGCGGGCGGAATGATGGGCTATCTGGCCGCCAAGCGCAACTTCGACCCCAAGACGCTGAAGGAGGCGATGGCCTACGGCATTCTGGTCGCCAGCTTCAACGTCGAGGACTTCAGCCTGGATCGGCTCAAGCAGATTGACCGCAGCGACCTCGATTTGCGGATGGAACAATATCGGAAGATGCTGAGCTTTTAAGAGCTAGTTTTCATTGAACATTGGTCATTTGGATTTCAATGCACGCGCGACATTCCCATGACTCGCATTAGGACATTCGTGGCGGTCGAACTTGCGCCCAGTGTGGCGGCGCGCGCGGGGAAGCTGATCGACGAGCTGCGGGTGTCGTCGGCTCAAGTGAATTGGGTCAAAACGCAGCAGATGCATCTGACGCTCAAGTTCCTGGGGGATGTGCAGGACACAGAAACGCCCGATATCTGCCGCGTGGTGGCCGACGTGGCCAAGACGTTTGAGCCGTTTGAGATCACCTGCCGTGGTGCGGGCGCCTTTCCGACGGCCGAGCACCCGCGGACGCTGTGGATTGGAATTGAAGATGGGGCGGAAGAACTGTGCAATTTACAGGCTACCCTCGAGCAATCGCTCAAGGACGCGCTTGGGTTTCCCAAGGAGGCGCGGCGGTTTCAGCCGCACTTGACGATTGGGCGCGTCAAGCACGAGCCACCGTCAACCCGCGGCGAGCTGACGGCGCTTTTGGTAAAGCACGCGAATTTCGATGCCGACCTGTCGGTGATCGACGAGGTCGTTGTCTTCGCGAGCTTCCTCGGTCGGAGTGGGCCCAGCTACGAGGCGCTGGGCAGGGCGGACCTCGGTAAGTGAAGCGTTGGCGGGTGGCAGAGCAACCCCACTTACGGCGCGGCGACGAGCAGCTCGCAGTCTTTCATTTTGATCCGGACGTTCTTATCGAGCGAGAAGCTCAAATGGTCGCGCAGGTCGCGCGGGACGCCGCGGATGGTCACTGGCTGGCCGGGCTTGATGCCGGCGAGTGCGGGGCGGGCAGTGCCGACGAAGTGGCAGCAAATCTCGACGCGGCCGATGAAGTCCGATTCGTGGGTCTCGCCGTCCAGGCGCACGATGTAGCCGCCGATGCCGTCACGTTCGACCTCGGTGACGACCCCAGTCAGTTCGACGACGTGGTGCATCAGGGCCTCGTCGGCCAGGGCGGCATTGAAGCGGCAGACGGCCAGTACCTCGACCGGGGTGGTCTTGGTTGGGGCGGCAACGAGCACGGCAGCAAGCATCAAGGAGGAGATCATGGTGCAAACTCCATAGGTGAGCTGGACGTTACAGCCCGCATTTTGAGAGTTTGCGCACCTGATGTCAACCAATCGAAACTCGAATGTTTACCTATTTTGACATTTTGCTAAGTCGGTGGAGCAGAATGCTTTAGGATTTGAACTACACCTATTGAGGGGCTCATTGGGTGAGTTGGGAACGGATTTCAAGCGCCGCCCGTTGCTAGGTCGCCGGCACCGACGCCCGTTGCGGCGACGATCAGGCCGGGGCCATTGATGGCCAGAAGTTTCGGGCGCGAAGACTGAGCCAGCATGGGCTCATCGTAGAGGGCCGCAGCGCAGCGAAATACATCAGGTTGCTCGGCAACCACAGTCGCGCTGCCCGGTGCATTGCACGCGCATCCTACCGGCGTGCCGTGAGCTGGCTGCGGGCTTCATCCAGGCCGGCTCGCAGAATTGCGTCCTCGGGAGGTGCCGATGCCGAGACGACGCCGTCAATGGGGCGGGCCGCGATCGTACGCTCGCCCGTCTGTGCGCCGGGGACGACAACATCGGGCATCACGCCAGCGCCGCTGATCGCCTGGCCGCTGGGTGTGTACCACTTGGCCGTGGTCAGCCGCACGCCGACGTTAGCCGCGGCGAGCGGGAATATTCCCTGCACCGAGCCCTTGCCATAGCTCTTCGCGCCGACGATCTTCCCGCGATGATGATCGTGAATTGCCCCGGCAAAAATCTCGCTGGCGCTGGCGGAATCGTGATCGATCAGCACCACCAGCGGCACCCGCCATGTGCCGGCGATCTGGCCGCGATGCTCGAAGTTCTCTCGCGGGCTGCGCCCCTTGGTGGAAACAATCATCCCCTCCATCACGAACTTGTCGGCCACATCGACTGCGGCTTTCAAGAGGCCGCCGGGATTGCCGCGGAGATCCATGATCAGGTAGCGCATCCCTTCATCGTGCAGCTTCCAAAGCGCCGCATCGACGTCGCGGCTGGTCGTCTTCTGAAAGCTCGTCAGTTTGAAATAGCCGATGTGCTGGTCGGCGTCGATCATTTTGACATCAACAACGCTCGGCACTTCGACGCGGCGGCGCGTGAGCCGCAGGCGACGTGCCTGGCCCAGCTCCGTTTGCACGACCACCTCGACCTGGCTCCCTTCCGTGCCGCGGAGCATGTCGGCCAGCGTATCGGGCGAGACATCGGCCGTCGATTTATGATCGACTTCGACAATCCGCTCGCGCGGCTTGATGCCGCCGAGGGCGGCAGGGCCCGTGGGAATCGTACTGACGATCAAAAGCCCGGCTGGCTCGGTTTTCAGCTCGATTCCCAGCCCGACGAAGTTCCCCTCGATCTGCGAAAAAACCTCGTCCATCTGGCTGCCGGTCAGAAAGCCCGAGTATTCATCGAGAGCGGTCGTCGCCCCGCTCGCAAACTCCATGATGACGGCCCGTGACGAGAGGCCGTACCGCTGGTCGAGCGTGCGGCCGATCGAATCGACGTGGGCCACGGCCTGATTGCGGTCGTCGATGTGGCGGGACGTGGCGAGCTGGCGCATCTCCCGCTGGAGGGCGCCGAGCTGGTCGCCGGCCATCCGCGACAAGTTCTTCTCGACAAAGGCCGGCTCGGTCAAAGCGACATCAAGATTGGTGAGGCCGGAATAAACAATCTGCTGCCAGTTGGGCTGCTGAACGTAGTTCGATTGGATCTTGACGAGGACCTCGTCATAGATCGCCAGGGCATCGCGGCCTTGAAGCTGATCGACGGCCGAGGTGAAGCTCGTGTCGCCATAGCGGCGGGTCACATCATAGTGAGCGCGCGAGAGTGACACGCGCTGCTGGAGGTCGATCCGCGCAGGATGTTGCCGGAGGGCCTCTTCATAGAACGACAGGGCCTCAGCCCACTTTCGTTCCCCTTCGAGCCGCGAACCTTTCTCGAACACGGTTGCCAGATCGTCGGCCACCGCAACTGGCGCGGCCAGCTCAACGCCCTGTGCGCGAGCCAGAGGGGCGTTCGCCTGCATGGCCACTAGCGCGGCCAACAGGAACATCGCGTGGAGCGGGGAAGACCTGGGAAAGGTCATGAAGCCAACTCGTCGGGCAAGCGACGAGGGCTGCTTCCGCCAGGCCAGGGCTTACATGCCGAGGCGACGAAGCCAGCGAAGGGCAGCCAGCGTCGGGTCAGGATGCAATTTGTGCGTGGCGAAGGACGCTGGCACCCATGCCAATGCCGGGCTCTTGTCTGTCTCCCCGGAAACACTTGTTTGTCTCCCGGGGCAGGAGCCTGACAGTCATCCTGACACTTTGTCCGCTTTGCACTCTCGAGTTGTTGGCAGCAGTCCGACTAATGCCGTGACCACCGACCATCAAACACCGAGTTGCGCAAAGGGGACATACCTTCTGCCAGTTGGAATATAGGTCACGATCCGCCCGTCGTCAAAAAACGCGGCGTAACCAATGTACCGGCCAATCCTTACAACCGAACGAGATGGGCTGCAGAGGTGGGGTCGTAGGGGTTGGCTCGGTGCTGCCAAGGGCAGCTGGCACGCCGCTGGCGAATCCATTCGCAGGCGAGCACATAGATCCCTGCTCGCCGGGCATCGCGGCCAAATCCTAACGGTGTCCACCTTAGCGGGCAAATTGTCAGCGCCAACTAGACAGCATGTCAGAGGGCGGGAAACCGCAATGATCGGTGCCGTACCAAGTTACCGTTTTGGTTGCGATCGTGAACTCGACGCCCGACAATGCGCTCGCCGCGGGGCTCGGCATCCATGGATCATGACGGCTGCGACAACACCCACTCTTCGTCCCGCGCGGCGCAATTGGCTCCGCCTCAGCCTGCGATCGCTGCTGGTACTGTTTACGCTGCTGGCCGTGTGGTTTGCGATCGTCGCGAATCGGGCTCGCGAGCAGCGGCGGATCGTGAGCGCCCTGTCGCAGTGGCCGGAAGCGATGATCCTGTACGACTATGAGTGGGACTTGTCGGCAGGGGGCGAGATTCCCAAACCGCGTCCGCTGGGACCACCTCCGGGTCCGGCCTGGCTGCGAAATTGGTTAGGCGACGAGTATTTCGTCAGTGCTATCGGGCTGTTTCTCACCGGCGGCGACGGCCAAGCGGGACGAGTGCCGACGCAAGAGCAGTTGGAACTGGTGCGCGATCTGCGCGGCCTCAAGGTGCTAAGTTTCGAAACGTCTTCGATCACCGACTCGGGCCTGGCGGCCATTGCCGACCAGACGGAACTCGTTTATTTGTGGGTCGACGACACGGCGATCAGCGACGCGGGTCTCGCGCACCTCGGGCGGATGCACAATCTCAAGTACCTCTACCTTCGCAACTCTCGCGTCACCGACGCCGGCATCGACGCTCTGAAGCGCGACCTGCCAGGGGCCCGCATTTGCTACGGCAAGGACGGGCAGCAGAAGATCAAGTAGCAAGCAGCGATCGGATCTAAGAACAACGCTCAACTTTTTGGTCGGCGCGTGCCGATTGATCTTGGCATACCTCGAACAGCAAGGTATAAGCCGGGAATGACGACGCGCAAGACGAATCCGGACTTTCTCAACGGCGTGCCGGAGCTATTGCTCTTGGAGCTGCTGGCGCGGCGGGGCATGTATGGGTATGAGATCGTCCAGGCGATAGGGGCGGCGACGGCCGGTCGGCTGGAGTTCGGCGAGGGATGCATTTATCCCGTGCTCCATCGGCTGGAGGCGGAGGGGTGTTTGGCCAGCAAGCGCGAGGAATGTGGCGGGCGGACGCGGATCGTTTATCGCCTGACCGTTGCAGGGAAGAAGCGGCTCGCGGCATCGCGGGCCAGCTGGCGGCAGGTAGCCGCCGCGATCGAAACTGTTTTGCAAGGAGGCGCGGATGGACAAGTCGCCGTCGCCTGACGCGTCGCTGGCAACCTGGCGAGACGACCTCATTCGAGAGCTCAAGCGGCGGAAGATTCCGCGCGCCTGGCAAGTCCGACTCCTGGAGGAGCTGGACGATCACCTATCCGATCTCAAGGAGGAGACGATGGATACGAATGCTGGGAATGTGAATGCCTGTCCGCTGCCATCAACCGAAGCTCGTCTGGGCGTGCCGCGGGAAATCGCGGAGGCCGCAAGTGCCGAGTATCGCAAGCTTGGCTTTTTCGCCCGACGGCCTGTGGTTACCTATGTGGTCGGACCGCTGTTGATCGTGCCGGCGGCGTTTGTGGCGTTTGTGGCGTTTGTGGGCGTGGTGGTGGCGCTGGTGGGGCTGGGATTGGACAGGATCATGTGGCTCATGGGAGCCCAGCCGCCCGACATTACAAATGAGGCGGCCAATGGACTGGTCCGTGCGGCCGTCTTTGGCATGCGTTTTCTTCCGTTTGGGTTTCTGGCGTGGATCTTCTGCCGGTTGGCTCGCCGCCACGGCCGCGGCTGGAGGTGCGCCCTATCAGCCTGCACGATCGTCGCCGTCTATGCGGGACTTCTCTCCGTCACGATGCAAGCCTTTACGGAATATCAAAGCGGATTGCTGATGATGGGCGTCGCCGTTCCGCCCAAGGCAATCAATCTGCTCCAAGCGGCCGTGCCACTTGCGGTGGGGCTGCTCTTCCTCTGGCGAACGTCAGCCAGTCGAAGGGGTGCCGAACTTCCCTGCACTCCCGCGACGGCGCTATCCCAAGTTGCAGCCCAATAAGTGCCCGCGGCCTCTTTGCCACAAAACTTGCTGCCAACGTGGATTTGATGGGTACATTTGGATAGAATGTGCGTTCAATACAGATAGGTAGGCGTGTGGTGACGCGCGCCGTATTGGCGGCTGCTTCGCGGGTGTACTTCGCGCGGAGCCTTCGGCGTAACGTGGGCGAGAGGCTGATTGGTTCATAACGCTCATATTATCAGCCGGGGGGCCAAACGGCGGTCGTGGCGGAACGTATTGGCAGGCAATCGGTTAGGGAGATTTTGGGGGTAATTTAAATGCAAAAGCAAACATCGTGTGATATGAGCCGGCACCGCGGCGAGCAGTCCTTAAAGTTGCATAACGTGCATAACGTGCATAACGGAGATCCTCAAAAAAAGCGACGTAAGTCATTGTGGTATAATGGTTTGCGACTTACTGTACGCCCTGAGAAAAAAAGTTTCGTGATGCAAGTATCGATCTCGGCAAGCGATCGGCGACATTGACCCTGGTCAGGCGTTGTCGGATACTCCAAAGAGACCTGTTTTGCCTTGCGAATCGGCTACCTGGATCATGGCTGTTGCCCTACAAACTGACCTGGCAGACTATTGCCGGCTCGCTGCCCGCCGCGCTAAGGCTGCGGCGGCGGAGTTGGCGCAGGCCAGCGGGGCGGCCAAGAACGCCTGGCTGCGACAATCGGCTGCCCGCCTCCGGGAGCGGGCCGCGGACATGCTTGAGGCCAACGGGGCGGACATCGCGGCGGCATCGGGCTTTGGGTTGAACGAGGCTCAAATCGACCGCCTCCGATTGACCCCCAAGCGGATCGACGAGATTGCCCACGGCCTGGAAGAGGTTGCGGCCCTGCCCGATCCCGTGGGCGAGGTAATCGAATCGTCGGTGCGGCCCAATGGTTTGCAGATTCTGAAGACTCGCGTACCGCTGGGCGTGGTGTTTTTCATTTATGAATCGCGGCCGAATGTGACGGCCGATGCAACAGCGATTTGCCTGAAGAGCGGCAACGCGGTGATTCTCCGCGGCGGCAAGGAGGCGGCCCATAGCAGCCGGGCGATCGTCGAGATCCTCACCGAGACGGCCGTGGAACATGGCCTGCCGGCGGACGCGATTCACCTGGTCGAGACGGCCGACCGGGCCGCGGTGGGACATTTTTTGTCGTTGCCCGAGCTGATCGATGTGGCGATTCCGCGCGGCGGCGAGAGCCTGATTCGCCGCGTAGCCGACGAGGCTCAGATGCCGGTGATCAAACACTTCACTGGTAATTGCCACGTCTATATCGATCGTTCAGCCGACCTGGCGATGGCTGAGCGAATTACGGTGAACGCGAAGTGCCAGCGGATGGGGGTCTGCAACGCCTGCGAATCGTTGCTCGTGCATCGCGACGTAGCCGTGGACTTCCTGCCCAAGATTGCGGCTGCCCTGGCCCAGCACGGCGTCGAAATCCGTGGCTGCGAGGCGACTTGCCGCCTGGTCCCAACGGCAAAGCCGGCGACGAACGACGACTACGCGGCCGAGTTCCTCGGGCCCGTGATTTCGGTGAAGGTCGTGGATTCGCTCGACGCGGCGATTGGCCACATCAACCGCTTCGGCTCGCAGCACACGGATGCGATTGTCACCGGCGACCTGGCGGCGGCGCGTGCGTTCACCGCCCGCGTCGACAGCTCCGCGGTAATGGTCAACGCCAGCACGCGTTTCAATGACGGCTTCGAATTCGGCCTGGGGGCCGAGATCGGCATCAGCACCGACAAATTCCACGCCCGCGGCCCGTGCGGATTGAAGGAATTGACGACGTACAAGTACGTAGTATTCGGCGATGGTCAGGTAAGGGAGTAAGGGAGTCCGTCATGGACGACGAAACGCTCAGCCGGGCCGAAGTTGAGAGTCTGCTGAATGAGAAGCAGTCTCACGCAGTTTCACCGGCCAGCCAGCGCGCACAGGTGAGACCCTACGACTTCCGCCGGCCATCCCGCAGGCAAGAAGTCCTGAGGCGGGACCTCGAAGCGCTGCACCAGGGATTCGCGCAAAGTTTTGGTGCCGCGCTATCGGCACAGTTGCGGGCGACTGTCGAAGTCGAGCTGGCGAGCGTGCTGCAAATGACGTCTAGCCAGTTCTCCTCCAGCCTGGAAAACCCGACTTGTCTGAACATTCTGCGGGCCATGCCGCTGGATGGAAATCTGATCGTCGAGTTGCACCCGTCGATTTTGTATCCGCTGATTGATCGGCTGCTCGGCGGCGGGAAGGAAGGCGGGCCGGTTGTCCGGCGGCAGCTGACCGAGATCGAACTGCGGCTTGCCAGCCGGATCATGGCGCTGCTGCTGCAAGAGTTCAAGCGAGCGTGGGTGCCTGTTACGCCGCTGACGCTGTCGGTGGAACGCGTCGAAAGCAATCCGCAGCTCGCGCAGATCACGTCTCCCGCCGATGCGATGATTGTGATGACATTCGAGGCGGCCATGGGTGAAGCGCGTGGGCCAATCAACCTTTGCATCCCGCTCACGTCGCTTGAGCGCGTGCTCTCAAAACTCCTGGGCAACGGCGGTGCCAGCAGCTCGAATCAAAGCGGCGCGACCGCCGATACGCGGACCCTGCTGGGTCGGCAGCTCGACCAGTCGCTGGTCGATGTCGTCGTGACCGTGGCCGAGACTCAATTGTCCGCGGCCGATCTATGGGGTCTGGCCGTTGGCGACATCATTACGACGGACAAAGACTTCCGCGCGCCGCTCGACGTGGCCGTGCAGGGAGTTAGCAAGTTTCAGGCCACTGGCGGGGCGCACAATGGGAACAAGGCCATTCGCATCGAGACGGCGCCTGCCGCGCCCGCTTCGGAGCATGCAGCCGAAGCCGAGCAGACACCCCAGGACAGTTCAGCGCCCAGCTAGAACACGAGCCGGCACTGCCGCAAGCGATCAGCCGCGGCCGCCATGAGCGCGTCTTCCGCTGCCAGGGACTCAGCTTCGTACGTCACGCTGAACCGCAAAAACGGCCCGGCGTCGTCCCACGGTACCGTGACGATCGAATGTTGCGTGATGAAATACTGGCTGGCCACTTCGGCCGTTTCGAACTTCGTCCCGTCGGCCAGGCCGCTGGGGGCTCGGCAGTACAGGAAATACGTCCCCCCTGGCATCTGGCAGTTAAAGCCGCAGCCTTTGAGCATCGCTACCAGTTTTTCCAGCCGCCGCTTGTACTTCGTCCGCGTCCGCTCGGGAATCGACGCGTCGTCGAGGGCGAAGGCGGCGGCATTTTGAATCGCGCCGAACTGGCCGCTGTCGCTGTTGTCCTTGACGTCCGCAAACGCCCGCACGATCCGCTCATGGCCGCAGACCCAACCAATCCGCCAGCCGATCATGTCAAAGCCCTTGCTCAGCGAGTGGACTTCCACCCCCACGTCCATCGCTCCCGGCACGGCGAGGAAGCTCGTTGGCGTCTGGTCGTACGAAAGGAGGCCATGTGCCGCATCCTGCACGACGACGAACGAATGCAGCTGGGCCAGGGCGATCACCTGCTCGTAGAACGCACGGGTCGCGGTCTTGCCGGTGGGGCTGTTGGGATAGTTGATCACCAAGAGCTTGGTCCGTTTCCAGACGTCCGGCGTAATCGCCGCAAAATCGGGAAAGTAGTCGTTCTCGGGCAAGAGCGGCAGGCGGAAGACGCTGCCGCCGCAGTAGCGCGTGTGCGTGCCGGCGACCGGATAGCCCGGGACGGTCATCAGCGTGATGTCGCCCGTGTTGATGAAACAGGCTGGCAGCATCGCCAGGGCGGGTTTGCTGCCGATCGCGTGGTTGATTTGCGTCGCGGGATCGAGCGTGACCCCAAAGGTCCGCTGCATGAACCGGGCCGCCGCCTCCTTGAAGGCCGCGTTGCCGTTGTCCATGTAGCCGCGGTTTTCAGGCCGGTTGATCGCGTCGGCCATCTTACGGCGAACGGGCTCGGGGGCCATTGCGTCGTTTTCGCCAATGCCAAAGTCAATCAGGGGCCGATTGGGGAAGTCGGCCAGCGCCTTCCTTTTGGCTCGCTTGATCTTCTCGAACTTATAGATCTCGGTCCCTTTGCCGTAACTCGCGCCGCCGATCCGCTCGGCAAATAGATTCTGGAAATAGGGGTCGCTCATAGTGGACTAGTGCCTCTCTGGGCCAGATTATCGGAGAGACGGAAAGGCGGACAGGGGTCGGGGGTCGGGCGGTCGTGAGTCGGGAGGGCGAGGCTCCTGCCGAGCCGAGAGTTCTAAGGCTGTCGCCTCCGGCCTCCAAATTAGCGCAGCCGCCAACGAGCCAGCGGCGTATGCTTCTAGCAGGGACGATGCCACGCCAGACGACAGCCGGAGGATGAAGATGGCCCGACTGGAAGCCCTTGCCGATGTCGCCGCCTTGAGCAACTCCGCGCCGGTCCCCGAACGGGGACTCTCGATCGGCCAGTACTTGATCCGGCGGTTGCAGGACTACGGCATCCGCGACGTCTTCGGCATTCCGGGCGACTACATCCTCACGTTCTACGGCCTGCTCGACAGAAGTCCGCTCCGCGTGGTCGGCTGCACACGCGAGGACAACGCCGGATTTGCGGCCGATGCCTACGCCCGCATTCATGGCATGGGCTGCGTCGTGGTGACTTACTGCGTCGGCGGGCTGTCGGTCTGCAACTCAATCGCGGGGGCGTATGCCGAGAAGTCGCCTGTCGTGGTCATTTCCGGCGCCCCGGGCCTGGGCGAGCGGGTCAACAATCCGCTCCTGCACCACAAGGTCCGCGACTTTCACACGCAGATCGAGGTGTTCGAAAAACTCTGTATCGCGGGCACAGAGCTCGAAGACCCGGTCGTGGCGTTTCGCGAGATCGATCGCGTGCTCGATGCCGCGGCCCGCTTCAAAAGGCCCGTCTATATCGAGCTGCCCCGCGACATGGTCGAGGTCGTGCCGCACATCGCCCACGCCTTCCACGCATCGCCCGCGGAGGCCGACCCGCAGGTCCTCGCCGAAGCTGCCGATGAGGCCGCC
>Ga0065705_10104499_pt1 | contig 14135 bp, 18 predicted proteins | sample SwibulcommuniRL2_FD_59092 | JGI IMG/M metagenome (GOLD analysis project Ga0065705, IMG submission 59092) | Bulk soil microbial communities from switchgrass field near Rose Lake, East Lansing, Michigan, USA - RL2 Bulk Soil v2 (version 2) | ecosystem: Environmental > Terrestrial > Soil >...
CCATCCCTCCGGCTGCTCATGTTATTGATCGAAGATTCGCGCGAAGACGAGGATCTGATCGTGGATGCCTTGAAGCGCGCGGGGTTCCAGCTGACCCACCAGCGTGTGGAGACAGAATCGGCGATGCAGGTGGCGTTACTCGAGAGTTCCTGGGATGTGATCGTTTGCGATTACCGCATGCCGCGCTTTACGCCGTACCGAGCCCTCGAGCTACTCCGGGCCAGTGGTCAGGATGTGCCGTTGATCGTCTTCTCCGGAACCGTCCAGGAAGATGTAGCCGTCGAACTGCTGAAAGCTGGCGCCTCGGATTTCATTACAAAGGACCGCATGCCCCGGCTAATCCTGGCAATCCGACGGGAGCTTCGAGCGAAACAGAATCGCGCCCAGAATCGACTCGAGATGGAGATCGCCTACGAGCAGACGATCATGGCCTGGGGAAAGGCATTGGAACTGCGAGACATTTATACCCAGGGCCACACGGAACGCACGACGGACCTGGCCTTGCGCCTGGCGCGCAACTTCGACCTCTCCGGACCGCAGTTCAAAAATCTCTATCGAGGAGCGCTCCTTCATGATGTTGGCAAGATGGGTGTCCCGGATGCCGTGCTCCTGAAGCGCGACGTCCTGACCGAGGAGGAGCGGCGAGTCATCGAGATGCACCCAACCCTGGCGTGCGAGATGCTGGCAAATATCCCCTTCCTCCAGGATGCCCTGGACATTCCCTGTTCTCACCATGAAAAATGGAACGGCACGGGCTACCCACGCGGGCTGATGGGGAATGAGATCCCGTTCGCCGCGCGGCTCTTTGCCGTGGTGGATACATATGATGCACTAATCAGCGACCGTCCCTATCGGTCATCCTGGGAGAAGGCACAGGTGATCGCCTATCTCCTCGAGGAACGCGGCAAGTCGTTTGATCCGGAGGTGATCGACAGGTTCATCGAAATGGTGGGGCGAGGATGACGAAAGAAGATCTGCCTCTCACGCCCAAACCGATGGACTCCTTTACTGCCCAGGATGGCGCGCGGCTTTTCTCGATGATCGATGCCGGACTGAAGAGGATCTCTTCGAGCTTCGAGGAATTCTCGAATCGCTTGGCAATCACCAACAGGCAGAACCTTGAGATCCTGAATCTGCTCCGCCTGATCGAAGCCGAATCCAATGAAAGCCGGGTCGGGCGGTTACAACTCGAGATCGAGGAAGCGGAACGGGAACGAGACATCGCCGAGCGGAATCTCAAGGCCATCGAGGAGAAGCTCAACCAGAAGCAGAATATCAAGGATCAAAATGTCGACACCGGAGAGAAGTTGAGAGCAGCCGCAGTTGCGGTGGTCACCGACATAGATAAGCAGAAGAACGAGAAGAATGCGGCACGCCTGGAGGATATCAAGTGGACGGCGATCAAGACGGTCATAACGATCGTCGTCGGAGGGATGGCAACCGGGTTTATCGCCTTTATCTGGTTCCTGGTCCAGTTGTACCTCAATCGAGGCACGCCGTGAGACAGTTCTTTTGCTATAACCACCAGGGGAAAGCCGATGCCTATATCCAGGCGCTGACTACACGCGGCTGGCGCCAGATCAAGGATCCAGGCCAGGCGCTGTTCATCCTTTCTGATTCAGATGTGCTAACCCGTTTCAAAAGTCTGAAGGAATACCACCGCAGGAATATCAAGATCTTCCTCTATCCCCATGCCGCGCGTCCCAACATCTTCTGGGATTTCCCAGATACCCGTTATGCCGAGTTCATCACCGCACACTTTGTCGCAGCTGAGGGGCATATCGAGATCATGCGCGCCTATGGCAATCCGTACCCGCTCGAGGTGGTCGGCTGGCACCTGTGCCCGATCCATCCCTTCCGGCCGCGCACGGAGATCAAACGGATCGTCTTTGCACCGATCCACCCGAACAACAATGGCTTCCTGTGCAAGCTGGATAAGGAACTGAACCAGGAAACATTCAAACGGCTGCAATCGCTGATGACCGACACGATCTCCCTCACGGTTCGTCACCTGCACGACCTGAAGCAAAACGGCTTATGGCGCGCGGGCGGCGTGGAGTACATCGAAGGAAAGCCGGATCTGTCTTGCCTGGAGATCGACCAGGCGGACCTGGTCGTCGGTCACCAGACCTATCCGACCCTGGCGGTCGCTCGAGGCGTGCCCACGCTGATGATGGGCGAATGGCACCGGCCGCGCTGGGGTGGGACGGAGGAGAAACTATCCTACGTCCGCTCCTGGGAGAAGTACCGGGATCTGCTCATGTATCCACTGGATATCCTGGCGCCTGCAGAGGCAGATCTGCCTGCTCTGCTGAACCGCGCGATCCAGTCGGATTGTGATACCGCCGACTGGCGCCGTCGATTGATCGGCGAGCCGTTCGCTCCCGGACGGTTCGTTGATGCGCTGGAGAGTTTTTTATGATTTGGTTCACTTCCTTTCATGAGCGGATCCTGGCGTTGAAATGCACATCCAGCGTCGCCTCAGACGAGGGTGCGCGGCTGTCCTTCCTGGCATCCCAGGTGCCCGAGAACGGCGTGATCGTAGAGCTGGGTTCCTGCTGGGGACGCTCTGCCTGTTACCTGGCAGCAGGACTGCAGGCTTCGGGGAGACAAGCCCGGATCCATTGTGTGGACCTGTGGGATCTGGGAGTCCACACGCCGGAGCGACACCATGCCCCCGGCGTCTTTGAAAGGTTTCAGGGCAACCTGCAGAGTCTGGGCTTGTGGGACTATATCCATCCGATCAAATCAGATACCGTGGCCGCGGCGCGGGATTGGAAGACTCCCATTGATCTGCTCTTCATCGATGCCGGCCACAAATACGAAGAGGTGCGCTCTGACTATCTCGCCTGGTCTCCCTTCGTAAAACCAGGCGGCGTGATCGCGTTCCATGATTACATCCTGGACGGACACCCCGATATTGTTCAATGCGTCGAGCAGGATGTTATTCCTTCCGGTCAGTGGGAATTTATCGCGCTGCATAACCGGGTATGGACCGCCAGGAGGAAAGCATGATCCTCTCACTCGCGCGCGCGGGCATTATGATCTGGCGCTCCGGATGGGTGAACTGATGCCGAAACCCAAGAAGGGCAAAACCCTGACGGATAAAGAAGAAGCCTTCTGCAAGGAATATGTGATCGATTGGAATGCTACCCGGGCCGCATTGGCAGCCGGCTATTCTAAGAAGACTGCATATCACACAGGGTATGAAAACATCAAAAAACCACACATTCAAGCCAGGATCCGGGAACTGGAGAAAGCCAAGGCGATGAATCGCGAGGAAGTTATGGCGCGCCTGGCAGACCAGGCGCGCGCCTCGCATGCACACTTTATCCGCATCACTCCGGATGGATTTATCGAGTTCGATTTTTCTGACCCGGAAGCGCTCAAGCATCTTCATTTAATAAAGAAGATCAAGACCAAACGACAGCGCCAGATCATTCCCGAGAAGAAAGACAAAGCCTCGGAGATCTGGGAACATGAATGGGTAGAGGTAGAACTGCACGACCCACAGCGCGCGCTCGAGCTGATCGGGAAGCATCACAGTCTGTTCGTGGACCGTGACGAGGAAGGCAAACCCATCCAGCCGATCGTCAATTTCTACATCCCCAAGAATGACAGGGAGACCGATGGCAGTAGCTGAAGCTCCGGAAGTCATCCACATCCGGCCGCAGCCGAGACAGGAGATCTTCCTGTCCTCGCCGGCGGATATCGCCATCTATGGTGGCGCCGCGGGTGGAGGCAAGACCTGGTCCCTGCTGGTCGAACCGATCCGCCATATCAACAACGAGAAGTTCGGCGCGGTGATCTTCCGTCGCACCCTGGCGGAGATCATCAAGGAAGGCGGGATGTGGGATGAGTCGCAGACCCTCTATCCATGGTTCAATGCCAGGTCCAACCAGACCGAACACTCCTATCGCTTTCCGATCGGCGCCAAGATCTCTTTCGCTCACCTGCAGTACGAGAAGGACCTGCGCGACTGGCTGGGCGCCCAGATCCCGCTGATCGAGTTTGATCAGCTCGAGACCTTCTCGCAGACCCAGTTCTTCTACATGTTCTCGCGCAACCGGTCGACTTCCGGGATCCGTCCGTATATCCGCGGGACCTGCAATCCGGAGCCGGGTTGGCTGGCCGGCTTCCTGGACTGGTGGATCGACGAGGAGGGTTATGCCATCCCGCAGCGCAGCGGCGTGATCCGCTGGATGGTCCGGGAGAATGACACCACCTTCTGGGCGGATACACCGGAGGAACTGAGGCAGGCGCATCCCAACAGCATCCCGAAGTCGGTGACCTTTATCCTGTCCACCGTCTACGACAACCAGATCCTGCTCGCCAAGGATCCAGGTTACCTGGCGAATCTGCAGGCGCTCTCGAAAGTGGATCGTGCCAGGCTTCTGGGCGATCGCCGGCGAGGCGGCAACTGGAAGATCCGGCCAGCTGGCCGGATCTATGAAGACTTCCATGTGGTCCAGGACTTCCCGATCCCGATCACCTGGCGGCGTTATCTCGGCGTGGACTATGGAGCGGTCAACACGGCCGTGGTCTGGCTGGCAGAAGATCCCAACAAGCACGTCCTCTATCTCTTCCAGGAATATCTGCATGGAGACCGCACCACCAAGCAGCATGTAGAAGAAGTGCTCAAATCTGGAGAGGCTGAAGGGGCCTGGGGCGGCTCGCCCTCGGAGACACAGCAGAGGTGGGACTGGTCGGATGCGGGACTGGGTGTCCAGGAGCCGATGATCAGCGACGTGGAATCAGGCATCGATCGTGTGAAGGAAGCCTTCAAAGACCACAGGCTGTACGTCTTTCAATCCTGCACGGGAATTATCGAAGAGGGTGGATCCTACTCGCGCAAGCTCGACGAGCAGGGACTGCCGATGGATGAGATCAAGAACAAAAGTGAATACCACCGGCTGGATGCGCTGCGCTACGTGCTGCCGAGCGCGTTGAGCGCTGCCCAGTCCGGTGTAGTCTCCTATAAATATACGAACTGAGGTGAAACATGGCAATCCTTGATCCTGTGGAAATGGCATACCTGGACTGGCTGGTCCAAACGATGGAAGCCGAGCAAGAGTCCATCCTGGAGTCGCGCAATTACTATAACGGCGTGCAGGAGAAATTCCTGACCGCGAGAGTGCGCGAGTTCCTCGGCCTGCATGAGAACAACCCCTTTACCCTGAATGTCTGCGAAACGGTTGTATCGGCAGTTGCGAACGTCCTTAATGTGACGGCCTTCGACACGGACGAAAAGGCAAAGGAGGATGGCGCCAAGCCCCAATCCCTCTTTGCCGCGGAGGTGTGGAAGAAGAACAAAATGGAAACCCTCCAGGATGTGGTCCACGAGTTCGCCCTCGCCGATCGGGAAACCTTTGTGATCGTCGACTGGGACGCCGAGGGCAAGTTCCCCAGCCTGACCCACAACCAACGCTTCGTGGATGTCTCTGCCGGCGGCGATGGCATGGGCGTGTGGATGGTCTACGAGAATGACGACATTTACCAGAAGCCGCTGTATGCCGTCAAGCAGTGGGTTGAGACAACGTGGACCGCCAACCTCCCTCGCACGACCACGCGCCGCACCGTCTACTATTCCGACCGGATCGAGCGCTACTTCTATGACAATGGCTGGAAGCGTTTCGAACAGGAAGATGTGCCCTGGCCGCAACTCCTTCTGGACAAAAGAGAGCAGCCGCTCGGGATCCCGGTGATCCACTTCAAGAACAAGGGCTTCCGCGCGGAGCACTGGAAAGCCATCCCTCTGCAGGATGCGATCAACAAAACCCTGGTGGATGTCCTGGGCGCCAATGACCTGACCGCGTTCAAGTCCTTCTTCGCTTTCGGCTTTATGCCCACGACCGATGGGAAGGAGCTAAAAGAGGACGGCTCGAACGCGTTGACGATCGGTCCCGGTGTGATCAACGGTGTCGCCAACAAAAGCCCGGACCAGGTCCATCTGCAGGAGATTGAAGGCGCCGACAATACGCCACTGATGAAGGCTTTGATCGACCTGGTCACCCTGACCGCCCAGATTACCGACACACCCGTCTCTCGTTTTGTGGTCACTGCGCAGATCGCCTCTGAGGACACCATCAAAGCCCAGAACGATGCGTTGGATAAGAAGGCGGACGATCGGCGCGGACTGTTCGGGGATTCCTGGTCGCAGGTCATGAGCATGGCGCGCAAATATACCAACCTGTATGCTAACGCCGGCCTGGACGAGGAGGTCGAATTCCAGCCCACCTGGCGCCACGATCGCACGCTCGACGATCTGGAGAAGAAGAGCCAGGTCCTGGGGATTCCGCAGGAGCAGATCTGGGCAGAAGCGGGATACAGCGCGGAGCAGATCGCCCAGATGAAGCAAATGCCCTCCTACCAGCTGGCGCGCGAGAAGTCCATCTGGGAAGGCGCGGTCAGCGCCACCCAGAACATCCCGCTCGAGGAATACCTGAAGCGCGTCGGCGTGCCGGAGGAAGAGATCACCCAGATCCGGGAGGCGATCAAGAACCAGAGCGCCGTGCCGCTCACCGGACTATGATCGACATGTGGTGGCAGGTCAAGATGGTGGCGCCCGGAGAGATCCATGTCTACCCTCTGAGTGAGCTGCACATCCTCAATGCGCTGTGCCCGTGCCGTCCGGAAGTCCGTTGCACCAGCGCCGGCAAGATGGTGGTGCACAAGAGGATGGGCCAGCTGCCGATCAAGCCGATGCTGCAAGCCCATTGGGTCCATTGAAAGGACACAGAATGATATGAACCCCGGACGCTCCCTCCGCCTTTCCGACGATCAGCTCGCGCAGCTGTCCCTGGTGACCCTCCTGGACATCGAGGCCGCGCGGGCCCTGTGGACACGAGTGGTCCCGTTACGGTGGAAACGGCTGCTCGAGTCGCAAACCGTGGGCACAGGGACTCTCACCACACCCTTCGTCTGGGATGCCCAGTCCCGGCGATACATTCACCTCACTTCGAAGCGTTATGTGCCTTTCACCGAGATCCGGGAGCAGGCGATCGAGCCGCTGATCCGGGCTTCGAAGAATGCGCAGCGGGTCCTGTCCGCTCAGCTAGCCACCGGCGACACGCGCCTGGGCGACTGGCAGCGCGTCATGATGGACACCATCAAACAGACCCAGGTCGCTGCAGCCCTGGCGTCGAATGGCGGCGATGCCAACTCGAGCCAGGTGGACTACAAGAAGATCGCGGCCGAGATCCTGATCCTCTACCTGCTCTTCCGTGGCTTTGCGGAAGAGATCGAAACCGGTGCACAAGCCTTGAACGGGAAGCTGCTGGTCCGCTCAGACTTGTACGCCGGCGCGGCGCGCGACATCTTTGAAGAAGTCCGCCGGCATGGCATGGCGCTCTACTACGGCGCCGTCCAGGAACGCCGAAGGCTGGGACGCGCGGAGCACTGCCATACCGATGGCGAACGCGAAGGATGTGTAGAACTGCATGATCTCGGCTGGGTCAAGATCAACACCCTGCCGCGGTTGGGAGCCACGCCCTGCCGGACAAATTGCAAATGTCGATTCGATTATCGCTATCAGGATGAACAGGGCAACTGGGTGCTGGTCGATGACAGTGCGACGGCTGCTGCGATCCTGAAGCAGTTAGGAGTGAAGGAACATGCCCGTCAAGATTCGGGAACGTAAAAAAGGCGGCTATACCGTCCTAAGGACGCAAGCGGCGAAAATGAACCCGGCGCCGGCTCTGCTAACCATCCCCGTGTATGATTATGTTGCGGTGTGGATCCCCGCTCCACCCACGCACAAAAAGAGGTTTCGCCGCCCGGTCCGTCGTAAGGAGAATGTAACTAAATCGACGGGTCGATTCCGCCCTTCGCGTGCTATAATGCGGTAAGTCAATGTGCCAGGGATTGGCACTTTATTAGGGAATGCTGGAAGACCCACCCAGTCACGCAAACCGCGAGGAATGCTGTGACTGGGTGTTTCGCTTTAAGTCCGAGCGTGATGCTCCAAGGAGATGTCGAGATGACTGAGGAAGAATTAGAAGCCAAGCGTAAAGCCGACGAAGCAGAAGCCCAACGCAAAGCTGCCGAGTCCAAGGAAGAGAGTTCCGAAGAGGAGGAAGAGCTGTCCGTCGAACAATTGAAAGCCCAACTGGCTGAGAAGGACAAGCATATCAAGTCCCTCAACAAGGAAAGCGCTGAGCGACGGAAGAAGCTCGAGGATTTTGAAAAAGCCGAGACAGAGCGCAAGCAGGCGGAGCTGACGGAAGTCGAAAAAGCCACCGCCCGCGCCAAGCAGCTCGAGGATGAGAAAGCCACCCTCGCCCGGGAAAATCAAACCCTCAAACTGCAGCGTGACTTTGAATCGAAAGTGCGCGATGCCAACCTTCAATTCAAAAACTCGCACGCTGCGAAAGATGCCTTCCATGCCCTCGTCGAGCTGATGGACGAAGACACCGAAGTGACCGATGATCACATCAAGCAATTGCTCAAGGAACGTGATTATCTCTTCGGCAAGTCGGAGAACCCCAATCTCGGCAACGATGCCGGCAAGAAAGGCAAAGCGAACTCGAAGATCGTGACGAAAGAAGCGATCGCCGAAAAGAAATTCGATCTCTAGGAGGATCACATGGCTGTTGTCGAAAAAAGCGCCTCTGCATCCCTGGATGCCAACCAGGCCCACCAGGTCGCTGCCGGCAATCTCTACGCCGGCGAAGATCTGAGTGCCGTGGCACCCTGTTATATCAAGTCGGATGGATTGGTGTATATGTCCGATGGCGCGGCCAGCAATGAAGCTGCCAAGTTCCACGGCTTCACTGCCCGGGCCACGCTCCAAAACGAACCCGTCACCCTGTTTGGTGCGGGCTCGCGCTTTAAGTATTCCGCCGGTATGACTCCGGGCGCGACGCTCTACCTGGCCGCCTCCGATGTCTATACCGATGCAGGCAACTTGCAAACGACCACATCGACGGGCGACACCAAAGGCACGGCCTTCGCCCTCAATGCAACCGATATCGTTGTCTGTCGCACCGATCCCAAGAACGGTTAGGAGGACTAGAAAATGCCTACCGGAACCCATGATATTAGCTCCCTCTTGACCGTGAAATTCCAGAGCGCCGAAGACTTCGGCCTGGACGACCTGGCTGCTGTCCTGCAGGCGGATCTGGCTGCCCATAATGCGGCGGTCGAAGAAGGCATCCGCGAGATGGCGGAGATCACGACCGATACCGATGGCGTCTACGGCACCTCCAGCAACGGGGAAATGCTCGAAGTGGACGAGTACGGTTTAGCGCCCACCCAGAAGCCGGAAGTCGGCGAGCTGGTTGCCTGGCCGCTGCGTTTGTTCCAGTTCAACATCGGCTGGACCGCCAAGTATCTCCAGGTGGCAACGCCTGCCGATCTGGCCCAGGCGCAGCTGGATGCCGAAACCGCTCACAAGCGCGCCATCATGCGCGACATCAAACGGGCGATCTATGGCTCGGCGAACTACTCGTACCGCGATCACCTGATCGACAACCGGGTATTGGGGATCAAGCGCTTCGTCAATGCCGATGGCGCCAACATCCCGAGCGGTCCCAATGGGGAAACGTTCGACGGGGCCACCCACACGCACTACGATGCCAACAACGGCTGGCTGGCTTCGGCCCTGCTTGCCTCCATCAATGACGTGCTCGAGCATGGTCACGGCGCGGCGATCCGGACGGCGATCAATGTCGCCGATGAAACCGCGGTGCGCGCGCTGAGCGGCTTTGTGGCCTATCCCGATCCGCGCATCATCTACCGCCAGACGGATACCCCCGGTAAAACCCTGGACATTTCCCGCCTGGACAACCGGGCGATCGGTGTCTTTGGTGGCTCCGAGATCTGGACGAAAAGCTGGGCGTTGGACAATTATCCGTTCAGCTGGGATGCCGGCGATCCTCGCAAGCCGCTCAAGTTCCGCCAGCGCGCCCAGACCACTTTGCAGGGGCTGCGGATCGCCTTCCAGAATGCGGACTACCCGCTCTATGCAAAGGATATGGAAGCGGAATTCGGCGTCGGCGTCAACGATCGCACCAACGGGGCGGTCCTGTATGTCGGTGGATCTTCCTATACAGATCCCGTGATCTCGTAATTCCTGTTTCCGTTCGATCGATTGAAGCGTTTTAGAGAAGGAGATTCTTATGGCTGAAACCATTCCTGGCGGCGCCTACAAAGGCGCCGATGGTCGCTGGCATGATGCCAACGGCAAGCCGATCGGCGAGCGCGCGGTCGAGCAGGCGCGTGCCAAACAGACCGAGAAGCAGGCAGAGCTGCAGCAGGCGGAAGAGAACAGGGAAGAGCAAGCCGAAGAGGCGTTGATCGTTTCCACGGAAACGCCTGCCGCTGAAGAAGTGTCTGCTCCCAAGCGGCGCCCCCGCAGGTCCTGATGTCCTACGGCAGCGCGGCCGGCGTGGCCGGCTTTGCCCGCACCTGGACGGATAACGGCGCCTTCGTGGACGCCGATGTCTACGTCACCGGCACCAACCCCAGCCTGGAGCAGGTCGAAGAATGGCTGGAGCAGGTCTCGCAAATGGTCGATGTGGCCTTTGCGAATGAAGGCTTCACGGTGCCGGTGATCGAGACGAAGGTTCTGAAAGCCATCGACGCGAAAGTCAATGCGATGGTGGCGGACCTGGTCCACCTGAGCCATCACAAGGGCCGCCTGTTCTCGAACCGGATCGTCGAAAGCGGCTGGTCGGCGGAGCAGGTGCTCGAGTCGGAACTCACGAAGTGGGTCGCCGGCAAAGCCACCGGCTTCCAGGCCATGGGCGTGCCGCGTGTGATCAACGAGAGCTCGCAGTCCTCGTTTTCGGTCCAGATGACCCGAGGACAATCCAGCGGTGAGGAGTATGCCCGTCCCCGCTTCCTGATCCGACCATGAGCCGAGATTTCCGCCAGATGCGCGTGTTCGTCGAAGCCCTGATCGCTGCCGGCCAGGACACCCTGGTGCAGCTGGCGACCAACGTCAAGGAACGCATGTCGGAGGAAGGCAAGCCGATTCGCTACCCGGTGGATTGGGACAGCCCTCGCCAGCAGCGGTTCGTCATGTGGAAGCTCCGCAAACGAGGCGAGATCCCCTACCGTCGCACCAATCGCTACCGCCTGGGCTGGAGGCTGGAGCGCGGCCGGTTCGGTGTCCGCCTGCATAACGAATCGCCGGCCGGTGCGGTCGGAGGTTTGACCAGTGGCTGGCAATCCCGGATCCATCGGGGTCGCTGGCCGCACCTGTTGACCGTGCTCTTCGAGGAGCTGCAAAAGGTGCCCGCCGATCTCTCCAATCGTCTCAAAGTGGTTGGCGGTAAACAATGACCGATCATTATTCCGTGGTCGAGGCGGCCGTGATGACCAAGATCCGCACCCTGACCGAGTTCTTCCCGAACGCCTGGCAGGTCAACGACGATGACACAGTGATCCAGCGCGGCGCCAATACCTTTGCCATCTTCCAACCAGACGCCTTTCCGGGTACGCGCGCCAATGGGCTGGAAGTGGATATCAACTGGACGGTGCTCTTCGATCTGTATGTGCGCTACTCCACCCGGAAGGAATCGCTGCCTCGTTTCAAAGCGGTCCGCTCGGCGCTGATCAACCTGCTCCACCCGGCCTCGCTCAACAAGACCCCTGGCGTCCGGCGCGTCGTGCTCCAGGCCAACGGTGGTCTGCAGCAGGACCTGCCGGGTGACAACCCAAACTTTATCATTCAAACCATGACCGCGATCGTGACCCAGCGTGTCTCGTTTGACTTCTAACTAGGAGATGTACTATGACTGATCCCTCTGGAATCGGCTGGGGCGTGGATGTCTACCGCGCCAGCTTCTACCCGATCAACACCGCTGGCGGCGTGGATGTCCCTGGATATCCAGAGCCGGCTACAGATGGCTATGGCGGACTGGAGTTCTCCCGTCCCAAATCCCTGACCCTCAATTTAGGCGCGCCGCGCGCCATCACCAACGTAGCGCAGGGACGCGTGCAGGATACGATCTACCTGCCCTCCACTGATGCCAAAACGGGCGAGTTCCATTTGTCCAACATCGACCAGGTCACCTTCGCCGCCCTGAGCGCGGTCAAGACCCGCCTGGTCGGCGGCGGCCGCAGCATGCCATTCGGCACGGATAAGCAAGGGCTGGAGATCGATGGCACGTTCGTGATCTCGCAGCTGGCCTTCCATGATAACGATGGTGTGAGCCAGTGGCATAACTACATCCTGCCGCGCGTGCGCGCGATCGTGACCATGCCATCCTTCGACGAGAACGCGATCGATGTGACGGTCAACCTGTCCCTCTCCCCCACTTCCAAGCATGTCTGGGGACAGGCGCTCTCGGAAGCCAATGACGGCGCGCTCTCGATGACCGGACTCGACCACATCACGTGGGACCGCTTCAATATCCATGCCTGGCTGGCGGATGGTGTCGAGGACACGTTCCTCTTCCCGGTCAATAAGCAGGCATTGTCCAACTTCGCGGACACGTTCACCCTGTGGGATTACAACGCCGGCACCGAGATCACTGCGAGCATCACCAAGAGCGAAACCGGCGTGGTCTTCGTCTCCGCTCCTGCAGACGGCAAACTCCTGGTCGCCCTCTACGAGTATTAGGTCCAGGTCATGCCCATCACCCGGCGCTCGAAACCCTTCACCTTCAGCAATGGATCCCAGATCACCCTTTGGGAGGCGAACTGGGATCTGGCTATGCTGCGCGATGAGATCGCAAGCAGTGCCCGCGCCGATAAAGCCAAATTGAACGGCAAGGGCGATCCGGTACTCCTGTATTTCCAGGAAGAGATCTATTCGTACCTGGCCGGATGTTCGGTCCCGGCGCCTGCGCTCGAGGAGTCCTTCCGCTTAAGTGACGAGGACCTGGATGCCTGGTATGAGGCCGCCCGGGAGGTCAATCCAGGCTTGTTCAGCGACGCAGAGACCGCCCAGCAGGTCGTGACCTTCGGCGATGGCAGCCAGATCACCGTGCTGTCCGCAAACAGACCCAGTGTTCTACGGAGGCTGTCCAGGTTGGACGCGCAAGTCTCTCAAGAGGCTCCGAGTGAGAACATCCGCACGGAGACCTTCCGGGTCCTGTATTACCCGAAACTGGCTGCCTGCTCGATCGGGGATGTGCCCAGTCCGCAGGAGGCGCGCGTGGATTGGCCCGAGGCAGAGCTCAACCACTGGTATGAAGCCGTGTATGCGGTGAACCCGGAATGGTTCAAACCGTTGGAGCAGATCGCCGAGCAGAACCAGGCTCGAGCCCAGAAGGCTGAAAAAAAAAGGAAGAGACGGCCCGCCAAGTCTTCCTCTTCCTGAAGCCACTCTTTGAAGTAAAGCAGGGAGATGATCTCCCACATGCTATCGATCTCGACTACAGCGATTTCTTGAAATACCGTGGCGACTGGAAACTCTGGCGCGCGCTCGGGCGATACGATGCGAATGGAGCCTGGGTCGCGCCGCTTTCTTTTTGGGATGCCATGAAACTACCAAAACCCATGATCGACACTTTCCTTGAACTGGACGATTTCCTCGAACGCATGAAGCGCCACCAAGCCAAGAAGAAAGGAGCCAAGTAATGGTAGCTCCCGGAGCCACCGGCGCGGACTTCGATGTCCTGCTTCAATTCTCGATGGACGAAGAAGCGAACAAGCGGGTCCAGCAGCGCGTTTCCACCATCGAACAGGAACTGAAGCGCCTCCAGCAGGAGGCGCAAAACGCCGGCAAAGCCATGAACACCATGGCTGCGGGGACTGCAAATGCCGCACAGGCAGCTGCCAAGCAGATCCGCCTGACCTGGACCGAATTTATCAAGCAGAACATGGGTCCGGAAATGAAGGCGGCTATGCAGGCCGGGCTCAGCCATGCAGAAGCCCATAAAGTCGCCATTACCAAAATTGCGGAGGCGTGGAAACAGTATAAAGCCGAAGGTGTGACCGCCCTCAAAACCGTACAGGCAGCGGATGCCAAGGCCGCACAGGAAGACAAAAAGCGCTTCGGCATCGTGGGGGCCGAGCTGGCCAGACTGACGAATCGTGCCAAAGAGTCTTCGACCAGTATCAACGACGCGGTCAGTTCCAGTGTTCGCAAATACGCAGAACTGGAGGAGAGCGCAAAGCGGGTGCGGCAGCAAGCAGCACTGATATCCGGCGCCGCGGCGCGCGGCGCACAGATCTCGAGCGGG
>Ga0065705_10002534_pt1 | contig 14134 bp, 12 predicted proteins | sample SwibulcommuniRL2_FD_59092 | JGI IMG/M metagenome (GOLD analysis project Ga0065705, IMG submission 59092) | Bulk soil microbial communities from switchgrass field near Rose Lake, East Lansing, Michigan, USA - RL2 Bulk Soil v2 (version 2) | ecosystem: Environmental > Terrestrial > Soil >...
AATGACGCATGGCACTATCCGCATAAAATGCAAAAAGCGATAATCAGGCTGGAAGCATATTGACCTATTCCTGTCAAACTTCTCACATAAGGAGTGCGAATGCCTGTAAAAGGTTGGATCGAAGTCAGTGATACATACTGTAAAGGCTGCGAACTTTGCCTGAGTGCATGTCCGCAGGAGGTGATGGAATTGGATATGACGAGGCTAACCCCTAAAGGTTATCACCCCGCGCACACGTTCAAGGACGGATGCACGGGGTGTGCCATCTGCGCACTGGTCTGTCCAGACGCCGCGATCACTGTGTATCGTGAAATTACCAAATCAGTTCCCACACCAGTCGGGGCGTAGCATCATACTACGCCCTTATTTATTTGGAGAAACATATGACACGTGAATTATGGAAAGGTAACGAAGCCATTGCCGAGGCCTCAATTCGTGCAGGGCTCGAAGCCTATTTCGGTTACCCAATTACCCCACAAACAGAAATCCTAGAGTATCTATCTCGACGTATGCCTGAGCTGGGACGTGCATTTGTGCAAGCCGAATCAGAACTTGGCGCGATCAACATGGTCTACGGCGCGGCCTGCGCAGGGGTACGCGTGATGTCTACCTCCTCGAGCCCGGGCGTGAGCCTGATGATGGAAGGGCTGTCCTATATCGCGGGGACTGAAGTCCCGGCGGTGTTGGTCAACGTGATGCGCGGCGGACCCGGTCTCGGCAACATTGCGCCTGCCCAGGCAGATTACAACCAGGCTGTCCACGGTGGTGGACATGGCGATTATCAGCCCATCGTGCTTGCTCCTGCCTCCGTGCAGGAAGCGATTGATCTTACGGTCCTTTCCTTCGACCTTGCAGAAAAATATCGCTCGATCTGCATGGTCATCCTCGACGGTTGCATCGGTCAGATGATGGAACCCGCCCAGATGCCTGAAATGAAACCACTCCAGCGCGCTAACTGGAATTGGGCAACCGATGGCAGGATGGGAAAACGCGAACGCCGTATCCTGACCTCCATTTATCTTGATCCGATTCAGGAAGAGAAAATGAATCTCCGGCAGATCTCGCGCTGGAGGACGATCCAGGCAAATGAAGTCCGCTATAAGGAATATTTCCTCGATGATGCAGAATTTGTCATCATCGGCTTCGGCACTGCAGGACGCGTTGCCTTATCCGCTGTAAGAGCCGCGCGCCAACAGGGAATTAAAGTCGGCTTGTTGAGGCCCATCACTGTCAGCCCGTTCCCATTCGAGATCATTGAACAGCTTGCCGATCGCGTGAGCGGATTCCTGGTCACAGAGATGAACTCCGGTCAAATGCTGGAAGATGTCCGTTTGGCGGTGAAGGGACGCGCCCCCATCGAATTCTACGGGCGTATGGGCGGTGTAGTGCCGCTTCCTGATGAAATCCTGCGTGAGATTCAACGCATTGTCTCGGGGCACTTATCGATTAACACCAATCCGCGCGACCAGTGGTACGAACGCATGGTAGGAGTGAGGTAAATCATGACAATGACTGCTCCAAATAATTTGGTTTACGAACGACCTGAAGGCTTCACAGATACTCCAACGCATTATTGTCCCGGATGTACACATGGTGTGGCACATCGTCTGGTCGCGGAAGTTTTGGAAGAGATGGGTGTGATCGATAAAACGATCGGTGTCGCACCGGTTGGTTGCTCCGTGTTTGCCTACAACTATTTCGATACTGATTTCGTCGAAGCCCCACATGGACGCGCGCCCGCCATGGCAACCGGCATCAAGCGTGTGTTGCCGGATCGAATTGTGTTTACGTATCAAGGCGATGGTGACCTTGCTTCGATTGGCATGGGTGAGATTGTCCATGCTGCAGCGCGTGGTGAAAACCTGACCGTCATCTTTATCAACAACGCCAACTTCGGCATGACCGGCGGACAGATGGCACCTACAACACTACCGGGCATGAAGACCACCTCCTCGCCTAATGGGCGCGACGTGGAAACACAAGGGTATCCCATTCGCATGGCGGAGATGCTGGCAACGTTGGATGGCACAGGCTACGTTGTGCGACGCTCCCTGCATGATCCGAAAAATATCCGCCTCGCAAAGAAGGCAATTCGACTCGCGTTTGAAACCCAGGTGCGTGGACTTGGCTTTTCGATGGTGGAATTGCTTTCGACCTGTCCCACCAACTGGGGCATGACACCGGTTGAGTCATTGAAGTTTATCGAGCAACACATGGTGCCTGCTTTCCCGCTCGGTGATTACAAGGTCGCGGCAGGCGTGGCGCAGGTGAAAATATAGAGTTCAATGTCATTGCGAGCGTTCTTCGCGAAGCAATCTCCAACTATGTCAGGGAAATTCTCTAGCGGAGATCCAGCTTAGAAACAGGAGATTGCTTCGTCGCTACACTCCTCGCAATGACATGGAGGATAATATGCAAAAAGAAATCATGATCGCAGGCTTTGGCGGGCAAGGGGTTTTGTTCAGCGGACAAGTTGTGGCTTACGCCGCGATGGATGCTGGCAAGGAAGTGACCTGGATTCCTTCCTACGGACCTGAAATGCGCGGTGGCACAGCCAACTGTACAGTCGTGATCGCGGATGAAGAGATTGGCTCACCCTTAGTGAAGAATCCACCATTGGCAGTTGCCCTAAACCTGCCATCTTTCGACAAATGCGAAGAGACTCTGGCGGCTGGTGGAACGCTGATCGTCAATCAATCCATGGTCGATCGCGACGCAAAGCGGAATGACATCAATGTCATCTTTGTGCCATGCAATGAGATCGCTGAAGATCTGGGCAATAAGAAATTGCTCAACATGGTCGCGGTCGGCGCATTGTTGACCGTGTTACCGGAAATCTCGCTGAAGGATGTCGAGAAAGCACTGGAAGGACACTTGCCCGCTCGGCACAAACATCTCCTGCCGAAGAATTTCGAGGCGCTGAGAAGAGGGTTTGAGGCGGCGCAAAAGGTGCTGGCGTGATTAGTAAACGGTAATTGGTAATGAGAGCCTGTCTCGCGAGAGGCGGGTTCTTTTGTATTTACAGAGGGTGTATAATTTTTTGTAGGAGTGCACTATGGAAATGTTTGTCTTTACAGGATTGATCTGGAAAGAAGGCGAAGAATATTCATCCCTCTGCCCTGAACTCGATGTCGCATCCCAAGGCGCGACCAAGGAAGAGGCGCGAGATAAATTGCTTGAAGCTGCCGCCCTGCATCTCGAAGGCTCGTTCGAAGATGGGCTTCCGTATTTGCGCCCCGTTCTCGCAACAGACGATCCGCGCAATTCGCTTTCCCCTGGAGAAGTGGAAGTTTTCAAATTCAAGGTTGATGTAGCCATCAAGGCATATGCCTAAGCTTCCCGTCCTTAAGCCGCGACAAGTAATTAACGTTCTTCAAAGAGCAGGCTTTCGCCAGGTTCGTCAAAAAGGAAGCCATATGCAATTCAAACGGGGAAATTTGCTGGTAACTGTTCCGAATCACCCGGGCGATTTGAATCCACAAGTGCTTCGCTCTATTTTGCGCCAAAGTCAGCTGACGGAAGATGAATTTCTCATACTGCTAAAATAATGACCCGTCTCCATAAATGATTGGCTTTTTATCTGCAGAGGCCAAGGAATCGCTTTTCAGCTTTATCACCACTTGCAAACCACCTTCCGGCAAGTTCCCGGCTTCAATCCTTCCACCCTGGGCTTCGACGAGTTGCTTTGCGATTGCAAGTCCCAATCCGGTCCCGCCGGTAGCACGTGAGCGGGATTTGTCTTTGCGCCAGAAGCGGTCAAAGATGTAAGGCAAATCCTCCTTAGGGATCCCAGCGCCATTATCATTCACTGTGATCTGTACCCCATCCGGCGTCGCACTTGCATTGACCCAAACTTTCCCACCTTCGCCCTCCGGAACATACCGGAGCGCATTGCCAAGCAAGTTACTGATCACTTGCTCAAAGCGTTGCGGGTCGACGACAACAGATAGGTTTCCATTTTTTTTGTTGAAGGAGAGGGAAATATTTTTCTCCCGCGCTTCAGCCGAGAACATGTCCAGGACTCTTTCAATGATGGTAGCGATATCCACCGGGCTTTTATCAAATTGGAGTTGGCGGGTCTCAGCGAGTGTAAGCAGGTGCAAATCATCCACGAGACGCTGTAAAAGATAGGCCTGCTCCAGTGCCATCGAAACCTGCGGTCCATTTTCGGGATAGATGCCATCCACAATGCCTTCGAGCCGTCCACGAATCACAGAGAGTGGCGTGCGTAATTCATGGGCAATATCAGCCAGCATGTTGCGACGCTCGCGGTCACTGCGTTCCAGGGAGGAGGCCATTTCGTTGAAACTATTGGAAAGGCTTCTCAAATCCTGCGGGCCTTTGGTTGGGATGCGGGTCCTCAAGTCACCGTTGGCAACCTCGCGGGCGGCATAGATCACATCTGCCAGTGGGTTGACGAAGCGGCGTACCAACAGAATGGAAACGACAACCATAAAAATTGCCAGAATAAACGAGATGAGACCGATGGGGAAAAGAATCGCACGCGCAAATCCCAGACGGATGGCCAGGGAATAGGCTGTGATCACCAAATAGCCGATCTGATCCTCATTTGCTTTCAGGCTGATGATCAAATCACGCTGTTCGAACTCATAGCGTGAACCAACTTTGGCAACCGAATCAGGTCGTCGGTCCAAAATGATGCGCTGATCCTTATCCAGCAGGATTGTATTCAGTGAATTCAACGCGCGGGTCGACTCAAAAACCGCATCAACGCCAGCCCAACCGCCATGTCCAATGTAATATCCTTCCAACGAGTTGGCAATCTGGGCGTGAAACGGATTTGGAGAGGAGGTCAGGAAATAGCCCGCGACTGTAACAAAAAATAAAAAGGAGAGGGACAAAACAATCACGAATGCTCGCAGTAACAAGAGCAGTAAACGTGTCCGAATTTCGCCGATGGAGGTTTGCATATCAACTCTCGATGCTTCGCCTTGGCTCAACGTGAAATTTATAGCCCACGCCATGCACAGTGAAGATCAACTCATTCGGCTCCAGTTTGTGACGCAGATTACGGATGTGTGAATCGATGGCACGCTCATAACTTTCAAAGGCAACACCATGCGCAGCCCTTAACAATTGATTGCGTGAAAAGATACGGTCGGGCTGACTCATCAACGTCGCCATGATCTCAAACTCGGTGGGGGTCAAGGTGACGGCTCGCCTCCCCATCTGGACCTGGTAATGGGCTCTGTCTAATGAAACATTTCCGACCCGAATCACCTCGAGGCTCGAATCGCCACTGAGGCGGCGCAAGACCACACGCACCCGCGCCACTAGTTCGCGCGGACTAAAAGGCTTGGTCATGTAATCGTCCGCACCTAACTCAAGGCCAATAAGCTTATCGGTTTCTTCGACACGCGCAGTCAACATGATGATGGGCACATTGCTCTCCCGCCGTATCGCACGGCAGACATCCAGTCCATCCATTTCAGGGAGCATGAGATCCAGCACAATTAGATCAGGTTTTTCGCGGCGGGCAGCCGAAAGTCCCTGCACACCGTCCTTGGCTGTGACCACATCATATCCGGAGGCCTTGAGGTAGTCGCGGCAGATCTCAAGGATCTCGGGTTCGTCATCGACGAGGAGAATCTTCTTGGGCATAAGACCTTTTTACCACGAAGAGCACAATGTACACAAAGGGAAAAGGCTGTTTGCTTAAGGCTTTAAACCTTTGTGACCTTGGTGTCCTTCGTGGTTAGGATTCTTTACTCATACCTCAACGCCACCATCGGGTGCAGATTCGCGGCGCGGAAGGCGGGATACAACCCGAAGAACACGCCGATGGCTAGTGCAAAGAAAAACGCCATTAGGATCGAATCGGCAGTAATGACCGAGACGATCAAGCCGGTCAAACTGAAGAAGGTTGCAATCGAAACCCCAAGCAAGATTCCGATGATTCCACCGAGCACACTGAGTGTCACCGTCTCGATCAGGAATTGAGTGAGGATTTGATTCCTTGTCGCGCCTACGGCCTTGCGCAAACCGATCTCCTTGGTACGTTCCGTCACCGAGACCAGCATAATATTCATGATCCCAATGCCGCCGACGAGCAGGGAAATCCCTGCAATCGCACCCAGGAAGATCGTGAGAGTCTGGGTAACCGAATTCAGTGTGTCCAATATATCTGTCTGGTTCATAACATTGAAGTCCGCCTCCTCGGAAGGCTTCAGTTTATGCGAGCGCCGCAGCATATAGGAAGCCTGGGCTGAAACGGTATCCATGGCATCGGTCGTCTTTACAGAAATCAGGATGTTATTGATCGTTTGTTTACCGTTAAATGTCGCGGTCTCTCCAAACAATTTATCATAACCTGTTTGAAGGGGAATGAAGACACTATCATCTGGAGAGCTAAAGGAGGCGCCCTTACTTTCCAATACGCCCACAACCTCAAATTTCACGCCATTAATAGAGAGGGTTTCTCCAACTGGTGGAACAGAACCAAACAGATCGGTCGCCACCTGACTGCCCAACACCGCCACCAAGGCATCAGATTTGTTATCTCCATCCGTAATAAAGCGGCCAGTGGCCAGTTCCAATGAATGCACATCCTTTTGAGCTTCCATGGTACCTGAAACAGCAGCACTCAAACTTTGATCACCGAACTTGAGGGTATAGGACGATTGATATGTCGGTACGATGGCAGAAATATTTTCAGTGATACCGCGGGTGAGCAGGTCATAGTCCGCATAATATAAGTGACTTGTCTGCCGCGATTCTCCCCCGCTCCGAAACCCAGCCTGTTGCCGTCCGGGCGAGATCGTCAGCAGGTTTGAACCCCCGCTTTGGATCTGGCTGGTGATATCTGCCGTTGCGCCTTTTCCAATAGAAAGCAACGCCACCACCGTTGCCACACCGATCACAATTCCCAAAATCGTAAGAATGGACCGGAGCTTGTTAGCGCGCAGGGCCCGCAAGGCAATCTTGAAATTCTCTGAAAATAACATGGTCAACTCCTCTAAATCACTTCTTCAGGGCGCGGCGTGCCAGCCAGAATCGGATGATGGTTGATTTCATCTGACAGGATCTTCCCATCTGAAAGCTTGATGATCCGGTCTGTGTGACGTGCAATATAAGGATCATGGGTGACCAGGATCACCGTCTGCCCATTTTCCGTGTGCAGGCGCTGGAACAAATCCATGAGCTCGACACCCGTTTTACTATCCAATGCGCCGGTGGGTTCGTCGGCAAGCAGAATGGCAGGTTCATTGACAAGTGCCCGCGCAATCGCAACCCGCTGTTGCTGGCCACCTGAGAGTTCATTCGGCGCATGCTTCGTCCGGTCTGATAAACCAACCCGTTCCAGCGCTTTCAGGGCACGTTCCTGTCTTTCTTTGCCTCGGACGCCCGCATACGTCAATGGCAGCATCACATTTTCAAGGGCGCTGGTGCGGGCCAGCAAATTGAATTGCTGAAAGACAAATCCAATCTTGCGGCCGCGAATCTCGGCGAGCTGTGCCTCATCCATGTTCTCAAGGGCCGTCCCATCCAGCGAATAGGTGCCGCTGCTGGGTACATCCAGACAACCAATAATAGACATCAGGGTGCTTTTGCCAGAGCCAGATGGTCCCATGATGGCAACCATCTCGCCCTGGTCGATGGTGAAGTTTGCACCATTTAAAGCATTTACCCTGGTCTCACCCATTTGAAACATCTTGGTAAGGTTCTCTACATGGATCATCTTAACTTCCTCTTCCGAAAGGCCCCATCCGGACTGCGCTATTATTTTGTTGACCCACTTGCACGATCTCGCCTTCTTTCAAATCGCCTGTCACAGCAACGAGGTCACCAACGATCTGTCCACCGACAACATCCACACGTACTGGTGAGCCATTCCGAAGCACCCAAACATATTCACCCTTACTGTCATTCTGGATTGCCGTCACCGGTACAGCCTTCGTTGCTGTGGCTGCCTTTACCTGAATGGATGTATTGACTGTCGCACCCAATGGCAGGGAAAGGTCCTTATCCGCCTTATCCAGATCCACGCGGACCGTATATTTCACCAAACCCGAGACCACTTCTCCAACGGGGTTGAATGCCGTCACCTTGCCCGTGAGCGTGACTCCAGGAACCGCATCCAACGTGGCTGACACCTGATTTCCGACCTTGACACTGGCAATATCTGATTCATCCACCTGTGTTTCCACATAGAGATGATCGAGATTCGCAACATTGACCGCCGATGTGCCTGCCTCCACCACATCTCCTGGCTGGCTCTCGACATAAAGCACTTCACCATCGAAGGGAGCAATCACGCTCATCGAGTCGACCGTCGCTTGCGCGGCATCTACTTTGGCTTGGGCTGCGACCACGTCTTGAGAGTTGGATCCCTCCTTGAGCCGGTCATAGGTACGCTGGGCATCTTCCAGTTGAGACTTCTTCAAAGCCAGGTCATTCTGTGCATCGACAATCCAATCCTCGGGGGCTGGTCCTTTGAACGTTTTGGTCTTGTAGACATACATCCAGCTGTTGCGCTTTGTTTCCAGAAATAACTTTGTCTCGCTTTGTGGGACTTTCTTGGAATTCTCCAGATAGTGCAAATAATCATCTGCTTTATCGTAGGCCTCCTGCGCAGTCTTCAGGTCGATCACTGCCTGAGACAGATCAGTACTGGAGTCTTTCACATTCTCCAGGTCTTTTTGAGCATTGACCAGATCAGATTGTGCCGAGATAATGCTGGAAGAAACAGTTGTCGTCCTTAACTTCATCAACACCTCCCCTGTTTTTACCTTGTCGCCTGACTTCACATAGACATCATCCACAACCCCACTCGTATTCCACGTCAAGTTGGCAGAAGGTTGAGCTTCAAGAGAACCTGAGGCTTCAACGGTTTGTGCAACATTCATTGAAACCACGGTTGCGGTCGATTCAGCGGTTGTCTCGCTGGCGCGGGCAGCGTTAACTCTTGAGAACACGAAAAGTGCAATCAGGAGCACAGACAAGCCGATACCCCAGTACCAGGCTTTTTTCCCTTTGAGAAAATTTTTGTTATTCATATCGATCGAAATCTCCTTTTTCTATTTTCCCCCACAGCATACCGAGCAAATTTGCAGAATTTGTGCAGAACCAAAGGAAGATTATGAATGGTTTATTTTAGGATTTAAGGCAGCGCCAAGTATGCCTGCGTAGTTTGGTAGTCTGTAATCCGAAATCCGCTTCTTGAAGGCGGTGAGTTCTTTTTAGACAAATTATTTGGATCTCTTATAATGAAGACATTACCGCTTGTCTCACGCATGTAGAACATGCGTTACTAAACTTTTTGAAACGAAGTGTAGGCTGGATTTTTAAATTTTAGTTTAGAAAATTATGCGGCACTGTGTAAATAAGTAGTTTGCGACCATATCCTAAAAACCGAGTCAGTAGAGGATCTCCCTCATGGGATACAGTGTAAATAAAAAAAGACCAACGATTGGGGTGCTGGCGGGGATTCAAGTTTATTACGGAACTATTCTAGGGAACTTCATCGGTCCTTTGCTGCACGGAGTGTCCTCTGCCGCGGAAAATCGTCAATGCAACCTGTTACTGGCGTGTGGCATGGATAGCTCCTCGTATACAGCAGCTCATCCCGCTTGGCCGACTTTATCAGCAGAAAGCGACTATCTCCCAGTAGGTTCTTCGAATACCGATGGATTGATTGTGGTCAACCCATTGTTTTCAGAGTCCAGATCACGTTATATTCAGGAGGTGATCGCTGAAGGATTTCCAGTCATTTTTGCTGCAACCGGCGAGCCCGGTCCCACAGTCGCGATTGACAACGCGGGGGCAGTACGCCAGGCGCTCCTGCACCTGATGGCTCACGGTCATCGGCAGATTGCTTTTATTGCCGGTTACCCAAATGATTCGACAGGCGATAGCGGCATCCGCCTGCAAGCTTTCCAGCAGATCGTCCAGGAATATGGTCTTGCTGCAGATCAGAACCTGATTGCGTATGGCAGTCATGGCATCAACGGCGGGCAGGACGCAATGCGCCAGATTTTAGACTCAGGCACTCCATTCACTGCGGTATTGGCCAGCAATGATGAATCTGCGATTGGAGCGATGAATGTACTCAAAGCTGCCGGGCTGCGAATCCCTGAAGATGTCGCGATCATCGGCAATGATGACACGATCGAGGCAATGACTCAGGTGCCTCCGCTTACGACCTTCCATAGCTCTCCGTTTCAGATGGGCTATCAAGCGCTGGAATTGCTGCTCGATACCATCGAAGGCCGGCGCGAAAAATTAGATAGCATCACCATACCCACTCAATTTGTCATCCGGCAATCGTGTGGCTGTCAANCAAGGACAGGCCCACAAATCACGATCAGCGATTCAAGCGCGCCTCNCTCTCGCAAGNNTGCCAGTGAAATNCCGTCCTCTATTGCAAAGACAATGGCTGAAACCACCTTAGCCGGTACGCAGCGTTTAAGCCCGGACGAAGTGCATTCTCGATGCACACATCTGGTGGATACCTTTATTGAGAGTTTGCGCTCGAAAAACGCCATCAGTTTTCGTTCCTCCCTCGAGGAGACGCTGACACGCGTTGAATCCCTCGAGGATGATATGTATGTTTGGAATGCGGCACTCACCGCCTTGGAAAATGGTTTGGGATCGATCCGGAATATGCTGGGATGGCCGTCCACAGATCAACAACCTGAGGCAATGGTAGCAGAGGCGCGCGCGGTGATTACGCAATCTATGCAACGCCAACACAGACACTTTATCATCCATCAAATATGGATTGCGGATCGAGTCGGACAGTTGAATGCACGCCTGCTCACAGCACTGGATGAAGCACAGGTCTATGAAATCCTGGCGAGTTACCTGCCGCAGATAGGCGTCCAGCACGTGAGCGTGGCCCTTTTCGAATCAGAAGAGAGCGATCCAGTAGCCGGGTGTTCACTTCGTAAAGTATCCGAACAGGGAGTCGAGTTCCATTTCCCAAGCCGCCAATTTCCACCCAAAGGCTTGTATCAGGAACCCTATCGCCTGGCCCTACTGCCAATGGCAGGTCTGGAGGAGATGCCTGGATTTGTCGTCTTTGATGCCGCCAACCTGGAAATATGTGCTCACATTGTCTGGCAGTTAGTCACTTTCCTAAAGGTGGTACGTTTGTATCGTGAAGCTACACATGGACGTCAATTAGCCGAGGAAGCCAATCGTTTGAAGAACCGGTTTCTCTCGACAGTAAGTCATGAGCTTCGCACTCCCCTTAATCTGATTGTGGGGCTAAGCGAGATTCTCATGCAAAAGGGGAAAAACAACGAATCAGAAATCAAGCATGACCTCAAGCGGATCCATGCCAGCGCGCAGCACTTGGATGGTCTCATCCGAGATGTTCTGGACTTGGCGCAAAATGAAATGGGAGAATTGAAGCTGGTCTGTGTACCGCTGGATCTGGAAGAGGTGCTCAAAGTGGTCGCGACAGTGGGAGAGCAGTTGGCACAAGATAAGGGATTAGCGTGGCAAGTCTCCATTCCCGAAAATCTCCCCGCAGTCTGGGGAGACCGCACGCGATTGCGTCAGATAGTTCTTAACCTGATTTACAATGCGGTGAAATTCACCGCCCAGGGTCAAGTGACACTGCGAGTCAGCGCCATAAACGAGACAATCACCGTAGAGGTGACCGACACGGGTCTGGGGATCTCCCCCGAGGAGCAAAGTGTCGTGTTTGATGAGTTTCGTCAATCGGAACGGACAACGGCGCTGGGATACGGTGGCTTGGGACTTGGATTAGCCATCTGTCAGCGGCTGGTGGAACTGCACGGTGGAAAGATCGGCGTTCATTCCTCTGGGGAGGAGGGAGCTGGTTCAACATTTTATTTCACACTTCCGGTCATGAAAGACGATCTAGGGTTGAGTCTGCCATTAAAACTATCTCAAGATCAGACTGTGCTTGTTTTGGCGGAACGTTCGGGTCATGGAGAACAGTTGTGTGAGTATCTGATCCAGCACGGGTTTGAAGTAGAGATGGTATGGATTGAGGCAAGTAATAATTGGCTACCCTATTGGCTCCAATCCAAGCCGGGTGCTGTGATCCTTGAACAGGGAACAACGACGGAGCAAGGCTGGGAAGTGATAAAAACATTGAAGGAAAACGCTCTTACTCGGGATATTCCTATATTGTTTTACTCGCTCGATGAAAACCAGGATAGCGGTTCCGTCCTCGAACTAAATCATCTCACGAAGCCACTGAATCAAGCAGAGCTGATCCAGGCATTTCAGCATCATGAGCTCAACACCAGGATAGGTGAACATGGAAAGGTCATTCTCATCGTTGATGATGAACCAAACACATTGGAGCTACATGCCCGCATGGTTATGGCATGGTCGCCAACCTGTCGTATTTTGAAAGCACGGAATGGGCGGGAAGCACTGGATATCATTCGGGAGGCACATCCTGACCTGGTATTGCTGGATTTAATCATGCCTGAGTTGGACGGGTTCGGCGTTCTGGAGGCAATACGCAGCGATCCAGGCAGCCGGGACATTCCTGTAATTGTGTTAACGGGCCAAACTTTAACAATGGAAGATATGGCAAATCTCGGGCGAGGGGTCCTCAAGATATTAAGGAAAGGTGTGTTTAACGCCCAGGAAACGTTATCGCATATCGAAACAGCGCTGACGCGCAGGGGAACGTTAGGGGGTGAAGCGCAGCGCGTTGTTCGGAAGGCCATGGTCTATATCCATGAGCATTATATGGAATCCATTTCTCTAGGGGATGCAGCTCGACATGTCAATATGAGCAAGGAATACCTGGCACGTTGTTTCCGCCAGGAAATGGGCATAACTTTTATTACTTATCTCAATCGTTATCGCGTCAATCAAGCCAGGGCCCTTTTAGAGAAAGGGGAGCTCAATCTGACTGAAATCGCTTTGGAGACTGGTTTTTCGAGCAGTGCCTATTTCAGTCGTGTCTTTCGCCAGGAAACGGGAATGAGCCCCACAGAGTATCAACGGTCTGTCAACCGTTCGCTTTGATTCAGTTTTATTCTCCTTCGGTCAATATTCGGCCTGTGCCGATTAATATCGTGGAAGACTCCGGGGTTTGCAAAAGCTATACTGATCATGGCTTTTCTTTTGTCATTTTGGCTTGTCAACTACCCATTTGCGAAAGGAGAAAAATATGATCGATCAAAGAAAGTTGCGACACATTTTGATTAGCACTTTCGTGGCGGTGTTAATCTCCTCTGCACCGATGCTTGTTTCGGCTATGCCACAAAGCAGCCTTGCACCCAACACACAGTTCTACATTCCCAAACCTAACCACGGAGCGCAGGAACAGATTGCTGATCTTACTGCCAGCGGGAATAAGACTGATGCAAATCTCATCAAGCAGTTGACCCAAACACCGCAGGCAGTCTGGTTCACCAAGGGCACACCTAAGACTGTGCTCCAGGATGTTCGGAACACGGTTCTACGCGCCGCGGATAAGGGGCAGGTTCCCGTCCTCGTCGCATACAATATCCCATTCCGCGACTGTGCCCAGTTCAGCGCCGGGGGCGCTACGAGCATGGCAGAGTACAAGGCCTGGATCGATGGCTTTGCCACCGGGATTGGTAACGGGAAAGCCGTGGTCATTCTCGAACCTGACAGCCTCGGCATCATCCCCTGGTACAACCCATTTGCCGATCGCGATACCTGGGTGACCAATCCAAATTACGAGTGGTGCCAGCCTGCCGAGGCAAATCGAGACAGCGCGGCTGCTGACCGCTTTGCAATGTTGAACTATGCCGTTCATAAACTCAAGGCAAACTCCGGCACAAACGTCTACCTCGATGGCACCCATAGTGCCTGGCTGGGCGCGGGTGATGCGGCCGACCGATTGATCCAAGCTGGGGTTGCGGATGCAGACGGCTTCTTCCTGAATGTGTCCAACTATCGCCTGAATTCTCACCTGGCAAAATATGGCCCCTGGATCTCGAAGTGCATCGCCTTTGCGTCGAATCCTGCCTCCTGGGGCAATGGCCACTCTGAGTGGTGCGCCAGCCAATACTTCCCTGCGAATCCCAACGACTTCAGCACCTGGGGACTAACGGACCAGTGGTACACGGACAACGTCGAGAGCCAGACCTGGTGGTACTCAGAGTCCCTGCTCAAACACTTCGTGATCGATACGAGTCGCAACGGCCAG
>Ga0065705_10104500_pt1 | contig 14134 bp, 6 predicted proteins | sample SwibulcommuniRL2_FD_59092 | JGI IMG/M metagenome (GOLD analysis project Ga0065705, IMG submission 59092) | Bulk soil microbial communities from switchgrass field near Rose Lake, East Lansing, Michigan, USA - RL2 Bulk Soil v2 (version 2) | ecosystem: Environmental > Terrestrial > Soil >...
CGCTCACGATTTAATTTTTACCATGCATCGGTGTTTCTCAAAGATCTGCCCGGCGAGTTTGTGGTCATTCGTGAAGCAACCGGTGAAGCCGGCGCACAGCTCAAGCGCGTCGGGCACAAGCTGGCGATCGGCTCCAAATCGGTGGTGGGATATGTCGCTGGCAATGGTGAGCCCCTGATCGTAAACGACGCAACCCGTGATGCAACGTTTTATGCAAACCCGCTTCTGCCGGATACGCGCGCAGAAGCCGCTATCCCCTTAAAAGTTGGCGAGCGAATCGTTGGTGTGCTGGATGTCCAAAGCAATCAACTGTATGCATTCGCCGACGACAACATGCGGACCCTTCAGATCCTGGCAGACCAATTGGCGATCGCCGTGGTGAATACAGAGTTGTTTGCGGAGACGCAGGAGCATCTTGCGCAACACCGCCTTCTCCATCACATCACTACCACCGCCGCATCAGGGACCACGCTGGACGAGGCGCTGCAGTCCGCAGTCAATGGCTTACAGGTCACGCTCGGCGGGGACCGCGTCGCCATTCTTTTGGCGGATCGTGATAAAAAGATCCTCGAAGTAAGGGCTGCCGTGGGCTATGCCAATAATGTATTTGACCTGCGAATTCCCATCGGCAGCGGAATTACCGGCTGGTCGGCGGCACACCGCAAGACCCTACGCATCAACAATGTTTCGCAGGACACGCGCTACATCGAAGCAAGTGCCAACACCCGCTCTGAGATGGCGATCCCTCTCCTCTACCGCAGCGAGGTGCTTGGTGTTCTAAATGTGGAAAGCGAACAGCTTTCTGCCTATGCAGAAAATGATGAAGAGCTCCTGGGCACCCTCGGCGGAAGTCTGGCAGCGATCATTGCCAATGCCCGCCTGATCGAGCAGGTCCGGGCGCGAGCCGAACGGGAGCGCGTGCTCTTCGAGATCACGGATAAGATCCGCCGCACGACGGACATGGACACCATTTTGGCGACCACCGTCAGCGAACTGACCCGTGCTGTCGGCGCGAACCGCGCCAGGATCTCGGTCGGTGTTAAGCCGGCACCGAAGAGCGAGAAAACGAGGACGATCAATGAGTAGGCGTTTTGCGCTCGAACCGATTCTCCAGCGGATTGGTGGTCGATTCGTCATTCTGGCACTCGCTGCTGCCCAGATCATTTCCCTGCTGGGAGCAATCCCGGGCATGATCTCAGCGCATGTAAACGCCCAGTTCGATGCCGATCAACTGCGGCTGTTTGCGTTCCTGATCCCGGCGCTTCTCATCATCACAAATCTGCTTTTGCTTGTTGTCGGGTGGTACACAACGCGCATGGCACGCAAGCGCCTGGACGCCTGGGCAAAGGGAGCTCTCAAACCGCATAGTGAAGAGGAGTTCACCGCCTGGCGTGAGATCACCGGCCTCACATGGCGCCAGGGCATCCTGGATGCAGTGCTGACTTTTGTGATCGTAATCATGCCGATCTTTTTGATTACGTATTCGCAAAGCGACATCATTTCATCTCCATTTCAACCCACGTCACTGAACTCGCCTGACCCGATCTATGTTCTGCTGGGCGGAATTGTGGCGATTCTGGGATCCGTGATCCTGGCCATCCTGTTGATGGAACGCTTCACTCGACCGGCACGACTGGCGCTCCTTCCCACGGAATTCGAGACACAGCTGAAGGGCAGGACCGGTCCGCTTCTCATCACCAAATTCATCGTGCTCACACTAGCGCTGATCGCGATCGCGCTACTGTTGAGCTCTCCGATTGGATATCAGCAAACCATTCGAATCCTGTATTCCGAGGTCAGCTCGCTCGAGGTTTTCCGCGATATCCAAATCCAATCGTTGATTTTTAGCGCGCTGGCGTTTCTCCTGGGCGCAGGCTTTGCCTATTATGTGTCCCGGTCCATCTCAGATCCGGTCAAGGAATTGATCAGCACATTCAACATTATCGAACAAGGGGATCTCGCTCAGCGTGCGCCGGTCAGCGCGACGGATGAAATGGGTATCGTCACTGTGCAATTCAACCGCATGGTATCGCGGCTCGAGGCATTGCAGACCACTCTCGAACAGCAGGTTTTTGATCGCACCAAACAATTGGCCGCCACCAATGAAGTGAGCAAGGCGGCTGCATCCAGCCTCGATCCGGACGAACTCATCACCCGCGTCGCGAATTTGTTCCCCGAGCAATTTGGCTATTATTACGCGGCGATCTATCTTCTTGACGCCAGCGGAAAATGGGCAGAACTGCGTCATGCCACGGGTGAAGCGGGCCGCGTCTTAAAGCAAAACCACCATCGCCTGGAAATTAATGGACGAAGCATGGTGGGCGCCACGATCCGCGATCGCAGTCCACGGATTGCGCAGATCGCCTCCCAGGAAAAACAGCGCTTCGAGAATCCGCTGCTACCGTATACGCGCTCTGAGATTTCGTTGCCGCTGATTGCGGGCGACCGCATTCTTGGCGCGCTGAACGTACAGTCCATGAAGGAATCCGATTTCACACCTGAGGTCATCGACACCATGCAGAATATGGCGGCTCAGGTTGCCATCGCCCTCGAGAATGCGCGCTTGTTCCAGGAAGCGCAACAGGTCATCAAAGAAATGCGCGCGGTTCAGCAGCAATATCTCATGGAAAGCTGGAGTGGTTACACCAGGGACAACGAGCAACTGGAGTACACCGTTGGCGACGACATTCGTGAAGATGCCAAGACCATCGAAGTGCCGATCAGCCTGCGTGATCAGATTCTAGGTCAGATCATGCTCGAAGGCAACGACGAATGGACATCTGACCAGCAATCGTTGGTGGATGCCGTTGCCCGGCAGGCAGCCGTTGCTCTCGAAAACGCTCGACTGGTGAGTGAGAGCCGCCAGGCAGCGGTGCGAGAACGAATGCTTGCCGAGATCAACTCCAAGATCTGGTCTGCGGCGACCATCGACAGCATTCTGCAAACTGTGGTCAAGGAGCTGGGCAGGCGCCTGGACGCTTCGCACGCGACCATTGAACTAACCGTTGACGAACCAGATGGAGACGGAGCATGAATCAGCCTTCTCCCATGCAACAAGCCTTTAGTGACGAAATCTTCTCGTACGAGAAATGGCGCGAGCGCTTGATCAATGTTGTGCTGCAGGGTGCCTGTGTCCTCGGCTTCATCGCCATCGTCCTATACCTCTTCACGCCCTCGACGGCGCTGTACAAAGTCCTGGCGGTGGCAGCCTACGGAGCATTACTTTTCGTTACATATTTCAGGAAGCTGCCTTACTGGCTGAGGTCGGGCATCTTCCTGGCACTTTTGTATCTTGCCGGTCTCACCTCGTTGATCGATCATGGGCTTGCGGATTCATCCGCGTTGTTCCTCGGTTTCCTCGTGATGACCGGCTTGCTGTTTGCTCCCCGTTCCTCGATCTATATCTTCATCGCTGTGCTCACTTTTCTGAGCATCCTCATTTTTGGCTGGAATATCGCAACGTTTCTGGATTTGGCGCGACTCCTTGTGATATTCGGCGTCGTGGTTGCGATCATTCTGACAGGGGTGCTTACATTCCAGCTGCAGTTCTCAAGAACCCAGCAAGCCGCCAGCCAAACTCTGGAATCACTCCGAAACGAACGTGCCACCCTGGAACAGCGCGTGCAGGAACGCACCGCGGGATTAACGCGCAAGACTGAGCAACTTCGGGCAACCTCCTATATCGCACGCCGGGCCGCGGAAGTCCAGGATTTGCCAGCCCTGCTTGATACCGTCGCGGAATTGGTAACGGATCAATTCGGCTTTTATCATGTTGGCATCTTCCTGCTCAACGAAACCGGTGACGAAGCTGTCTTGCAGGCAACCTCCTCCGAAGGTGGACGCCGGATGATCGAGCGTGGCCATTCGCTTGGGGTCGGAAAACAAGGCATTGTTGGTTATGTAGCCGATCAGAAGAAACCGCGCATCGCCGTCGATGTTGGCACGGATGCAGTATTCTTCAACAACCCGGATCTCCCAATGACGCGCTCGGAACTGGCACTTCCCCTCCTTAGCCGTGACCAGGTTTTGGGAATTCTAGATATTCAATCGGATAAGCCGCAGGCATTCAACGTGGAAGACATCGATGTGCTGCAGACTTTAGCTGATCAGATCGCCGTGGCAATCGAGAATGCCCGCTTGCTGGATGAATCCCAGGCGGCCTTATCGCAGTTGGAAGCGTTGACCGCTGTTCGCACCCGCGAGGCCTGGGGCCAGAAATTGCAGGGCAGGCAGCGCGTCTTTACATACACCCCACTGGGCCTGCGGGCAGAGAAACTGCCATCCTCCGGCGAGAACGCGATTACCGTACCATTAACATTACGTGGACAGAAGATCGGAACGATTTCCCTGGCACGCAAAGGGAATACAATGCTGACGAAAAACGACGAGGAACTGATCTCCGAGGTAGCAAGCCAGACGGGTCTGGCGATTGACAATCTCCGCCTGCTGGAGGAAGCCACACAACGCGCCCGACAGGAACAGATCGTCGGCAAGCTTGCCGGACGTTTCAGCCAATCGCTGGATATTGACACGCTGCTCCAAACCGCGGTGCGTGAACTCGCCCAGCTCCCGGATGTATCCGAGGTATCCGTATTTATCGGACAACAGCCCAGCGGCCTTCCCACCCGAACAAAAGCGCGGCGCAATTCAGGATGATATGAGTCAATCACGCGAAACGCAGAACGATCTCTACACACAGAATGAGCGTCTGGCTCGGGCATTTTATACCAACGGACGTTATAACCCCCATTTTCTGGGCATAACCGGGCTGGGTTTCTTCGTCATTTACGTTCTGACCCGCTTCGGCATTTTTGGCGAACCGGCACCGCAATTAATCTACCTCGGGGCTTTGACGTTCACGCTGGCACTCTGCCAGATTGCCCTGCTGGCTCTCGCTCGGCGTAATCGTGGCATTGCCGCCAACCTCCTGGGTACCGCCGCGGTTGGTATATTCTGTATCTTGCTGACAGCTTTGTGGCAGGGCGTGCTGCCTATCTCGCTGTTGATCATGCTGGTTACACCGGCCACTGCGTTGCGATATCAATTTCCACGGCGCGTCCTGCCGGCGCTTCTCCTGATACTGATCGTCTCCATTGCCGGGATCTTCTACGCAGATGCCAGCTCAACATTCGATCGCCTACAGAATAGCACACCGGCAGCGATCGCGAGCCTTTCCTTCCTGGTCGCGACGGGGTTATTGCTGGTTACGTTCACCGTGATCTCAGGCAACACCGGGTTCCGAAGTCTTCGTAGTCTCCTGCTTACATCCTTCATTGTGATCGTAACTATTCCGACGATCATGGCAGCCACTCTTTCTGCCATTGGATCCTTTACCAATACACAGACACAAACCTTCGACACCTTGACGGCTATCTCGCGTCTGAAGGAGAACCAGATCACCACCCTGATTCATGATTCTCAAAATGACATCAACACCTTACGCGATGATCCTGACTTCTCCTTGAACGCATTGAAGGTGCTGACTGCCGGCGAGGCAAATCCAGCGCAGGCAGAGAACTCCAAGCGACTGGTACGTCTCCGCGTTCAGGATACGGTCGGCTCGGAAGAGGAGCAGTACGCCGAGGTAATGATCCTGAACAACCAGGGTGATGTAGTGATCTCCACGACCCCCGAAAATGAGGGTGCGAACCTCGAGGACCAGTTGTTCTTCCGCCAGGGCACTTTGCGGTTTTACACCGGTTTCTCCGACGAGGCAGCGTTTGGCGATCAAAACCTGATCGTGGCAACGCCTATTTTCGAGGCGAATGGGCGAGTCATTCGGGGAGTATTGGCTCTGCGTTCGAATGCCAATTCCATCAAAGGCATCATGGAAAATACGGTCGGCTTTGAGAGTGCGGAGACCTATTTGGTCGATAAGAACTACAAGCCGGTCACCACGACCCGCACTGCCGTAGATACGGTCAGCACCGAGGCATCCCTGAAGGCAATCTTAACCAATACAAACGGCGGTCAGAGCATCTACGAGAATTACGAGGGGCAGACTGTTCTTGGCTACTATTCCTGGCTGAATCCGATGCAAGTGGCAATCATTGCTGAGGTTCCGCTGAGCTTTGTCATTGCCAATTCCACCCGGGCATTATTGGGCAGCGCCATCCTTTCATTGTTCGTGATTGCGATCGCCATTGCGGCGGTGGCATTTTCGGCGCGTTCGATTGCACATCCCATCACGGTGCTGGCACAAACCACCGAAAGTTTTGCAGCAGGAAAATTGTCGGCTCGCGCCCAGGTCGATCGGTCAGATGAGATCGGTGCTCTTGCGCATTCCTATAACCAGATGGCAAGCCAGCTTCAGGAAATCATCGGTCGCCTGGAGCAGCGCGTCAATGAACGGACCCGTGACCTCGAGAAGCAGACCGTGCGCCTGCGTGTGGCGGCAGAGATCGCCAGGGATGTAGCATCCGCAAAGGACCTCGGCGATCTGCTCGAACGCTCAGCCTTGCTGATTCAAAACCGCTTCGACATTTACCACACTGGCATCTTTCTGCTGGACCAGGACCGAGAGTATGCGGTCCTGGCAGCAGCCTCATCTGCGACCGGTAAGCATATGATTGAAGAGAATTATCGGATCCGCCTTGGCGAGGCTGGAATCGTTGCGCATGTCGCCGCGACCGGTGAACCGCGCATCGCTCGCAGTGGCGGTGCGGATGCGATGCACTTCGATGATCCCTATCTGCCGAATACACGCTCCCAGATGGCGCTGCCGCTGACAGCAGAGAGGCACGTAATCGGCGTCCTTGACCTGCAGAGCGATGAACCCCAGGCTTTCAGTGAAGATGACATCGCGATCATGCAGATCATGGCAGACCAGCTGGCAACCGCCATAGAGCGCGCACGCCTCCTCGAGGAGGTTGAAAGCAGTCTATCTGAATTGAAGAATGCCTACGGACAATCGACGCGTGAAAACTGGAGGATCCTCGCCGGCGATGCCCAATCGGGAAACAAGGGCTACCGCTTCGACAATATCCGTATTGAGTCGATCTCTGAGTTGCCCGAGCTGGGCAAAAGCGCTTTCGAGACCGGAATCACAACGAGTTCCAATGGGCATGGCCCGGATCGCCAGACGACTGTTGCGGTACCGGTCAAACTGCGCGGCCAGACCATCGGCGTGATTAACATCAAGCTCAAGGAAAATTATGGAGAGAACACCGTCTCCACAATCGAATTGGCAAGCGAACGCCTCGCTTCAGCGCTGGAAAGTGCGCGGCTCTACGAAGAGGCACGTTTGCGCGCGGACCGCGAGCAATCCATCGCACAGGTGACCAGCGCGATCAGCGCCTCCACGAACTACGAGGAGATTTTGCAGACGACCGTGCGAGAGATTGGCAACACCATCCGCGATGCAGAAATCTCGATCCAGATTACCGGTGATAGCGGCGATAACAAGGCGAATGGTTAAGCCAGTATGACGATGCAAAATCCACGACAAAGCTTTTTCTCACCCCCGGTCTTTCCAGATGATGATGAGAAGACTCGATCAGCCTATTACATCAATGTGATCGCATTGGTCAGTATAGTGGTGCTAGCTGTGTTCTTCGGCATACGCGTCGCATCCGGCAATGGTCCCTTCGAGTCGTCGAATCTGGTCCTGTTATCTCTCATGGGTATGCTGATCGTGGTTTGGCTGCTGATGAAAGCTGGAGCCGTGCGACTTGCCGGATACCTGCACATCAGCACGATCTGGATCGCCAGCACCATTCTGGCCCTGGGCGCCAGTGGCATCAGAGGCACCGGTTTTGTAAGTTATTTTGTAGTGATGCTTCTGGCAGGCTTATTGCTCGGCGTGAGAACAGCCATAGGTATTGCGCTGCTCTCCATTCTGAGCGGTTTTGGTCTCGCCTACGCCGAAAACATCGGTGTCATTACACCTCCATCATCACCTGCCATGGGCGTTGCCTGGGAATACACAGTGCTGTTCATATTCGGTACAGTTTTCATGGTACTCACCATTACGAGTTTGCAGCGCGCACTTGCGGCTGCCAAAGCCAATGCACGGGAGCTGGAAATCAGCAACAAGGAACTGGGCGGGCTGCGGGACGCGCTCGAAGGTCGCGTCCAGGATCGTACTACTTCCCTGGAAAAACGCGCAGCACAATTACAGATCGTCTCCAGCCTCGCAAGGAACATCGCCACCATACAGGACCTGGACACACTTCTGCCAAACATCACGAAACTGGTGAGTGAGCAATTTGGTTTTTATCATGCTGGAATCTTCCTGGTGGATGATGCGGGTGAGCACGCGGTCCTACGGGCTGCCAATAGCCCGGGAGGCAGACGCATGCTGAATCGAGGGCATCGTCTGCCTCTTAATACCACCAGCATCGTGGGTTATGCGACGTCTCGAGGCGAGCCTCGCATTGCGAGGGATGTGGGACAGGATGCTGTCTATTTCAACAACCCTGACCTTCCAGAAACCTGCTCGGAGATGGCTCTGCCCCTGCGTGTGCATGGACGTGTGATCGGTACCCTCGACGTGCAAAGCCGACAGACCGACGCTTTCGCACAGGAGGATATCGCCGTACTGTCCACTCTGGCAGATCAGGTGGCGATCGCCATCGAAAACGCGCGGTTGTATGGCGATGCGCAAAAGGCATTAGCCGAGTCTCAATCGACATACGAAAAATACGTGCAGCAATCCTGGAGCAGTTTCGTACAACAGGCGCGCCACACCGGCTTTACGTTCGATGGCAAACACATCACTCCACTCGATCCGCAGACAAGTCGTGAACGGATCCATAGTCTTCCGCAAACGGGCAGTCTTTCGGTGGGAAAAATATCATCGGATGTTGCCGTCCCCATTAAATTGCGCGGTCAGATCATTGGCGTGATCGATATCCACTCCAAGAAGGGCGAGAGGGAATGGACGCGCGATGAGATCACACTGCTCGAGGCGGCGGCAGAACGTGCTGCCCTTGCCCTGGAAAATGCCCGCCTCGTGGAAAGCGCTCAGCGCCGCGCGGCGCGCGAACGCGCCATCGGTGATATTTCCACAAAGATCAGTGGAGCAAGCAGTTTCGAATACATTATGCAAACGGCCGTCGAGGAACTGGGACGCAAGATAGGCGGCGCCACCGAAGTGACCATGGAGATTAGCGGCGAGGAAGAACAACTTCCTCGGCAGTGATTTTTTACAGGAACACCAATGTTGAATCAAGTGCGCACATTTCTTAGAACTCCGACCTTCCCTGACGACGAGGACAAAACGCGTAAGGCGAGATATGCCAACGCAATTGCCATTGCGTTCTTTGGGATCAGTGTTCTTTATGAATTGAGCATCCGCATCCTGGCGGGCTATCGCGATATCTCCGTCCCAGACCTGTTGATCTTCGGTCTCGGGCTCGCTTGCGTCCTCACGCTTCTGATGATCAGGCGCGGACGCGTGTATGCCGCCGCCATGGTCCTCGTTGTCTTGATCTGGTCCGTGACAAACAGCATTGCCTCGACCGGATATGGGGTTCAGGATGCCTCCTTCCTGTTGAACTTTACCATTATCCTGATGGCGGGACTTTTGCTCAACTGGCAGGCGTCCCTCGCTCTCACAATTCTGAGCGCGCTTTCCGGACTTGGTTTGGCGTATGCAGAACGGGCAGGCATAATCACGCATACTCCCTATCCAATCACATCGTTCGCACAGGATGTCTCTTTTGTGTTTACGTTCAACCTCGTCGTCATCTACCTTTTGATCAACGGTTTGGAAACCGCCCTCAAGAGATCGCGTGCGAGCCTGGAGCGACTGGAATTGACAAACGTCGATTTGAGTCATACGCAGTCCACTCTCGAACAACGTACGACGGAATTGACCCTGGTCAACGAACAATTGGAGAATCGCACGAGAAAGCTGCGCGCCATCGCCGCGATTACTGCGACCGCAGCGTCTATCCATGACTTTGAAGCGCTTGTTTCGTCCGTTGCCAGCATCATCAGCCGCGAATTAGGTTACTACCATGCAGCGGTATTTCTGCTTGACGAACAAAGACAATATGCCATCCTGCATTCCGCAAGTTCGGAGGGCGGAGCTAAATTGCTCGCCCGCGGTTTCCGGCTCGCACTGGTACAGGAAAGTATCATCAGCAACGTGGCACGAACCGGCCGCCCTCACAACCAGGATCAGGCAACGAGCCGTGGATATCATCTGTACGATGACCTGCCAGATACACAATCTGAACTGGCATTGCCTCTCAAGTCTGGTAACCAGACGATCGGCGTCCTCGACCTTCATTCCACCGAACCGTACGCCTTCAACGAGGACGATGTATCGACCCTTTCGATCCTTGCCGATCAAATTGGCATCGATATTCAAAATGCCCTGCTCTATGAACAGTCCCAAAGCGCGCTGCGCGAGGCAAATGCCACCTTCCTGCAAACATCAGAGCGTGAATGGAAGGGATACGCCGAAACCCTGCACGCAAAGGGATATCGCTACGATGGTATCAAACCGGAAGCGGTGAAGGAACCAATGCAGTCGAACCCGGAGGGCAACGCGGTTTCCATACCTGTCCAATTGCGCGGACAGACGATTGGCAAACTCAGGCTCAAACCTTCGGATTCATCGAAGGAATGGACCGAGGATGAACTGGCGATCGCTGCGGCAACTGCCGAACGTGCCGCGCTTGCGTTGGAAGGTGCCCGTCTTCTGGAAGAAGCTCGGAAGCGTGCTGCTCGCGAGGCATTCCTTTCCGACATCGCTGCAAAACTCAGCACATCCTTCCAACTGGACTCGATCCTTCGGGACACGGTCGAAGAATTGGGACAGACGTTGACAGGATCCACGATTTCATTTCAATTGGTAAATCCATCTGCTCCGCTTGGTGCAGAACCATCTGACGGGAATGAGCCACCCTCGAATCGGATGCCGTTGGAGTAAGGCGCTTATACATGAACCAAGCATCGAACCTGCTACAACTCATCAAATCCACCGGGCAACGACTCTGGGACTGGCTGACTGCCCCCGCATCCGCGGTTACCGATCCGGGTGAGCGGCGTGTTGCGCGTCTCGCTGCATCGTTCCTCTTCATCGTTGCTTTCGCTGCTGTTTTGGGCGGCATCGCGCGTGCTACCATGGTTGGGCTCCCCGTGCTCAGCGCGTTCTCAGGCGGTATCGGTTTCACCCTTGTTCCAACCTTGATCGCCTATGGACTTGCTCGCGGCAAGGCGTATCGCGCCGCGATCTTCCTATTTGCGATTTCCTACAACTCGGTTGCATACATCTCCATGATCAGTCAGGGAACGCAGGCTGACCCTTCGTTGTTGATCCTGATCTATGTGCCTCTGGGTCTGGTCATCGCCAGTACCTTTCTTTCGCCGACCGCCGTTTTCCTGCTGACAGGGCTGAACATCGTTGAGCTGATCATCGCCCGATCCCTTGGCATTCCCGTTCCGGATCTCATCATCGAAGCAGTGATAATTACGCTGGTCGGGGTTGTATTGGTCCTGCTGGCGAACTTCCGAGACACACGGGAGCAGCTTCGATTTGAAGAGATACGCAGTGCCAATCTCAAGCTAGCCGATATCACGACAAACCTGGAACAACGCGTGGATGACCGCACGCTTGAACTCGCACAGGCTAACGAACAGGCAACGCGGCGTGCCGGGCGATTGCAGGCGATCACAGAGCTTTCGGAATCAGTTGCGGAGTTGCAGGACTTGAACGAACTCCTGCCTGCGACAACAAGGTTGATCAACGAATATTTTGGTTTCTATCATGTAGGCATCTTTCTTATCGACTCTACCCATGAATATGCCATATTGCAGGCGGCCAACAGTACTGGCGGAAAAAGAATGCTCCAGCGGCAGCACCGTCTCCGACTTGGGACAGGCGTGGTGGGTTATGCCGCTCAAACCGGGCTCCCGCGTATCGCCCTGGATGTGGGCGCAGATGCCGTTTTCTTTGACAATCCGGATCTCCCACAGACGCGTTCGGAGGCTGCGCTGCCTTTGAAAACGCGCGGCGAAACGATCGGCATCCTGGATGTGCAGAGCACCGACGCGGGCGCATTCACGAGCGAAGATCTGCAGATCCTGACCACACTCGCCAATCAGGTGACCATCGCCCTGGAAAATGCGCGTCTGCTTACAGAAACCCGCGGCGCTCTGGCTCAGGTACAGGAAGTCTACGATGAGTTCACGCGTGCAGAATGGAGTCGCACCGTCGCCAGGGCAGAACAACCAGGCTTTCGTTATCACGCCGGTCGCATTGAGATGATGGAAACGGCGTTGGGCTCGCCTGAGGTCGTCGATGCGCTGCAAAAAGGTCAGATCGCAACAGGATCCGCCAACGGGTCCGGACCGGCGCGCAACACGATCGCAGTCCCGGTCAAGGTTCGCGGCGAGACGATCGGCATTATCCACGTCGAATCGAACGATGCCGCCCGAACGTGGCATCAGGATGATATCAGCCTCGTGGAGGCGGTCGCAGAGCGCGCCGCCTTCGCCATGGAGAATGCCCGCCTGTTCCAGGATGCTCGCCGTCGCGCCGCGAAGGAACAGACGATCTCCGAAGCTTCAACCCGCATTAGTTCGGCGATCAACATCGAAAACATCCTGCTGACCACAGCTGAAGAATTGGAGCGCGTATTGGGTGGCTCTGAAGTATTGATACGGTTCCAGGGCAAGGAGTAATTGTGGATTTGATTCAGGCATCACCATCCACTTCTGAAACGCAGAAACAACAAGCCTACACGTTCTGGTGCGGCGTGTTGTTCGCTGCCGTTCTTGCCGGATTCTGCATCTACGCGGTAGGTGCCAGTACGCTGGATCTGTTATGGGCATTCGTGCCTGCGCTGCTTGTAACGGTCGCATCCATCTGGTTCACAAATCGGGAAAAAGATATCCGGGGAAATACCGTTTTGCTTGCAGCTGTGGGTCTACTAGCAATTCTGCTTCCCTTCGTGCGGACCGGAATGCAGCCTGCCCTGGCGATCAGCACTCTGGCGCTCATTGGGACGACTGGCTTGTTCACCTTCCCGTTGAAGAACATTGCCATGGTCATCATCGCGGGCGCCATTCCTGCCAGTGTTTCCTTGTTCGTGGACCTGTTCAGTCCGACGGGGCGTGAATCGTTCGGTTCTCCCACCTTGCACTGGGTGATCACCCTGATTCTGATGGCCATTTGGTTCTTCGCTCTCAGCAGGGAATTTCTAGCACTGAATATTCGCACCAAGATCGTTATCGGTATTCTGGGAACGGGCGGCCTTACACTTGGCATCTTCGCCATCCTGGTCGCAACGCAGACACAGCAAATCACGAACACGCTTTCCGGCAGGTTGGAGTCCAGCGTCAGTTCGCTTGCCGAAGAGCAATTGATCAACACGGTAAATTCCAGGGCGGAGCAGGCGAATCAATCCTTCAGCAGTATTCGAGTCGAGGTGGAGGGACTCGCCCGCAACTGGATCGCGCTTCAACAACGAAGGGCAAGCATCAATCAGGGCACCTACTGGGATGCACAGTTGAAACTCATTCAGTTGGAGGGAGGGCAATACGGCAATCCGGCGACGGATACCTCCTCCATCTACGTGCCTGCCAAACTCGCCTTGAACGATTCGCTCTACAAGGATATGAACACGTCTGCCTATCTGGATTTCTATGCCCCCGGTGTGCTGGAGGCTAATCCATCTCTGTTGGCAGTTTATGCGATAGATCCCAATGGAATCACTCGTTATTATCCAAACATCGAGCTGGCATCCTTACTGCCTCCCGATTTTGACGCCACCAAGCGACCTTACTATCAGATTACATCGCCGCTCTTCAATCCTCAACGTGCCACGCGCTGGACGATTCCCTACGTCGATGCCACGGGTGGTGGTCTGGTCGTCACGGTCGCCGCACCCGTTTATATCGGCGATCGATTCAGTGGTGTGATTGCTGCAGATATGCAGCTAACGGAGATCACCCGCCAGGTGCAATCGCTGCAGATCGGTGAGACAGGCTACGGGTTCATGCTGGACGACGCGGCTCGAATCATCGCCATGCCTTCTGCCGGGTATAAGCTCTTCGGCTTGAATCCAGACGCGATGAAAACCGACGAATTCTTCAAGGAAACCATCCTTGGCGCAGGTTCAGATGAACTGCAGGCTATTGTCAGGCGAATGGCTGCCGGAGGCAATGGCTTATTGATCGT
>Ga0065705_10104498_pt1 | contig 14130 bp, 12 predicted proteins | sample SwibulcommuniRL2_FD_59092 | JGI IMG/M metagenome (GOLD analysis project Ga0065705, IMG submission 59092) | Bulk soil microbial communities from switchgrass field near Rose Lake, East Lansing, Michigan, USA - RL2 Bulk Soil v2 (version 2) | ecosystem: Environmental > Terrestrial > Soil >...
AGTCGCGGCGGCTCCCGTGAAGGCAGCTTCATCCTGAACAACTCATACGTCAAACCATCCTCACCTCGAACCAATCGCATTTGGAAGAATTTTGAGTTGCTGCAGCCCCTGGGGATTTCCAAGGAGTCCCCGGAATTTCATTTTCCGACGCTGAAACCATCCGCCGAGATTGCCAGCTTCCTGGCTTCTTTGGGTTCCGCCCTCCCAATTGCCATCCACCCTGGCACCAGTCTCAGACAAGCGCACAAAAGATGGCCTGAGGTCCGTTTCGCGCAGTTGATCCGTGGTCTGGCCGCGGAGGGTTTTCTGCCGATTCTAACCTGGGGACCGGGTGAGGAAGGGATTGTCCAGGCGATTCTCTCGAAGACTGGAGGAGCCGGCGCAGCAGCTCCTCCCATGACGCTCACCGAAATGCGCCAGTTCCTGACTCACTGCCGTCTCTTCATCGGGGGTGACACCGGACCGATGCACTTGGCATGGACTCACGGAATTCCTGTAGTGGCCCTGTTCGGTAGCACCGATCCGAGCGTCAACGGTCCCCTGGGAAACCGCCACCGCATCCTGGCGCCCGCCTGGGAGCCGGGAAGGCGTCACCCCAAACGCGGAGATCCCGCGCCGATGAACGAGATTTCCCCCGCACAGGTGCTGCAGGCAGCAATGGAACTGTTGCAGCCGTCTTTGCTCCTCAATCCTCAAGCACCCCCATGCTGAACCGCGGAGAGCGCAGTAGCTCCGTGGGAAAGATCTTGGTCAGGGTCAACAATTGGATCGGAGATGTCGTAATGATTTCACCTGCCATGCGGGCGGTGAGGAAGGCGTTTCCCCGAGCGGAGATAACGCTGTTGGCGAAGACCTGGGTCCTGGAGGCGCTGCAGGGCTCCCCCTATTACGACCATCTCATCGAATACGACCGAGACGGGGACCATGCTGCGTGGGTCGGCAGGTGGAAACTAATCGAGCGGTTGCGCAAAGAACAATTCGACGTGGCGCTTCTCTTCCAGAAAGCCTTCGAAGCCGCGCTGTTCGCGCGCATGGCGTGTATTCCCCGAAGAGTGGGATTTCAGAGTGATTTGCGGGGCTGGCTCCTGACGGATGCCCTTCCACTGCCGATGGGCGGGCACCACGTGGACCACTTCCTCCAAATCGTCGAGGCGTTGGGCGCTGATACGAACGACCGCAGGCTCAGCTACCACCTCACCCCTCAGGCCAGGGATGCCGCTATCCGTTTCCTCAGAAGGCATGGAATCCTCCAGGGCACTCTTCGCATCGCCCTACATCCCGGCGCCTCGAAGCCCCCCCGGGCATGGAATGCGGACCGATTCGGCGAGGTGGCAGCGGCACTGGCACGAGACTTCGGAGCGACCCCCATCCTCTTCGGCACCGGGCCCGATTTGCAGGCAATCGAGAGAATTCGTTCTCTGGTCAGCGGAACCTGCATCGTGCCGCCTCAGGGCCAGAGCCTCCAGGAGATGGCGGCATTATTGGAACATTGCCACCTCCTGATTTGCAATGACAGCGGGCCAATGCACATCGCCGCTGCCCTGCGAATACCGGTAGTCTCCATTTTCGGACCTGGAACACCGATCCGCACGGGTCCTTATTCAGATGAGAGTCTGTTTAGAGTCCTGACTCGCAACTTTCCCTGCTCACCCTGTCGGCAAAAATTCTTCGCAGAATGCCTCCCCGCTCCATCCGGCAAGCCGGTCTGCCTCGAGGAGGTAACCAGCACCGAAGTCCTCGAGGCCTGCCGCGATTTGTTGAGAATCAATGCGATGGCGGGGGCAAAAGGCGTCGAAAGCGGCTGGAGAGATGGAAGCGGGCACGCGCCAGACCCCGGCGTGAGCTGAGATGCCGCCATAAGACCCGGGCATACCCGCGATCTCCGGCGGCATAGGCCAGCACAAAAGTCCAACGATCTCGCAACGACAGCGGCTCTGGTCGGCCCATGACCTTGGCCAGAGATCGATAGAGCCGTAACAGGTTGTCTTTCCGCGCTCTGACTCCCGGCGAGTGCTCCATATAAGCACCGTCCAAATCCAGGACAAAGACCTCGTCCTTGACCAGGAGCAAATTGCTCAGATTCAGATCGCGATGAAGACAGCCTGCGCCGTGAAGGGAAGCCACTGTGTGCGCCGCAAGCCTGAGGACCCTGCGTCGCTCGGTGCGTTCGGGGAGGCCCGCCTCGACCCATCGACGAAGGTTTCCCCCACCCGGAAGATACCGAGTGAGAATCCACCCCCTGTAAACTCCTCCCCCGGCGCTCCGAACATGAAGGGCCAGCACCTCCGGCGTTGGAACGCTTCGTTGTCGAATTGCCTCCGAAACCCGAAGTTCCACAAGGAATCGATGCACTCCCAGAAATCTGTCGCCGAGGAATTTCGCCATCAGCCCTCCGTGGCGAAAGCTTCGCAAGACCACCCCTCCGATTCCTTCGGGCTCGATCAGGAGAACTGGGGCGCGCCCCCCAGGATGGTCCAGCGCCTTTCCGCCATCTCCCCGAATCCATCGATCCCAAAGCTCCTCGTCCGGGGCAGGTGACGCGGCTCCACGCAGGACCCACACGAGCCCGCCAGTTCCGCGCACCACGCGAAATCCTCCGGGCAGATCTCGGAATTCGGACGGAATTTCAGTCTCGGCGACCATCGCCTCTGGGTACCAGATACGCAGCGCCGATCCCCAGGAGATAGAGTCCGACCATGGGAAGGGCGAAGACACATTGTGTGATGACATCCGGGGTTGGAGTGATGATGGCCGCGACGACGAAAATGATCAGCACGGCATATTTGAAATTGTGCAGCAGAAAGCCCGGGCTGACGACTCCGACTCGGGACAGGAGAAAGATCGCGACGGGCATTTCGAAGATCAATCCCATCCCGAGAATGATCTTGCTCTCGAAGCCGAACAAGCTCTTCACGGTCAAGGCGGGCTCGAAGTCCCCTGCAATGGAGAGCAGGAAGCGCGCGGCATAGGGAAATGCCACGTAGTAGCCGAAAACACCCCCGGAAAGGAAAAAGCAGGTCGCGATGACGATGAAGGGAGCGGCATAGCGTCGCTCATGGGGATACAGTCCCGGAGATACGAATGCCCACAATTGATGAAGGATGACCGGCGACGCAGCGAACACCGCCACCAGGAGGGAAACTTTCATGTACAGGATGAAAGGCTCGGTAATCTCGATGAAGACCAGCTTATGTCCGCCCAGGTAGGGCTGGAGGGGTCTCACAAAGAAGCTGAAAATCCTCGCCGACTGGGACCAGGCAACCAGGAAACAAACAACGAGAGCAAGCAGGGCTCTGAAGAGGCGAGTGCGGAGCTCACCCAGGTGCTCGAGGAACGACATCCTGCCTGAATCAGACAGGCTCGGTTCCAACCGATTTCTCGTTCGAAGTGACCGGCTCCGCCGGAGTTCGGGCCACCACCTGGCTTGGAGGCTGGGAATTCACTGGGGGACGGTCGGCTTCGGCTAGTTCACGTTCGAAAGTGCTTTTCAAATCCGTCGTCGCCCGGCGGAACTCCGCGAAGCTCCTGCCCAAAGCACGACCCAGCTCGGGCAGTTTCTTTGGCCCGAACAACAGCAGGGCAAGGACAAAAATTGCGATGAGTTCGGGCGCTCCCAGGGAACCGAACACCTTGCCTCCCGTCAAGTCACTGCCTAATGCTTCCCGACCGCCAAATTTCCGCCGAAACAAGCGCCACCAGACTTCGTATGCTAGTTGGGTGCCCGTAGCAAGTCAAAGGCCATCGTCCCATTCTAGGGCCGGGGCACGTGGGCTCTGACAAGAACGTCCTTACCCACAGGGTGTCCTTTACTTCCCCCGGCGGTCACCCTATACTTTATCCGTATTCTATGGAGCGGATGAATTGAAAAACAGGCAGCTTGCGCTGGGTGTCGCCGTATTGGCCGCGGGGTCTCTGACCGGAGGAATCTTTGGCCCTCACCTCGATGCGGCGGCAGATCGCTCGAATGACCGGCTGAAGACATTCAGTCAGATCCTGGGCATCATTCAGGACCAATACGTCGAAGAGGTCTCCCCCGAAGTGGCCATTGAAGGGGCCATCGACGGAATGCTCAAAACCCTGGATCCCCACACTCACTATCTCAACACCACCGAATATCAAGACATGATGGAGGAGCAGCACGGGAGCTTCAGCGGGTTGGGAATCGTTATTTCCAAACCAACCCTCGACAAGCCCCTCACGGTCATCGCGCCAATCGAAGGCACCCCGGCGTACCGTGCAGGCATCCGACCAGGCGACGTCATCTCCCAAATCGAGGGGGTCGACACGCTGGACATCTCGGTGGATCAGGCTCTCAAGAAACTTCGTGGACCCAAAGGGACCCAGGTCAACATCACGGTCGTCCGACCCGGCGAGGACGACGTCCTGCACTTCACCATCACCAGGGACGATATCCCAACTCGTTCCGTTCAATATGCCTTCATGATTCGCCCGGAGGTGGGATTCATTCGGGTGAGCAATTTCACTCAAACCACGGATCGCGAGCTCGAAGAGAAGCTCCAGGTACTCAAGAACGCCGGCATGAACCGCCTCATCCTCGATCTTCGTGGCAACCCCGGCGGACTGCTGGAGCAGGCCGTGCGCATGGCTGACAAGTTCCTTTCCCGGGGCCAGGTTGTCGTATATACACGTGGTCGCACGAAGGGGTCCGATCAGGAGTACACCGCGTCCGGAGCGGGCACACACATTGATTTTCCGGTCGTGGTCCTGGTGAACAAATACAGTGCCAGCGCTTCAGAAATAGTCGCCGGGGCATTGCAGGATCATGACCGTGCCCTGATCGTCGGAAAAACGACCTGGGGGAAGGGACTTGTCCAGACGGTCTATCCCCTCAGCCACCGTTCAGCCTTGGCACTCACGACGGCTCACTACTACACCCCCAGCGGCCGCCTCATACAGCGCGACTACCAGTCCCTCGAGGACTATTTCTACCTTTCCAAGGAAGAGGACGAGGAAACTCCGGTAGATCACGAGATTCGGAAGACCGATTCGGGCCGAGTGGTGTACGGGGGGGGAGGCATCACCCCAGACATCCTCGTGGACACCATCAAGCTCGACAAATTCCTCCGTCAATTGGAGAATGAGCAAGCCTTCTTCGGGTTTGCGGTGCAGTTCAACCTTCGCCACAAGGAACTAGACAAGAACTTTACGGTTGATGACGTGACCCTCAACGACTTCAGGACCTATTTGACCCAGCGGAAGATCGAGTTCACCGACGAGGACGTCACGAAGCACGAAGCCTACATTCGCGCCTCGATCCGCAAGGAGGTATTCTCGGCCCGCTGGGGAAATGAGGAAGGATTCAGGGTGTTTGCGGACATCGACCCGCAGGTTCAAAAAGCTCTCGAAGGGTTTCCTCAAGCACAACAGCTCGCGCACCTGTCGGAGGAAACCTCGACCTCAGAGACTGCCAAGTAATCCTGAACTCACCGGATATTCCATCGATTCCAGGAAGGCGCGCTGGCGTCCCCAGGACTGGCGCGCGAATCGGCGCAAGATCGTCACTCGCTCCGCCGCGGAAACCATTTCCAGACTCCTGATGAACCGGAGAGCCAATCGGGCGGCAGTCCGATACCGATGTCCTTGAGGCTCGGGGACTCGTTCTCCCATCTCGCAGAAAAGCTGGTGCTGAATCCACTCTCGCTGTGCCGAGGTGAGCCGAACCCGTCGTGTGGCACGGCCCACGAAATGAGCCAGGACGAAGTACTTGGTCACGTTCGCGTGAAACTCCAGCTCCAGCAACCTCACGGACCGTTCGTGCCGGATGCACCATGCCAGCATCAGCAGGTGATCGAGTTCTTCGATTAGCAGGGAAAATGCCACGACATTCTTGTCTGAAAGCTCGCGCAGTGGATTGATCTCTTCAAGATGCCGGACCAAGGCATCTGGGTAGTAAACCCCCAGGGAGACCGGTCCACCACGCCAGGTCACCAGGGTACGGGGCCCCTCTCCCTTTCCCGCTGACTCCTCAAGAATCTCACGACCCGCGTAGAAGACACTGTAGCCATGGTCTCCCACCAGGAACGGAGCCAGGTTCTGGATGCCGGTGCGCCAGTCATAGGTAGCCTCGATGAGGCGCTGGAGGCGAATCAGGAGCGAGGGCTGAGGGATCACTCGGCTTGTTCCCTGTAAGAGAACTGCCCATCGGAAAAATCCACTAGCAGGCGTGTATAAGGAAGCGAAAGCCTGGCTTGCTGGAGAACCGCCTGCTCCACTGCGTCAGCCTCGTAAGCGCGCTCCCCCTTCCTGATTTCCCTCAGGTAGCGGACCGTGCTCGCCAAATTCTCCTCCCCTTTCAGCGAATCCTGCTTGATGCGTCGACTCACCTCCACGTTGCAATACCGACGAATCACGCTTGCCAGGTGCCGTGCCCCATGTCCAGGACTAAATCCGACCTCCAACAACCGCGCTCTGGCCGCAGCCGTGAGGGAAACCTGCAGTCCGTGGAGCTCCAAGAAGCGCCGAAATACCCTCTGAACTTCCATGTCCAGAATGGCTTCCATTGAATGGGACGAGAGGGGTGAGAAGCGGATCGTCCTTAACCTCGCCAGGAATTCAGGGGAGAGGGTCCGGTGGAGGTGGCGTTCGGCGTCTCCACGCTGTCGCCGGATGCCCTCGCGGGAGCCGCCTCGATAACCAATCGGATCCGCGGGCGAATCCGAGGTGGAGTAGCCCAGATTGGAGGTGAAGGCCAGCAAACTTCCTTCGAAACAGAGCTCTCGTCCGCGATTGTCATGGATGCTCCCGCGGTCCATGATGGACAGAAAGAATTTCGACAACTGCGGGTGCGCCTTCTCCACCTCGTCCACCAGAATGATTGATAGGGGCGAGCGCGAGGAGCGCTCGTGAAATTCCGAAAGAATCCCCGGCTCGTCGCTTCGAATGAATCCGCGCGTGGCGCCTCGGAGCTCGTGAACATCGGAAGGGTAGGTGTATTGGGGACCTTCGATGATCAGGAACGGGATTTCCACCCCCCAGTGCGACTCGAGCACGCCGGCCAGGGATTCCATCAAGTAGTTCTTCCCAACCCCCGTGGGACCGACCAGAAAATAGGATTGGGGTATCCCTCGGATCTGGGTTCCTGTGGCGTTCAGGAGAAGGTCGTCACACAAGGCGTCCACCGCTTCCTCTTGATCCACGACCCGACGCTTCAATTCCCTGCGGACCGCCTCCAGATCCGTATCCGCGAATAACAGAATTCTCTCGTAGCGAGACAGAACCTTGTCGCGAGACTCCCCAGGAAAACTCAGACGGACGACCGCTTTCGTGGACAGCGGCGCCTGGAGCGTCTCGAAATCCTCCCCGACGGGAGCTTCCTCCAAAGGCAATTCCCTGGGCAGTGGCATGGACATGGAAACGGAAACTCCCTCGGTCCCCGGGGATACCTCCTCCCTCAGGGTTGTGAGGAGTTTTGCGTGGAGACTGAATCGAGCTGCGCACTGACGCAGAAAAGCCACCTCCTCTTCGATGGGCAAAGAGCGCATCCGATTACGCTGGAACAATTCCCGTAGATCCCTTTCGTTGGCAAGAATCGACAGGATATCGGCAGCCATTCTGTAGGAGCGGATACCCAGGGTCTCCAGGCTCAGCCCCCGGTAGTCCTTGACCCCGGCCATACCGATGTCATAAAGACACCTGTCCCCAATTCCACGAAGTTCCTCCGGGACGCGAGTGACTCGCCCAAGGGGCTGGGTCGGCGGACCAGAATCGGTGGGTAGCAGTTCCCCAAGGGTTCGCGGTCGATGAACGATGCCCTTGAGAATCTGATCGAGGTTTACCGTTCGATAAATGTCTGAAATGGCCCTGGAGCAATGCTCCACGACCTGTACCAAATGCCAGGTTTCCAGGTCGTCAAATTTCTTGTCCGAAAACAGCCGCTGGGCCACATCTCGAATGCGGCTTTCCAGCCGGACCTGGTCCAGATCCTCCAATGGAGATCGCGGGCTACCCAAGCACTCCTCCTGGTCCCCGAAATCAGTCGTAAGGGGCCACTTAGATATATACAGTCTCCGGGGATTTCTTCAAGCACCGGTTGAGGAGAAAGCGATCTCTCGGATACGCCGCCTGAGCTCTGCAGTCTCCATGGGCCCAACCTGCTCATGCCGAAGTGTCAGAATCACTGCCAGGGATTCAAGAAAAGGCTATTGACAGTCCATGGAGGCACTGCTATATTATCACTCGATACGAGTGAGTGCTAACAAAAACCTAAGGTTCTTCAATCACATACAACACGCTCCTGGAGGGAAGTCGATGAAAGTTAAGCCTCTGTACGATCGGGTTCTGGTCCGCCGCCTCGATTCCAAGGAAGAAGTCAAGGGGGGCATCATCATCCCCGACACCGCCAAGGAAAAGCCGATGGAGGGTAAGGTTGTTGCCATTGGTTCCGGCCGCCTGGATAAGGCCGGGAAGGCTATCCCCATGCAGGTGAAAGTGGGTGACAAGGTGCTCATCGGCAAATACGCAGGCACGGAAGTGAAGATCGACGATGTCGAGCACGTCATCGTGAAAGAGGACGAGGTCCTGGGAATCATCGGCTAGGACGCACAGGGCCTGCCCACCCCCATGTGGGCTTCTGAATATTGGGTCCCTGGCGTATCCCGGGACCCGTCACAGGAGGAATTAAAGCATGGCTGCCAAGGAAATCGTTTACTCGGAGGATTGCCGTCACGCAATCCTGCGCGGCGTGAACAAGCTGGCTGACGCCGTAAAGGTCACCCTGGGCCCGAAGGGCCGCAACGTCGTCCTCGAGAAGAAATTCGGCTCCCCCACCAGCACCAAGGACGGCGTCACGGTAGCAAAGGAAATCGAGTTGGAGGACTCCCGGGAGAACATGGGAGCTCAGATGGTACGGGAGGTCGCCAGCAAGACCAGCGACGTAGCCGGTGACGGAACGACAACCGCCACGGTACTAGCCCAGGCCATCTACCGCGAAGGGTGCAAGGCCGTAACCGCCGGCGCCAATCCCATGGACCTCAAGCGCGGCATCGAGAAGGCGGTGGAATCGGTTGTGAACGACATTAAGGCGCTGTCCAAGAAAGTGGCTGGAAAAGCCATCGCGCAGGTGGGAACCATCTCCGCCAACAACGACGTTACCATCGGCCAGATTATCGCTCAGGCCATGGAAAAGGTCGGCAAGGACGGAGTCATCACCGTCGAGGAAGCCAAGGGAATGGAGACCTCGCTGGAGATTGTCGAGGGAATGCAGTTCGATCGCGGCTATCTCTCGCCTTACTTCGTCACGGATCCGGAGCGGATGGAGAGCATCCTGGACAATCCACTGATCCTCATCCACGAGAAGAAGATCTCCAGCATGAAGGACCTCCTTCCGCTGCTGGAACAAGTGGCCAAGATGGGCCGTCCCCTGGTCATCATTGCCGAGGAAGTGGAAGGTGAGGCCCTCGCCACTCTGGTCGTGAACAAGCTGCGCGGCACGCTCCAGGTGGCGGCAGTCAAGGCCCCCGGTTTCGGCGACCGGCGCAAGGCCATGCTCGAGGACATCGCCATTCTCACCGGTGGCAAGGTCATCACTGAAGACCTCGGTATCAAGCTGGAAAACGTGAAGGTGGATGACCTGGGCGAGGCGAAAAAGGTCACCATCGACAAGGACAACACCACCATCGTGGAAGGGGCCGGCAAGTCCTCGGAAATCGAGGGCCGCGTCAAGCAGATTCGGACGCAGGTCGAGGAGACGACCTCGGACTACGATCGGGAGAAGCTCCAGGAGCGCCTGGCAAAGCTCGTAGGCGGCGTGGCAATCATCAAAGTGGGTGCGGCCACTGAGACCGAGATGAAGGAGAAGAAGGCTCGGGTCGAAGACGCCATGCACGCCACCAAGGCTGCGGTGGAAGAAGGTATCGTCCCCGGCGGTGGCATCGCTTTCCTGAGGGCGATCCCGGCACTGGAGAAGGTGAAAGAGAAGAACGATGACATCCAGCTGGGCATCAACATCGTGCGCCGTGCCCTGGAAGAGCCGCTCCGGCAGATCGCGAACAATGCCGGTCACGAAGGCTCGATCATCGTGGCGGAGGCCAAGGAGAAGGACAAGACCATGGGCTTCGACGCCTACACCAGCAAGTGGGTGGACATGTTCGACGCCGGAATCATCGACCCTGCCAAGGTGACGCGCAATGCCTTGCAGAACGCAGCAAGCATCGCGGGGCTCATGCTTACCACCGAGGCTTTGATCTACGAACTCCCCGAGAAGGAGAAGCCCGCGCCGGCTCCCCATGGCGGCGGTATGGGCGGGATGTACTAAGGCCGATTTAGCTTCAAAGACCCCTCCGGCCGTTCTTCGGGAAGGCCGGGGGGGGTTTTCTTTGGGCTGAGGAGTGGGAGTTAGCGGCTCAGGCTGGAACCGCTGAATCCGGAAAATGTACTGCTGATTTGAACGTCCTTCGGAATATCGACGTCAAACCTGTTCTCGGCAATCTCGGGGTTGAGGCGGATATTCGCAAAGGACAGGAGGGTGGAATCGCCGTCTGATTCCAGATACTCCAACTTGCGGGGAAGATAGGTCTTGCTGTCCACCCAGAATCGAACCAGTTGCAAGCGATCCTTGACACGGCGCCGCTTCGGAGTCAGGACGAGCAAGTAGCAGTCCTTTTCATCTCCCGGGTCAGCCTGCGAGATGTCAAAGAATTTTTGCAGGTCTTCGGAGGTCTGCCCTATCCCGAAGACTCGGAAAACCCTCCTTCCCGCCAGCTTGCTCAATGGTACTTCCTCGGCCCTCTTCTGGTTGGGATAGTAGGCCAGGAACCGATCCTCCGTGATCAGAAAAACCCTCGGCTCGGGAGCCGAGTATTCCCACTTGATTCTCGCCGGCTTCGCATAGAGGAAAGTTCCGTTCGAAACCACGGGCTTCGCCAACAGGCTCAGGTCCTTGCGCTCCGTGAACGCCGCCGTAAGGCTTTGGACGGCTTGTTGACGTTCATTGAATTTCTGCAGCATCTCAGGGAGCGGGAGTCTTGGAGCCTCAGCATTTTCAGAGCGGGAGAGAGTCGCAGCCGGCAGACTCGTCAGCCACAACAGGATAACCAAGAGAGCGCGCTTCTTCATGGGGTATTCTCAGCCTTCCCTTGAGTCGGGCGACCGACGTTTGCGTCCTTGACCTGCTATTCTACGTCGCAGCCGGCCGGGAATATAAAGAATCTGCTCGGTGGAGTCAAGAATTCGAGGCGTAAGTCTCCCCTGCCGGTTGCTAGGCTACGATTCGCGCCCCTTTCTCCCGGTGTCGACAGCCTTGAGATCCTTCCTGCTTCGCAGATTCCTACTCATGCTTCCGGTGTTGCTGGGAGTCTGTACCCTCGTCTTTGCCCTCATCCATCTCATCCCTGGTGATCCGGTTCAGGTCATGCTGGGCGAGGGCGCCACCGCAGCCGACTTGGCGGATCTGCGGGCCAGACTCGGCCTGGATCAACCGCTGCTCGACCAATACTCCCATTTTCTGAGTCATCTATTCATGGGAGATCTGGGAATCTCCTTTCGCTACCGGGAACCGGTCCGTGAGCTCGTATTCGACCGCTATCCAGCTACCATTCTCCTGGCGGGAACGAGCATGCTGCTGGCGTGTCTTATCGCTTTCCCCGTCGGTGTTTTTGCGGCCGTCCACCGGGGCAAATTCGGCGATCGGATCGCCACCACCCTGTCATTGCTGGGCCTGTCCCTCCCCGGCTTCTGGATTGGCCCAATCCTGATTCTCATTTTCTCGGTCCGCCTGGACTGGTTTCCCGTTTCGGGCATGGAGGAGCCTGGAGCCGTGGTTCTTCCCTCAATCGCCCTGGGGACGGCGCTGGCGGCTATTTTGACCCGAATGGTCCGCGCCAGCCTGGCTGAGGAGATTTCCAGCCCTTATTGCATGGCCGCCGCGGCCCGTGGCCTCGGAAGCTGGGAGGTCGTTTGGCGCCATTCCTTGAAGAACGCGCTCATCCCCGTCGTGACAGTGCTGGGGCTGCAGGCCGGGGTTCTCCTGACCGGGGCCGTGATTACCGAGACGGTATTCGGCTGGCCCGGCCTCGGACGACTTACGATTCAGGCGATCGAGACCCGCGACTACCCCCTGGTTCAAGGCTGCATTCTGATGATTGCCCTCACCTACTTGCTGGTTAATCTAATGACCGACCTCGCGTACGCACTCCTGGATCCGCGAATCCGCTATGGATGACGCCGCCCGGTCCTCCCAGGCGATGGGCCTGATTTCGCTGTTCCGGCACCTTTGGAAGGACCCGCTCGGTCTGCTCGGGATGGTCATCCTCCTTTTCCTTTCGTTTCTGGCCCTGGCGGCACCCTTGCTGGCCCCTTATTCCGTCGGAGCCCAAGACCTGAGCCAGCGCTTTGCGGCGCCCACAACCCTGCATCCCCTCGGACTGGACGAGCTCGGACGGGACATTTTTTCCCGACTCATGTTCGGCGCCCGCATCTCTCTTTTCCTGAGCTGCGTGGTAGTTTCCTTCTCCGTGTTGGTCGGCCTGACGATAGGCGCGGTTGCCGGCTTCGCCGGCGGGTGGATGGACGACCTCGTCATGCGTGGCATCGACATTCTGATGGCCTTTCCGGGCATTCTCCTGGCCATCTCGCTGGTGGCGGTGCTCGGTCCAGGGATGGGAAATCTGGTGCTGGTCCTTTGCCTGATTGGGTGGGTCGGCTACGCTCGGCTGACCCGGGCCCAGATTCTCCGCGCCAGGGAGATGGAATATGTCCTGTCCGCTCGGGCGGCAGGGGCCCGACCTGAGCGCATCTTGCTCTTCCACCTCATTCCCAACATCTCCGGCCCGATCATAATCCAGGCCACGGTCGGCATGGCTGGCGTCATTCTGGCCGAAGCGGGGCTGAGCTTTCTGGGCCTCGGACTTCCGCCCCCAAGCCCCAGCTGGGGAAGCATGCTCCGTAGTGGAAGCCAGCATTTGTTCGACGCTCCCCACCTCATCGTCTATCCCGGCGTCGCCATCATGCTGGCCGTCCTGAGCTTCAATTTTCTGGGAGATTCCATTCGAGATTGGCTGGATCCGAAGCAGCAGAGTCTTGAGCCTGGAGGCGGCTAGCGGATGCGCGTGGGGTCACGCGTGTCGGGAATCCGACGGTGCATGGCCTTCCACTCCTCCGGAGGGATCGAGAGGAACACCTGAACGACCTCGGGATCGAACTGGATCCCGGAGTTCCGAATTATTTCCTCCCTGGCGTCTTCGTAGGGAAGGGCCTTCCGGTAGGGACGGTCAGAAGTCATGGCATCCAGGGTGTCCACCACCGCAAAGATCCTGGCCCCGAGCGGAATCTCCTCCTTTCGAAGCCCCCTCGGGTATCCGGACCCATCGAACCGCTCCTGGTGAGCGATCACAATAGGAAGCGATGGCTCCAGAAATTTGATCCCTGAGAGGATGCGATAGCCGATTTCGGGGTGCCTTCTCATCTCTTCCCACTCTTCCGCAGTGAGTTTCCCGGGCTTGCGCAACACCGCGTCGGGAATGCCGATTTTGCCTACATCGTGAAGCAAGGCCCCTCGCCGAATCTCCGTCAATTCCGGGTCCTTTACTCCCATACGCCGGGCGATGACCGTGGTGTATTCGGAAACGCGCATGGAATGCCCCTGGGTCTCCGTGTCCCGTGTGTCCAGCGCGGCCGCCAGAGCTTCCAGAGTGGTTTCGTAAGAGAACTGGAGTTTCTCGTACAGCTCCTCGATCTCCCGGCGCTTGAGCACCAACTCCACGGTGCGCTCGGCCACCTTCGATTCCAGATCTCTCTGGTACTCCCGGTTTTCCAGGACCAGGCGCCTCTTTTCCAGCGCCTTTTCCACCGTGAGGCGGACTTCCTCGAGGTTGAAGGGCTTCGTCAGATAATCATTCGCCCCCATTCGCATGGCCCGCAGTGCCACATCCACATCCACGACGCCCGTGATCATGACCACCTCGACATCCGGGTGCGCATCCTTGACACTCTGCAGCAGCCGGACGCCATCCATGGTGGGCATGTCGATATCGCTGAGGACGAGCGAGATTTGCTCGCGCTTTAAATGATCGAGGGCCTCGTGCCCGTTGGACGCCACGCTGCAATGGTAGCCCTGTCCCTTCAGACCCTCGCAAAGCAGATCTCGTATGGCGGGCTCGTCGTCGACCACGAGGA
>Ga0065705_10002399_pt1 | contig 14125 bp, 12 predicted proteins | sample SwibulcommuniRL2_FD_59092 | JGI IMG/M metagenome (GOLD analysis project Ga0065705, IMG submission 59092) | Bulk soil microbial communities from switchgrass field near Rose Lake, East Lansing, Michigan, USA - RL2 Bulk Soil v2 (version 2) | ecosystem: Environmental > Terrestrial > Soil >...
ATCTCGCGCATAATCTCATCCGCGTTAAAGCGCGGATCCTTGGCGCAATCGACGACGAAACGGAAAAATGCCTGCAGATTGAGCGTATGGTTCGGCCCGGTTGGAACAAAAACCGGATTTTCGTTCGCGCTCTTGCGATAGCTTGCCGTGTGGCAGGAAGCGCAGTTATTCGCCACGCGCGGAAAGCCGATGACTTTTTTGGTGAAGCCGATGGGCAGCTCCTGTCCTTGCTCCCATGCGACTCCTAAAGCCGCATAACCACCGGGGCCCGGCAATTTTTCCGGAAACATCCGCGGCAGCACGAAAAAAATCCAGTACGGAATGCCGGCATCGTATTCGGCGCCAATGGAGCCGTATTTGAAACGCATGTCGGGGGTAGCCGTCACCCAGGCCGGCTGGGGCTCTTCGCGAAAAAACTTATACCAGCCGATGGCGCCGCCGACCGCGGCCAGCACGACGAGAATCAGCAAACCCATTTTCAACCAGTTTTTTATGTCGGCGCCAGCCATCGTTCCTCCATCAATCAGTCGCAGTGCGCACCGGCGCGTCAGAAAGTCTTGAGATACTCGACCAATGCATCCTTTTCCGCGCCGGACAATTCGGTGCCGTAGCGTTTTCCTTCATGGCCCTGGTTGGAATTGCCCGGCTCTTCCGTATTGTAGCGAAAATATTTGCGGTCTTTCTCCTCCGCAACGTCGGAAACAAAGCCAACCTTCTTCTGATCGTAGACATCGTAACCGCGATAAAATGTTTTGGGGCGTTGCGCGCCCGGTTCTAGCAAGTCGCGCAGTGTGGGCACCGAACCGTTGTGCAAATAGGGCGCGCGCAACCAGATGCCGTCCAGCGGGCTGTTGGCATAACCGAAAGTTTTGCGAAAATGGCTAAACCGCTCGTCCCCATAGCCCGCAAAGATCAGATTCTGATTGACCGCGACGTCAACCGTGTAGGAGTCGAGCCGGTGTCGATCCGTGCCGATTTCGTCCACCGGCACGACTTTGCCGACGTATTCGCCGCGAAAATCTTTGCCATCGGCGCCGTGGCATTCGGCGCAATATTTCCTGTAAACCGGCGCGCCCAGTGCGGCCACATCCTTATCGATCTTGAAAGGGTACGCCGGCGCGTCGAGCTTGCGCAGCCAATCGGCAACGCGCTTCAAGTTTTTTCGGTCGCCGGTAGGGGGAGTGATGCCTGTGCCCATGGCGGCGCTGCGATTGCGCTCTTCCAACGACACATTGTTACCGTCCCAATGTAAATTCATCTTCAAAACTTCACGTTGTCCCTGGTTCCAGATCGAGGGAAAATCTGTCGTGCCGATCCTCTCCTCCTTGGCAAGCTTCTCGGGTGGAAAATTAAAATACGCTTTCAACGGATTGAATGTATCCACACGTCCCGGACCCCATTCGGGTTGCTCCGCAATAAACTTCAGCCGATCGCGCAATGTGAGTATCCGCTCGCGCATGTAATACACGCCGTAGAAGCGCAATACCAAACGATCGATGAGCGGCAAGTCACCGAGGCCTTCGCGTTGCCGAATGATTTTGATCTGGCGCAGGATGTCCTGGGGAGTAAACCGGCGATCCGCCCCGGTGGCGAAGAGAAATCTCATGAAGGCGCGGAAGTCGAAAGTATTGGCGGGCATCGCGGCATACACCACAGGTTCGCGCTGCGGAGATTCGCGTACGGTTCCCGCATGACAAAAAGCACAGTTAAGCCAAACGACATCGAAGCCCAGATATCGGCGTTGCGACATGCCGACCGGAAGTTGTTTGCCCTTCTCGAAAACGAAGCCGACGGACTCCCATCCTTTGCTGCCGTCAGGCAGCTTGTCTTGAAAAACTTCCGGCAGCGCGCGCCAAATCCAATAGGGCACGCCGAACTCATGTTCACTGCCGAGCGAGCCGTACTTAAAATGTTCGAAATCGTTGTTGTAAGCAACCGCTGTATCGGCACCGAATCGACCGATCAACCACGCTCCAGCGAGCACCAGGACCACCACCACGACCATCGCAACAACGCCGAGACCATATAGAAATCGCTGGATCGGCAACATAGGGCTTTGCTCCTCCATTAATCTTCAACGACCGCGAAAACCATCAGACAACTCACGTCGCCGAGCCGCCGTGCGATACCACCGGCCCTACCGGAACCGTGGCGGCCGAAGAATGTAAATGCCACCCTTGAGTGTGCGCTACGGGGAGAAATAGTTGGAGCACGATCAAAAGACTTAGAAAAAGCACCGGCGGGTAGAGAGGCACCGGCAACTTCATCGCTGGCAAACCCACCCATTGAGTCGCGAGCTCGCACGCGCTCTAGAATTTCAGCGCAAAATCGATCAAACGAGCCTTATCCCAATAAACTTTCCCGAGATAGAAGCCCGGCTCGATCTCGCGGATCTCGTCGCGTATCCACTGTGCAAGGGTCGAGGTGTCGGAATAGTCCAAAACGATGCACTCTTTGCCGTCGAGCCAGCTGGGCCCTTTGTAAACCTTCGCGATGATAGCGTTGAGGCCGAAAGGCAGAATCCTATTCTTGAGTAGGCCTTTTTGCCGATCGAAAACCTTTCCCTGCCAAGCGAAATGACTGACAAACTTGGCAATGGTCGGGCTGAACCGCGTTCCCGGAGCGACAATCGCCGTGCCGTCGGCTTCGCCGTCCGGAATATCTCCCACCGGACTGTTGGTAAAAAGAGTGTCGAGCTCGGATTGCGACAAGCTTAAAAGCTTCGCTATGTCGTACGCCATGCCCCCTCCTCAAATTTGTTTTGGATTGCAATCATCGGATGCGGCGCAGCCATTCAGACAGGCACCGATCGGTGAAATCCACTGTCACATAAGTGGCTGGCGCGCGTCAAGAAAATTTTCCGCCCCGGCCGGGGCGTTCGATCAACCGATTGCACAACCATCCATGCGAAGAACGCGGGAATTGCGAATCGAAGATAGTTTTGGCAAATTCAAAAACAAGGAGCGCCCGATGAGAACAAAGACAGCCATCCTTTCGATCGCCGAGCTCAAAGCGGAAGATTTGCCGAAGCTTCGCGAAGCGTTTCAAGCTCTTCCCGGCGTGGGAAAAATCGATTTCAGTTTAGAGCGAAGCGTCGCTGTGCTCGACTTCGATCCCAGCCGTGCGCACATTGACGACTTCTTGCGAGCAGCGCTAAACGCAGGATTTCAGGTTCTTTAGATAATAAGGGCGGAGTTGATACTCACCCTTACTTTGATCATTGAACTTTTGAACCTTTGAACGGCGATTTCTAATCGCCCGCGATGGTCATCTGCGAAATCTTGAGCGTCGGAGACGCTATCCGCCCGCGCATTTCAAGATCGTTCCCCACCAACTCGATGTTCTGGAGCATTTCCTTCAGATTGCCGGCGATGGTGATCTCTTCGACCGGATAGGCAAGCTCGCCGTTTTCAATCCACAAGCCCGCGGCGCCGCGCGAATAGTCGCCCGTAACCATGTTGACGCCGAAACCGATCATCTCGGTGACATAGAGTCCATTTTTTACCGTGCCAATGATCCGTTCGGGAGAATCTTTGCCGGGGAGGAGATAGAAGTTTGCCGGCGCCACGCCGGGCGGATCACCGACGGATCGCGAAGCGTTGCCGGTGGAAGCCAGGCCCAATTTCTTGCCGCTATAGGTATCGAGCAAGTAACTTTGCAGCTGTCCCTTTTCGACCACGGTTTTCTTCCGCACCGGCAGCCCTTCGCCGTCAAAGGGTTTCGAGCCGAGCGCGCCTGGAATCGTGCCGTCGTCGATAACGGTCAGACAATCCGAGCCGATTTGCTCCCCGAGTTTTCCGGCCAAAAACGACGCGCCTTTGTAGAGTGAATATCCGGACAACGCCGACGCCAAATTGCGCAGCAACGACGCGGCCATCTCCGGATCAAAAACGATCGGCGCCTCGCAGGTTTTGATCTTGCGCCCGCCGAGCCGCCGCAGAACGCGCTGCGCCGCTCGCTCGCCGACGCTCCTCGGCGATTCGAGCTTCGCGAATTTCCGATTGGACGAGTACCAAAAATCGCGCTGCATGGAGCCATTGTGGGAAGCCACGGGCGACACGGAGTGGCCGAAGGTCGAGCCGGAATATTCTCCGGCAAAACCTTGGCTGCTGGCGTAGAACACCCGACCAAGCTGATTGGAAAACTCAGCGCCTTCCGAATTGGTGATGCGTGAATCGTAACCCAAGGCCGCTTTCTCCGTTTGCAACGCAATGTCAATCCGTTCGTCGACGGTGACACTGCGCGCCGATTCGTCGACCAAGTCCAACTGCGGCAACTCTCGCGCAAGGACGCTTGCTTCCGGCAAGCCACCGTGTGGGTCTTGCGCGGTCACCTTGGCCATTCTTGCGGTATCGTCGACCAATTTTTCGATGGCGTTTCTCGAAATGTCGGATGTCGAAGCGGATGCGGAGCTGTGCCCGAAAAAAAGCCGCAACCCGAGACGCTTTTCGCCCGCCTGGCTGATCTTCTCGACCTCGCTCATGCGCACGGTGACAAAAAACGATTCGCTTTCCGCCATGACGACGTCGCCGTGGGAAGCGCCCTTGGCCTTCGCCATCGACAAAATCTCTTGGCCCAATTCCGGGCTTAACTCCGGTCGCTCCATTAGTCACCCTATCAAGGGTTCAAAATGTTCAGGTCGTTGAAGCCGTTCAAAACGTCTCGGAACGGCTTGAACGATTGAACTCTTTGAACGGCTTGAACCTATTTTTTTTAAGCCTTCGTCCCGCCCACTGTGAGGCCGTCGATCTTGATCGTTGGCAGCCCGACGCCGACGGGCACCGATTGGCCATCTTTGCCGCAAGTTCCAACGCCCTCATCCAGTTTCAGATCGGAGCCAACCATCGAGACCCGCGTCAGCACGTCGGGTCCATTGCCAATGAGCGTGGCGCCTTTGACCGGACGGGTTACCTTGCCGTCTTCTATCAGATAAGCTTCACTCGCCGAAAACACGAACTTCCCGCTTGTAATATCCACCTGGCCGCCCCCGAACGAAACCGCGTAAAGGCCTTTTTCCACCGAACGCATGATGTCTTGCGGCGCCGACTCGCCGGCGAGCATAAAAGTATTGGTCATGCGCGGCATGGGAATGTGCGCGTAGCTCTCCCGCCTGCCGTTGCCGGTAAGCGGCATTTTCATCAGACCTGCGTTGAGTTTATCCTGCAAATAGCCCTTGAGAATCCCCTTTTCAATGAGCACGGTTCGATTCGTTGGTGTGCCCTCATCGTCGATATTGATTGAGCCGCGCCGTGATGGAATCGTGCCGTCGTCGACGACTGTGCACAATTCCGACGCAACTTTTTGACCGATGCGATCCACAAACGCCGAGGTCTTTTTGCGATTGAAATCCCCCTCAAGGCCGTGGCCGATCGCTTCGTGCAGTAAAATTCCCGGCCAGCCGGCCCCAAGCACGACATCCATTGTGCCGGCGGGCGCTTCGATAGCGTCGAGATTGAGAATCGCCTGGCGNGCGGCTTCACGGGCGTAGCGCTGCCAATCCTCATTATCGACAAAAAAACCGTATTCGACTCTGCCGCCGCCGCCAAAACTGCCGATCTGACGATTGCCGTTCTCCTCGACAATGCAAGTGACGTTGAGACGCGTCAGCGGTTGAATGTCCCCCACCCTGACGCCCTGCGAAGTGGCGACATAGATCACCTTGTATTCGCTGCCCAGCGATACGAAAACATTCTTGACGCGAGCGTCCAGGGCGCGGGTAAATTTGTCGATCTCGTAAAGCAGCTCGACTTTGCTCTCCAGAGGGATGTCGTTGACCGGGGTTTTTACCGGGTAAAGGTCATGCGCATGGACACGCGGCTGGCCGATCAGCGCGGGTGTTGAGGAATGATTTTGCGCGATATAGCGCGCGGTCCGCGCGGCGATCTCGAGATTCTCAATGGTGATATCGTCGGTGTAGGCATAACCGGTCTTGGTATCCGCCAGTACGCGCACACCGACGCCGTTGGCTGTGGACTGAGAACAGTTTTTCACCATCCCCTCTTCGAGACCCACCGCTTCATTGCGACGATATTCGAAATAGAGATCGGCGTAATCAGCCTTCTTGCTCAAGGCGGCGTCAAGTATTTTGTCGAGGTCCCCGGTGCCAATGGCAAAATTATCGTTGAAAAATGTCGCCGGTAGATTTGTCGTAGCCATTTCGCCTCCCGTTGTTGAATTTTTAGCATTAAACAGGGCTCAATGTAACCAAATCCCAACTCGTCATCGCTAGTCAGTATTGGCATCAAATCAGGTTGATCGTCGCAGGTTGTTGGGTTAGTATTCGCCTATCCAAAACGGAGCGGAAATCATGGCGCAGAAAAAAATCGTCCACATCGTCGGCACCGGAACCATCGGCGAGCCGCTCGTCGGCATCTTGTCGACGTTCAAGGAGCAGTTCGGCATCGACGAAGTCACGTTTCACAAGCGCACCCCGCTGCTTACCGACCGCTCCAAGGTCATTGTCTCGTGCAACAGGGGCGCGAAGCTCGCCGTGGACAAAGACCGTTGGCAAAAGTTCGTCGACATGGGAATGCAGCCGACCCTGGAGGCTGAGGAAGCGATCGAGCGCGCCAACGTGATTATCGATTGCACGCCGGTGGGCAATGAAAACAAGGAAAAACTTTACAACAAATACGCCGGCAACGGCCGCGGTTTTATCGCCCAGGGTAGCGAGGACGGTTTCGGTAAAAAGTATGCGCGCGGCATCAACGACAAAGCTCTCGAACAGGGCAAAGATCAGTTCATCCAGGTGGTCAGTTGCAATACCCACAACCTGGCGGTGCTCATCGATACCATAGCGCTCGGACCGGAAAAGGAAGACAACCTCGACGAGAGTCATTTCGTCTGCATGCGCCGCGCCAACGATTTGAGCCAGGAAGGGGATTTTATCCCGGCGCCTGAAGCGGGCAAACACGATGACCCGCAATTCGGCACGCACCAGGGTCGCGACGCGCACTATCTGTTTAAGACCCTGGGCTTGGATCTGAATATTTATTCATCGGCGTTAAAACTGAATACGCAATACATGCACACCATCCACTTTAACCTCAAACTTCGCCGGGGCATCAATAAAGATGAGCTGATGCGCCGGCTACAGGGCAACTTGCGTGTCGCGCTTACGAATAAAAAGTCATCGGCTTCGGTCTTTTCGTTCGGCCGCGACCACGGCATGTTCGGCAGGATTCTCAACCAAACCGTGATCGTTTCCCAAAGTCTGGCGATGAGGGGCGACCGGGAAATCATCGGCACTTGTTTCACGCCTCAGGATGGCAACTCGCTCTTGAGCAGCATCGCGGCAACGCTGTGGTTCATGTATCCGGATTCTTACGAGGAAAGGCTCGTGGCCGTTAAACCTTATTTCTTTAACGAAATTTAACGCGCTCGGCCTTTTTAGGAACGGGGCCGGTGAGCGGCGCTGCGGCCCTTTTCATTCCGTCACCCGTGCTGTGGCAATACCATCAAAGCGAACTCTGTCGCCTGTTTGAATGCCTTGACGTTTGGCCAGGCCGCCGTTGATTTCGAGCACGAATTGGCTCGCAACACCCACGGAACGCGCGTCGAGAGAAAAAGGCACGGTCTGCTCAACGATGCCGACAATCTTGTGTTCGCGATCGATGAAGATCATGTCCAAGGGGATCGGTGTGTTCTTCATCCAAAAGGTCTGTGGCGACTCGGCGGGAAACAAAAAGATCATGCCGCGATCGTCGTCCAGCTCTTTGCGATACTGCAAGCCCATCGTTCTTTTTGCCGGCGTATCGGCAACTTCCACCTGAAAAGCCACCTCGCGCCCAGCCTTGGTTAAAATCGTCACCTTCGGCTGCGCTTCGCAGGCAACAGTGCCCAGCGTCACGCTCACTGTCAAAAAGAAGAAAAGTCGCGAACACATCTTATTTGACAAGCTGTTTGGCAACGATCTCGGCAACATCCAGGACTTCCAGAGCCGTCTCCGGTTCCTCTTTCGCGGCTTCTTCCGTGATCATGCGCATGCAGAACGGGCAACCGGTCGCTACGGTCTTCGCGCCGCTTTCCTTAAGCTCGCGGTAACGGTTGGTGCTCACCCGCTCGGTGCCCTTCTCTTCCTCTTTCCAAAACTGGCCGCCGCCGGCGCCGCAGCAAAAGCTGTTTTTTTGATTCCGCCGCGGCTCGGTGAGTTTGGCGCCGGCGCTCCGGATTAACGCGCGTGGCTGCTCGAACACGCCGTTGTGGCGCCCCAGGTAACAGGGGTCGTGATAAGTCACCGAACCGTTGCCATCGGTCATAAGCTTGAGCTTGCCGCTCTGAATCAGCCCGTCGATAAATTCCGTATGATGCTTGACGACATAGTTGCCGCCGAACTGGGGATATTCATTGGCAATCGTATGAAAACAGTGGGGGCAGGTGGTCACGATCGTTTTGGGCTGAATCTCGTTGAGCGCCGTTATGTTTTCCTCAGCCATCTGCGCGAATAAATATTCGTTGCCCGCCCGCCGCGCCGTGTCGCCGGTGCACTTCTCTTCCTTGCCAATGACCGCCCAGTCCACGCCCGCCGAGTTGAAGATCGTCGCCAAACTACGCGCGATCTTTTGCGCCCGCGGATCAAACGAAACTGCGCAACCGACCCAATAGAGCACTTCCGGATCGGGTTTTTGCTCCAGAGTCGGCACCTCGAATGGCAAATCTTTCGCCCAAGCCAGGCGTTCGTCCGCCGCCATCCCCCAGGGATTGCCGGCGCGCTCCATGTGATTGAAGGTATTCTGCAAACCCTTAGGAAATTGCGCCGCCGTGAGCACTCGCTCGCGTCGCACATCGATGATGTGCAGCATCTGCTCATTCCCTACCGGGCATATCTCTATGCACGCGTTGCACGTCGTGCAAGCCCATGCGGCTTCTTCATTGAGAGCGAAATCGAGCAAAGGGCGCGGACTCTCCCGACCGGCGGAAAACTGCGGGAAATTTTTATTGAGCTCGTAGCGTTCATTGATTAGAATCGCCGCCGGACTCAAAGCTTTACCTGTGGCGGTGGCCGGACAGACGTCCTGACAACGGTTGCACATGATGCAGCTATAGGAATCCAACAACCTCGACCAGGCGAAGTCCTCGAGCCTTGCTGCGCCGAAAACTTCTTCCTTTTCAAAATCCATCGGTTGAAGCGCGCCCGGTTTGTCCTTCTTTAACGCCAGATTGACTGGCGCGAGAAACAGATGGATATGTTTGGAGCGCGGGAAATAGGGTATGAAAACGAGGATCGAACCGAGAGCGCCCCACCAAAAAATGTGATTGAGAATTTCCAAAGCCTGGGGACTTAGACCGGTAAAAACCGACACGAACGCCGTGCTCACGGGGTGAAATGGATCCGTTCCTTGCGCGGCCAGCTGGGTGGCTTTGAACAAGAGCCGGCAGCCGACGTGAAAAATGATAAACCCGGCGACCACGCTGGAGTCACGAAAAATGCCCGCGCGCACCTCCGGCTGCACCGGCACATTGGCCGGGAAATGGAAATCCTCGGGTCGCACAATCAGGCGTCGCATCACCATGCCGATGATTCCGATCAACACGCCCGCGGTCAGTAGATCAGCGGTTAAATTGAATGGGTTCCATGCTCCGCCGCGCGCGTGAACGCCAAAAAACCCTTCGAGGACATCGACCAAATTGACCAGAAAATAAAAAACAAAGCCGTAAAATATGAGCGCGTGCAGAAAGGATACGATCGGTCGAGCTTTGAACACGGACTGTTGCGTTAGAACGATCCAGATCGCCCGCCGAATACGACTGGGGAGATGATCGAAACGCGGGTCGGGTTTGCCGCGCAAGATCGCGCGATAGACAGCATGAAATTTTGTCGCACCATAATAAAGGGATCCCGAAGCGAGCAGGATAAAGGCGAGTTTTTCAACTAAGGTCAGCATAGCGGTCTCATCGATCTCCATTCACACTTCTTAACCATGCCGCAAAGCGGTGTCAAAACCAGCTTAAACTTTGCTTGGCCGGAGCCCATCCCGCCAAGTTTATCCTGTAACGTATTTGAATTTTCCGAGGCGGTAAGCGTCGTGCTGGTCTCAGTCAGGAAAAGATTTGCGCTGGTCAGGTACTGATTGATACACGGGCACAGCCTGGCTCAGTCAGTTTCATCCCGGGAACCCCAATCGTTTCGAAAGCTCGGCGCCGGCCTTTAAAAGCACCGGCGCGATGTCGTTATTCACTGCGTCATCGAGCAAGCGATGCGCGGGCCCCACCACGGCTAGCGTTCCAACCAGCGATCGAGTGTAATCACGAATCGGCACCGCCACAGCATTCACGTCTTCGGCAAATTCGCCGTGCTCAACCGCATAACCGGACTCGCCGATGATCTTCATCTGGTCTCGCAGAATGTTCCGTTCGACGATGGTTCGATCGGTGTAGCGTTCCAACCGCTCGGGCAGGTTTTGCCCGGGCGTCCCCTCGGCCTCAAAGGCCAGATGAACTTTGCCAGCCGCAGTGCAGTGGGATGGGAGCACCGTGCCGAGGAACGACACCACCCGCACTGTGCGCGCGGGTTCAACAAAATCGAGCGGGATGACCGCGCCGCCTTTTCGAATGGCGACGTACGCGCTTTCTTTGGTTGTCTTAGACAATTCCTCGAGCACCGACCGGGATTGTAACAGTAGCCCCATTTGATGGATAAAGGTCTGGCCCAACTGTAAACAACGAAGGCCCAACCGATAGTTTTCAGTGATTTTGTTCTGCTCGATATAACCGCGCGCCTCGAGCGTGGCGAGGAGCCTGAAAACGTTATTCTTGTGGAGTTTCAAGCGTTTGCTTAGCTCGGTTACGCCGACCTCATCGACATTTCCGTGAAACTGCTCCAGCACATCGAGCGCATGTGAAACAGATTGAATAACGTAGTTGGATTTCTCGCGCCGAACCATGTTTCCTCCAGACTATTTATAGCCGCAAAATACTCTGCGCTTTTAGCAAACCAGGCGCAGTTCCAAAAAAGCGTTTTAAGCTAACTCAGCATTAAGAGCGTGTCAAACGGAAATAGCGCCAACAAATTGACGAGGCCGCGCGCGGTACCCCGCCCACAAACTTGGGGAAATAGACGCCACTGATCTTGGAATTCACCGCTGTCTGCCTCTAATATATTGACACGAGTGATATTGCCGGAACAATTTTCGCCAATTTCGTAATTGGGTACTGATAATTTGGGAAAGCATTGAAACCAACGCACTTGTGACACAAGCCCGCATACTTGACCGGAAAAACTCAATCCGGCAATATGGCGTTATGCAGTTACGGTTGGAACCCTTATTTTCATCCATGAGCCGGGGGTATTGGCGCCCAAGACAGCGTCTACACCGTGGCTGATTTAGGTCAAACGCTCAAGAAATCAAGGCCATAGGTGGTAATCCTATGGCCTTTTTTATTTTTAACAGATGATTCAACCAAGTTACAAAGAATTTTGCCGGCTCGTAACCCAGGGCAACTTGATACCCGTATATCAAGAGTTGCTGATGGACCTCGAGACGCCGTTGTCATTTTTTAAGCGCCTCGAGCGAGATGAGTATTCCTTTCTGCTCGAAAGCGTGGAGGGCAGCGAGCGCTGGGCTCGTTATTCATTTCTGGGAACCCGGCCGCAACGGATTTTCAAAGCCCGCGGCAATCGAGTTGAAATCACCGAGCGCGGCAAATCCCGACACTTGACGTCAGATGCACCGCTCAAAATCCTGGAGCAGTTGTTACATGGATATCGCCCGGTTAGGGTACCGGGCGTTCCACCCTTTTTCGGCGGAGCGCTGGGCTACGTGTCCTATAACGCCGTCACACAATTCCACGCGATCGCCAACGACAAAGTCGACCCTCTGGGATTGCCGGAGATATTTTTCGTCTTTGTGCAAACACTGGTCGCCTTCGATAATTTAAAACACACCATAAAAGTGATCGACAACGTTCACGTCGATGACCGAACCGATCTCCGCCGCGCCTACGACGCTTCGGTCAACCGCATTCGCAAGGTGATATCGAGTTTGCAGAAAAAGCCGAGAGGAATTGAGCCGAGAGACCTGACTCAAGCCCAAGGCAAGCGTAAATTTCGCTCCAACTTAACTCAGGCAGGATTCGAAAATGCGGTCAAGAAGGCAAAAGAATACATAAAGGCCGGCGATATCATTCAGGTCGTTCTTGCCCAGAGGCTCGAAACTGAAACCCGAACTGATCCCTTCGAGATCTACCGAGCTCTGCGATTCATCAATCCTTCCCCCTACATGTTTTATCTCGAGCTGGAGGATCTCCGCGTCATCGGTTCTTCCCCGGAGACCATGGTCCGGCTCACGGGGAATACCATTGAACTTCGGCCCATTGCCGGAACTCGCCGGCGCGGCGCGACGCCCGAAGAGGAACGCGAGCTCGAAACGGACCTGCTTGCCGACCCGAAAGAACGGGCGGAGCACATCATGCTCGTGGATCTCGGCCGCAACGACGTCGGCCGGGTCGCGGAAATCGGCACCGTTGAAGTCAACGAATTGATGGCCATCGAACGGTATTCCCATGTCATTCATATTGTTTCCAACGTGCGCGGGAAGTTATCGGCCGACAAAACTGCTTTCGACCTCTTCGTCTCGGCGTTTCCGGCCGGCACGGTTTCCGGCGCGCCGAAAATCCGCGCCATGCAGATCGTCGGCGAGCTCGAACCGCAACAGCGCGGGCTTTACGCCGGCGCCATCGGTTACTTCGGCTACAACGGAAATTTGGACACTTGCATCGTCATCCGAACAATCATCATGAAGGGGAAAAAAGTCTACGTCACCGCCGGAGCCGGCATCGTCGCAGATTCCGATCCAAAGCTGGAATACCAAGAAACGCTCAACAAGGCGCGCGCCATGCTGAAAGCCGTCGAGTTGGCCGAGCAGTGGAGGAAACGATGATTCTGCTGATCGACAACTACGACTCCTTCACCTACAACCTGTATCACTATCTGGGCGAGCTTGGCGCCGACGTCAGAGTTTACCTAAACGACAAAATCACCCTCGATGAAATCGAAGCACTGAAACCGGAAAAGATCGTTGTTTCTCCCGGTCCGTGTACCCCCAGAGAGGCAGGGATCTCCTGCGATGCCATCAAGCGATTCGGCTTGCGTGTTCCCATGCTGGGCGTTTGTTTGGGTCACCAGTCGATTGGCGCCGCCTTTGGCGGAAAGATCGTGCGTGCGCCGTCCATCATGCATGGAAAGCTTTCCGAGGTGACCCATGACTCGCAGACGATTTTCCGTGATGTGAAAAATCCCTTCAACGCCATGCGTTATCACTCCCTGGTCATCGATCCAAAAAGTTTGCCGGCTGAGTTGATCGTCAGTGCACGAACGAGCGACGGCGTCATCATGGCCGTTCGCCATAAATCCCTTGCGATTGAAGGCGTACAGTTTCACCCCGAGTCGATTCTCAACGAAGAGGGCAAGAAAATTCTCAAGAATTTTCTCGATTACTACTGATTTCCGCGCCATGAAGCTCCTCTGTTTTCAAGCCAAAAAGTTTCGTTGGAAGACGCATTCGAAATCCCTCGCCGAAGTTCCTGACCAAGAGGTCGAGCGGGAAGTCGAAGAAACGCTGGTGGTTTTTGTTCACGCGGAAGTCTCGGATGCGGCAGGCAACCGATCTTCTTCGGTGCTACGGCAGTCCGTCAAGCACCTCAAGTGGCTCGCCAACAAGCGCGCATTGAAGAATATCGTACTGCACTCCTTTACCCACCTCGGCGGGGAGACGGCGCCGCCTCCGTCGGCCGAATCGTTACTCAATGCCGTTGCAGGGCGTCTGCGTGAAAGCGGCTACCAAGTTTTTGTTACGCCCTTCGGATATTTCTGCGAGTGGGATTTGAGCGTTCACGGCGAAAGTCTCGCAAAAGTCTGGAAAGAAATTCACTAGACCAGGCAAGACGGATAACCGTTACGGTCGTAAATCCAGAGGAAGCTTCCTGCAACTGCCCGTCCGGGAAGACCGATACACGGTTTGCGCCCAAGCGATTGCCATGTTCATTGAAACACGGGTTTCCTAAATACCATTCAAACGCTGCTAAACGCGTGTTATAATAGGCCAAAAGCAGAAAGCTTGGAGACGCATATGAATTTATATCGCGATAAAACCACTAGTTGGATCTTGGTTCTTCTGATTTCGCTGAC
>Ga0065705_10002038_pt1 | contig 14103 bp, 10 predicted proteins | sample SwibulcommuniRL2_FD_59092 | JGI IMG/M metagenome (GOLD analysis project Ga0065705, IMG submission 59092) | Bulk soil microbial communities from switchgrass field near Rose Lake, East Lansing, Michigan, USA - RL2 Bulk Soil v2 (version 2) | ecosystem: Environmental > Terrestrial > Soil >...
CGTCCACGCTTCGTTTTTACTTTCGGCAGCAGCGGTTCGATCCGCTCCCATTGTTCATTCGTTAGGTCGCCTCGGTTTCCCATGACACCGAGTTTAACCATCCTTTTGCATTTTGCATACAGACCCTAGGCATGTTGAAGTGCAAATTGGCAGGGTGAGATACCCTGTAAAGCCTCGTGCGGACGGATAGTGTTGTAGTCTTCCAGCCAATGTTCAGTGATGTGACGAACCTCCTCGAGATGATCAAACAGATACGAATCCAAACCTCTTCCCGGTAGGTGCGGTTAAAGCGCTCGATGTAGGCATTCTGAGCGGGTTTGCCAGGCTGGATATGAAGCAGGTCAATGTGTTTTTCTTGGGCACAGCTTTCCAGTCGCTGGGAGATTAACTCCGGGCCATTATCCATACGAATATTCGTTGGTTTACCTCGCCAAGAAAGTAATTGTTCCAAAACACGGACCACTCGTGTTGCGGGGAGCGAAGTGTCCACTTCAATCCAAAGCGCTTCCCGGTTGAAGTCATCAATCACATTCAAAGTCCGAAAGGTTCTGCCATTGGACAGCGCATCGCTCATGAAATCCAACGACTAGGTCTGGTTCACCTGCTCAGGCACTGCCAGGCTTTGGGCAACTCGAGCAGGCAAGCGCTTTTTCGGTTTTCGCTTGAGATGCAAAGACAAATCACGGTACACTCTGCGGATGCGCTAGGCTTCAAAAACATCCCGAGATTGAGATCATCAGTCGTGACCGTTCCTTTGGATATAAGGCAGGTATTGAGACGGGGCCACCGCAAGTCATACAAGTCGTAGACCGTTGGCATTTGCTTCACAATATACAGGAAAACCTGCAAGAAATCATTCCGAGTCAACTGAAAAGACAGAAATCTGATACGGAGAAAAAAGAAACGTCTTCCAGCCAAAAGCGAAAAAAGCATTTCGAGCTAGTAAATTACTTGCATTCCAAAGGATATTCCCAGCGATTGATTGGCAGGCTGTTAAGGATTAGCTGGGGAACCGTTCGTCGGTATCTTGAAGATACTGAGCTGCCAAATTGGCAGCCCAGAAAACTGTCTGCAAGTAAATTGGATATCTACCGAGATTATCTGCATAGGCGATGGAAAGAGGGTTGCCAGGATGTTTCACTGCTTTGGAAGGAATTACAGCAAAAAAAGATACAAGGGTCAGAGAAAAAGTGTTGCCGAGGATCTGCAACGTTTTCGAACCCAATCTTCTTTTCATTCCGCTCGTCAACGAGCTTGGTTGTTCATGAAGGACGTAGATCGATTACAGGAAGAAGAAAGAAACCATTTGAAGGCTTTGTTTGGAGAAAATCCAAAGCTGCAAGAAATCTATGGACTGGTGCAATCGTTTCGAGGGCTACTGTCGCAGAAATCTCCGGAGAAGTTAGATGACCGGTTGATCCAAATGGGGCCTTGTGAAGTAAAGAAACTACAGAACTTTGCAGCCGGACTCAGTCAGGATTATGAAGCCGTGAAAGCCGCCTTGTCTTATGAATGGAGCCATGGCCAAGTCGAAGGCCAAGTGAACCGATTGAAAGCGATTAAACATCAGATGTATGGCCGGGCTAATTTTGATTTGCTACGCCATAAAATCCTTGGTCCACCAAAATGATTTTCACATAAAGTGCGAGAGAACCTAATTTTGGGAGGTTGACAGTTTATCTAAATCTACGGCATTGAGATTAGAAATACTGAAGATCCTAAACAGGCCCATAATAAGCAGTTCATTTATTTGCTCAGATATTATCTTTGTGTTACAAAGTGCTCAAACGGTTGTCGATTGCGACAACCAAAACTCTACAGGCTCTTTTGAATTGAAAATCAAAAGGCTGCCTTAAAAAACATAGCCTGTCGCTCCAAAGTCAACGGTCACCGAGAGCCACTCATAACCCGAAGGTCGCACGCTGCGCGCAAGTCCTGCCCCGCTTTATAATACGAACCATAGCTCACAAAGCTATGGTAGTCGTTTAAGCCCGAAGGGCTGTGGTTCACAAAAACCCCAAAACTTAAATCCTTTTCCAAAAATTTCAACAACTTTCTAGCCTGCTTCGGCATTACCCCACAGTTGTTTGGTGATATCCATCTCGGCAAATATATTGATTTCAATCCAATTGAAGCAGAATCAATCTGGTGAGTTCTTCACTCAAGGAACGATATCACTCACAATCGATAAATAACATTGATGGCGTGCAACTGATCTAACTCAAAAGTGGTTATCATTTGATTTGGTCGTGCCTGGCAACAAGAACAGATCATTACATGAAGCCGCGCATGCTTCCCAGTCATCTTGACGCACTCGAAGAACGGTCCCATGCGCTCGTTGTAGACACCTCATTATCGGTGTAAGAAATTTCGCCATTTGTAATCAAACAGTTTGGGTAGATGAAGTTTTAGGCTTACTTGAGACACGGCAGTAAGGTTATGATCATTTAGCTCTTGTTTAATAATTCCTGATGTAAAATTGTTGTTGCTGGCAGTGGGGCGATGTTCAACTCAATTCTTCGTAGATTTTGCAGGTTGAGATAAATCCGTCTAAGGTTTGCACGATCGCCGGTTTCTGGGTCAGCACGCATTCCCTGGCAGTAGATTGAGGAGTTGTCCATGAGTCGTTTATTCGGTATCGCGGGAGTCCAAATGTCAGTGGTCCGTTGGGATGCGGACGCAACATTCGAGAAGATGTCGGATATCACAATGAACATCCGTAAACAATTTCCCTGGGTGAACATGATCGTGTTCCATGAACTCGTGGTGCCAGGGCTCGTGCAGTTCGTGACGCCGGACGACAAAGATTGGTGGAAAAAGAACAGTGGACCGGTGCCGGGCCTGCAGACTGACCGGCTGTGTGAAGTCGCGCGCAAGACGAACCGCTGGCTCATCCCCGGCTCGATGTGGGAAATCGAAGATGGAAAAATGTACAATACCTCCGTGGTGATCTCGCCGGAGGGTGACATTGTTGCGAAGTATCGCAAGATGTTCCCATGGCTTCCCTACGAAGCCGGGACGGCAGCCGGCGATCAGTTCTGTGTATTCGATATCCCGGATGTGGGTTGTTTTGGTCTGTGTATTTGCTATGACATGTGGTTCCCCGAAGTGGCGCGCACCCTGGCATGGATGGGGGCCGAAGTCATCATTCAACCCACGCTCACTCCCACCTCTGATCGGGTTTTGGAATTGGTGATGGCGCGGGCGAATGCCTTGTTCAACCAATGTTATTTTCTGAGCATCAACGGCGTTGGCGAGTGGGGCGGCGGACGCTCGACGATCATCGACCCGGATGGACGTGTTTTACAGGAGGCAGGCACAAGCCAAACGTTTATCACCGAGCTGATCGATCTCGATCACACCACACGTACACGGGAATATGGAACGTTGGGTCTGGGTCAAACCCTCAAACAGTTACGCGACTCGGGGCACAAATTTCCCATCTATGGAAATAACAGTGTAGCAGCGGGAAAGTTTGGTGATTTGGGAGAGCTGAAGTTCCACCAGAACAAGGGGTTGCCATAGGAATAAATTCCACTCTGCGCGTTTGGCAGAGAGGTGCTAATGTCCAAAATTAATAGGTAAAAAAGGAAAACCGAAAGATTAAGGGATTGGCAAAAGAAATCGACAGTTTGGTTCCTTCAAATTGAAAATTGATTCTTGACTCTCAATCCTGCCTGTGCTACACTGCCAATACCCTTACACGAGTAAGGTGATACGAGTAACTTGACTATTTATTGTATTTAGTTGAAATATCTTACCTTATGAACCGACCAACCCAAGTTGACGTTGCCCGACGTGCAGGTGTTTCTCGTGCAACGGTCTCCTATGTTCTAAATGGCTTAACTGAGGGGCGCGTGCCAATTTCTGATGAGACCAAGCAGCGTGTTTTGGACGCTATTGAAGAGCTGGGTTATGAGCCAGATGCACGGGCGCAGGCTCTCCGTTCGGGCAGCACTAAGACCATCGCTCTGATCATTCCAGACCTTCGAAACCCCCACTTTTGTGAAGTAGCAACCGGTATAGAAGAAGCGGCGCGCGCCGCTGGTTATCACCTCCTGCTTTCCAGCACGACTCTGAATGATGAATATGCCGTGGAGATTTTCAAGGATCTGTCCCGACGCCGGTTTGACGGGTTGATCCTGGCAAGCGCCTTCATCCTTAAATCGGAAGAGGCACAAGCCACGCTTGAGCAGGTCCGCCAACGCGGCCTTCCAATCGTGGAATTAAGTGAGCACTACGGCGTTGACTCCGTTGGCGTAGACTATCGCGAAGCGACCCGAGAAGTGATGTCCTACCTGTTATCGCTGGGACATCGCCACATCGGCTTGCTTTATGGGATAGGGGGACATGAGCTTGCCGAAGACCGCCGCCAGCCCTATCGGGCCGGCCTGGAGGCGGCAGGCATCCCTATCGATGAAGATTTGATCGTGGAATGCGGTCCCACAATCGAGGATGGCTATCAGGCGGCAAAACAGCTTCTCAGGCTCCCATCTCGACCGACGGCCATTATTGCCGTCAACGATCTGCTGAGTATTGGTGCCGTGCGGGCCGCCGCGGACACCGGAGTACACGTGCCGCAGGAACTCTCCCTCGTCGGTTATGATGACATCCCGATGGCGAAATATCTGGTCCCGCGTCTCACGACGGTTACCAAGGATGCTTATGCTTCGGGAAAGAAAGCCTTTGAGATCTTGATGAGGCGTATGCAAGATCCCAATTTGCCTCGTCAGAAGATACAGACATCGGCACGGCTGGTCATTCGTGAGTCGACCGGGCCGGCACCTTTCTAAATTATTCCGTTGGTCGAGACGCGAGCGTCGAGACCAATAGTAAGTGGCATATTAGAGATTGCTTCGTCGGGAAGAACGCCCTGCTCGCAACGATGAGGAGCGTTATGTGGGATGACCGCAAATGAAAAAGCGGTCCATACCCAGACCCGACAGTTACCCCTTCACGTGAGCTGAACCCGCTGGCCGCAGGAACTCAGACTTCATCAGAGAAAGGAAACGATGCCTATGATCCGAATGATATGAACCGCCCCCCAATTCTACCGCCTGCCTCATAAATCGCCAAACTGTTTAATGAACGTTAGAAGCCAGATTCCAAATTTGGAGTTTAGCATTTATGCGGCACCATGTAAATCAAATTCAAATTTAATAAAGACTCACAATAAATCTCGGAGGAGATAATGAAAAGGAATCAAATTCTCTATAAAGCCATAGGGATTCTGTGCCTGTTGAGTTTACTCGCAGCCTGTGCTCCTGCAGCGACGCAAGCGCCTGCGACGGCAGCACCCGCTGCCACGCAGGCTCCAGCCGCGACCGAAGCCCCGGCAGCAACAGAAGCTCCCGCCGCAACGGAAGCCCCTGCTGAGCCCGTTACACTGAGCTATCTCGTCGATGATAGTCAGAACAGCCAGGATACGACCAAGGCGCTCGTCGATGCCTATGTGGCGCTCCATCCAAATGTGACCATCAACATTGAGAGTCGCCCCGGCGGCACGGATGGTGACAACATCGTCAAGACGCGTCTGGCAACCGGTGATATGACCGATATCTTCTTCTACAACTCTGGGTCGCTGCTGCAGGCCCTGCACCCAACCGACACCCTAGTCGATCTTTCGAAGGAGCCGTTCATTGCCAACATTGTGGACTCGTTCCTCCCCACTGTATCGCAGAATGGGGGAGTCTTTGGTGTGCCTACCGGCACAGCGCTGGGTGGAGGCATTCTCTACAACAAGAAGATCTTCGAGCAAGTCGGCATCAGCGTGCCCAAGACCTGGGCTGAATTCGAAGCCAACAACGAAAAGCTCAAAGCGGCAGGCATCGCGCCCGTCGGTGCCACGTACGGCGATACCTGGACGTCCCAACTGTTTGTGCTGGCCGATTACTGCAACGTCCAACAGGCCAACTCAAACTTCGCCGCGGACTACACCGCCAATAAAGCCAAGTACGCCTCCACCCCAGGTGCCATGGCTGGTTTCAGTTATCTGCAGGAGGGCTTTGAGAAGCAATGGTATCAGAAGGACTTTGCAACCACAAAATTCGAACAAGGCTTGAAGCAGCTGGCGGATGGTGAGTTCGCCCAGTACCCTATGTTGTCCTTTGCGGTTGGGACCATCGCGACCAACTGGCCCGACAAAGTGAACGATATCGGGTTCTTTGGACAACCCGGCACGGATGCGTCCAAGAACTGCGCCACGATCTGGATGCCCGCTGGGACCTACATCCCGAAGACAACCAAGAACCTCGCCGCGGCGAAGGATTTCCTGGCGTTCATCGCCTCCCCTGAAGGTGTCGACGCCATCAACGCAAAAGTCCCGCCGCAGGGTCCATACCTCATCAAAGGAACGGAGCTTCCCGCGGACGTTCTTCCGGCTGTGAAAGACATTGCTGCGTACATTGATTCCGGCAAGTCCGTCCCTGCGCTCGAGTTCCTCTCTCCCATTAAGGGACCCAACCTCGAGCAGATCTGCGTTGCCGTTGGCTCCGGTCAGATGGATGCCGCAACCGCCGCGACAAACTATGACAAGGATGTCGAGAAGCAGGCCCAGCAACTCGGTTTGCCAGGCTGGTAATCAACTTTTAGACGTAGTCACCTCTCTTCTGAGGACCGGACCGCAAATGCGTCTGTCCGGTCCTCAGATCCCAACCGTCTTGACTGCAACCAACGACTGCGAGGCTTTATGAGAAACACGACACGGTCACAGGCTGTCCTGCAGACATATCCCAACTGGTTTTATCTTCCAGCCGCGCTGGTGTTCGGAGTATTCTTTGTTGTGCCGACGGCGCTTGCGTTCTACTTCAGCCTGACCCGCTGGTCGCTGTTCGACGCGGTATTCATCGGGCTCGACAACTACGTCTCGTTCCTAAGTGATCCGCAGCTGCTCTCCGGGCTGCGCAACACAATCATCTATGCCGTGCTCACCAGTGGGCTCAAGGTCATCATCGCCTTGCCGCTCGCCATGCTGCTGACCTCCAGGATCCGGCTCAAGGGGCTGTTCCGAGGCATGATCTTCTTCCCGGTGCTCGTCAGTACTGTCGCTGTCGGGATCACCTTCGCGACCCTGATGCAGCCATCCATTGGACTGATCAATACGGCCCTGGGATCTCTCGGGCTCCCCACGCCGGATTGGCTAGGCAACCCAAAGCTGGCGCTCTACTCCGTGGTGCTGGTCGATGTATGGAAGGGCATCGGCCTGGCCATGGTGATCTTCATTGCGGGGATATTGTCGATCCCGCTGGAATACTTCGAAGCGGCCAAGCTCGAAGGCGGAACCTGGGTGGCATTCCGGCATGTCATCCTGCCCTTGAGCCGCAACGCGACCTTCACAGTCATTTTGCTGTCATTTATTGGCGGGCTGCGGACCTTCGACCTGATCTGGACCATGACACACGGCGGTCCCGGCTTTGCCTCGGACGTGCTGACCTCGGTGATCTATAAGGAATATCAGGCGGGGTTTTATGGTTTGTCGACCGCCGGGAACGTCGTGCTTTTCATTCTGGTCACCGTGATCGTCTATCCGTTGCTGCGGTTCTTCAATCGATTGGAGCTTGAGCTATGAGGCTGCGAAAGTTTATTGCGAGAACGTGGATCGATGCTGTCGCTCTCGTCGTCATTACCATCGTCTTTGTCGTCCCGTTCATATTTATTTTTTTGACTGCCGCCAAGCCACGGGCCGAGGCTGCTCTCTTCGAATTCAGTTGGCCTAGCAAATTTCAGTTGCTGGAGAACCTGCGCGACGTGATGGCGTTTGGCGATCACCGTATGCTCCTGGCACTCTGGAACAGCACGCTCCTGACCGTGGGCTCGGTGACGCTGATTGTATTGTTCTCTGCACTCGTCGCCTTTGTGATGCAGCGCCGCGGCGATCGGACCGCCTCGTTCGTCAGTTCGATTATGCTGGCGGGGTTGATCATCCCTCCAGCTGTTGTGCCAACCATCTTCCTTCTGCAGTGGGTACACCTCTACAAAACCCTCCTGGGTTTGATCATGGTTGAAGTTGCGTTTACCATGCCCTTTGCAACTCTTATCTTCCGCGCCTTTATGGCGAACATCCCGCGTGAGCTCGATGAGGCAGCCATCATGGATGGCGCTTCTCCGGGGCGCGTGTTCTTCTCCATCATTCTGCCGCTGTTGCAGCCGGCGATTATTACGGTGATTGTCACTTCATCCGTTGGTATCTACAACGATTTCGTCGGACCACTCTATTTCCTGCCTGGCTCAGAGAACGTCACCGCGCAATTGACCCTCTTCAGCTTTATGAGCCAGTTCAGCTCGCAGTGGAACCTGCTCTTTGCAGATGTGGTTATCATCACGATTCCGCCCCTCATTATGTTCATGTTCTTCCAGCGGCAGATCGTTTCGGGGATGACGGCCGGCGCGATCAAGGGTTAAATTTGCAGGCGAGAGCGCGACACAAACAGGAAAAATCCTTTCCAGGTTCACCATCCAGTACTTGCAGTTGCTCTGTAGAAGGTAACTCGATCATCTCCAAATTAAATCGGCAAAGGAAATCATTATGTCTTTGATTGTTTCAAACTTGACCTGTGAATATCGTATCAACCCTCTGGGAATTGATGTAGTTCGGCCACGCCTGAGCTGGCAATTGGAAAGCAGTCAGCGGGGAGCACGCCAGACTGCCTATCGCATCCTTGTGGCCGCATCTGAGACGGACCTCTCTTCTGACAGTGTGTTGTGGGATAGTGGCAAGGTATCATCGGATCAATCCATCCATGTTACCTATGGAGGTCCAGCGCTTTTATCCGAGCAACGCGTGTACTGGAAAGTATGGGTCTGGGATGAGGCCGGGCGAGAAGCGGAAAGTACCTCTGCGTGGTGGGAAATGGGTCTGCTCGAGCGCACCGATTGGCTGGGACAATGGATCGGTGCGTTTTTTTCGGGTGGACCGAGGACGACCAGCCCGGCTCCTTATCTTAGGAAGGAATTCAGAATTACAAAACAGGTGGTTTCAGCGCGCCTGTATGCGACTGCCCTGGGTCTGTACGAGTGTTACCTTAACGGGTTGCGAGTGGGGAATGCACTGCTTACACCGGGTTGGACGGATTACAACAAACACATTCAATATCAAGCCTATGATGTAACTGAACTGATTCAGTCAGGGACGAATGCATGGGGCGCGATCCTAGGTGATGGCTGGAGTGTAGGTCACATCGCCTGGGTGGGTCGTCAGCGTTATGCAGAGCGCCCGCAGCTATTGGCGCAAATCATTCTTACCTATTCAGATGGTAGTAAAGAAATCATCGCAACCGATAATGGTTGGAAAGTGATGCAGGGGCCCATCCTGGAGTCGGATATGTTGATGGGCGAAAGTTATGATGCGCGGCGGGAACTCAAGGGTTGGTCTGATTCCGGTTACGACGATGCATCCTGGTGGTCCGCGGATGTTTTTGAAGATCGGGGCGCGGCATTGGTNGCTACAAATGGACCCGTAGTAAAACGCCAGGAAGAATTGCGGCCCGTGAANATCCACAANATTCCAGACTTTGTAAACCCGCGNTGGATTTTCGATCTGGGTCAGAACATGGTTGGTTGGATACGTTTGCGCCTCTGCGGAAAAAAAGGAACGACTGTTTCTATTCGCTATGCAGAAGTTCTTAATTCAGATGGAACGCTGTATACCGCAAACCTGCGTACGGCTCGCAATACTGACTACTACACCTTGCAGGGAGGCGAGGAGGAAGTCTGGGAACCGCATTTTCTGTTCCATGGCTTTCGTTATGTCGAATTATTGGGCTTCCCCGGGACTCCAACCCAGGAAACGATTACTGGCATTGTCGTCCACTCTGATCTACCGCCAACAGGTACATTTGAGTGTTCCGATTCATTGATCAATCAGCTTCAGCATAATATCGTTTGGGGACAGAAAGGCAACTTTGTTGATGTGCCCACCGACTGTCCACAACGGGACGAGCGCCTGGGTTGGACGGGAGACGCCCAGGTCTTTATCCGTACTGCCGCCTTCAATATGAATGTTGCCGGCTTTTTTACGAAGTGGGCGCGTGACCTGGAAGATGCCCAATTTCCTGATGGAGCCTACCCGGCTGTGGCTCCTAATCCTTCGGCCTGGTCGATCGGAGATGGTGGTCCCGCCTGGGCGGACGCGGGTGTGATCTGCCCCTGGACCATTTACCAGTGCTATGGCGACATTCACTTGCTTGAAGCACGTTATGCCTCCATGCAGCGTTTCATCGAATTTTTAGCCCAGACCAGTCGGGATGGCTTGCGCTGTTATGCTGAATATACGGGCTGGCATGGTTTTGGTGACTGGCTGGCTCTGGATGGAAGTGATGGGCGGGAAGGGGGAACATCCAAGGAACTGATTGGTACAGCATTTTTTGCTTACAGCAGCCACCTGCTTGCAAAGACCGCACACATTTTGGGCAAAGAAGAAGATGCAGAACGATACGGGAATTTTTCAAAACAAGCTAGGGATGCATTTGTCAAACGCTTTGTTCTTCCGGATGGGACCATTAAGGGAGGAACACAGACCTCTTATGTGCTTGCCCTGTATTTTGATTTACTCCCCAAAGATCTTCGCTCGATCGCGGTCGGCGAACTGCGACGAAATATCGAACAACGAGACAATCATCTCAGCACTGGATTTGTGGGAACTCCTTACCTCAACCAGGTTTTGAGTGATATGGATCATTTGGACACTGCTTATACATTGTTGAAACAAACGACCTGGCCTTCCTGGCTTTATTCCGTCACCCAGGGGGCGACCACGATCTGGGAACGCTGGGATGGCTGGACCCATGACAAGGGCTTCCAGGATCAGGGCATGAACTCATTCAATCATTATGCCTATGGTGCCGTTGGCGCCTGGATGTATGCTGTGGTGGGTGGGATCGATCTTGACCCGGATCAGCCCGGCTACAAACACATCCTCATGCATCCACAACCTGGAGGTGGATTAACCTATGCAAAAGCGAGACTACACTCCATGTATGGGTTGATTCGCAGCGAGTGGACCATGGAAAACAATAGCTTCGACTGGCAAATTAGGGTTCCGGTGAATACCACTGCAACAGTTTATATGCCTGCGAAGGATGCATCTCAAGTTACTGAAAATGGACACTCCCTCGAAAAAGCACAAGGGATCATTTTTTTGCGCCTGGAAAATGGATTTGCAGTTTTTGAGGTTCAGGCTGGTTCGTACTCTTTTTCAAGCAAGCTCGATAAGCCTGCATAGTCTTTTACACCTGAGGTGTTATGCCCGCTGAATCAGATTATGATTGATAAACAAAACTGATTATTTCAGGAGTAATAACACATGGGTGCTCGGTTGGAAAACAAAGTTGCATTTATTACGGGAGCTGGACGGGGAATTGGGCGGGCGATCGCATACAAGATGGCGCACGAAGGTGCAATGGTTGCGCTCGCTGAAATTGATTTTGAGAGTGCTCAGAGCGCGGCCGAAGAACTGCTCAAGCAGGATTGCCAGGCCTTAGCCATCCAAACGGATATTACCCGTGAAACGGAGGTGCAATCCGCAGTTAGCCGGGCAATAGAGCGTTTTGGGCGAATCGATATTCTCGTCAATAACGCCGGCAAAAACTTTTACTACGATGCCACTACGATGTCGGAAGCGGATTGGGATAACGCCATGAACGTCGATGTAAAAGGGGCCTGGCTATGCAGTAAGCACGTCCTCCCCTCGATGAAAACCGCCAAAGCTGGCTCGATCATAAACATCGCCAGCGTTCATGCGCGGATCACTGCTCCGGGACATTTCCCCTATGCGGCTGCAAAGTCGGCTCTTGTCGGCCTAACCCGAAACCTGGCGCTCGACTATGCCCTATACAACATTCGCGTCAACGCGATTTGCCCCGGGTGGGTAAGAACAGCACTAGTCCAGGGTTGGTTCGATCAGCAAGCGGATCCTAAAGCGACAGAAGATCGTGTGTTGAGCTTCCAGCCTCTTCGGCGCCTCGGTACCCCAGAGGAAATTGCGAATTTTGTCGCATTTATAGCGAGCGATGAAGCGAGCTTTATTACCGGTGCCGAACTCGTGATCGATGGCGGCATGAGCATCATGTTTGCACACTAAAAAAGGCAAAGGAGTTTTCATGAATTCAACCATGTCCGCCCTCGTTTACGAAGCACCTATGCAAATGAACATGCGCCAGGTGCCGATGCCTGTACTTCAGCCTGATGAAGTCCTCATCCGAGTCGCTTATTCCGGCATTTGTGGTTCAGAGTTAAGCGGCTACGAAGGGAAAAACTCCCTCCGTAAGCCACCCTTGATTATGGGTCATGAGTTCAGTGGTCATATCGAATCGATTGGCAGTGATGTCCATCGCTCTGAATTGAAAGTGGGAGTGGCGGTCACGGCAAATCCACTCGTGAGTTGCAGGCAGTGCCGCTACTGCTTGAGCGGGAAACAACACTTGTGCCCAAATCGTAAACTGTTGGGTGCCCACGTACCGGGCAGCAATGCAGAATATGTAGCGATACGTGCCGACGCCCTGCTTCTAATCCCGCTGGAGCTCTCACTCGCTACGGCAGCATTAGCTGAACCTGCGGCATGCGCAATTCACGTGGCAGATCTCGCTAGGCCAGCACCGGACGAACAAGGTCTCGTGGTTGGTGCGGGCCCCATCGGGCTCATGATCATTCAGGCACTGATAGATCGGGGGATCAATCGGGTGTTTTGTATTGACTTAAATGCGGAGCGCCTGGCGATGGCCGAGCAATTAGGAGCCATTCCGGGAACATTCGAGTCGCTCGTATCCCAACCTGTAGATGTTGTGGTTGATGCGGTTGGCGCCTCGGCAACGCGGCAGGGATGTGCTCGTGTCGTGCGATCAGGCGGTCGTATTGTCTGGATCGGACTTCACGAGTCAGATACAGCCTTGCCCATCAACGACTTCATCCGCCAGGAAATTTCCAGCTACGGGTCGTTTGCATATACACCAATTGACTTCGATAATGCTCTCCAGGCGCTTGCTCAAAAGCGCATTACGCTTGAGGAAGCATGGACACAAATTGAACCGTTAGAAAACGGTAGCGCCTGCTACGAAAAACTTTTGCATGGGGCTCCTATATCTAAATTCTGGCTTACGCCTGAGGAGTGACTTCAATGAAAATTACCGATGTGACTCCTCTTGTGCTGGGGACTCCCTGGCGAAATCTAACTTTCGTCAAGGTTGAAACAGATAGCGGCATTTCCGGTCTAGGTGAAGTTCGCATTCCCAACCGCACGAACGCGCTGTTGGGTTACCTCAGTGAGGCCATGCCGCGCTATGTCATCGGGCATGATCCGTTTGACATCGAGGACCTTGTCTCAAAGATGATGATCGGCGACTTCGGACGCGTGGGTGAAATCACCATGTCTGCTGTTTCGATTATTGAAATGGCCTGCTGGGATATTATGGGGAAATCGTTAGGTCTGCCCTGCTACCGCTTGATGGGCGGTGCCGTTCGAGATCGCATCAAGGCGTATGCCAATGGCTGGTATACAGTGGAACGCACGCCGCAAATGTTTCACGAAGCCGCACTCCGTGTGGTGGAACGTGGCTATCTGGCTCTTAAGCTCGACCCTTTTGGAGCAGGGCGTTATGAACTCACGTTGGATGAGCAGGCGCGTGCGGTGGATTTGGTCGCCGCTGTCCGGGACGCGATTGGGCCGCAGCGCGATATTATGCTGGAAATGCACGGTCGCTTTAATCCAGCTACCGCCATTTTGATGGCAAATAAACTGGAAAAATTCCGCCTGGCATGGATCGAGGAGCCTGTTCCACCCGAAAATTTGTCAGAGCTAAAGCGGATAGCAGAACGGGTTTCCATTCCGATTGCCGTTGGTGAACGCCTGCACACCATGAATGAGTTTCGCCCGCTGTTTGATCTATATGCGGTGGATATTATTCAGCCTGATATTTCCCACTTCGGCGGGCTCACCCTCACCCGTCGACTGGCAGCTTGGGCCGATGTTTATAATGTTCTGATCGCACCTCATAATGTGGGTGGTCCCGTCAGCACGGCAGCGGCATTGCATCTGGCGGCTTGTACACCGAATTTTATGATCCAGGAACATTTTAATGACTTCGCGGATCCGTGGGTTAAAAAGGCGGCTCC
>Ga0065705_10002209_pt1 | contig 14097 bp, 9 predicted proteins | sample SwibulcommuniRL2_FD_59092 | JGI IMG/M metagenome (GOLD analysis project Ga0065705, IMG submission 59092) | Bulk soil microbial communities from switchgrass field near Rose Lake, East Lansing, Michigan, USA - RL2 Bulk Soil v2 (version 2) | ecosystem: Environmental > Terrestrial > Soil >...
GTACTGTACGGGGGTCAGACCCCAACGGACGGGTTTCGCGAATTGGTTAGTGAATTCGACTATGTCTACCAGCGGGGGTCAGACCCCAAGTGCGGCAAGCGCGGCGACACGTGAAGACATCAGGCGGTGGGATGCAGACCACGTCTGGCATCCGTTCACGCAGATGCAGGAATATCTGGCGAGCGAACCGGTCGTCGTCGTTCGCGCGGAGGGCAACTATCTCATCGACGATCGGGGCCGCCGGCTGTTCGACGGGACCTCTGCGCTGTGGTGCAACCTGCTGGGCCATCGCGTTCCCGCGATCGACGCGGCCGTCGCCGAGCAGCTCGGGCGGTTTGCGCACACGACGCTTCTTGGCACGACGCATCCCGGAGTTGCCGAACTGGCGCGTCGCCTGGTGGAGATCGCGCCGGCCGGGCTGAACCACGTGTTTTTTTCGGACAGCGGCGCTACCGCGGTCGAAGCGGCGCTGAAGATCGCATTCCAGTATCGATTGCTCACTCAGGGCAAGGCCGCAGCCGAACGCGCGGTCTACATGAGCCTGGACAATGCCTATCATGGCGACACGCTTGGCGCGGCCGCGGTCGGGGGCGTCGAGCTGTTCCACGACATCTTCAAACCCATCCTGCTTCCCGCACTGAAGACGCCGTCCCCGTACTGCTATCGATGTCCCATCGACAAGCGGCCTGGTGAGTGTTCGATCGACTGCGGGGACGAGTTGGAACAGGCACTCGCACGTGCGGACGGGCGAGTGTGCGCCGTGATTATCGAGCCAGGCGTGCAGGCCGCCGCCGGCATGCTGACGCTGCCCGACGGGTTTCTCTCGCGGGCGGCCGCGGCGTGCCGCGCCCACGGCGCGCTCCTCATCCTCGACGAGGTGGCGACCGGGTTCGGACGCACCGGCGCGATGTTCGCGTGCGAGCGTGAGGGGGTGACACCGGACCTCTTATGCGTGGCGAAGGGATTGACCGGTGGCTACCTGCCGGTTGCGGCGACGCTTGCCACCGACCGTATCTATAACGCGTTTCTCGGCCGCTACGATGAATACCGGCATTTCTTTCACGGCCATACGTACACGGGCAACGCGCTCGGCTGCGCGGCCGCGCTGGCGACGCTCGGACTGCTCGCGGACGGCACCATCATCGGCGACGTGCCGCGGAAAGCTCGTGTGCTACAAGACGCACTTGCGCCGCTGGCGCTCCACAAACACGTCGGCGAGATCAGGCAGGCCGGCCTCATGTGCGGCATCGAGCTTGTGGCCGACCGTGCGACGAAAGCCGTATTTCCTCCGGGCGATCGCACCGGTTACCACATCTGCCTGTCTCTCCGCGATCGCGGCATCTTTCTGCGCCCGCTCGGCGATGTGATTCCTCTCATGCCGCCCCTCTCATCGACTGACGCGGAACTGAAGGTGCTGGCCGAGGCAGTGCGCGCCGCAATCGTGGAGCGGCTTGGTGCGTGATCTGCTCGTCACCGGTACTGACACCGGGGTTGGGAAGACGGTGATCGCGGCCGCTCTTGTCACCGCGTTACGCGCGCGGGGCGTCCACGCGCTCGGCTTCAAGCCAGCAGAGACCGGTATCGAACCGGGCCAGGATCGCGACTCCGACGTGCTCGCGCGCGCGTCAGGACTGCACGAGGCGCTTGCGGCGCCGCTACTTCAGCTGGCTGAACCCCTCGCTCCGGCAGTGGCAGCCGATCGTGCTGGTACGGGCATGAATCCGCACGACGTGGAGTCGCGCATCGCGCAGTTGCGGCACGCCGGGTACACCCTGGTCGTCGAAGGTGCCGGCGGCGTGATGGTGCCGCTCGCCTGGGACTACACGGTGCTCGACCTTGCCCGCGCGTGCGAGCTCGAGGCCATCGTCGTCGCGCGGCCAGGACTCGGCACGCTCAATCATGTGTCGATGACGGTAACCGTCTTGCTCGCGCGAGAGATTGCCGTGCGCGGCGTCGTGCTGAACGGTCGTTCGGTCACGCCCGATCTCCCCGAGTTGACCAATCCCGCGGCGCTGGCCCGGATGCTGCGCGGCATCCCTATCGTCGAAACCCCATATCAGTCCTCGGGGAGCCCCGTAACTGCGGCGGCGGCGCTGGTCGATCGCCTCCTCGACTAGCCCTTTTCCGAAAGTCCGGCTAAAGCCGGACACCACGTACGGCCAGAGTGTGTTCCCTTTCGAGTGATTCCAGCCCGCGACTGGAGACGCTAAAGCCAGACGCCACAGCGCGATACGGGTAGCAATGTGCCACCGTATGCAGGATGGAACCGAATGCGCTGAAACGGCACACGGGCCGATCGGGCTGATTTACTAGGAAAATCGCACGATTCGACCGTATTTCCCGAACCGTGTCTCATTCCAGTGTTCCAATTTGCTTTATTGTCGTTTAAGTGTCTAAAGAGTCATATTAAATAAAACTCAAGTAACTCTATATATATCTATTAGTTAGCCTATGGTTTGACGATGCGTGCCCATACTGGCAGTTGCCTTGCTCTTATGGTCCCCGATGGTCAAACTACTCGAACACCTCAAACATACAGTTACGGCTCTGGCCGTAACCGCACTGTTTGTCCCCGCCACCACCTACGCACAGGCAGCTTCGGATGCGAAGCTCGACGAGTCGCTTCGCGAGTCGCTGGAACGTGGGTGCACCGGGGCGCAGCCGGTCATTGTCAGAACCAAACCCGGGTACCGTCAGGGACTCCGGGATTCGCTTTCGGCGCACGGCGACGTCGTCAAGGGCGAATTTCCGGCGCTCGACGCGGTGGCGGCCGACGTGCACTGCGAGGATCTCGCGGCGCTTGCCGGATTCGATTCAACCGAGTCGGTCTCGCTGAACGGCCCCGTGGCGGTCCAGTCGGTGCTTACCGACGCCCAGGCGGCGCTCAATGCGGCGAAAGCTTCGTTGCTCGACGCGAAAGCGGATGCCAACGACGCGCAGAAAGCGCTTCGCACGGCAGAACGCGCGCTGGCGCTCGCCGATGCTCAGGTTGTGGCCGCGAAGAAGGCGCTCGTCCTCGCGCAGCGGTTGAATGCCGTCGCCAGACCGGCGGCGGTGGCCGCCGCGGTGGCGAGGCTGGCCGAAGCCGAAGGCGTGGCTGCAGCTGCGGAAGCCGCCTACAACGCGGCGCGCACGGAGGCAACCGCGGCGCAGGCTGCGGCGATGGCCGCGTCGAGTAACGTGCTCGAAGCGCAGCAGGCGCTGGCTCAGGCGAGTCAATCGGTTGCCTCGCGCCGGCGTGAAGGACGCGCCGCGAGAGATCTGAAGAAGAAGTTCTTCGCCACCATGCCTCTCCAGGGGCAGATCTCCACGATCGATGAGAGTGGCAATTACACGCTGCAGACGGGCATTGCCCAGGCAGGTAGTGGCGTGGGCGTCGCGCTCATCGACTCGGGCATCGAGCCCGGGCTCGATTTCAACGAGCGCATCACGGCGTTCTACGATTTCACGCAAGGCGACATTCGCGCGGTGACGCCGCTCGATCCATTTGGTCACGGCACGCACGTGGCCGGGCTGATCGCGAGCGAGTTCGTCGGGGTCGCGCCATACGCGCGACTGGTGGGGCTGCGCGTGCTTGATGCGAATGGCCAGGGCACGACGGCCGACGTCGTGCGGGCGATCGAGTTCGCCATCGCCAACCGCCAGCTGCTGGGCATCAACATCCTGAACCTGTCGCTGGGCCATCCGATTTACGAACCGGCGGCCACCGACCCGCTCGTGCAGGCAGTGGAACATGCCGCTCGTGAAGGTATGGTGGTGGTTGTCTCGGCCGGAAACTTCGGCCTCAACAAGAAGACTGGGCTGCCCGGCTACGCGGGCATCGCCTCGCCGGGCAATTCGCCGTCCGCGCTGACGGCCGGCGCCACGCAGACCTTCAACACCACCACGCGCGTCGACGATCGCGTCGCGCCGTACAGCTCGCGCGGGCCGTCGTGGTACGACGGGTTCGCGAAGCCAGACTTCGTTGCGCCGGGCGACAACCTGCTGTCGGTCGCGGCCGCCGGAAGCAAGCTGCGGCTCGCGCAAGAGCAGCGTGGCAACACGGGCAACTACATGCGGCTGTCAGGCACGAGCATGGCCGCCGGCGTGGCGAGCGGTGTGGTTGCGCTCGTCCTGCAGGCCAACTCTGCGCTGACGCCCAACACGGTGAAGGCGATCCTCGAGTACTCGTCGATTCCCGTGCTCGACGATCTGGGTCAGCGGTATGACGCCCTGTCGCAGGGCGCCGGACAACTTGAAGTGACGGGCGCCGTGGCGCTCGCGCGTGCGGTCAACCCGCAGATGCCAGTGGGTTCGCCGTGGCTCTCCACCAACATCATCCCGTCGACGACGATTGGCAAAAGCGTTTACACCTGGTCGCAGTCGATCATCTACGGCAATCGCCGTCTTGCCGGTCCGACGCTGCTGAGCGAGCAGCGTCCGGCGTGGGCCGCCAACATCGTGTGGGGCGAAGGCCTCGGCAGCGAAGACGACAACATCGTCTGGGGGAACAACTTCAGCGATGACGACAACATCGTCTGGGGCAACAGCTTCGACCAGGACGACAACATCGTCTGGGGGAACAACATCGTCTGGGGCAACTCCAACGACGACGACAACATCGTCTGGGGCAATCTCTTCGACGACAACATCGTCTGGGGCAACCTCTTCGACGACAACATCGTCTGGGGGAACAACATCGTGTGGGGCAGCGGCCTCATCGGCATGAGCCTGGACGACGACAACATCGTGTGGGGCAACCTCGACGACGACAACATCGTGTGGGGCAACCTCGATGACGACAACATCGTCTGGGGCAACCTTTACGACGACAACATCGTGTGGGGCAACTCCAACGAAGACGACAACATCGTGTGGGGCAACGGCCTCGACGACGACAACATCGTCTGGGGCAACAGCTCGCAGCTCGGCACCGTCCTTCGTTGGAGTGGCGGCTATGTCTCGGCCAAGGCGTCGAACACTCGCGCTCGGAGGACCGTCAGCCGCAAGGAAGGGGTGCAGTAATGGCCACCCACATCCCGACGACCACGACCGAAGGTATGACCGCCTCGATCATGACCGTGAGCTGTGCCGCAACGAAGACCGTCAGCTCGGACTGGAGAGAAGTGCTTCCAGTGCTGAAGGGCAAGGGCATCACGCTTCGCGAGCTGCGCGTCAGCGACGCGGCGTCGCTGCTGGCGCTGCTGACGACCGAAGAAGTGACGCGCTTCATCTCGCCGCCGCCGACCACGCTCGAGGGCTTCGAGCGGTTCATTCAGTGGGCGCAGCGCGAGCGCGGAGCCGGCCGCTATATCTGCTTCGCCGTCGTGCCTGACGGGTACGACACCGCGGTTGGTTTGTTCCAGGTTCGGCAGCTCGATCCGATGTTCGGAACGGCCGAATGGGGATTCGCACTCGGTTCGGCGTTCTGGGGTTCCGGCCTCTTCGTCTCGGGTGCGGAACTGGTTATCGACTTTGCATTCGAAGTGGTTGGCGTGCATCGCATGGAAGCACGTGCAGCCGTTGACAATGGCCGGGGCAATGCCGCGCTGCGGAAGCTTGGCGCGGTGCAGGAGGGCATCTTGAGACAATCATTCCTTCGCAACGGGCGATATCTCGACCAGTCGCTTTGGGCGATTCTGCCGGAAGACCGCGTCCGATCGAAGGCCGTGTGGGGCGCAAAGATCTGCTAGACCGCGCCCAGGGCTTCGAGCGTCTATTACTGCAATTCGGATCGAGCCGGCACCACAACTGCCGGCTCGATCGCTGTTCTGTCGTGATGTTCGATCTCTCCCCAAGTTGCTGATTCTGCGAGGTGTGTGCGAAAAGTCGGATTTGTTTGCCAATTCTGAAGATGGCCAGTTCTCGTGTTTTTTCCTAGCAATTTCCACCACATCGCAATTTTTGCCACGTTTGCACGGCGCACAGTTTTCAGATTTGCACACGAGGGCGCTTCTGCAGAGGGCGAATTCCCGCCGCAAAACTGAACTAAGTGACCCACGCAAAAGAAGTTAGCGACCTCTGAACGTTTCCTGGCCGACCAATTGCTCAATGGGCGGCAGATGTTTCGACACTGCTCTCGATTCACGACCGCAGCGCTTGTGGCTGTGGCACTGCTCTCAGACACTGCCGGCGCACAGACGATCGAAACCGCCAAACTCGACGAATCGCTTCGCGAGTCGGTCGAGCGCGGTTGCCACGGCAGGCAAGAGGTCATCATCACGGTCGAGCCTGGCTATCGCGAAGCACTGCAGCTGGCGCTGACGGCTCATGGCGACAGGGTCACCGGCGAATTCCCGGCTATCAACGCGATCGCCGCTGACATTCATTGCGACGACCTGGTTGCGCTTGCGAGGTTCGGATCGATTCGCGCCGTCTCGACCAATGCGGCAGTCGGTGTGACCGCCGCGAACGATACGAAGTCGACCGCCAAGCAGACTGAGAACGCAGCGAGAGAGCTCGCGCGCGAAACCGAGGGTCTTGCGGCGAAAGCGCTCAAGAAGAACGCGTTTGCCACGCTTGGTGCGACGAAGCTCCGCGACGTCAAGCCAAGCGGCGTCATGCTCGTGCCGGGCGACTCGACCCTCACCAACTCGCTGACGGGCGCCTTTCAGACGAACCTGAAGCACTCGACCTACACCGGCAGCGGCATCGGCGTGGCCGTGATCGACTCGGGCATCCAGCCGGGAATCGATTTCGGCGATCGCATCACTGCTTTTTACGACTTGTCGAAGGGCGACATCAGAACCGCCTCGCCGTCCGACGAATACGGGCACGGCACACATGTCGCCGGCCTGATCGGGAGCGAATACGTCGGCGTCGCGCCGTACGCGCGCCTCATCGGCCTCAAGGTTCTCGACGGCAAAGGCCAGGGCACGACCGACAATGTCGTTCGCGCCATCGAGTTCGCGATTACCAACCGGCATCTGCTCGGGATCAACGTCCTGAACCTTTCACTCGGCCATCCGATCTACGAACCGGCGGCGACCGATCCGCTCGTGCAGGCCGTCGAGCACGCGACGCGCGTGGGCCTCACGGTTGTCGTGGCGGCCGGCAACTTTGGAACCAGTCCGAAGACGGGTCAGGTGGGTTATGCCGGCATCGTGTCGCCCGCCAACGCACCCTCGGCCATCAGCGCCGGTGCCGTGAACACGTTCGACACGGTGACGCGCGATGACGATCGCGTCGCGCCCTACAGCTCGCGCGGTCCTTCGTGGTACGACGGTTTTGCCAAGCCCGACGTCGTGGCGCCGGGGCACGACTTGCTTTCGGTCGCGGCGGAGGGCAGCACGCTGAAGAAGCTTCAGGAGGCGCGCGGCAACAAGGGCAGCTACATGAAGCTGTCGGGCACGAGCATGGCGGCTGGCGTCACCAGTGGCATCGTGGCGCTGGTGCTCCAGGCCAACCACAAGCTGACGCCGAACGCGCTGAAGGCGGTGCTCGAGTTCACCGCTATTCCAGTATTCCAGAACGACGGCAAGCGCTTCGACGCGCTCACGCAGGGCGCGGGCCAGATTCAGACGGAAGGCGCGGTGACGCTCGCGAAAGCCATCAACACCTCGGCGCCGATGGGTGCGGGCTGGCTCACCTCCAAGGTCACGCCGTCCACGGCAATCGGCCATCAGGTTTATCCCTGGTCGAGGTCAATCATCTGGGGCCAGCGCCGGGTTGCGGGCGCGAAGCTGCTGAGCGAGCAGCGGCCGGCCTGGGCGACCAACATCGTCTGGGGCGAGGGCCTGGGCAACGAGGACGACAACATCGTCTGGGGGAACAACTTCGGCGATGACGACAACATCGTCTGGGGCAACAGCTTCGACCAGGACGACAACATCGTGTGGGGCAACAACATCGTCTGGGGGAACTCACTCGACGACGACAACATCGTCTGGGGCAATCTCTTCGACGACAACATCGTCTGGGGAAATGTGTTCGGCGATGACGACAACATCGTCTGGGGGAACAACATCGTGTGGGGCAACGGCCTCATCGGTATGAGCCTCGATGACGACAACATCGTATGGGGCAACAGCGGCGACGATGACAACATCGTCTGGGGCAACCTCGACGACGACAACATCGTCTGGGGCAATCTCTTCGACGACAACATCGTCTGGGGCAATTCCAACGACGACGACAACATCGTGTGGGGCAACTCGGCTTCGCTCGGCAGCATCGTGCGCTGGAGCGCCGGCGTGGTGGGCGGCAGCGCGTCTCACGAGCGTGCACGCCGCATCCTGGGGAAACAGGCGCGGTAGTGCCGACGCAACTCGCGGTCCGCACGGTGACGTCTGGCACGACGGTCACCTCCGACTGGAGGGATGGCCTGCCCGTGCTGCGAGGCAAGGGCATCACGCTTCGCGAGCTTCGTACGAGCGACGCGGCGTCGCTGCTGGCGCTGCTGACGACGGAAGAAGTCACGCGGTTTATTTCTCCACCGCCGACCACGATCGAAGGGTTCGAGCGCTTCATTCAGTGGGCGCAGCGCGAGCGCGAGGCCGGACGATATGCGTGTTTCGCGGTCGTGCCCGAAGGCTACGACACCGCGGTCGGTCTCTTTCAGGTCAGGCAGCTCGATCCGATGTTCGACACGGCGGAGTGGGGGTTTGCGATTGGATCGGAATTCTGGGGCTCAGGCCTGTTCGTCAAGGGGGCCGAGCTGGTTATTGAGTTTTCCTTCGACGTTGTTGGCATCCATCGCCTCGAGGCGCGGGCGGCGGTGCAGAACGGCCGGGGCAATGGCGCGCTTCGAAAGATTGGCGCGGTTCAGGAGGGCATCTTGAGGAAGTCATTCCTTCGTGGCGGCAAGTATCTCGATCAATCGCTGTGGGCCATCCTCGACGTGGATTGGTCCCGTTCGAAGGCGGTTTGGGGAGTGAAGGTAAGCTAGCAGATAATTGGGGCGCGTGTCGCGTCCTCTGCTCGTCATCTTTCTCACGGTCTTCGTCAATCTCGTCGGCTTCGGCATCATCATCCCGCTGCTGCCGTTCTACGCGGAAACCTTCGGCGCCTCTCCGGTCGTCATCGGCTTCCTCTTTGCGGCGTTCTCCCTCGCACAACTCGTTGCCGCGCCCATCCTCGGTGTGCTGTCGGACCGGTTCGGCAGACGTCCCGTGCTCATCTTCAGCCTCATCGGGACAGCCGTCAGCTTCGTCATGCTCGCCATGGCGCAAAGCCTCTTCATGCTGTTCGCGGCCCGCATCATCGATGGCCTGTCGGGCGGCAACATCACCATTGCGCGCGCGTACATCGCGGATGTCACCGAACCGGACGAGCGGGCGAAGGCCTTTGGCTTTCTCGGCGCGGCGTTTGGGCTCGGGTTCATCGTCGGGCCAGGCCTGGCGGGCCTGTTTTCACACATCAGTTACACCGCGCCCATCTGGGCGGCAGTGGTCGTCACGTTGATGGCGACGGTCATGGCGGCGGTCTGGCTGCCGGAGACGGTGCATCGGGGAAGCGCAGTCACCGTATCGCCCCTGCGAGCGCTGCCGGACGTGCTGAGGCGGCGCAACCTGCGTCCCTTGCTCCTGGCCGACTTCGTGTACTGGTCGTCGTTTGCGCTGTGCACAACGACGTTTGCGCTGTTCGCGTCCCGCCGGTTCGGCTTCGACGTCGCACACACGGGATACGTGCTCGCAGGGTTCGGGCTCCTCGGCGTCATCGTCCAGGCCGGACTCGTCGGCGTGGTCGCACGCAGGCTCGGCGTGACGCGGACGCTGCTCGTCGGGCTGGTGATCGCCTCGGCAGGCTGGACGCTCGTCGCCTTGTCGGGGAGCGTGCCGGTCTTTCTGCTCTCGCTGATTCCGGCCGGTATCGGCGTCGGATTGTGCAACGCGGCGATCGTGACGCTGGTCAGCCACAGCGCGTCGAGGGAAGAGCAGGGAGCGATGCAAGGCGCCGCCGGCGCACTCGAGAGTCTTGGCCGCGCGATCGGGCCGGTCTGGGGGCATGGCACGCTGCAGCGCTTTGGCGAGGGGAGCGCCTACGGCACGGCCGCGCTGGCGTTTCTGGCGACGATGGTACTGATGCTTGGCTACAAAGCGCCCGAGAACTAGAAGCTAGAAACCAGAATCTAAAATCTAAATCTGAAATCTGCTTACCGTCCCACGTGCGTGAACGTGATGCCGGCTCCGCCGGGAACGGCGGTCGGCGACACGGCCATGCGGGCGTTGCCGCTCCCAACCGTCACGGTTCTTCCAGCGATGATGCCGATCGCCGCACCAAACGCGACGTCGCTGAAATGATGACGTTGGGACTGCAGGCGCGAACCCGCGACGAACGCGGCCACGCCATAAGCGGGGATTCCCACCTTCCAGCCGAAATTTCTCTGCAGTACGGTCGCTGATGCGACCGTGACCGAGGTGTGGCCCGACGGGAACGAGTAGCTCGTTCCATCTGGACGGGTGCGCTGCGTGGTGTATTTGATCGCGTAGGTCGTCAGCTGAGCGACGGTTTGGGCGCGGAACAGCTCGCCGCCTACCTTGACCGCCCGCGAATTGCCGTTGATTCGACCGACAGTAAAGATCGCGATTGCCGCGCCCATCTGGAACGGCGCGCTGCCAACCGTCTGGCCCGATTCGAATGCTTCCTGCAGTTCGGGCCTGGCAAACATGACGCTGACGCGAGGATCTCCCGGGTGTGCGGCGAGTGCCGCCGCCGTGCCGATCGCGAGCCATCGCGCTGTGTCTCGCGATGGCAGCCGCGTGAAGTCTTTCGCTGTTTCGGCGAAGAGTCCTTTGAAGGACGAGACGGGTTTCGTGAACGAAACCGGTGGCGCGGCTTCGACGGCCCCTACGGAAGGCGGCGCGGATGGCACGCCGGCTTGTGCGGCGGCGTTCGACGCCGCGAGGATTATCGCCACGGATACACCGCTCGCCACCAGGATTTTCATTCGTCTGCCTTGTGTTTTTCGCCCGCGAGCTCGCGCTTGAGCCACGCCCGCGCAAAGGTCCAGTCGCCTTCGACGGTTCTCAGCGATATGCCCAGATGCTCCGCGATTTCGGGATTGGACATGCCGGAGTAGAACCGCAATGTCACTATTTGTGCCGCGCGCGCATCAACCGATTCAAGACGCTCGAGCGCGGCTTCGAGCGTGAGCAAATCCTCAACGGGCACCGCACCGGTTTCCGAGGCCTTCAGCAGATCGTCCAGCGCGACAGGTGCAACTCCACCACCCCGCTTCTCGCGCTTCTGGTGCCGCCCATGATCGATGAGGAGGCGGCGCATGGCCTGGGCGCCGAGCGCCAGCCCGTGCGTGCGGCCTTCCCATTGGTGCCCCTTCTCATTCTGCAGCCTCAGCCACGCCTCGTGCACGAGCGCCGTCGGCTGCAACGTGTGGTTTCGCCGCTCACGATCGAGATACCGCCGTGCGACGTGGCGCAACTCCCCGTAAATCACCGGAAACAGCGCATCCGCCGGCCCGGGATTCTTGTCCCCCATGGCTGCCTATTTCAGTCTCCCGTATTCGGCGCGTGCTTCCTCGAGCGGGCGCAGATCGGCATCGGGCTCCTTCCAGAGCTCGAACAGCCGCTCATAGGCCGCGCGCGCAGACGCCGAGTTGTTCATCAGGGTGTTGGCCCTGGCCAGGCCGAGATACCCAAAAGGATACAACATCGCCGTGGGCACTTCCCCCTGATGGTCCACGATGCCCAGGAACTCGGCGGCCGCGCCCTTTCCATCCTTGAGTCCGAGATACGCGAGTCCACGCAGGTATAAGGACCAGAATTCGGCCGACGGCGCGTGATCAAAGGGCCGGACCGGCTCGAGGATCTCGAGGGCACGGGCCGGCTCTCCCGAGCGAAGGGCAGTCGCTGCAGCAATGACGGGTATCGACAGCTGCGTCGTCAGCGTCGCGTCCGGAAACCGGTCGCCCAGCTCGCTCGAGATTTTCGCCGCCTCGGCGCGCGCGCCGCACAGGGCCAGCACCTTACCCGCTCGCTCGAGCGTAGTGTTGTCTCTTCCAAGGCGCAGCCCTTCCGCAGCGTCCTTCAAGGCGTCGGGACATTGTCCGACCGTCGCATGCATTTCGGCGTTTTCCGCCAACAAGTGTGCCGCAACCTCCGTGAAGTTGCCATGAAGCGACATTTGGATGCCGCTGTGGTACTGCTCGTCCGCCTTTTTGATGCGTCCTTCAGCCGCGGAAACGTGGGCCTGCCAGCCGAGCGCGACGTTGGTCTGTCGCAGCGCCACAGCGGCCTCCAGCTCGCGCGCCATCGTCCTGGCATCTCCCTCGACGAACGCCACGAGATACGACAACCGGTTGGCGCCGGTGAAGTCCAGCTTCCGATCGGCCGCCTGCCTCAACGTGGCTCTGGCCTCGGCGAGCTTGCCCACGGCTAGCAGCGACGCGGCGAGGTTGCCGTATGGAGGGACGAACTGTGGGTCGAGATCGATGGACTGTTGCAGCGGCGAAACAGATTGGGCGAACTGTCCCAGCCGGATGTGCGCAACGCCGAGCGCATTGAACGCATAGGCCTCACGAGCGTATGTGGCCGTCCACGAGCGCGCCAGCTCGATCGCTTTGTCCCACGCCTGCATGCTGTCGCGGTAGTAGCGCCAGGCGATGAAGAAGCGCTCGCGATCGCTGACGCGATCGCGCAGGTCGAACGCCTTCTTCGAAAACTCCGGCGCGAGCGCCGATTGCCCTGTGTTCGCGTACACGGCCGACAGGAAGGCATGCGCCATCGCGAAGGTCGGGTCCAGTTCGATCGCGCGCTTGAGATGGGGGATCGCTTCCAGCCGCGGCACCGCACGGCCCTGGTCGAGCGCCAGCGCATAGGCGTGGAGCGCGTCGAGCGATGCAGTCGTGGCGCGCGGGAGCGGGACGTCGAACTTCTGAACCGACGCCAGCGACTCACCGAGTCTCTGACGGAGCCTGGTGATCGCGGCTCCAAGCGAGGTGAGTACCTGTTCTTTCGTGGCCGCTTCGGCTTGCTCGCGCGCCATGACGTCGCCGGTCTGCGCGTTGCTGGCTTCGAGTCCGATCACGTAGTTCTCGCCGATGCGCGCGATGGAGCCGACCAGAAAGGCCTTGAGCTGCTCGCGCTGCGCGATCTCGCGCGCCACCGCTCGCGTGATGGCCTCGCCAGGGGCCCGCTCCATGAGGCGAAGCGTTTCGCGCGCCCGCTCGTCGGGAAATACTTTCAAGAACGGCGACTGCTCGAGGCCGACGGCCATCGCGACTTTCAACGTGCCGTCGAACACCGGCTCACCCGTGGCGTTCTCGAAATCCGCCAGAACAATCGTGTCGCGCTCGTTCAACGTGACCGCGTTCGGAGACACGAGGTACGACGAGCCGATGACCAGAACGACGATGACGGTCGCGAGCGTGAGACCGACCGTCAGGGGTGCCATTTTCCACGGTGCCTGCGGCCGCGGGGTCCGATGAACGCCAGTGCGATCCCGGTTCCCGACGAGCGAGAGCGTGGAGGCCATCTCGAGGACCGACGCGGGCCGGTCTTCGGGATCGACCGACAGGGCCGCCATGACGAGTCGATCGAGCTGCGGGTCGACGTTGGTGACCAGCGTCGCCGGGTTGGGCAGCGGCGCGCCTTGCTTCATCTGATGCCGGATGTTGGGGCCCACGAGCATGTCGTACAACACGAGGCCGAGCGCGTACACATCCGTCCGTTCCGACACCGCCATTCCCGGCGTGCGCTGTTCGGGCGCCATGTAGGCCGGCGTGCCCGTGAACGAGTGACGATTGGCCTCGGTTCGCGGAATCGCAATGCCGAAATCGCTGATCCGTACGAGTCCCGCGTCGTCGATGAGGATGTTGGCGGGTTTCAGGTCGCGATGCAGCACACCCTGGGCGTGTGCCGCCGCGAGACCGGCACACAGCTGGAGCCCGATTTCCACGACCTTCTGCGCCGGCACGCGGCCGACACGGCGCAGCAGCGCCGCGAGGTCTTCGCCCTTGACGAGCTCCATCGAGAAGAAGATCACACCGTCGGCTTGGCCTACGTCGAACACGCGGCACACGGCGGGGTGGGTGATCTGGCGAGCGAGCCGTACCTCGCGGAAGATCCCTTCTCGCGCGGCGGGACTCGCGGACTGGATGACTTTCAGCGCGACCTCGGTGTCGAGCACGAGATCCTCCGCGCGCCAGACATCACCCATGCC
>Ga0065705_10002277_pt1 | contig 14095 bp, 12 predicted proteins | sample SwibulcommuniRL2_FD_59092 | JGI IMG/M metagenome (GOLD analysis project Ga0065705, IMG submission 59092) | Bulk soil microbial communities from switchgrass field near Rose Lake, East Lansing, Michigan, USA - RL2 Bulk Soil v2 (version 2) | ecosystem: Environmental > Terrestrial > Soil >...
AATAGATACACCAAGCAGTGAACCAAACGAATGACCCGCTCCATCGTTCATCTGCCAATACTGGGTGTATGTTCCCGGATCGTCGGGTGCTTCCATCGTGACTGATACCTGCCTCCACTCGCCCCTCGGAACAGGAGAGTTCCCGCTAACTCTGACAGGATCCTCCGCCAGATTTGCACCACTGACAGGAGCAACCCGATAACCGGACAGCCAATCGCATGTTCCGGTATTCGCCACCTGCCAGGTCTTTGTAAACCGCTCGCCGGGTCTGAACTCCGTTCCGGAGGGGATCGTTACATCGCGGATCAATCCCAGATTATTACATCCATATGCCAGTGTGGATGGGTTCACCGTTGGCGTGTATTGTGTCCCTGTGGGGGTGATCGAAGGATATACAATCGCCGTGTAGAAAATCGTGGGAGTAGCGAGCGGCGATGGCAGGGCAAGCGGGGTTGTGGTTGGGATTGACGTTGGTGTATCGATCGGTGTGGGCGTTGCTGGAGTTACCATCGCGGTTTGGGTCTGAAAGAACTGTGCGGCAAAGGTCCCCACACTCTGCGTCAGGATCGCATCAACATCCGGTGCAGGCGACTCTGGTGGTTGGCCCGCGCAGGAACCCAGCAGGGCTGTTGTCAACAGCACGAGTAACAATGTTTTTCTTGCGTGTTTCATCTTCACCTCTGTGTACGTGTCCGACTGGAATACCCCTTATCAATAATCTTTTCACCTTTTGTGATTATATTCATTAACGTTACATCCTTGTTAGCTTTTAGTCAACTCTTATTCGACGGAAAACATGCGTTTTCCCTACGAAAGGGGTCGAATCATCCCTGACAATAGTATCATACGTTAAATCTGGGCGTTTTGTTCCAATTTTCGGGAGCGCGGCTCCCCAGTACAACCAGGTCGCTTATGGGCGAAATCATCGATCAAATCGAATATAATCCTTTCGCCATGCTTACAAGAATATTTCGTCAATCTGCCATCCCGCCTGAGTATCACTCAAACTTCCTGCACCTCTATTTGGATATCGCCTGGTATGGGCTGCTTAGCGGATCGGCAATCAACTTCCTGAACATTTATGCCACCCGCATCGGCGCGACAGGATTCCAAATAGGCTTGATCGGTGCCATGTCTGCGGTGGTCACTCTGTTCCTCGCCATCCCGTCTGGTCGCTGGTTGCAAAGACAAAACACGGGAAAGGCAATCTTTTGGTCATCGGTCCTTTATCGGATAGGGTTCGTGGCACTGATCTTCCTGCCCATGTTATCCGACAAGGTCGGCCAGATCTGGGCGATCATTGCGATCACTTTCCTGATGGCAATTCCATTGACCCCGCTCGGGGTGGGGTTCAATGCCCTTTTTGCCGATGCTGTGCCTGTCGAATATCGCGCCCACGTCGCCGCGATCCGGAATGTGATGCTCTCCATAACCTACATGCTCGCCTCACTGGTCAGCGGCTACATCCTGGAGAATGTTACGTTTCCGTTGGGCTATCAAATCGTGTTTGGGATCGGAGCTGTTGGGGCGGCGATGAGCAGTTTCCACCTGTATTTCATCCGCCCACTCCAGACAGCTGCACCCTCGCTCCAGCCAAAGCCGGCGCCGGATCCCGTCATCTTAAGGCCGTATGCCCGAAATCTTTCCACAACGCTTCGTCTCGATGTTTGGAATACACGTTTCCGTAACGTTCTGTTCGCGCTATTTGCCTTTCATCTGACGCAGTTTCTTGCCATTCCAATTTTCCCACTGTACAACGTCCATGTTCTAAATCTAAGCGACGACCATATTGGTATTGGCACTGCACTTTTTTACCTGACTGTCCTTCTTGGCTCGACACAATTGCGAAAAGTTGCACATAACATTGGCAACAAGAAGTTGACCGGGTGGAGCGTCTCTGCGATGGCGCTCTATCCCTTACTCCTGGCATTCTCCACACGGGTCTGGCATTATTACGGGCTGTCGCTGATCGGCGGCCTCACATTTTCAATGGTATCTGGCGCCTACGCAAATTACATGCTGGAGTATATCCCCGCCCATGACCGTCCGCCCCATCTCGCTTGGTATAACGTTATTCTCAACGCGGCAATTCTGATCGGTTCGCTGGCGGGACCTGTGATCGCGGACGCGATCGGGCTTTCTGGCGCTCTTCTCCTAATTGCTGCATTGCGCTTCGTCGCGGGCTTGTCCATCAGTCGCTGGGGATAAAAGTGGTGCCGATTCATGGTTTTGGCTGGGTCATTTGAGTGTGGTAATATGGATTTATGGCTGATAACGTCAAGGTCGTAGCAACCAACCGCAAGGCGGCTTTTGAATATTTTTTGCTTGAGAGATTTGAGGCAGGTTTGGCGTTGCAAGGCAGCGAAATCAAATCCATTCGTGCCGGGCAGGTGAGCATTCAGGAATCCTATGTGGATATCGAAAACGGAGAGCAGGCATGGCTGGTGGAAGCGCATATCGCTCCCTATGTGCAAGCCAATCGCTTCAACCATGACCCGCGCCGCAAGAGACGTCTGCTCCTGCACAAGAAGCAGATCCGCGAGCTGTGGAATAATGTACGCATCAAGGGCATGACGATTGTGCCCATCCGTATCTATCTTAAGGATGGACACGCCAAGATCGAGATCGCGCTGGCAAAGGGCAAGAAAGCTTACGATAAACGCGCCACCATCGCCAAACGTGATGAAGCAAGGAGCGCCGAGCGCGAATCACGCGTCAGATAGTTGGATGGTAGAGTAGTCAGGGCAGGCTGTTCAATTATGAAACTTCACAACCAAGAAATCAACAAACCATGACTTCTTCGACAATCGGTGGAATTAACAAGTTGCCGGAAGGCGCAAAGCGTGCAATCTACGGACGCTATATTCCAAAAGACCTGATTGAAAGATTCCATCTCCCCAACTTGACGAACAACAAGGAGTTGCTGCAATTTCGCTTTGCATCCGGCGCCAGTGATGTAGAGATGATGCTCTACCACCAGGTCCATTTTCAGGATCCCGTGTTGTATGCTCATCTGACCGACACGATGAACGGGCAGATCCATGTATTGCTGTACATTTTGAACGATCCCACTTCGCCGCGCTTCGATGTGGATAAAATGCCGGATGGTTCCGCGACCAAATTTGGCACCCTGCGTCGTAACCTGCAAGCGGAGCAAGCCGCCATGGAAACAGGGCTCTCGCCGGGACAAGTGCGGCGCGGGCTGAGGCTTTTACAGCCGGCAACTACTGCGTTCGAGGAATTTATCACGAGCCTGGGTCACGACATGTATTTTGTCGAACCCTTGTATTACCATAACGCCGTCATTTTCGAACGATATGGTTTTGCCTATCAGGTGGGAAAACGCCAGATGGAAAGAATCCAGGCCGGCTTTCAGGAGGGCGGCGAATTGAGCCGGAAGCTTGACGCTGCCCTGCCCTTCCGCTCACCCAACGCCATGAACAGCATCCGTCTGCGGTCATGGTCAATTCACGATGGGATTCTGGGGGAACCGTTTACAAACGTCACCATGTACAAGCGCGTCGGCAAATCCGCGAACATCAGTACTACCCCCGGATGTAAATGGTAGCTCCCGGAGCCGCCTTGTATCCAGAAATATCGATAACCCCGTAATTTTTGCTTTCAATAAGGACCGAATCTTGGTAATGCATCCGCTTCCACGCGGCTAAGTCGCTCACCGGCCGGGTTCACCAAATAGGTGCACCCATTGCGATGCAGCTACTCACTCGTGTAGGCGGCCGGAACGGCATGGCAGATGTCCCAACAAAATGGTTTTCCGCTCGGGTTATGCGACGCGCATTTCCTGCCGCAATCGAACGTGGCGATCGGAGAATCAAAGCCATCGTAAAGTGCGCGAATATCTTCCGGACGAAAATCTGAGACGGATCGATAAACCGGAGAGGCCCTTTTCATGCCACAATTTTACAGCACGAGCACAAAATGGAAAGCTGAGATCCGAATCTAGTAGGCTTTTACATGTTCCTTCGATACGTATTCGCACCAACTCTCGTACTTCTCCACTTTGCCGCGAATGACATCGTGATACATCTTCTGGATCTCACGCGTGACCGGTCCGGTCTTGCCGCCATTGATCGTGCGGTAATCGATCTCCCGTAAGCCAATCACTTCCGCTGCCGTGCCACAGACGAAAACCTCGTCTGCGATATATAACTGGTCACGAGAGATCGGCTGTTCGAGCACCTCGTAGCCGAGCGATTTGGCGATGGTGAAAATCGTGTGGCGGGTAATTCCTTCCAGCACCGGGGCTGTCGACGGGGTGAGGATTTTGCCGCGACGGACGAGGAAGAGGTTTTCTCCAGTACATTCACCCACGTATCCGTCAGGGTCAAGCATGATCGCTTCATCAAAGCCCAGGCGGACCGACTCGGTCTTGGCAAGGAAACTATTGGCATAATTCCCCGAGATCTTCGCCTTGGTCATCATAACGTTCGGGTGGTGGCGCGTGAACGAGGAAATATTGGCGCGTATGCCCTTCGACAGCGCCTCCTCGCCAAGGTAATTGCCCCATTCCCAGGCCGCGATGGCCACACTGGCTTTGCCTGCNTCCACATTCAGATTCCAGCCGCCGCCATTCAAATACAACATCGGGCGGATATAACAATCCTTGAACTCGTTGACAGAGACAGTTTCCTTCACCGCGGCGACAAGCTGTTGCACCGTAAACGGCAATTCACGGAAACCAAAGACCAGCGCCGAGTCAAGCATGCGCTCGATGTGTTCGGTCAGGCGGAATACTGCTGGTCCCTTGTCTGTGTCGTACGCCCGTACCCCTTCAAACACCGCCGCGCCGTAATGCAAAGCTGGTGTCAGGAAATGCAATGTCGCTTTTTCGAATGGCACCAACTCGCCGTCCATCCATATGTATTTCGATTCCATCGCCATGATCTTCTCTCCTTATAGAAAGTTTATGATTTCATCCGTCATCTGACGGGTTGTCAACGTTCCACCAAGGTCTGCGGTGAGTGCGCCATTGGTGATCGCCTGATCCACGGCGTTTTCAATACATCGCGCTTCGTGCTCCAACTTCAGCGAATAACGGAACATCAGCGCGGCAGACAAAATGGTTCCAACGGGATTTGCGATTCCCTTCCCGGCGATATCGGGCGCGGACCCATGGATCGGCTCATATAACCCCACGCCTGCTTCCGATAAACTTGCGGAGGGCAGCATCCCCATCGATCCCGCCAATACGGAGGCTTCGTCGGTCAGGATATCGCCGAACATGTTCTCGGTGACGACCACGTCCATCGAGGCGGGACCGGTGATCAATTTCATCGCCGCGCTATCCACGAGTTGATGTTCCAGCGCCACGTCAGGATTCTCTTTCCCGACCTCGGTTGCGATCTGTCTCCACAGCCGGGACGATTCCAGAACGTTCGCCTTATCCACCGAAGTGACTTTTTGTCTTCTTGTTTTTGCCAACTTGAATGCAAGGTCGACAATGCGCTTGATCTCATAGTCGAAATATTCCAACGTATCCACGGCGCGCTCGCAATCCCCTTTCCTCTCGCGCATCTTCGGTTGTCCAAAGTACAGACCACCCGTCAATTCGCGCAAAATGAGGATATCGACTCCCTTGAGTCGTTCAGGCTTCACGGGCGAGGCGTCGATCAGGGCCGGGTGCACTTTGACCGGGCGCATGTTTGCAAAGACCCCAAGTCCTTTGCGCAGGGCGAGCAGTCCACGTTCGGGACGATCTTTCGCGTTGGGGTCATCCCATTTCGGTCCACCGACCGCGCCGAACAGGATCGCATCGGCAGACTGGCAATCGGCAAGCGTCTCGTCCGTAAGTGACATGCCGTATTTATCGATCGAACAACCGCCCATCAACCGTTCCGTATACTGAAACGCGTGGCCGTATTTGCCGGCGACCGCATCCACGATGCGTACTGCTTCATGTACCACTTCGGGTCCGATACCATCGCCAGGTAAAAGAGTTATTTTGAATTCCATGCATATCCTTTTCCGCGCTCCCAAGAACCATCGGGACTGTGGTGAGCGGAGTGTAACGTGGGCAAAGCGCACGTTTCATCACAACCGACGCTGCGACTACAGGATTGACGAACACAATCCTTCCGCTCACATCGTCCCGATACTTGCATGATTTGCCATGAAATGCTAACGCATTTCAAAAATCACACGCAAGTGCAGGTGTATGCTTCGGGAGCGCAAGAGTATCAATGTGCCACCATCAAACCGTATTCCAATGAATCCGCTAATGCACGCCAGGAGGCTTCGATGATATTCGTGCTCGCACCGACAGTGCTCCAGCGCGATGTGGAATTCCGCGTGTCGATCAATACACGCGTGATGGCTTCCGTTCCATGATCCGAATCCAGAATGCGGACTTTGTAATCGGACAAATGAAAATGCGCGATCTGCGGATAATAGCCGATCAGCGCCTTGCGTAAGGCATTGTCCATGGCATTGACCGGACCGTTGCCCTCCGCCGCAGTATGCAGCAGCTCTCCCTGCACACGCACCTTGACCATCGCCTCGGCAAAGATACCGCGTCCCTGGCGATGCTCGACATTAACGAAAAAATCCACCAATTCAAAGGGAGCTTTGTACCCATATTCCAACCGCTTCAACATCATCGCAACCGATGCCTCTGCTGCTTCGAACGAAAAGCCGCGTGCTTCCAACTCCTTGATCTCATTGAGCACAGGGACGACTTCAGCGCCTTCCACTTCCACGCCATGTTCCTCGGCTTTGCTCAGCAGGTTGCCACGACCCGAGAGGTCCGAAACAACGACACGCATCTTATTTCCGATAGTCTCGGGCTCCACGTGCTGGTACGATTGCGCGGAACGCCTCATCGCAGCAACGTGAACACCACCTTTATGGGCAAATGCCGACTTTCCGACAAACGGTAGATGTTCATCCGGCGTGATATTTGCCACCTCAGCAACAAAATGGGACAGATCGTATAAATGCTGAATATTGCCTTTTGGCAGGCACTGGTACCCCATCTTAAGTTCAAGGTCCGCCATGATGGAAACCAGATTCGCGTTGCCGCAGCGCTCCCCGACTCCGTTGATCGTCCCCTGCACCTGAATCGCGCCCTGACGGATGGCAGTCAATGAATTGATGACGGCGCATTCGGAATCATTGTGAGTATGGATTCCAAAAGGATGATTCAGCAGCGGCTTTAGCTCACAAACGATGCGTTCGACATCCCAGGGCAATGTCCCGCCGTTCGTATCACAAAGGACCACGGTCTCCGCGCCACCTTGCATCGCTGCACGCAGCGTCTCGAGGGCGTAGGCGGCATCTGCCTTATAGCCGTCGAAGAAATGTTCGGCATCGTAAATGACGCGCTTGCCGTTGGCTTTGAGATAGGCGACCGACTGCTCGATGATGCGCAGGTTATCGTCATTGGTTGTCAGCAATACTTCCCTCACATGCAGAGTCCAGGTTTTGCCAAAGATGGTGCAAACCGGTGTATGCGAGTCGATGAGCGCTTTGAGGTTGGCATCATCTTCGGGTCCGCCTTTGACCCGGCAGGTGGAGCCAAACGCTGCGATCAGGGCATGCTTCCACTGCATGTCGCGGGCACGCTCAAAGAATTCGACATCTTTTGGGTTTGAACCCGGCCAACCGCCTTCGATGAAGGCAACACCAAGTTCATCCAATTTTTGGGCGATACGGACCTTATCATTGCTCGAAAGCGTGAAGCCTTCCGATTGGGTTCCGTCGCGAAGAGTCGTGTCGTAGATTTGGATTTGTGGCATAAGATTTCCAGTCGCCACAGAGCACAGGGGCCTTTGAGATTTTTCTCAGGAACTCTGTATGCTCTGTCGTCGTCGCACCGACGTGCTCGCGGCACGAACGGTGTGGCTAACTAAGGCTCGCCTCAAAAGCGGCGATTTCCGGTTCGAAGCCCATGATGTAACCGAGCTCGTCAACGCCGTTCAACAGACAGGCTTTGTTGAATGGGTCAATTGGGAACGTAAATGAACCACCGGGGAAGGAAACGGACTGGGTCGCGAGATCAACCGTCAACTCGGCGCGAGGTGCCTCATCCGCCAGGTCAAAGAGCATCTTGTGAGTCGCATCGTCGACGATCACCGGAATGAGTCCGTTCTTCAAGGCGTTGCTACGAAAGATGTCGGCAAACGAAGTTGAGATGACTGCCCGGAAGCCGTATGCTGTGAGCGCCCAGGGTGCGTGTTCGCGGCTCGAGCCACAGCCAAAGTTATCTCCAGCTAGCAGAATTTGAGCACCTTTCGACTCAGGTTTGTTGAGGATGAAATCTTCCTTCGGTGATTTGTCGTCGTTGTAGCGCCAATGCAGGAAGAGTGCATCCGCAAGACCGTTCTTGTCGGTAACTTTCAGAAATTGAGCCGGGATGATTTGATCCGTGTCAATGTCGTTAGCCGGAATTGGAATCATACGGGAGGTGAGGGTTGTGAATTGAGCCATAGGTTTCCTTATGTCAATGCGAGTTTACGAAAAGCAATCTCCGCGCATGGACAGCATAATTATCTTGGTCTTCGACCTGCAAACACCGCCAGTTCGAAGATGCGGAAGTAGCAGTCCACTCCTTCAAAGCCCAGCTCGCGCAGCCAGGCGCACTGGATGCCCGTGGATGCGAGGATGTTGGCAGCTTTGTCCGGACGGGTTCTGTATTCGTATGCGAGTTCGTCAAAGGTACGACCGCCGCCATTTTGTTTTTCGATCGCGTATCGTGCAGCAACATAATGATCCTCAAATAGATCAATATTGAGCTGCGCTTCGGAAGAAACATGTTCGATATTGACGAACCAGCCACCCGGATTGAGCAGCGAATAGATTTCTTCATAGATGGCACGCTTGCGCGCGTCGGGTTGGTGATGAATGGAATAACCCGAGACAACAGCATCGAACCGACCGTAGCCTTGCATCCTGTCTATCCAGGCAGGATCACCATAATCAAGGTTCTCAAATGCAAGTTTACCTGCGTAATCTTTGAGCTGCGCACGCGCCTGTTGCAGCATCGGCTCGGAAAAATCCACCAGCACTCCATGTGCGGAAGGATAGTGCCCGAGAACGGCTGCGCCGAGAATGCCATCGCCGCATCCCAGATCAAGAAAATTCTCGATCGGCTCTTCCCTGGACTTGAGAATCGACATCATCACGCCGATCTGCTCCTGTGCCAATGGAATGGCGGCGCGATAGGAGAGAAAACGGTTGACAATATCAGGGAGTTTCCAGACTTCATCAGTCACCATAGTTACCTTCAACTAAACAGGTATACAAGTAGACAGTGTATCTGTGTACCCGTTTCCCTGTGTACGTCGCTACGCCAACATCGTCCTCACATCGGTAACCACGCCATTTAGAGCCGTCGCCGCGGCCGTAAGCGGACTCGCCAAAAACGTTCGTCCGCCTTTGCCCTGACGACCTTCGAAGTTGCGATTGCTCGTCGAAACGGCATATTGACCGGGTTGTAGCTGGTCCCCGTTCATCGCGATGCACATACTGCATCCAGCTTCCCGCCATTCGGCGCCAGATTCTTTGAAGACTTTGTCGAGTCCTTCCTGTTCGGCTTGCTTCTTCACATCCTGGGAGCCAGGAACAACCATAACGCGCACACCAGCAGCGACCTTGCGACCTTTGAGCAGCGAAGCGGCAAGGCGCAAATCAGAGATGCGCGAGTTGGTACAGGAACCGATGAAGACCACATCCACCCTTTGACCGAGCAGCGATTGACCGGGCTGCAGACCCATATAGGTCATTGCTTTTTCAAAAGCAGCTTTCTGTGAAGCCTCGGCAAAAGACTCCGCCGTAGGGACTCGATCGGTGATTTTCATGCCCATGCCGGGATTCGTGCCATAGGTGATCATTGGCTCGAGATCAGAGGCGTTGAGCGTGATGGACTTGTCGTAGATCGCCCCATCATCGGATGGCAATGCCCGCCATTTGGCGACGGCTTTATCCCATTCTTCGCCTTTGGGGGCAAACTCGCGTCCATGCAGGTATTCAAACGTATTGTCATCGGGAGCGACCATGCCGGCGCGCGCGCCACCTTCAATGGACATGTTGCAGATGGTCATACGCTGTTCCATCGTCAAGCCGCGGATGGCGGAACCGGTGTATTCAAAGACATGACCCGTTCCCCCACCGACACCGATTTTGGCGATCAGAGCCAGGATGATATCCTTCGCCGAAACGCCATTGGCGAGGGCACCATCCACCTGGACCTCGTACGTTCTGGGTTTCTTCTGCAATAGACATTGCGTCGCAAGCACATGTTCCACTTCAGATGTACCGATTCCGAACGCCAGCGCGCCGAACGCTCCATGGGTGGCAGTGTGGCTGTCGCCGCAGACGATGGTCATGCCCGGTTGGGTGCGTCCCAGCTCAGGACCAATTACGTGCACGATGCCGCGGTGCGGGCTGGTCATGCCGTGCAGCGTGATCCCAAAATCTGCGGCGTTCGTCTCCATTTGCTTGATCTGCGCAGCCGCGAGCGCATCCGTGATAGGGACATCAATGGGCGTGGTCGGGATGGAATGATCCATCGTCGCCAGAGTCTTATCCGGGCGGCGGACTTTGAGGCCGCGCTGGCGGAGCCCCGTGAACGCCTGTGGCGAGGTCACTTCATGGACAAGATGCAGATCGATGTACAGAACGGCGGGTGAATCAGGTTGTTCGGCGACAACATGTGAATCCCATATTTTTTGGAAAAGTGTTTTTGACATAAGTAGCTGGTCCATCATTGCGAGGCTGCTTATCGCAGACTCGCATCGACATGATCACCCTTCCGTAGTCTCTGCCTCGTCCATCTCGGGATCAGCTTGCGGCGGAACAAAGAGTCCGCTCAGATCCCAACCAGACGGAATCGTCTGTGGCTCGGGAAACGGGTTGTAGGCTGAGTTTTGGGTAACGCTTTGATCCTCATTGTATGTGTTCATGTGATACTCCTTCATCCCAGCATGACTCCATGGTTATGATTATCGTGAACAGGTGCGAGCCCTTCGGTTTGGGCGATGATCAGTTTATTGAGCGCATTCAAGTAAGCCTTTGCGCTCGCCACGATGATGTCGGTGTCTGCGCCATGACCACCGAAAACACGCTGATAAGCTACTTCACTTTGTGCGTCCATCGTTTGCAAGCCGTTCTCACCCTGAATGCGGACGGTGACCTCGCCCAAGGCATCGATGCCCTCCGTGATGGCATGCACATTGAATTCCAGCAATGTATTCGGCGTTTTAACGATGTAATCGATTGCCTTGTACGCCGCGTCCACCGGACCAGAACCCATCGCGGCATGCGTGTGAACTTTTCCATCCGGTCCCTTAAGACGGACCGTTGCTGTCGGCATATTCATCGTGCCGCAGGTGACCTGCATGCCATCCAAATAATAGACATCCCGCGGGCGATAAAACTCATCCGCGATCACCGCCTCAAGATCGACATCCGTAATCACCTTCTTGCGGTCTGCCAATTCCTTGAACCGGGAAAAAGCTTTGTCAAGTTCGACATCATCGAGAGAATGTCCCATTTCGGCGAGGCGACTGCGCAAGGCGTGGCGACCGGAATGTTTGCCCAGGACAAGTTTGGTCTGATTGACACCCACATCCTCGGGACGCATGATCTCATAGGTCGTTTGATGCTTCAACATTCCATCCTGGTGGATGCCTGCCTCGTGTGCGAATGCATTTGCACCGACGATCGCCTTATTCGGCTGCACGACGATGCCGGTGTAATTGCTCACCAGCTTGCTGACCCGCGCGATCTGCGTCGTTTCGATCCCCGTTTCCAAATTGAAAATCGGTTTCCGCGTTCTCAACGTCATCACCACTTCTTCCAGTGATGTGTTGCCGGCGCGCTCGCCAATTCCGTTGATCGTGACTTCGGCCTGGCGCGCACCGGCACGGATTCCCGCCAGCGCGTTGGCGGTTGCCATACCCAGGTCATCGTGGCAATGGACCGAAATCGTGATGCCATCGTGCATCCCAGGCGTATTCTTGATGATGCCATCGATCAAAGCAAAGTATTCGTCGGGGGTCGTGTATCCTACCGTATCGGGGATATTCAATGTCGTCGCGCCGGCTTTGATCGCTTCGCCCAATACCACATACAAAAACTCGGGGTCGGATCGTCCCGCATCTTCAGGCGAGAATTCGACATCCTCGCAATATGATCTTGCATAGGCGACCATCTCAGAGATACGCTGGATCACTTCCTCCGGATCCATCTTGAGTTTGTGTTTCATATGGATCGGCGACGTGGCAAGGAATGTATGGATACGCGGTTTCTGCGCCTGCTTGACAGCTTCCCAGGCCTTATCGATATCGGATTTGTTTGCGCGTGCCAATCCGGCGATGACAGGCACCTTTGCATTTTCCTCACCGACTGACGGCTTGCCAACTTCCACTGCGATCCGCCTGACGGCTTCAAGGTCGTCGGGCGAGGCAGCAGGAAACCCCGCTTCGATGATGTCCACGCCCATGCGTGCCAGAGCGCGTGCCAGTTCAAGCTTCTCGGCAGATGTCATTGTCGCGCCGGGAGATTGTTCGCCGTCGCGCAGGGTCGTGTCGAAAATTTTGACGTAGTTGCTTTGTGTCATAGGATCTTCCTTTCGAGAGAAAGAGACTGGATGACTGGAGACTAGGCTCTAGTCTCGAATCTCTAGTCTCTATTTCTTCCAATTCTCCGGTCTCAACGACCTCACCGCTGCACCAGCACGCCACATTTCAGAGTCACGAATGGCGGCGAGCTCCTTATCCAAATGTTCGCGGTAATCGGGGCGACTATTGGCTTCGAGTGTGATGCGTGCCTCGTTGCCTGAGATCACGGACTCGTAAAGCTCGTCAAACACAGGAGCCACTGCATCTCGAAAACGTGGATGCCAATCCAGCGCGCCGCGTTGTGCGGTGGTGGAACAGTTGGCATACATGAAATCCATGCCTTTTTCGCCGACCAGCCGGATCAAGGATTGAGTCAGCTCCTCGACCGTCTCATTGAAAGCTTCACTGGGACTATGTCCATGCTTCCGCAAGACGTTATATTGCGCCTCCATCAGCCCGGATAAAGCGCCAATCAATACGCCGCGCTCCCCTGTCAGGTCGCTGTGCACTTCGTTCTTGAAAGTGGTCGGGAATAGATATCCCGCGCCGATCGCGATACCCAGCGCAATCGTCCGCTCATACGCACGCCCTGTGGCATCCTGTTGGATCGCGAAGCTGGCATTGATCCCGGAGCCATCGAGATAATTCAAGCGGACACTTCGTCCCGACCCCTTGGGCGCCACCAAAGCGACATCCACATGTGGAGGAGGGATGACACCTGTATCATCCTTGAAGGTGACCGAGAAACCATGCGAGAAGTAAAGCATATCGCCTTCGTTCAGGCACTCCACGATCCTGGACCATGCCGAGCGCTGACCTGCATCGGACAGGAGATACTGGATGACCGTTCCACGCTCGGCAGCTTCTTCGATGGAAAACAACGTCTCACCGGGAACCCACCCATCGGCAAGGGCTTTGTTCCAATTTTTGGTTCCTTCACGCTGACCTACGATGACGTTGATCCCGTTATCGCGCATATTCATCGCCTGAGCGGGACCCTGCACGCCGTAACCAAGCACCGCCACGACTTCATCCTTCAGCACGTCGCGCGCCTTATCCAGCGGAAACTCGTCTCGGGTAACCACTTCCTCTTCCACACCACCAAAATTAATTCTTGCCATAAATAAGTTCTCCTCTTGATATTTGCTTCGGTGGTCGAGTGGGCGGAGCCCGTATCAAGACCACCAGTCTTCAAGTTAGCTTGCGTTTGAATCCTAATGGATGGTTTCGGTATGGCGGACGAGCACTGCCTACTCAACCATCGGTGTAAGTTACGGCGCCATCTCCGCCAGTTCCATCACGTCTTCATAACGGTTGCCGTTCGTGCCGGCTACGCGGCGCACGCCGTCGTTGACTCCGCGGGTCATGGCGATCTGACCTGTGCGAACAACCTCGACGATACCGATCGGACGGAGCAGCTCGATCATGCTTTCGATCTTGTCCTCCGTGCCGGTGACTTCCACGATCAATGAATCGGCGGCTACATCGACGATCCGGGCGCGGAAGATTTCCGACAG